>Ga0214471_10002310_pt1 | contig 15003 bp, 18 predicted proteins | sample RVTome_5_FD_207665 | JGI IMG/M metagenome (GOLD analysis project Ga0214471, IMG submission 207665) | Soil microbial communities from uranium-contaminated site in the Upper Colorado River Basin, Wyoming, United States - RVT142D155 | ecosystem: Environmental > Terrestrial > Soil > Contaminated >... | reverse complement strand
CACGTCGACGTGCCGTCGGGCCTGCCGATGCTGCGGCTCGACCTGTTCCTGATGGAGCATGCGGTGGCGAACGTGCTCGACAATGCGGCGAAGTTCTCGCCCGCGGGCTCGAAAGTGGGCGTGACGGTGCGCCCGGCGGGCGGCCAGGTGGTGCTGGAAATCGCCGACGAGGGTCGCGGCATCCGCCCCGAGGAGCTCGATCGCGTCTTCGAGGCCTTCTACCGCGGCAGCCCGCAGCAAGGCGGCGCGGCGGCGGGCAGCGGCCTCGGCCTCGCGATCTGCCGCGCCTTCGTCGAGGCGAACGGCGGCAGCGTGATGCTCGCGAGCGCCGGCCCCGGGCGCGGAACCCGGGTGCAGATCCGGCTGCCCGAACCATGAGCGACGCGATGCCGCAGGTCCTCGTCGTCGACGACGAGCCGCAGATCCGCAAGTTCCTGCGCCTCGGCCTGGAACACAACGGCTTCGCCGTGCTCGAGGCCGCGAACGCCGAGGCCGCGCTGCGCGCCGCGGTCGCCGCGCGGCCCGAGCTCGTCGTGCTCGACCTGGGCCTGCCCGACCGCGAGGGCTTCGAGGTGCTCGCGCGGCTTCGCGAGTGGTCGCGCGTCCCGGTGATCGTGCTCTCCGTGCGCAGCCGCGAGGACGAGAAGGTCAGGGCGTTCGACCTCGGCGCCGACGACTACGTGGTGAAGCCCTTCGGCATGCCCGAGCTGCTCGCGCGCGTGCGCGCGGCGCTGCGCCGCAGGATCGAAAGCGAGACGCCCGAGCCGGTGTTTCGCGTCGGTGCGCTCGAAGTGGACCTCGTGCGCCGCGTGGTGCGCGTGAGCGGCGCGCAGGTGCGGCTGTCGCCCAAGCAGTACCGGCTGCTGCAGATCCTGGTGACCAACGCGGGCAAGGTGGTGACGCACCGGCAGCTGCTGAACGACATCTGGGGCGCGGCGCACCGCGACGACGTCCAGTACCTGCGCGTGTTCATGCGCAAGCTCCGCAGCCGCATCGAGGCCGATCCCGCGCGGCCGGCCTACCTGCTGACCGAGCTCGGCGTCGGCTACCGGCTGCGTACGCCCGATCAGCTCGCCGGACCGCACTGAAGCGTTTATGCGGCGGCTATGCCGCAGGGCCAGGATGCGTATGGAACGGTAATGCTCTCGCCTCCGAGAATCGCGTCAGGAGGCTTGACCATGGTCCTGACGAGTGCGGTTCTCATTCTTGCCGGCATTGCCTGCATCGGCCTATCGGGCTACACGCTGTACGTGGTGAGCCCGAGGGAAGGCAAGGCTCCCACATTCTGGACGAAGACCGAGGCCCGCTCCACGACGCTGGCCCTCGTCCTCGTCACTGCGTTCGTCCTCGGCGCCGGGTTGATGCTGAAGGGCATCCTGTCCTGATGTTCACCATGATTTCGGTGGCGTCGCTGTGCGCCATGCTACTCATCGGCGGGCTGGTGCGCGAAGCGTGCCGGCACCGCAGTGACCTGTGGATCGTGTCGGACGACGCCATCCTCTGCGTCGTCTCGCCGGTGGTGATCCTGCTCGGCACGGGCGGCGCCGTTTCGCTCGGATGGCGCATGACGCATGGGGGCCTCGCCGCGGTCTCCGTGGCGGGATGGGTGGGATCGGCGGTCATTGCCGCCATCGCCGCCGGCATCTGGTACCTGCTCGCCTCGCGCATCCGCGAGAGCGGGCGCAAGCGGGCGATGGCCGCGCGCTAGCAGCGCGACGTACAGCCCGCACGCCGTTTGGTTGTACGAGAGCGGTGGTGCTTCCTCCGGGCCTCGCGCTTGACTCCTGATCCCGGGGAGCGTCAACTCCGGGGATGGCCGCGGATCACCTGGACGAGACCTACCACTACATCATCTCGGTGTTCGTAGAGCGGGGCCAGGCGCCGCATTTCACCGAGATCGCCGCGCAGTTCGGCATTCCCGTCGAGGAGGGCAGGCGGCGGCTGCACGAGCTGATGGCGGCTCGTCTGCCCAACTGGCTTTTTCCGGAGACGGATCTCATCGCCTCGTTCGCCCCATTCAACAACCTGCCGACGCAATACCGGATATCCGTGGAAGGCGAGCAGCGGTGGTTTGCGCAATGCGGGCTGGAGTCGCTCGTGCAGCGCCTTCTCGAGGTAAGCGACAACTCGCCCTTCTGGGACCTGCGCCTGGATTGATTCCGGGTGAACCGGGTGAAGCCGCAGCCTTACAAGGTCCGCAGTATTCACGTCGTCGCGAAAGGCGCCGATGTCCTGGTGCGCGAGTACGCGCTCGATGCGGGCGAGAAAATCCCGTGGCACCGGCACAGCGAAGTCACCGACTATTACTACGGCCTTGAGGGCCGGGTCGTGATCGAGACGCGCGCTCCGGCTGCGCGTCATGAGCTGGGCGCGGGCCAATCCGCAACCGTGACGCCCTCTACAGCGCACCAAGTGTCGAATCCTGCGACAGCGCCGTGCAGGTTCCTGCTGATCCAGGGCGTCGGCAAGTACGATTTCATCAAGGAGGAATGACGGCGGCCTGTAGCATCCGCCCATGACACCGCCTTCGCCGGCCGCGCGCGCGTCCGCCCTTGCGCCCTTCCGCGTCCGCAGCTTCCGCTTCCAGTGGCCGGCGGACCTCGCCACGTCCTGGGCCTTCGAGATGGAGGCGCTGATCCTCGGCTGGTACGTGCTCGCCACCACGGGGTCGGTTCAGCTGCTCGTGGTGGTCGGCGCGCTCGCCTGGCTTGGGTCTCTGTTCTCGCCGTTCTTCGGCATCGCGGGGGACCGCATCGGCGTTCGCACCCTGCTCTGCGTCACGCGCGGCGCGTACGCGCTGCTCGCGGCGGTGCTGGCGGTGCTGACGCTGACCGAGCTGCTCGCGCCGTGGCACGTGCTCGTGATAGCGGCGGTCGCCGGGCTGATGCGGCCCTCCGACATGGCGATGCGGCACGTGCTGGTCGGGCAAACCATGCGCGCCGAGATGCTGATGAGCGCGCTCGGCATCTCGCGCACTACCTCCGACACGGCGAGGATCGCGGGCGCGCTCGCCGGCACGGGCGGCGTGGCGCTCATCGGCATGGGCCCGGCGTACGTCGGGGTTACCGCGGTCTACGTCGCCGCGTTCCTGCTTTCGCTCGGCGTCGCGGGTTCATCCCCATGGGCTGCAAGAGGCAAGGCGGAGGCGGACAAGCTCTTCGCCGGCCTGAAGCAGGGCGTGCACTATGTCTGGGAAAAGCCCGATCTGTTGGGCGCCTTCAGCATGGCGTTCCTCGTCAACCTGCTCGCCTACCCCTTCTTCCTTGGCCTGCTGCCCTACGTCGCCAAGGACGTCTATGGAATCGGCCAATCGGGCCTGGGCTATCTTGCCGGGGCGTTCGCCACCGGCGCGCTGGCCGGCTCGCTGGTGGTAAGCGCGAACCGCGTGCCGCTGCGGGCCGCACGGGTCATGCTCCTGAGCGGCGCGTTCTGGTTCGTGGCGATCATCCTGTTCGGGCAGATTCAGTCCGTCGGCGTGGGGCTCACGCTGCTCTTCTTCGCGGGATTCGTGCAGAGCTTCTGCCTCACGCCGCTGGCCGCGGTCATGTTGCGCGCCTCGAGCGAGGAGATGCGCGGCCGCGTGATGGGAATCCGGATGCTCGCCATCTGGGGACTGCCGCTCGGGCTGCTCGCGGCGGGGCCGATCATCGCGAGCTTCGGCTATGCCGCCACCACGCTGATCTACGCCGGCCTCGGCCTATGGGCGACGATCGCCATCGGTTACCGTTGGCGCCGCGCGCTTTGGCACCGCTCGGCGGCCGCGAATTCACATCTCTAGGGGATTGGTAGGCCTCCTCATACCGCGCCGGCGGCGCGCCGGGCTTGCGTGCCGCAAACTAGGTAATTCGCCGCGTACTCGACGTAGACCTCCACCGCCCGCGCAAAATCCTGGCGATTTCGGTCGGACAGCGCTCTGGCCGCCCGGGCCGGCCGGCCGGACCACACCTGACCGGCGGCGACCTCCGTACCAGGTTGGGTGATCGAGCCCGCCGCTACGCAGGCACCCGCCCTTACGACCGTTCCTTCGCCGATGACGGCTCCCATGCCGATGATTGCGCCTTCTTCGATAGCGCTGGGAAAGATGCGCACGTTATGTCCGATCAGCACACGCGGACCGATACGGAGGTCTTCGCCTGCCTTACCGCCATACAGGCGCGAGTTGTCCTGCACATTGGTTTCCTCACCGATCTCGACGCTCGCTTCGCCTGCATGTATCTCGACGCCGAACCAGACGCTTGATCGCGGACCAAGTACGACGTGGCCTGCGATGCTGGCAGTAGGGGCAACGTAGACCCCCGGTCCGAAGGGCTGGTTGGCACCTGTTCCCGGTTCGTTGCGCAGCCGGGGAGCGCGCGCCGTGGCCACGACATGCGGGACGGCCGTACCCCCGCCGCGGCGAATGGCTTCATGCAGGTCCTTGAGCAGCTGAGGTGTTACCCGCTCCACGGGACGCGCGGGCGTGCCGGCATAGAGCCAGCCTCCTTCTAGCCTCTTTCCCGGCGGCACGATGCTTTCCGCCGCAATCACCGCACCGGGCCCGACGACCGAACCGTCCATCACCGCCGCATGCTCGCCAATGACGCAATCGTCCGCGACCGTGCAGGCGTGCACGAGCCCGTAACGTCCCACGGTGACGTGCGAGCCAATGACGGCCGGGAAAACGCGGTCGGCGATGTGCACGGTGCTCGCCTCGCCAAACCAGCAATCTGCGCCGATGCGCACATCCTCTCCATCGGCCCGCACGAGCGTGAGCTCGCCCAGCGTGCAACCCGACTTGAGCTCGGTGCGGCCGATGACGGCGGCGGACGCGTGTGCCGTGACGCCGCTTGCTATTCGCGGCTCCTGTTGCAGATAAGGCAGGACGATCATCGCGCTAGAAGACCGGCGTCTCGCGGTAGGTGCCCCACAGCGTCTTCAGCCGCTCGACGATCTCGCCCATCGACGCGCCCGCGCGCACCAGCTCGATGGTGACCGGCATGATGCTCTCGTCCTCTTTGCGCGCGACTTCGATGAGCCGGTCAAAAAGGCCTTCGACCTTGCGCTGATCGCGCTCGCGGCGCACCCGCTGCAACCGGTCGATCTGGCGCCGGGCGGTTGTCGGATCGTACGCATGCGTCTCGATATCGAGCTTCTCGTCGGGCTCGACGAACTTGTTGACGCCCAAGACAACCTTCTCGCCCATTGCTTTCTTGATCGCAGTCTCGTAGGCAAAGTCCGCGATACGGCGTTGGAACCAGCCTTCCTCGATGAGCTTGATCGTGCCGCCGCGGCGGTCCACCTCCTCGATCACTTCGAATATCGCGCGCTCCATCTGCGTGGTCAGATGCTCCACGTAGTAGGAGCCGCCGAGGGGGTCGATCACGTTCGCCACGCTCGACTCGTCCGCGATCACCTGCTGGGTGCGAAGCGCGATCTTCATCGCCTCCTCGGTCGGAATCGTGAAGGCCTCGTCCATGCCGTTCGTGTGCAGGCTTTGCGTGCCGCCCAGGACGGCGGACAGCGCCTGCAACGTCGTGCGGATGACGTTGACCATGTACTGGGGCTTCGTCAGGCTTGCCGCGGCCGTCTGGGTGTGGAAGCGCAGACGCATGGAATCCGGGTTCTTCGCGCCGAAGCGCTCCTTCATGATCTTAGCGTACGCCCGGCGCACCGCCCGGAACTTGGCGATCTCCTCGAAGAAATCGCCCTGCGAGACGAAGAAGAAGGCAAGGCGTGGAGCGAATTCGTCGACCTGCATGCCGGTCTTCGTCACCTCTTCCACGTAAGTGATGAGGTTGCAGAGCGGGAAGGCGACCTCGTCGAGCGGCGACGAGCCCGCTTCCGAGATGTGGTAACCGGAGATGTTGATCGGGTTGTAGCGCTTCATATTGCGCGCGCAATGAGTGATGCAGTCGCGCACGATCCGCACCGAGGGGCGGATGGGAAAAGCCCATTCCTTTTGCGCCATGTATTCCTTGAGAATGTCGGCCTGGATCGTGCCGGAAAGCTTGTGCAGGTCCAGGCCGCGCTTCTGCGCCACACCGATGTACATGGCGAGGAGAATCCAGGCCGACGGATTGATCGTCATCGACACCGAAATGTTCTCGAGGTCGATAGCGTCGAAAAGCAGCTCCATGTCCGCCATCGTGTCGATCGCGACGCCCTCGCGCCCGACCTCGCCTTCGCTCATGGGATGATCGGAGTCGTATCCCATGAGGGTCGGCATGTCGAAGTCGGTGGAAAGGCCTGTCTGACCTTGCGAGATGAGGTACTTGAACCGCCTGTTGGTGTCCTCGGCGGTGCCGAACCCCGCGATCTGACGCATGGTCCACAGGCGGCCGCGGTACATGGTCGGATAGGCCCCGCGCGTGAAGGGGTACTGTCCCGGCAGGCCGATGTCCTCGGGCGGAGTCTCCGCCAGGTCGAGCGCCGTGTAGACGCGCTTCACCGGAAAGCCGGTGTTGGTGCGGAATTCGGCTCGACGCTCGGGGGCTTTTCCAAGGAAGGCGGCGAGCTCGTTCTGCTCCCAGTTTTCGAACTGTCGGCGAAACTCTTCCAGTTCTCTGCTGCTCACGGGATCACCTCCATGCCTATATGCGCGACCAGCCGCCTCGCGGCGGCCTGCGGCGAAACGGTGCCGGCGGCCAACTCGGCGACCAAGTCTGCCATACGCCCCTGCCGGTGCCGCTCGAATTCCTCATGCAGCAGCCGTTCCGCTGCCTTGAGCATCCTTCGTTCCCGGATGGCCTGCCGGCGCTCTTCGTACTGTCCGCTGGTCACAAGATACTCGCGATGAGCGTCGATAGCCCCTAACAGTTCAGCGATGCCCTCGTCTCGAGGAGACGAGGTCTTGATGACCGGCACGGCGCGCTTCAGGCCGACCGCGGGCAGGGCAAGGCCGAGCATGGCTTTGAGCTCCATTACCGTCTTTTCGGCCTCCGCTTTGTCGCCTTTGCTCACAGCGTGCACGTCGGCGATCTCGAGAATGCCCGCCTTGATCGCCTGGATATCATCGCCAAGCCCGGGCGCGGAAACCACCACGGTGGTATGCGCGGCGCGCACCACGTCGACCTCGTCCTGCCCTACGCCGACGGTTTCGATGAAAATCATGTCGTAGCCGGCGGCGTCCAGGACGTCCACGGCTTCGAGCGTCCCGTGCGCGAGCCCGCCCAACGCGCCGCGGGTCGCCATGCTGCGCACGAACACCGAAGGATGGCCCGAGACCTCGCCCATGCGGATGCGGTCGCCGAGGATCGATCCCCCGGAAAACGGGCTCGAGGGATCGATCGCCACCACGCCGATCTTGCGCCCGCTGGCGAGCACCGCAGCAATGAGTTTTGCGACGAGGGTCGATTTGCCGCTTCCGGGAACTCCGGTGATGCCGACGACGTGCCCACGGCCAGCGCGGCGATAAAGCAGATCCAAAGCCTCGCGCGCCTCGGCCGCGCCGGCTTCCGCGCGCGACAGCATGCGCGCGATGGCGCGACGATCGCCGCTGCAGACGCGCTCGACGAGCTCGAGGGACGGTAGCCCCCCCTGCACGGCTAACGCCCCAGTCTTTCGCGCATCTCGCGAAAGACTTCCCGGTCATCCACCACGCGGCGCGCCTTGAAATCGGTGCGTGGAAAAGTCCCGGGCGGCACAATTTCCAAGAGTGCCCGCAGCCCGAGAACCTTCTGCAGACGCGCCCCGGCCTCCGCCCGCATCGCGACCGGCGCCTCTGCGCCGCGTTCGAACACTCCAGGCGCCGCTTCGATGCGCACCAGCAGCTCGTCCATCGAGCTTTCGCGAGTGATGACGATGCGATGCTCGCCGCCGTAATCGGCGAGCTGATTGACGACCGCGTCGATCTCGCTGGGATAGACGTTTTCGCCGCGAATGGTAATCATGTCGTCGATACGGCCGAAGATCCCGTTGGGCAGCCGCGGATAGGTGCGCCCACACGGATTGGGCTCATCCACCCACTGCGTCAGGTCGCCCGACAGCAGCCGGATCATCGGCTGGGAGGTGCGCTCGAGGTGCGTGTACACCGGGGTTCCGCGCTCGCCATAGGCCACCCGGTGAAAGGTTTTCGGATCGCACACCTCGGTGTAGACCACGTCCTGCCAGCAAAGCATTCCCTGGTCGGTCTGCTCGCTGCCGGCGACATTCATGAACGGGGTCATCTCCGCCATGGAGCCGCAGTCGATCACTCGAGCGTCGTAGGTCTCCCGGATCCTGTCGCGTACCCCGGGAACAGAAGCCCCCGGCTCCCCGGAAAAGAACATGACCTGCAGCCCGAAATCGCGCGGCTCATAGCCCTCGGAGCGCGCGACCTCGGCGAGATGCAGCGCGAAGGAAGGCGTTCCATAGAACGCCTTTGGCTTGAAATTCGCGAGCCACATGGCGGCCCGCGCCGTCATCCCGGGGGCGCCGGCGCCGAAGGGAAAGGACTTGCAGCGCAGCCTTTCCGCACCCGCCAGCGTTCCCCACGAGCCCATGTAGAGGCTGAAGACCGCGGCGATGAACACGGTGTCGCCTGGACGAATACCCATCCCCCACATGATGCGTGCATGGGCGTTCGCGATCGCCTGCCAGTCGGAACGCCCAATGCCGAAAGCAGTCGGCCGGCCGGTGGTGCCCGAAGTCCCATGGACATGATGGATCTCGGTATCGGGCACGCACAGGTAATCGCCGAACATCGGCGCGCGCGCCTGGGATTCGCGCAGGTCCGCCTTGGTGATGACCGGCACCTTGTCTTCGAAATCCTCGAGGCTCTTCAGCTTTTCCGGATGGAAGCCGGCCTCGTCCCATTTCCTGCGATAGAACGGCGCTCGTTCGTACGCGTAGCGCGTGACCTCGTGCAGGCGCTCGAGGATCGCCGCCTCGCGTTCGGCGGCTGGCATGGTCTCGCGGCGCGCAAACCAGTAGCGCGCGTTTCGCTCGGGGAAGTACTCCGCATCGTACGCCGGAGGGAACGACCAGCATTCCATAGGTGCGTGCCGACTCCTATTTCGGTCCGCGCTCGGCCACCAGGCGACGGATGCTGGAGACGACCTCGTCGGGGGGCGTGTCCTGCAGCAGGATCTCCCTGACGCCCAGCGCCTTCAGCTGAGCCACGTCCTCGTCGGGCATGACGCCGCCGCCTACGACGATGATGTCCTCGGCGTCGCGCTCCTTAAGGAGCTTGAGCAGCCGCGGAAAAATGGTCATGTGGGCCCCGGAGAGAATGCTGACCCCGAGCACGTCCACGTCCTCTTGGATGGCGGCCTCGACAACTTCTTCGGGCGTGCGATGCAGCCCGGTGTAGATGACGTCCATGCCTGCATCGCGCAACGTGCGGGCGACGATCTTCACGCCGCGGTCGTGGCCGTCGAGGCCGATCTTGGCCACGATGACGCGAATGGTGTCGCTCATTGCTTCCCGCCCCATTTTCGGAATACAGTATGTGGAATGCCAAATGGTGGCACACCCGGCGCCTGCCCTACAAGCTGCCTGGAAGATCTATGGCCGACTCGAAAACGATGCCCAGCCTGGCTCCGCCGGCGAGGCTCCTGGACCAGACATATCGTGCCATCTTGAGCGCGATTTGCGACGGTACTCTGCCGCCCGGCGAGCGGGTCACCCAGGAAGGCATCGCGCAGCGACTGAGCGTTTCCCGCCAGCCAGTCGGCCACGCCTTGGCGCTGCTCAAGTCACAGGGATTCTTGAAAGAGACCGGGCGCCGCGGGCTCGCCGTTGCGCACCTGGATCCGGTGTTCTTCAAGGCGATCTACGAGTTGCGCTCGGCCATTGAGCCCACGGCCGTGCGGCTCGCGGCGAAGAACATGACCGAAAAGAGCAAGCAGGAAGGAAAGCTCGTCCTTCGAGAAGGACACCGCGCCGTGCGCACCGGCGAGCTGCATGCGCTGGTGCAGGCCGACGCCCGTTTTCACGCGTACATCTACGAGCTTTCCGGCAATCCGCTGTTTTCCGAAGTGATGGGCCACTACTGGAATCACCTGCGCCGCGCGATGGGCGAAGTGCTACGCTCGAAGGAGGAAGCCAGGCTCGTGTGGCAGGAGCACGCCCAGATCTTCGATGCCATGGCGGCCGGCGACGAGGAGCGCGCGGCACGGATGATCCAGGCGCATCTCGAATCGGCGGCCGAGCGCGTGTTGACGGCTGTCGAGTCGCATGCAAAGGGTCGAGGTTGAACTGATCCCTGGAACAGCGAGAGACCACTCGCGCAGGAGGCGGGGAGCGGCTCGCCGATTAAAGGAGATTGGTAGGCCGTGGCGGATTCGAACCGCCGACCAACGGATTAAAAGTCCGCTGCTCTACCAGCTGAGCTAACGGCCCCCACGGGAAGGGCGCGATTTTATCAGCCCTCGCCCTCGCTTCGCCACCGCTTCAGCGCCGATAGCGCGTCGAATCCGGAATTTTCGCGTCCGCGAAGCCGCTTTTCCGTATGCGGCACGCGTCGCACGCGCCGCACGCGCGTCCCTCCGCATCCGGCTGATAGCAGGTCACCGTCTCCGACGGATCCACCCCCAGCTCCACAGCCAATTTCACGATCTCCTTCTTCGGCAGGTCGATGAGCGGCGCAGTGATCGTGATCCGCCTTCCCTCCACCGCCGCCTTCGTCGCGAGGTTGGCCATCGTTTCGTACGCCTTCAGGTACTCGGGCCGGCAATCGGGGTAGCCGGAGTAGTCCACCGCGTTCGCGCCCATGAAGATGTGCTGCGCCTGGAGGACTTCCGCCCAGGCTAGCGCAAGGGACAACAATATGGTGTTGCGCGCGGGAACGTACGTAATGGGGATCCCCGCCTTTACGCCTTCCTCCGGCACCGCGATCAACCGGTCCGTGAGCGCCGAGCCGCCGAACTGCGCGAGATCCAGCTTCACCACCCGGTGCTCCGCGGCGCCCAGCCGCTTTGCCACGCGCCCCGCGGCCTGCAACTCCGCCCCATGGCGCTGGCCGTAGTCCACCGACAGCGCGTAGCACGCGTAGCTCTCGCGCCGCGCCCAGGCGAGCGTGGTGGCGGAGTCCAGGCCGCCCGAGAGGAGGACGACGGCCTTCAGCGCTTGACCGACTGCTGCAGGCGCAGCCGCGCCTGGTCCGACGCCGTGCTGCCGGGGTACTTCGCCAATACGTCCTGCAGCGTCGCCTGGGCCGACTTCACGTCGCCCATCGCCTCCTGCGCGCTGGCGATGGAGAGCATGGCGTCCGCGGCCTTGGCATCGAGCGGCCACTGGGCGACGACCTTCTGCAGCGCCGCGATGGCGTTGCGGTAGTCGCGCCGGCCCGAATAGCCCATGCCGATCCAGTACTGGGCGTTGGGGGCGAGCTTGCCGTTCGGGTACTTGGCGAGGAGCTGCGACAGCAGATCGATCGCGGCCGAGTAGTTGCCGACCTTGAACTGGTTGAGCGCGCTCTCATAGGCGCGCTTTTCCTCGTCCGAGGGCCCGGCATCCGCCGGGGGTCTCGCCGCGGCGCTCGCCTGCTGCTCGGCCCCCTGCTCGAGCTTCCGGAGGCGCGTGTCGATGTCGACGTAGAGGTCCTTCTGCCGCTTCTCGGCGACTTCCATCTGGTGGAGCAGCACCTCGATCTGGCCGCGCTGCTTCGCCAGGTCCGAGCGCAAGGCTTCGAGCTGGCCGGCGAGGTCGAGGATCGCGCGCCGCTCGACCGAGGTCGCCTCCAGCGCTTTCATGCGCTCCTCGATGCGCTGCAGGCTGAGCAGCAGCTCGGTGCGCACCTGCTCGATGCGGCGGCGCGCCTCCGCGTCGCCGCCGAAGAGCTGCGCCTGCGCGGCGCCGGTCCAGGCGAGCAAGAGCACCGCGGCGAGGCCGCGCACGAAGCCCATGTCAGTACTCGCCCGCGTAGAGCATGTCGCTGCGGCGATTGCGCGTCCACGCTTCCTCGTTGTGGCCGGTCTCCTTGGGCTTCTCCTCGCCCAGGCTCACCGCCTCCACCTGGTCTTCGCGCGCGCCGAGCAGCAACAGCATGCGCTTCACGCCTTCGGAGCGGCGCTGGCCGAGCGCGATGTTGTACTCGCGGCTGCCGCGCTCGTCGGTGTTGCCCTGGATCAGCATCTTCAGGCCGCCGTTCTCGCGCAGGTACCTGGCATGCGCCTCGATCACGGGCTTGAACTCGTCCTTGATGTCGTACTTGTCGAAGTCGTAGTACACCGAGCGCTGCGACAGGATGTTCGCCAGGTCCCGGTGCGGGGCGGGGGCCGCGGCCGCGGGCTTGTCGCCCGTCAGGTCGACGCCGGTGACCGGCTTCGGCGGTACCGGCTGCATCCCGGGTCCGGGCCGCACCGCGCCGGGCGCGCGATCCTCGACGCCGGCCGGCGGTTGCGTGTCGGGGGTCTGCGTCGTGGCGCAAGCCGCCAGCGCCGACGCGATGAGGATGGTCCAGAGTGCTCGCATGATCGACCTCCTTCTCATTGATTCAGGGGACCCCAGGCCGGCTCGCGCACGTCGCCGGCCGAGACCGTGAGGCGCTGCTTGACGCGCCCGTCGGCGGATACCGCCGTGAGCACGCCGCGCCCCGCCACGATCGTGGCCAGCAGGATCTGGCGGCCGTTGGGGGCGAAACTGGGCGACTCGTCGAGGTCGCCGTCGGTGAGCACCTGCACCTGACGCGTGGTGAGATCGAGCAGCGCGACCTGGAACCTGCCGTCGTTGCGCGTGAGGTAGGCGAGGCCTCTGCCGTCCGGGCTGACGCGCGGAGACACATTGTAGCTGCCCTCGAACGTGATGCGCTGCGCCTCGCCGCCCGTGGACGGCATGCGGTAGATCTGCGGGCTGCCGCCGCGGTCCGAGGTGAAGTAGAGCCATTGCCCGTCGGGCGAGAAGAACGGCTCGGTGTCGATGCCGCCCGAGCGCGTGAGCCGCTGCAGGTTGCTGCCGTCCGGGTCGATCAGGTAGATCTGCGAGTTGCCGTCGCGCGTCAGCGCCAGCGCGAGGCGCCGTCCGTCGGGCGACCAGGCCGGCGCCGAGTTCGAGCCCTTGAAATTGGCCACGACGCGCTGCTTGGGCACCTCGATGTCCTGCACGTACACGATCGGCTTCTTGTTCTGGAACGACACGTAGGCGAGGCGCCGTCCGTCGGGCGACCAGACCGGCGAGATGATCGGCTCGTCCGAGACCAGCATCGCCTGCTCGTTCGCGCCGTCGGCGTCGGCCACCTGCAGCTCGTAGCGCTCACCGCGCTTTACCACGTAGGCGATGCGCGTGGAGAACACGCCCTTTCCCCCGGTGAGCTTCTCGTACACGTAATCCGCGATGCGGTGCGCCGTGGCGCGCACCTGGTCGCGCGTCAGGGTGTAGGCGACGCCGCCGAGCGCCGACTGCTTGAGCACGTCGTAGAGCCGAAAGCGCACTTCGTAGCGCCCGTCGGGCCGCGCCGCCACCGAGCCGAGCACGAGCGCGTCGGCGAGCCGCGAGCGCCACTCCGCGTAGTTCACGCGCGAGGCCTCGGTCGGCTGCGGCACCAGGCGCGGCACTTCCAGGCCGCGGAACAGCCCGCTCCTTTCCAGGTCGGCGCGCACGATCGCGCTGATCGTCGCGCTCGAGCCGTCGAGCAGCGCGCCCTCGCCGGCGAGCGGCGCGACGGCGATGGGAATGCGCTCCGCGCCCGCGCCGGTGATCTCGATCGAGAGCTGCGCGTGGGCGGAGCACGCGGCGAAAAGGACGAGGATTGCCGCGAGCAGGTTTCGCATCGGCCCGATTATATTTCAGTCCAGCGGCCGGAACTTCAGTTCCAGCGTCCGCTGGAACAGACCGGCACTGTCGGGCTTAGGCAACGGCGAGGACTTGAGGATCGCGCGCATCACCGCGTCGTCGTACGCCGTGTGCCCGCTCGAGATGACGAGCTTCGCCTCGAGCACGTCGCCGCTCGGCAGCTGCGCTACCAGCACCAGCGCCTCGGGATTGCCCCGGATGTCGGGCGGTAGCACGATGTTGCCGCGGATCTTCGCGCGGATCCTGTCGATCCAGGTCTGTACGGCGCGGTTGCGCGCGGCCTGCGATTCGCGCTCGAGCTGCGCCTTGACCGCCTGGCGCTCGCGTTCGGCGGCAAGCGTCTGCTGCTCGCGTTGCAGCGCTTCGGCGAGCAGGCGCTGCGCCATCGTTTCGTCGGGCTTGGGCGGCGCGGGCTTCGGCTTGGCCACCGGCTCGGGCCTCGGCTTGAGCTCGGGTTCGGGCCTGGGCTTCGGCTTGGGCTTTGCCTTCAGCGCGATGTCGGGCTTCTCGATGCGCGGCTCGGGCTTCGGCGCGGGCGCGGGTGGCGGCGGCTCGACCTTGGGCGGCGGCGCGGGCCGTGCCACCGGCTCGGGCGGCGGCCGCCACAGCTCGACCGTCACCACGTCGGGCGCGCGGCTCTGCCAGTGCACGCCGAGCATGAGCGCGGCCACGAGCAGCACGTGCACCGCGAGCGCGAGCAGCGCCGCGGGCGCGAAGAAGTGCTCGCGCGGAGCCTCGAACTGGAAGCCGGACGGCGCCCCGCGCACCGCCTTCACTTGGCCGGCTGCACCAGCAGCCCGATGCGCCGCACCTGCTGCCGCTGCAATTCGTCCATGACGTTGAGCACGGCCTCGTAGCGCACGTCCTTGTCCGCGGCGATGAGCACCGGGCGATCCGGGTTCTTCGCCTGGCGTTCGCGGATCGCGTGCGCCAGCTCGCCGCGCGCCACGCGCCGCTCCTCGGCGAGCGCCCCCTGCGCGTCGCGCACGCGCAGCACGACGCTGCGGTCCTCGCGGATCACCACCTCGAGCACGGTGGCGGGCGCGTTGGCCGCCTTGGACACCGAGGGCAGGTCCACCACGCCCGGCGTGATGAGCGGCGCGGTCACCATGAAGATCACGAGCAGCACGAGCATCACGTCCACATACGGCACGATGTTGATCTCGTGCATCGGGCGGCGGCTGCGGTGCAGCGCGGGCATGGCTACTTCACGGCTTGGCGATGGAGGATGTTGGAGAACTCCTCCATGAAGCTCTCGAAGCGGATCGACAGCCGGTCGATCAGGTACGAGTAGCGGTTATAGGCGACCACCGC
>Ga0214471_10002309_pt1 | contig 15008 bp, 12 predicted proteins | sample RVTome_5_FD_207665 | JGI IMG/M metagenome (GOLD analysis project Ga0214471, IMG submission 207665) | Soil microbial communities from uranium-contaminated site in the Upper Colorado River Basin, Wyoming, United States - RVT142D155 | ecosystem: Environmental > Terrestrial > Soil > Contaminated >... | reverse complement strand
ATGGGTATTGAATCTGCACCAAGAGGTGTTGCACAAATAGAAATTACATTTAGTGTTGATGTGAACGGTATTATTAACGTAACAGCACTTGATTTAAAAAATACTGATAATAAAAAAACAATTAGTATTAATAGTAATAAAGGTCGTTTAAGTGTAGAAAAAATCAAAGAATTAGTCGAAGAAGCCCAACATGCAGAACTTCAAGATAAAATAGAAAGAGAAAAGAAACAATTTTTTTATGAAATTGATGATTTATGTAGTAACATTAGAATGAATATTAATAACGAAGATTTTAAATTAAAAGAAAAAGATAAAGAAATGATACTGAATGATATTATTAAAATTGCAGAATGGTTGAAAGAGAAGAATTATAATGAACGAGATAAAAAAGAATATTTAAGAATTTTAGAAAATTTAAAAAAGAAATATGGTACTTTAATTTTAAAAGTGACAGATGAATGCGCAAACCTAAAGCCAGTATCGAATGGAAAAGTAGAAGCAACAACTGTATTTGAAAATGAGGAGGATGATGAGCAAGTATATGAAGAAATTGAAAATGAGGAATTAGGGATTCGGGATAAAGATGATGAAATAAAGAATGAGATAAAAAGATTACGTGAATTGTTAGTAACTCTATGCTATTCAATTTTTGATATTATATCTGATCATTCTTTTAATATCGAAAAGGATCATACAAGTGAATTAAAAGAATATATTGATGATATATTATTATGGACATATGTTAAAGAGAAAATATCTATCATTGAATATAAACAAAAAATAGACGAAATTAATAAAGTATGTAATGATATTGTTGAAAGATATAATCAGACAGAAATATTTAAAAATGATTGTGATGAAAACATTGCATATTCTAAAAGAAATGAACTTGAGCAATTATGTTATGCATTAATGAGTAGTATTACATCTAATATTTTAGCTTTACACGAGGATAACATAAAGAAATTGAAATCATTATTAGAAGAAAATTTAGACTGGATAATTGAAATTGATATTCAGGATAAAAATATAAATGAAAATGAATTTCAAAATAGAATAGATATGATAAATGAGTTATGTGAAGATTTATATAAATCAATATTATCAATTGATACACAAATAAGTGTTATTAATGAAAATGATGATAATGAAAGTTATGGAACATCATTATCCGATTTATTAAAAAAGAAAAATTAAATTATAATAAACATTGACAATAAAATATATTATTACACTGCTTACATATTTTATTACACTGTTTAATATTATTAATTTTCAAATGATATTTAAATAAATTATTTGTCATACATGTATTTCTTCTCAAAGCACAAGGACGAAGGTGATTGATATATAATATTGCCGACATATAATCAACTTCAAGATGTTTTATAAGAAAAGCCGCGACAATTGCAGCCGATCGGTGATGTCCTTTTTTACAATGAACTAATACTTTTTCATTATTTTTAAGTGCATTATAAATAAAATCATTTGTTGATTCAAATATATCTTCTAATTCACATGTAGCATTATCCTTGAGAGGAAACGTTAAATATTTAATGTTATTATATTTAAATTTATCATTAAATGTATCCATAATTGTTAAAATATTTTTTATATTATATTTGTCAATAAATTCTTTACTATATGCAGCTTTATAATTTCCTAACCATAAACCGGGTATAATTTCATTAACATCGGATTCCGGATATTCACACATATATTTATTTGATAAAATCTTTAATTATATTTTCAAAAGATTCATTAGTATCATTTAATAAATTTTTATAAAATCGTATTTCATAACTATTTCTTATAAATTTATTTTCTAAAGTATTGTCCACTTCATTTAATTTTTCCATTGATGATACTGCATTTTTAATAATTTGTATTTTATTCATTATAATATTAATGAATAAATTAATGTTCACTATATGAATATAAAGAACGATTAGACATTAGTGGATTTAGGTTCTGATATTTACTAGGAATTGGTAATATTGGTTTTGATTTCTTCTTTTCTATAGGTTCTAAATTATCAACTAATTTATCAAGTTTATGTTTAATCTGATTTTTAATTTCAATATTTATATCCAGTGCATTTTTAATAGATTTATTTTGATTATTAATAATTTTTAATTGTTCTTGAATAAATAAATTTATTTTATATACAATATCAACAGAATACTCAAATAAATATTTTTTAATTTGTTCCATATTTTCATTATTTTTTAATTTATGACTAACATAACTAATTAATTTAAGTGTATAATTTAAAAGCATAATTATAAATTTTTTAATGATGAGTTCTATTTTTTCTCGATTATGTAAATCAACTTTAGATAAATCATTTTGCATCATATCTTGTTGATATTTATATAGCATATTATTAAGCTTTATTAATAATTCAATATCTCCCATAAAACCTGATTGTGTATAATCAAATAATAAAATATCGGCATAATTTGTAACCTTGTTATATTTTAATTTAAATATTAATAATTTAATTAATTCTTTGGCTTTATTAAATATATCTTCATTAATATCTTTCATGAATTGCTTTTTTGTATCATAAACATCACCTAAATATTTAATCATGTGTTCTAGAGTAAAATAACCTATTAAATTACCAGATTTTTCATAAACAGACAATTTATATAATTTTTCATTAATTGTTACCATTAATTGTTTATTATCATCAAATAAATCAACATTTTTATTCGTTGCATATTTTTTTGTTATTTCTTCTAGATTAAAATTCTGAATTACTTTATTATCATTATTTGCTTCCGGATGTATAGATTCAAATATTTGCTTTTCTTTTGAATGAAAAGATTGCGCTATTGCATCATATGGAGTATCATCATTATTATTTTCATTTATTTGAATTATACTATCTTGTATGAGAGATGAATTATTATTGTTAGTATTATTATTAATTTTTTTTACAGAACAAGTATTTAACATTCTATATATTAGATATAGAATATTTACTATAATAAATTTATTTATGCTTTAACAACGACACTCTTGTCTTTCATAACACGATTATTGAATTTGTATTCGATTTCTTTTGCATTAGCACCACTACCAATTTTAACTTTCATTGGAGTCGTGAGTTTCTCGCGTTTTCCGATGTAATGGTATTGTTTGTGTTTGCTTCCACGAGTACATTCAACAATGGTGAATTTAATTTCTCCATTAACATTTCCACCTGTTTGTTCTTTAGACTTTAGAATTGAAGTTAGTGCTTTATTAGCAGCTTGTTTTGGTTTTGCTCCAGAAAATCGTCCATGTGCTTCTCCTCCTTCGACAATGGCCTTGAAATATCTGGTGTTTGATTTGTCTAAAGAATTTTCCGCTTTATTTTCCGATTTGGATTCTGATTTAGTTTCTTTATTTGTTACAGCACCTCCTTTCTTTGACGCGGATACTACTTTCTTTGTAGTTTTTGCGGTTGATTTTTTAGTGACAGCTTTCTTTGCAGGCGCAGACTTTTTCTCTACTTTGTCTGATTTCTCTGATTTCTCTGATTTCTCGGGTTTCTCTGATTTTTCAGTTTTAGTAGGCTTTTTAGATGCTGCGGTTTTAGTGGTTGGTTTCTCTGCTGATTTCTTAGCAGATGAACTAACTTTTTGAGGACCTGGTGTTTTTTTTGCAGGGGTTGATGCGTTCTTAGTTTTTTTAGCAGCAGCCGGTTTAGATTCTTGTGGCTTAGATACAGCCTTCGTTGATACTTTTTTTTCAGAAGTTGCTTGTTTTGATGACATATTTATTATACTATATTATAATAAATATTTTTATAAAAAAGAGACGCGCTTCTATTTTTATAATTTATTTTTATTATATATATTTTATTTTTAATTTTAAAATAAACATCCTTTATTAATATTTACATTATGTTCATTTGACGTCTTGTTATAAATATATTTATTAATTTTGTCGTCTTGTATATATTTATAAATGATAACCCATAAATTATCTTAATATTATATATAAATGATTAGACCGGATAAAGATCTTAAAATGACAAATTTGATAAATAGTTATTGTAAATATTCGAATTTTTTATTTAATTTTCAGAAACATGTGGATAAGTGTTGTGATACATATATTATAAATACTAAAGATAGGAATAATTATATAAAAATTATCAATGATATAACACGACAATTGAATACCACATATAATATGGCAATGATTGATATCTACGACAAGAATAGTTCATCTCGTGATCAAATGATAAATAATGATTTGATTCATATTCATAAATTATTGGGTCTTCAAGATATAAAAGATCCATTTCATGAAATAAATAATATAATAATAGACAAACTTGGAAATCATATTGGGTTTCCAGATATCGATTGTGCATTATCTATCATAATTGATGAACAATATAAATATTTATATGATTCGGAAATTAATAATTTAATAACATTTTATAATAAAACTTTTATTCCTCTGACATTTAATATTGGTACACTTGTTTCCAATGAAATTATATTTTTAAAAAAAAAAGTTATGGATAATATTGTTTTAATTCAAGATTGTATTGAGTTACATATTAAATATAAAGATTCATATATTATATTAACTGGCTATTTTATTAATGACCCATTAAATTTAATTATTCGCACATCTCAGTTATGTAATAATTTTATTTATCAAAAGAAAAAAGAATTAGAACATATAATATTTACAAATAAAGAAATTAATGATAAATTTATAAAATCTTATTTGAGAAATATTTCATTGGGCGATTTGCTAATTTTATCAAATGAAGAATTATATGATATGATTAAAAAAGAATATTATACTTATAATAAATTAGTCAAGTTATCATTTATTAGTTTAATGAAGGAATTTAATAAAGAAGACGACTGTCCAAAAGATATTATTAAAAATATGTATAATATGATTAGATTATTATTATTAGGATCAGATGAAAATGCGAATATTGCCGGATTGTTATACAGTGTCACTAAAGAAAAAAAATTAGATTTAGAGTTTTCGATCTCGGATATAATTTATAAAAATTTAAGTTATTTATCACAAATTAAACTCAGAAAATCAATAGTAAATATTAAAAATGAAATTGATAAAATAAAAACAATTTCTGCAGATGATGTTGATATTAAAAAACAAATTATTGTTTGTCATAATATGCCAAATGCGGTTAAAAAAGCAGCATTTGAAAAAATAGAAGAAATGAAATCATCAAATAATGAATATTATAAGCAATTACTTTATGTTAAAACATTATTATATTTTCCATGGCCATCTAATAACGATGATACATTTTTTGCGGATATTGGTAAAAATAAAGATAAAGGGAAAGGATTCTTGGATGGTGTTATAGAAAAATTAAATAGTAAAGTTTATGGTCACATTGAATGTAAAGAAACAATTAAAGAATTAATTGGTAAATGGATATGTAACCCGTCAAGTGCTGGAAGTGCCATTGGATTATCTGGACCTCCTGGCGTCGGAAAAACATTAATTGCTAAAGCTATTGGTACATCATTAGGAATTCCTTTTACTCAAATAACTCTTGGAGGACAAAATGACGGTGAATTATTACATGGACACGGTTACACATATAGTGGGTCTCAACCTGGTATGATTGTTAAAAAAATGGTTGAGGCAGGAAATGCTAGATGTATTATGTATTTCGACGAATTAGATAAAGCTTGTAAAAAATATGATAATAATGAGATTTATAATATCTTAATACATCTTACTGATCCTAATACAAATTCGGAATTTCAAGATAGATTTTTTCAAGAAATTAAATTCCCACTTAATAAAGTTTTATTTATATTTTCTTATAATGATTCTTCTTTAATTGATAAAATCTTAATGGACAGACTAAAAGAAATTAATATTAAACCTTTTAAACTATCAGATAAGAAAAATATTGTCAATACATTCTTAATCAAAGAAATGTGCGAATTAGTTGGTTTTGAAGATGGTTCTATCATATTTGAAGAGGAAACTATTGATTTCATTATAAATGAATATACAAATGAACCAGGAGTTAGAGAGTTAAAACGAAAACTTGAAAGAATATTTTTAAAATTAAATATCGATCGAATTTACGATAATGGAATTTTTGAAAAAGTCAAAAGTATCTCAAAACAAAGTCCATTAATAATTAATAAAGAAATTATTGGTAAATATTTAGGGAAAAATATAATATCTATTCAATATATTCATAAAGATCCTATTGTTGGTGTTATTAATGGACTATATGCCACAGATTCGGGTCAAGGCGGTGTCTTGCCAATTCAAATATATGACAATTATACAAATGATGATGATAAATTTACTTTGAAATTAACAGGTAGTCAAAGAAGGGTTATGCGTGAATCTGTTATTTCCGCTTTTACCGCCGCAATGCATTGTATTAGAGATGATATACGAGAAAAATATTTAACAGCGAACAAAATGGGATTCCATATACATTGTCCGAGTGGTTCAGTTTCAAAAGATGGACCAAGTGCAGGAGGTGCATTTTGCGTTGCATTCATATCAAGAATATTAAATAAAATGATAAGAAATGATATTGCTATTACTGGAGAAATTGAATTAACGGGTAATTTAACAAAAATCGGCGGTCTGCATTATAAATTGCCTGGAGCAAAACGAGCAGGTATTAAATTAGTATTAGTGTCTTCAGAAAATGCAGATGATATAGAAGATATGAAAAAGGAATATACAGAGTTATTCGATAATAATTTTAAAGTAATTCTTATTAAAAATATTAGAGATGCACTAGAACATTTTTTAATTGATTATGATTCAACTATAATCGTTTAATAAAATAAATAATCTAAATAATATCATTCATTAATGTACTGTATTTTTCATCACTGAAATTTAATAAATCATATAATTCAATATTAATATTATCAATATACTCATCAAGTGTTTCTATTTTACTATTAAATTTTTTATTAAAGATTATTTTATTATCATCATAAGAATCATTTTCACTATCAATATCTTCACTCTCTGTGAGTATTTCACTCTTTTCTTCACTTTCTTCACTTTCTTCACTTATTTTTTCAGGTTGATTAATCGAATCGTACATTGTTTTAAGTTTCTCAGGCATTACTATTTTTTTTTGATCTTCTGCTAAAATTTTTGCCAATTTATCCGTTAACTCATCATTAACCAAAATGTTTTTATATTGACCAATTTTTTTAAAAGTTTTAGAGATTGTTACTTCCGAAACTTCAAATTTTATTGATATTTCTTTTTTTTCAATATTCAAATTATTAATATCAATAATTAATAAAATACTACCTGTTGCTACAGATTCAGGTGTATGCATAGATGCAAGATCTAATTTTTGAATATTTTTTGCAATTTTAATAGCCTGATCAATATATTTATTTGGTAGATGCAATTTGCGACAATATCTTTTTATAAAATGTTCTGGGTTACTAATTTGGATATCGTATTGTAATTTTTGCATTTTTATAAATTTCAAAAATATTTTACACCCTTTAGTAACATCTTTATATTTTAATTTGAATAAATTTGCTATCTCTTTAGGACTCCGAGTAATTTTATTTTTTTTACAGGCAAAGAATACACAAGCGGCGACAAGACTTCTTCTATTTGACCCTCTAATTATTATTGTTTTTCCTATATTTTTTCCTTGTTTATGTTTACTTTCACTTATAATTTTATATAATATTTTTGCATCATCTTCAATACATTTGAAAATTCCTCCTTCTCGACATCTATTTTGTATCTCTTTTAAAATGAGATTCAAACTCCTTTCTTTATAAGGCATTGAGCCCCAACTGTGTAGTATTTTTATTTTATTCCTATTTGATCCAGCTATTGATGTTCCTAACGATGATTGTGGTAAAAAGAAATTTGTCGGCTGACTACATCTGGCCAATGATTCTTTGTTATTATCATCTCCTGTATATTGTTTCCATTCTGGATGTTCATCAAATAATTCAGATATTACAGATCCACAACCAACACAAACTAAAATTCCTTGTGCTGTATCTTCAACTATTTTATCAAGAGTATCACAGTTTTTACAAAATATTTTTTCTTCAATATCCTTTTTATCGGATTCATGAGTTATTTGCTCTAAAAATTCAAAAAGCTCTGCGTCTTCATAATTTATAATATCTTTACTTAAGATCATATAACATATATTTATTATTTGCTATTTTTTAAATATGTTTATTTATATAGTTATATTTTCAATTTTATTAATCTATTAAACTAAAAAAATTGATTATTAGCTTATATAAATATAAGAGAATGATAAGTAAATCAATATACCATATGAATTCACATACTTTATCAATTGATAAATATAATATAAAATCGTGGACAGAGAAATATCCAGATTATAACATAAAATTAGATAAGCTGTCAATAAATGAATCATGGCATGATTTTGTTAAAAGCAAAATTTTCAAGAAAAATATCAAGAAAGTTAATGAATATTTGTCATATTGTTTTAATTTAACACATGGAAACGTTGGAATTTATCCTTATCCTGATCTTGTATTCAATTCTTTGAATGCGACTCCATTAGATAAAGTTAAAGTTGTTATTCTTGGACAAGATCCGTACATACGATATGAAATACATACTGATAAAAAAATTCCCCAGGCAATGGGAATGTCATTTTCTGTTTCAAAAGGAATTAAGATACCACCATCATTGGATAATATTTATGATAATTTATTAAAATATAAACATATTACTAAAAAACCAAAACATGGAAATTTATCTTTTTGGGCATATCAAGGTTGTTTAATGTTAAATACCGCACTTACAGTTCAAGAAGGATGTTCTAATAGTCATGAGAAACAATGGGTTGAACTTACAGATGCACTAATTCAATTTATTTCTAAAAAAACTGATAATACAGTTTTTGTTTTATGGGGGCGTCCTGCTTTAAATAAATTAGATCTTATTGATAGAGATAAGCACAAAGTTATTATATCATCACATCCATCACCATTATCGGTTAACAATTCACTAAGCCATTATGGTGCTTTCAAAGACAAAGATCATTTTAAAGAAATTAACGATTATTTAAAGAGTAAAGGGAAATCAACAATTTTATGGGAAATAATTTGATAAAATATATAAAGAATATAATATTTATTATATATATGTCTAATTATTTATCTTATATTGGAATTTTGGCAGCAACATATTTATTTGGGTTTAATTTCACTTTTATATGCAAATCTGCATATGATTTATTTATGAATTATGAAAGACTGGTGGCATTACAATTTATGTCCGCATTATCCTTATATTTATATGGTATAAAGGGAACAATTATGAATGCATTAATAATTGGAATATATTATATTATGATTAATCTGGATGATGTAAATAAGAAAATTAATTTATTACAAAGAGAATGTGATAATTTTATGGAATTTTATAAGAAAGAAACTTTGGAACATCCGGAAAAACAATCATCAATGATTGAATTACTAAAAACATGTCTATTATTAAAACAACATATGTGTCAATTATTTAATGAAAAAGTAATTATGAATAATTATTTACTTAAAATTAAAGAAATAATGATCATAATGTATAACTATATAGATTTCATTAATAACAAAATAGATCAATACGTTGCTCCAATATATAAAACAAATATGAATAAATTAATACAAGATTATAATAAAGAAGTGGAGAAAATAGATAAATCAAATGAATCAAATGAATCAAATGAGTCAAATGAATTAAACGAAACAAATGTTAGAGATAAATTAATTAATGGAACAAAAACTACATCTAAAACATCCACAGCACCTGAAAATCTTAATGATGTAATAAGTATGATAGATAACGTTGATCATTTAATTAAAGATATGGAAGCACAACTAAAACCATCAAATAATAATCGTGGTCTACAAAATTATGATATGAATGAATTAATGACTCAACTTTGTACATTACAACATGTTATGCCAACGTTACAAAAAACGTCAAATTCGATAAATGATAATACATCTCATAAACAACGTCGTCAATTAGAAAAAATAAGTAAAAAAAATAAATATAGTGGATAAAATAATTTATTTATGCCAGTACATATCTTTATTAAAATTATATAAAGAAATGATTTATATATAATAAAAATTGATATATTAATAATATAAATACAAATGGAAATATTAAAACAAGATTATAGTTATATGCCAAGTAATGAACAAGATCAAATAGGAGGCAAATCGACAAAGAAGAAGGGTTCTAAGAAAACTTCTAAAAAGCGAGACCTTTCTCGTCAAGAGGGGGTTAAAGGAATTGATGTTAATGATATAAATAATAATATAGACATTGATAGTATTTATAAATTCATCGATTTATTCTTTAAACAAAAAAATATCATGTATACGCATTTGTATAATTCATATGACAAACTGTTAGATGAAGATATACCGAATTTCTTGAAAACAACGAACAATACTTTTTTTGAAAAGATAACCAAGGATAAAGTTTATAAATATAAATTTGAGTATAATGATATTTCAATTAAACCACCTTTTATTGATATGGACGATGAAATTATGTTCCCACATCATGCGAGATTAAGAAATTTAACTTATGCATCTAAATTGGTTGCAACAATTACACAAGTACAAGAAATTATTGATATTGCAACTGATAAAATTACGAGAAAAATTGTCGGACAACAAGAATATGATTATCCGATTGCAAATATTCCAATACTATTAAGATCGAAATATTGTTCACTAAATTTAAAAAAGGGATATGATAAATCCGAATGCGAATATGACCCAGGAGGTTATTTTATTGTTAATGGATCAGAAAAAGTTGTATTATCAATCGAGAAAATGATAGAAAACAGACCGTTGGTATTTACAAAGAAAGAAGCAAATGTTATAAATTATAAAGTGCAAGTTAATTCCAAATCGTTCAAAACAGATATGACACAAATAATTGATATTCGTTTAAAGAAGGATTTAACCATGTCAATTAGAGTACAAATTTTAAATGAAATTCCTGTATTTATTTTGATGAGGGCACTGGGTATTGAATCAGATCGAGACATTATTAAATACTGTGTGTATGATGAGAATGACATTGATATGATTAATATTATTCGAATATCTCTAGAGAATTCAAAACCAGAAAAAGAAAATATTAAAATTATTACTCAAAATGATGCATTGAATTATTTAATCACTAAAATGAAAGTCATTAAAAAATATAGTGAAACGGATAAAGATGTTAAACAACAAGAAAAAAAAATGCATTTACTACAACAATTAAAAGATAATTTTTTGCCTCATGTAACCGGAACATTACAAGAAAAAGCATATTACTTAGGATATATGATTAATAGATTATTACAATGCTATTTAGGTCGAATTAAGTCAGATGACAGAGATTCATATATTAATAAAAGAATTGATTTACCTGGACAGTTAGTTCTAGAATTATTTAAGCAATTCTATAAAAAAATGATGAATGAATGTACTAAATTTTTCAAGAAAAGAAATCCAGATGATGATAATCCATTAAATATTATTAATCAAATTAAACCCAATATTATTGAACAAGGATTAAAAACAGCATTATTAACAGGCGCCTGGGGTAAAAGAAAAGGTATTGCACAAATGTTAGCGCGATTAACATATTTGCAAACAATCGCTTCATTGCGTCGAGTTATTTCACCAACTGTTGATGCTTCAACGAATAAAATGACATCACCTCGCCATTTGCATCCATCGATCATTGGACCTTTATGTGTAACAGGTGATACCGAAGTATTATTGGATGATGGTATTACAACAAAAAAAATATCAGATATGACAAATAATGACTGTGTTATGACATTCAATAAAAGAGACTTGACATTAGAACCATCAGAGATTTATGATTTCTTTTCAAAAATGCCGGATAGATTATTGAAGATTACAACTATCACGGGAAATACTATTAAATGTACACCAGAACATAAATTGCTTAAATTTACTATTACAAGAAGATATATGCTCGAAGCAGAAAAATTAAAAGTAGGTGATATGTTAATATTAAAAGATTTTAAAAAATGCATGTTAAATGATTTAAGTCTTACGAAGTATCATTTATATGAAGATATATTTACCATACCGATAAAATCAATCGAAGAAATAGAACCGGAATTAGTATATGATTTTACGACTGTCGTGGACAATCATTCATTCATTGCAAACTCGGTAATCAGTTCAAATTGCTTTATTGAGACATCGGAGGGTCCCAAGGTAGGATTAGTCAAGAACCTATCATTAATTGGTAATGTAACGGTTGTTAAAAATTCTCAATTAGATCTTTTGAGAGGTATATTACGGCCCAAAGTTATAAATCTACTTGATATTCCATTAGACCAATTAAAAGATTATACGAGAGTTTTATTAAATGGTGAAATTATAGGTTTCATAAAAAATCCGAGAGAACTTTATAATGAATTAAAACTAATGAAATATAATGGTTCAATCGATCGATTAACTGGGATTGCACATGATATCCGATCTGAGATTGAATGTAAAGATTTAAGAATTAATTGTGACACTGGTAGAATGTATCATCCAGTCTTAAGAGTTGATGACAATAATTTATTACTATCTAAGAAAATGATTGATCTCATAAGTCTCGATGATAAAGAAACAGCAACAAAAATAATTTCTATGAACGAATTTATGATGAAATTTCCAGGCGTTGTTGAATATATCGATACTGATGAGAAATTTAATGCTATGATTGCAATGTTTCCATCTGAAATTGAAGAAATGAGACGTCGAATGGTTGATTCAATGGAATGGGTTAATAAAATGAAAGAGGATGAATTAACAAATATTGTAAATAGGTATGATCAATTCACATATGTTAAATATACTCATTGTGAAATTCATCCATCTTTATTGATTGGTGTTGTTGTTGCGAATATTCCTTTTCCACAATGTAATCAGGGGCCCAGAAATATTTATCAATATTCACAAGCCCGTCAAGCTATGGGTATTTATGCAACCAATTGGAGAGATCGTGTAGATATATCATATATATTATATCATCCACAAAGACCCATTGTTACAACAAGGTTAATGAAATATGTTAATACTGAACAATTACCAGCTGGCGAAAATTGTATCGTCGCTATTGCTTGTTTTACTGGGTCAATGTGTTAGGCCCATGTCATAGTAAAAGCTATGGCAAGTCCGTATGTAGCGGGCAATGTTACCAAATTGCGAGGGAACTCATATAACTCTTTAATTACCAATTTATCATAGTAATATGATGAAGGCCTTAGGGAAACTTAAGGATGGTTAAAAAATTAAAGATAGTGATTATCCGCAGCCAATTTCCTGAAACAATTTCAGGATTGCAGTTCAACGACTATATAGTAACAGGGAATTTAAATTCCTCAAGATATAGTCTAGACCCATTCGAAAGAATGTCTTATTGTAAAGATAATTTACAGCTACATATAATGTGATTATCTTGAAAATAAGAGTCATATGGATTTATCGGAAATGATAAATTCTTTTAGTGTTTTAAGATTCAAAAATGCATAAATCGATAGATTTAATAATTACTGCATTCTTGAAGCCTGAAAATGCTATAATGGTGGTATTTTAGATAACCAAGAAGATTCAAATATAATGTGTAAAGCAGCAATAGATTCGGGTTTATTCCGATCGACATCATTGAAACGATACTTAACAACAATCCAGAAAAACCAATCCACATCACAGGACGATATTTTCATTAAACCGGATCGTTCACAGGTCACAGGTATGAGATATGGTACATATGATAAACTTAATGAAAGAGGTTTTGCACCAGAAGAAACGGTATTAGAAAACGGCGATATATTAATTGGTAAAGTATCACCCATACAACCAGTAGGTAATAGTAACAAAGTTTTTAAAGACAGTAGTGAATATTATAAAGCTCATGTATCAGGTGTTATTGATAAAGTTTATACTGATATCATCAACAATGAAGGTTATGAAATGAGAAAAGTCAGAGTCAGAAGTGAACGAGTACCAATGGTCGCCGATAAATTTTGCTCACGCCATGGTCAAAAAGGAACAAATGGTATTCAATTATCAGCTTCCGATATGCTGTTTACTGCTCAAGGCGTTCGACCAGATATTATCATAAACGCCAACGCGATAAAAAAATGTCGCAGGGAGATTGTAAAGTCATCCCTAGTATACTGAATTAATAATATGGCGTTTTCAGTATGCGAGATTTCCAAATTAGCGGGAAAATCTTAAAAATACACTTAAATAATTATAGTGATTAATCACTATGTCCGACATAGTTGAAAAGAAATGTAATAAATGTGGTTTGAATAAAAATATAACCGAATTCTATTATCGTAAAAATAGAAATCGATATGAACCAACATGTAATCCATGTTTGGCAAATAAATTAAGTGTATTGAACTCTCAATTACCACTAGCTATTGCTAATTAATAGTTAGAAGTAGGTTTAATGGCCTATTCAAGGTAAAAATATTGAGAGAATGAGACAATCCGCAGCCAAACTCTATAGAAATATATAGAGGCCGGTTCAACGACTAAATGGAAGTCGGTCAAAATTTTGGCTTAAGATATAGTCTAGTCCCCATCAAAAGATGTGAAAGTGTAGTTATTCGCCATATAACGAACTTTCTTAAGGGTATTAACGACCCAGTAGAATGACCATTGGACAATTAGTCGAATGTCTTGTCGGCAAAGTGGCAGCTCTTGAAGGACAAGAAATAGATGGAACAGCTTTTAGTGAATTCGATTTAGAAGATATTGAGAAACGATTGGAATCATTGGGATATAGTAAAGATGGCGAAGAATACTTATATAACGGTATGACTGGTCGTAAATTGAATAGTACGATTTTCATTGGACCTACGTACTATCAAAGACTTAAACATATGGTCGCTGATAAAATCCATTGTTTAACGATGGATCACGAAGTATTAACTTATAATG
>Ga0214471_10002308_pt1 | contig 15011 bp, 13 predicted proteins | sample RVTome_5_FD_207665 | JGI IMG/M metagenome (GOLD analysis project Ga0214471, IMG submission 207665) | Soil microbial communities from uranium-contaminated site in the Upper Colorado River Basin, Wyoming, United States - RVT142D155 | ecosystem: Environmental > Terrestrial > Soil > Contaminated >... | reverse complement strand
GAGTGAGGAGTGAGGAGTGAAGAGTGAAGAGTGAAGAGTGAAGAGTGAAGAGTGAAGAGTGAAGAGTGAAGAGTGAAGAGTGAAGAGTGAAGAGTGAAGAGACAGGGAGGAATGAACGATGAGCGGTGAGACAAACGGTGCGGCGGACCTGCCACGGCGGGACGTAATCAAGTTCCTGGCAGCGGCGCCGCTGTCCGCGTTTGCGGTCACGGCACTCGACCTGGAGAAGGCCGCGATCCTGACGCGCGAAACGCTGGCGCACCTGGGGGCGCGCGGGCAGCAATACCAGCCGCGAGTTTTCACCGCGGCGGAGTGGCGGACCGTTCGGATCCTGGTCGACCTGGTGATTCCCCGCGACGAACGCTCGGGAAGTGCCACGGATGCCATGGTGCCGGAGTTCATGGACGTGTTCATGGCGGACCGGCAGAACATGCGAACCTGGATGCGAACCGGCTTGACCTGGCTGGACGACGAGTGTCGCAAGCGGTTCGGCAGGAACTTCGTGGACTGCGCGCCCGGGCAACGCACGGCGGTGCTGGACGACATCGCCTGGCCGGCGCGGGCGCGCGAGGAGATGCAGCCCGGTGTCCGGTTCTTCAACAACTTCCGGAACTTCACCGCCTCCGGGTTCTGGTCGAGCAAGGTCGGTGTGGAGGACCTCCAGTACATGGGGAACCGGCCCACGATCTGGAACGGGTGTCCCGCGCCGGCGCTGGACAAGCTCGGGGTGAAATACTGACCTGAGATCGGAACCTGAGCGGAGGGCGTAGCGTGTCGAACACAGGGCGACGGGGGGGGTGCGCATGGATGGTGCGTCTGCTGGTGGCGATCGCGGCGACCGCCACGATCGTGCCGGGTGCCGGCGCGCAGCGGTTCTTTCCCGGCAGTCCGCCACTGCCGGGCGGAGACACCACGCTGGTCATCACGCTGGGTACGGGGACACCGGTGCCGAACCCCGGGCGTGACGGTCCGGCGACCGCCGTTACCGTCGGCGGAAGAGTCTTCCTCTTCGACGCCGGCCCGGGCGTCATGCGAAAGATCGCCGCCGCCGGCCTGCCGATCGACGGGGTGACGGCCGCGTTCATCTCTCACCTGCACAGCGACCACACGTTAGGCCTGCCGGACCTGATCTTCTCCACGTGGGTGATGGGACGGGCGAGTCCGTTGCGGCTGCACGGGCCGCCGGGATTGCGTCGGATGACAGACCACCTTCTGGCGGCCTGGTCGGAGGATACGGTGATTCGCATAACGGGCCTTGAGCGTGGCCGCCCGGGCGGGTACCGGCTGGACGTCCGCGAAACGGCGTCGGGCGTGGTCTACGACTCGGCGGGTGTGACGGTGACGGCGATCCGGGTGCCGCACGGCGACTGGGCACACGCATTGGCCTGGCGCATTGACACGCCTGCGCGAAGCGTGGTCATTTCCGGCGACACCAGGTACAGCGAGGCCCTGGAGCGCGCGGCCACCGGGGTGGACGTCCTGGTGCACGAGGTGTACATCGCGGCGCGCGTCGCGCCGGAATCGCGACCCGGCGGCGACCTCTGGCCGCGGTACATGAAGGCATTCCATACCTCGGACGTCGAGCTTGGGGCCTTGGCGTCACGTGCGCGTCCCCGGCTGCTGGTCCTGTCGCACGTCCTGTTCATGGGAGGTACCGAGCGGGAACTACTCGACGGCATCCGGCGCGCCGGCTTCCGCGGAGCGGTGACGGTGGCGAACGACCTCGGCCGCTACTAGGCTTGCGCTGGAACACGCCCGGTCGCACGACCGGGTTTTGCGTCGCAGATTCTCGTTGGCCGCTGGCAATGACCCGACGAGGGAGTCGAACGCCCATGGAACGCGAATTGTCGTCCCGATACCGCCGTGCCGCCCATCTGTCCGGGCTGGTCTGGGCGATGTCCACCGCCGCGAGCGCACAAGGCCCCGCCGCGCATCGCTTGCCGGCGACGCCGCAAACGGTGGCGTACGGCTACTACTGGTCGGAGGCGAAGCCGGTGCTCCGGATCGCGTCGGGTGACGTCATCGACGTCGAAACCCTGTTGACGAACACCCCGACCCGTCTGGAGGCGGCGGGGGTGCCGGCGGCCGAGATCGAGCAGTCCCTCCGCGACATCGTCTCGCAGGTGGCCGATCGGGGACCGGGAGGACACATACTGACCGGGCCGGTTTACGTCGAAGGCGCGGATTCCGGCGACGTGTTGCAGGTCGACGTCCTGTCCATCGACCTGGCGATTCCGTACGGCTACAACGGGTGCAGCGGCTTTGCGCGTGATCTGTGCGACCGGAGCCAGCCGACGACCCGGATCATCCGGTTGGACGGGCAACGCATGCTCGGTCACTTCGCACCGGGGATCGAGGTGCCGCTGAAGCCGTTCTTCGGCAGCATGGGTGTCGCGCCACCTCGGGCACGGGGCCGGGTGAGCAGCAATCCTCCCGACATCCATGCGGGGAACCTGGACAACAAGGAACTGATCGCCGGGACCACGCTGTACATCCCGGTACATGTCCGGGGTGCGCTGTTCGAGATCGGCGACGGTCACGCCGCGCAAGGCGATGGCGAGGTGGATCAAACCGCCATCGAGACCAGCCTGCGGGGCCGCCTGCGCCTCACGGTACGGAAGGACATGCGTCTCGACTGGCCACGAGCGGAGACGCCCACCCATTGGATCACGATGGGGATGGATACGTCGCTGACGAGGTCCACCCGCATCGCGATCGACCAGATGGTGGAGTTGCTGCAGGAGAAGGCCCGTCTGCCCCGTACCGCCGCGTATCAGCTGGCGAGCATCGCGGCGGATCTGCGCATCACGCAACTGGTCGACGGCAACGTGGGCGTTCACATGATGGTGGCCAAGGCGCTGCTGCCGCGGTGACGACGGGGAGTGCAATGATCTACATGGTGATTGAGCGATACCGGGCGGGGACGGCGTCAACGATCTACGAGCGACTGCGCGTCTCCGGCCGGATGATGCCCAACGGGCTCCAATACCGGTCGAGCTGGATCGCCCATGATCTGTCCCGCTGCTGGCAGCTCATGGAGGCGGACGATCCAGCCCTGTTCGAGGCCTGGATGGCGAACTGGAATGACCTGATGGAGTTCGAGGTCATTCCTGTCCTGACGTCCGGGGAGGCTGCTACGCGAGCCCAGCCGTGAGCCAGCCCCCAGTATGGACGGTGGCGCGCGCGGCGATAGAATAGCGGTGAGTGGTAACGGGTGACGGGTAACGGTGACCGCGGACCATCCGGTTTGTGGTCATCAGCTCCAGACCGGGGGGTCGATGCGTCGCTACACCCGCGGTGAGTTTCTCTCGCTTGGGGCGCTGATGGCGGGCGCGGCGAGCCTGGCGAAATCGCCGTTTGGAAGGCTGCAAGCGCAAACCAGCGTTCCGGGTCCGGGGTCGCAACGGGGCGCAGGCATCCAGGCGGAGCTGGCTGTCGTGAATGCTCGTGTGATGACGATGGAGCCGGGCCAGCCTCGCGCCGAGGCGTTCGCCGTGAAGGACGGCCGTTTCCTGGCGGTGGGTAGCTCGGCGGACATCCGGAATATCATCTCCTCGCGGACGACCGTCATCGACGCCGGAGACATGACGGTTCTTCCGGGGTTCATCGACTGCCACTGTCATCCCAGTGGCGTGAGCGAGTTGTACGGAGTGGTGGTGACCCCGCTGAGGACGAAGGCCGCGCTGATCGAGGCCCTGCGCAAGAAGGCGGCTGAGACGGCGCCGGGTTTCTGGGTCCAGGGACAACTATTCGACGACACCAAGCTGACCGACCCGACGCCGCTGGACCGCCACGATCTGGACCGGGCGTCCACGGCGCATCCGATCGCGGTGAACCACCGTGGCGGTCACACGACCTGGTACAACAGCAAGGCACTGGAACTCGCGGGCATCACGCGCGAGACGAAGGACCCGGAGCACGGCCGGTTCTTCCGGGACTCGTCAGGCGATCTCACCGGGCGCGCCGCGGAGCAGGCACGCGGCGTCGTGAATCGGGCGGGACAGCGCGAGCGGTTCACGCCGGAGCAGGCGCGCGAACGGAACCGGCGGGGAATGCAGCACATCTCCGGCCTGCTGGCGGCGGCGGGACTGACGACGGTGCACGACGCCGGCGCGGGCCCGGACCGGATTCGGGCATACGAGGACGCCCACGCCAACGGTGAGCTGCGGCACCGGGCCTACCTGATGATCCGCGGCGCCTACGAGCAACTCCGGAACGCCGGCGTGTACACCGGCTTCGGCAACGAGTGGATCCGCGTGGGTGGCGTGAAGTACGGTGCCGACGGGTCGGCGTCGGAGCGCACCATGCGCATGAGCACGCCCTATGTGGGGACGGAGGACCATGGCATCCTCACCATGACGCAGCAGGAGATTCACGAGCAGGTGGAGGACGCGCACCGGAACAACTGGCAGGTTGGCATCCACGCCAACGGCGACGTAACCATCGACATGGTGCTCCAGGCGTACGAACGGGTCCTGAAGCAATGGCCGCATCCCGACCGTCGGCACCGCATCGAACACTGCTCGCTGGTGAACCCGGACCTGCTGCGCCGGATTCAGGCGACCGGGACCATCCCAACGCCGTTCTGGACGTATGTCTACTACCACGGCGAGAAGTGGTCGCAATACGGCGACGACAAGATGCAATGGATGTTCGCGCACCGATCCTTCCTGGACAGCGGTATCAGGGTACCCGGTGCGTCGGATTACGGGCCGGGTCCATTCGAGCCGCTGATGGCGATCCAGAGCATGGTGACGCGGCGGGACTACCAGGGCCGGGTATGGGGGCCGAACCAGAAGGTGACCATCGACGAAGCGTTGCAGATCGCTACGATAAACGGGGCCTACGCCTCCTACGAGGAAGCCACCAAGGGATCAATCACGGCTGGCAAGTACGCCGACTTCGTGATGCTGGAGAAGGACCCGCACGAGGTGGAACCCAACGCCATCAAGGACATCCGGATAGCCCGCACGGTGGCGGGGGGAACAACGACGTACCCAGGCGCGTAGCAGCTTCGACAGGATCCCCGGGGCAGGGTTGGCGCACTCCGCCGAGGGCAACCAAATGGTCAGACGGACCGGTTCGATGATGTTGTCCCTGCTGGCGGCGACGGGCTGCCGGAGCGCCGTGCCCGCGCGGCCGGCAGCCAATGCGTCCATGGCGTCCCCATCGCACAGTTCCGCTGTCGTTGGGCAGCATGCGTTCAGTGCCAGTCTTCCGGGTGGCGTGAAGCTCGCCGGCATCCTCGTCGTCACCGGGGACACGATTGTGCCACGGCCAACGGACGGTGAATGCCGTCTTGCGTCGCCGACGGCGGTCAGCCGGCAGCACGTTGTGTACGAATGCAGCATCCCCGGAGTGTCCGGCATCATGCTGGCGTTCGACCGCGTGAATCCGGTGAGGCGCTCGACGTGGGGACTTGCCACCACGGTGCGGAAGACTCGCGATGTGTGCCGCGAGTGGCGAACGTGGGAGAACGGTGCCCGTACCTGCACCCGGACAACGCCGGAAGACTACTTCGAGAGGGCCCAGTCGCGTGGCCAGCTCACGGTGGTACCGCCATGAGACGACTCCTGAGTGCGACGACACCAGCAGGGGCCTTCGTCGCTGTCGCCGCGGGCCTGATCATCGCGTCCTGTCGGGGGCGCCCACTGGTGATCGAGCCCAAGCCGGCCGCCGGCACGTACCAGCTGGACGGCGTCTACACGTTCCGGATTGACTATCGGGAAGGGACGCTGGCGGTCCTGAGGACAACGGGCAGCTTCGTCATTGCCGATTCGCAGGTGATGTTGTCCCAGCCACCTTGCGCGGAGGCCGAGGCACCTCGCGCGTCGGAGGGCATGGAAGAGGCGTGGTTCGATTGCGCCAGGCAGTCCCGCACCGGCGTGCAGCTGCGCATCAACCGGACCGACCCGATCAACAAGTCGCGCTGGTATGGCAGGCTCCTGGTCAGCGAGCCCGCGCGCGCGTGCCGTCGTTATGCGGCAAACGGGAACTGCACTCAGGTGGTAAATACCAGGATCTACAAGTACGTGGAGCGGTCCGGCAGGATCGACGTCACCCGTGGCATCCCGGTTCCTCCTGACGGTTCGGGAACGCCGGGGAAGGACCTGCCCAAGCGCGCGGGGTGCGACACGGTGCGAACTGGGTGGTGCTCGCCAGCGCGGGGAGACCACCAGCGATAAGCCGCAGGTCGCAGGTCGCAGGTCGCGGGTAGGTCGCAGCGGACGCACACCACGGCTTCACGAGGGCCGGATCGCGACGCATTATCGGGTGACGCGGCGATCGCCGCGACCGACTCACCTCCCGGACCTCCGAAATGGCGAAGACACGACTCGGCGTCGGTTTCATCGGCAGCGGCTTCAACACCCGGTTCCACCTGCAGGCCTGGCGCGGCGTCCGGGATGCGGACGTGGTAGGAGTGTGGAGTCCCAACGCACAGAACGCGGCATCGGCCGCCGCGCTCGCGCGCAAACTCGACGTCGGTCCGGCCAAGCCGTTCAAGAGCATTGCCGCACTCGTCGCCGACCCGAAGGTGGACGCCATCTGGCTTTGCGGGCCGAACCACGCGCGCATCGAGAATGTCGAGGAGATCGTCGATACGGTCCATCGCGGCCGCGCGCAACTGACCGGGATCGCATGCGAGAAACCGCTGGCGCGTAATGTCGGCGAGGCGGAACGCGTGGCGCTGATGGTGGCGAGCATCGGCGTCAGGACGGGTTATCTGGAGAACCAGCTTTTCGCCCCTCACATCGAGGCAGGCAAGGCCCTGCTCTGGGCCCGCGGAGCGGCGACGACGGGACGACCGTACCTCGCGCGCGCCGCGGAAGAACACTCCGGACCACACGCGCCCTGGTTCTGGCAGGGCGCGCTCCAGGGTGGGGGCGTGCTCAACGACATGATGTGTCACTCGGCGCTTGTCGTGCGGCATCTGCTCACGCGACCGGGTGATCCGCTGAGCACGGTCAAACCGGTGCGCGTCACGGGACACATCGCGTCGCTCAAGTGGAGCCGCCCACAGTACGTGAAACAGCTCAAGCGGACGATGGGCCCGTCGGTGGACTATGAGCACGCGCCGGCGGAGGACTTTGCCAGCGTCACGATCGAGTTCAAGACTGCCGATGGGCATCGCGTGATCGGCGAGGCCACGACATCATGGAGCTTCGTCGGTGCGGGACTGCGCCTGTCCGCGGAGCTGCTCGGCCCGGAGTACTCGCTGAAGTGGAACTCTCTGGACAGCGGGCTGCAGCTTTTCTTCAGCCGGGCCGTGAAAGGGAGGGCGGGTGAGGACCTGGTGGAAAAGCAGAACGCCGAGGTCGGTGTAATGCCCGTGGTGCCGGAAGAGTGGGCGGCGTACGGCTACACCAACGAGGATCGGCACTTCGTCCGCGCCTTCCTGGGCAAAGAGACCCCCCGGCTCACCTTCGCGGACGGAGTCGAGGTGGTCAGAATGCTCATGACCGCGTACCGGAGCGCTGAACGAGGAAAGACACTGCGATACCAACCGCGGACGCTCAGCCGCTTCGTACCGAAGGTCGCGAAGGGAACGTGGAAGCCATGACCGAGGGTTAAGGGTTAAGGGTCGCCCGAGGAATCCCGATGAACCACACAGTTCGGTCGTCCATCGCGAGGCGCAGGGCGGTGCTCGGAGCGCACGTGCTGACGCATGTCGTCTTCGCCTGCGCGCTTTGCTCGCTCGCGTACGGCCAGGACGCTTCCACACGAACGAGGAATGTCGTGCTCATCGTGCCGGATGGCGTGCGATGGCAGGAGGTGTTCACCGGGGCGGAGCGCGCCCTGATCGGACCAGCGGGCAACGTGAACGACACCACGACCTTGCTGCGCGAGTTCTGGCGGGAATCGCCGGCTGAGCGGCGGCTTGCGCTGATGCCCTTTCTCTGGGGGACGATTGCCCGCGAGGGGCTCATCGTGGGGGATCCGGCGACCGGGGCGCGTGCCGAAGTCACCAACGGGCTCAAGTTCTCCTATCCGGGCTACAACGAGATGCTGGCGGGCGCGCCCGATCCGCGCATCCGATCCAACAGCTACGGACCGAATCCCAATCGCACGGTGTTCGCCTGGCTGGCGTCGCGCGAAGGCTACCAGGACAGGGTCGCGGCGTTCGCCACCTGGGGTGTCTTCACCGATATCTTCGACGCCCGGCGAAGTGGCGTCACCGTGCGCGCCGGATGGCGAGCACCTTTCCCCGAACCCCGGGGCGATCGTCAGGCGCTGATCAACGAGCTGCACCGCACCACGACGCGGCTCTGGCCTGACAACACGTTCGACGTTCTCACTCACCAGGCCGTGCTGGAGTACGTGCGCACCGCGAAACCGCGCGTGTTGTTCATCGGCTACGGCGAAACGGACGAATGGGCACACGCGGGACGCTACGACCTCACGCTGCGCGCCACCCGACAGGTGGATGCCTTTGTGGCCGAGCTGTGGGGAACGATGCAGGCGATGCCGGAATACCGGGACGCCACCACGTTTCTCATTACGACCGACCATGGCCGCGGTGACGGCGCCGATGGATGGAAGCGGCACGGCGAGAACGTGGCGGGCGCCGAAGCGATCTGGCTGGCAATGCTCGGTCCGGACACGCCCGCCATACAGGGAGGCCTGGGCGTGGGTCGGGTGACCCAGTCACAGGTGGCTGCAACGCTGGCTGCCCTGCTGGGCGAGAACTGGCCGGGCGCTAATCCCGGGGCGGCATCGGCGATCCGCGGCGCGATTCGCGAGTGACCCGGTGTCCATCCTGAAACTCGGAGTGTCGTTGAGTACGCAGTACTGGGTGCTCGAACTGGGTGACACGTGCTGGCGCTGGAGTTTGGCTCAGCACCAACTCCAGCTCCAGGACCAGGAAGCAGGTCGAGCATCCAGCACTCACGACTCAGGCCGGCTACCCGCTGAGCCCAGGAGACCTGCCTGAAGATCCCACGGGTGGGGTAGCAACGCAGACCGCGCTGCGGAGCGGTAGATTCGCGGCTCGGGCGTCGCGGCCTGCCTGTCGTCTCGCGGCGACCGACCAGTCCCTGGAGAGGCAACCATGTCCCGAATGAAGCGATTGGTCCTTGCACTTCCCGTGCTGTTTGCCGGGGCCCTCCTCCCAGCGCAGCAACTGGGAACGATCACCTTTCCAACTTCTGCTGGTGCGGCCGCGCAGGAGCATTTCATTCGCGGGGTGCTGCTTCTGCACAGCTTCGAATACTCCGACGCGGCGACAGCATTCCGCGCGGCGCAGCAACTGGAACCGGGCTTCGCGATGGCCTACTGGGGCGAGGCCATGACGTACACGCATGCCGTCTGGAACGAGCAGGACCTGCCGGGCGCCCGCGCCGTGCTCACACGGCTGGCAGCTTCACTGGCTGACCGGAGGGCCATGGCACCGACGCCGCGGGAGCAGATGTATCTCGATGCAGTGGAGGCGTTGTACGGCGACGGGTCGAAGGCGCGGCGCGATACACTGTACAGTGGCGCCATGGAGCGGCTGGCACAGGCATACCCCGACGACGATGAAGCGCAGGCGTTCCACGCGCTCGCCCTGCTGGGGCTCAGCCAGGGCGTGCGCGATGTGCCGACCTACATGCGAGCCGGCGCCATTGCCCAGGAACTGCTGCGGAGGCGTCCGGATCATCCGGGCGCGGCGCATTACACGATTCATGCGTTCGACGATCCCATCCACGCCCCGCTCGGCTTGCGCGCTGCGCGCCTGTACTCGCAGATCGCGCCCGCGGCTCCCCACGCGCAGCACATGACGTCGCACATCTTCCTGGCATTGGGGATGTGGGACGACGTGGTTTCACAGAACGTCATTGCGTCCGGGCACGATCATGGACGCTGGCAGGCAGGACACTACACGTCGTGGCTGGGCTATGGTTACCTCCAGCAGGGGCGAATGCACCAGGCGGGTGAACACCTGGAACTGCTCCGGCGCAACCTGGGACGCGCTGTGCGCCGCGGCGAGAAACCATCTCTGCTGGGCCTGCGGGCGCACTACGTGGTGAACTCCGAGCGGTGGACCGATTCCATTGCGCAGTGGCAGATTGATCCTGCCGGCGCGGGACCGGTCGCCCAGACGATGGACGCTTTTGCCAGCGGCTATGCCGCGCTCAGGGCGGGACAGCGTACCCGAGCTGAGCAATTCCTGACCGAACTGGTCCGGCGGGGAAGGCTGGGGGCTGTGGAGGACGCGTACTCGAGCAACCTTCCGGTCGCCACCATTCTCGAACGCCAGCTGCGGGCACTGATGCTGCTCGAGGACGGCAAACGCAGCGACGGAGTGGCAATGCTCCGGGAGGCGGCTGCGCTCGAGGACGCGATTCCTCTCGAGTTCGGACCGCCAGATGTGGTGAAGCCCACCCACGAATTGCTCGGCGAGGTGTTGCTTGCGTTCGGGGAATCGGCGGCCGCGCAGCGGGAGTTTTCGCGCGCGCTGGAGCTGGCACCGGGACGTGCGCGGTCCCTGCTGGGTCTGGGACGCTCTGCACTCGCCGCGGGCGACCTGCTGGCTGCCCGAAGAGCGTTGGGTGAGCTGAAGCGTATCTGGCGTTCGGCGGATGCCGACCTGCCGGAGCACGCCGAACTGGAACGTCTTCTCGCCAGGGCGGGTTGAGCTGATCGGCGCCCCGGTGCGCCGACCTACCCGAGCGTCCAGACGCGTACCTTGCCGTCGGCGGCAGCATTGGCGAGGCAGGTGCCGTCTGGTGAGTACGCGATGCCGTAGACGCCCTTAACGCCGACGCGCAGGTTATCGATCACAGCACGCTCCGCCAGCGAGACCGTGAGTATGTGGAAGTCGACGCTGACACTGACGGCCGACGAGTCCGGCGTGAAGGCTGCGGCGAACGTGCCGCTGGCGTCGAGGGCGACGCTGGTCACCGGCGCCCAATTCGCAGTCGACCAGATCCGGACCGTTCCGGGCGGTCCAACGGAGACCAGCGACGCCTGGTCCGGGCTGCGAAGCAGGTTGACAACAGCCATGTCGTGCGCTGGCACCGTCGCCTCGAGACGACCGTCCGGGACAGTGAGGAAGTGGATCGATCCCGTTCCACCGACGAGGAGGGTCTTTTCGTCTGGCGCGAATTCCACGGCGAAGATGCGCTTGTCCAGCGATTCGCTGCGCACCACTTCGCGACCGTCCGGCATGGACCAGATGGTGACCTGTCCCTTGCTGGAGAGTGTGGCGAGGAATTTCCCGGATGGTGAGAAGCGCGCGCCGGCCTGGCGGTCAAGAATTCGGTCGGGTCGCCCGTCCGGAAACGACCACACCCGCACGGTGCCGTCGCTGGACCCCGTCGCAAGCAGCGTCTCGTCAGGCGAGAACGCCAGGCTGTTGACGCTGTTGCGGTGCCCGATGATGCTGCCAACTGCCTTGAATCCGGGTACGGACCAGAGGCGGATCCGGGCGTCCTGACCCGCCGAGAGCAGCAATCGGCCGGACTTTGTGAAGACGACGGCCTGGGCGTGACGGCCGTGGGCCGGCAAGACGATCGGTTGGGACAAGGCTGGATCGGAGGTCAGAGGTCAGCGGTCGGAGGTCAGAGTTCAGAGGTCCCCAGGTCTCAGGGTAACGACCCCATCAGCCGTCGCTGCGACCCGTGGCCCGAGACCTCTGATCCACCTTCAGGCGGGCACGATGCGCTTTGGCCTGAAGAGGAACAGGAACAGCACCAACACCGCGAGGGCTCCGAGCGCCGGCACCTGCCAGACCGCAGACCAGTCGTGCCTGACGCAGGTGCCGGCCGCTGCGCCCGCATCGGTACAGTCGGCGTTGACATAGCGACCAACGACCGTACCGGACACGTACGCACCGACGAAGTACCCCACCCCGTTGGTGACGAAGTTGATGAAACCCTGTGCCGCGGCGCGGATCCTCGGACCCGCCGTTTCGTCGGTGTAGATCTGGCCGGCGACAAAGAAGAAGTCGTAGCAGATCCCGTGCAGGAGGATGCCGGCCCACAACAGCCACATTCCGGACTGCGCATCACCGGCGCCGAACGCGAAGTAACGGAGCGACCACGCCGCCATGCCGCCCAGGAGGATGCCCTTGATCCCGAATCGTCTCAGTGCGAGGGGCAGCAGGAGCATGAAGCCGATCTCCGACCACTGGCCGAACGTCTGTACGAAGGCGGGATCGGATACGCCGATCTCGGTCAGGAAGGGATTGGCAAACGCGTAGTAGAACTGCAGAGGAATGCAGAGCAGGAACGAACCCAGGACGAACGTTGCAAAATCACTCCGACGGAGGAGCTGCAGCGCGTCGAGTCCGAGCGCATCGCGCACGCTGAAGGGCGCCCCCGCCGCTCTGGGCGGCGTATGCGGCAGCGCGAGAGAGAACAGGCCGAGCAGCGCCGATGCCCCCGCCGCGAGCTGCATGGGTGTCGCGAGCCGTTCGGCGTGAAGCACCTTTCCAACGATCGTCCCGGCGACGATCCATCCCAGGGTTCCCAGGACGCGGATCAACGGAAAGTCCCGCGCAGAATCCTGAACGTGGTGGAATGAAATGGAATTCGTCAGGCTCAGCGTCGGCATGTAACAGAGCGCATACCCGATCAGCATCGGGTAGAACGACCCGAACGAGGTCTGGGTGGATACCAGCCACATCACAAGGGCACCGACCAGATGCAGGATGGCGAGCAGCTTCTCGGTCGCGAAGAACCGATCTGCCACGATGCCGATGAAGAACGGTGATACGAGCGCGGCGATGGCGGTGGCGCCGTATGCCAGTCCGATCTGTGCGTCGCTGAATCCCAGAGTCTGCCCGAGGTACGTTCCCATCGTCACGAACCAGGCTCCCCAGACGAAATACTGGAGGAACATCATGATGGAGAGGCGGGCTTTGACGGACATGGGGGAGCGAGGCGAGGGGGACCGGAGCGCATCGCGACGCGATACAGCCGGACCCGGTGAACCGGGAGGGAGTGGATCGGTACCAGATGGAGCGGCGGGAAGCGCGTGCCGAGGAGGCGACCTGATCCCTGATCGCCGGATGCCGCCCCGACCGCCGATCCCTGCCGTTCAATCCCGCGCCGAACGTAGAACTTTTCACGCGCAAGGGGAAGATTCCCGGAGTACCAGCAAGCCTGCGAGTCGAACCATGACACCAGTCCCCAGGACGGCGGCTATCCGCCTTCGGTTCCTGCTTCCGGCGGTGATCGCCGTGGCGGCTTCCACCTGCGCCACCAACCCCGTCACCGGACGACGGGAGCTGTCGCTGATCTCGGAGTCCCAGGAAATCGCCATGGGGCAGGAGGCAGCACAGCAGACGGTGCAGTCCATCGGTGTCGTCCCGGACAGCAGCCTGCAACGCTACGTGTCGTCGTTAGGGATGGCCATGGCTCGCGCCTCGGAGCGGCCCAACCTCCCATGGAGCTTCACCGTCATCGACGACCCCATGGTGAACGCGTTCGCGCTGCCGGGAGGCCCGATCTTCATTACCCGCGGGATCCTGACGCACATGAACTCCGAGGCCCAGCTGGTGTCGGTGCTGGGCCACGAGATCGGGCACATCACCGCCAAGCACTCGGTGCAGCAGATGTCGCAGGCCCAGCTGGCGCAGATTGGCCTGGTGACGGCGATGATCGTCAAGCCCGAGCTGGCCCAGTTCGGGGACCTGGCCAGCCAGGGGTTGGGGCTCCTCTTCCTGAAATTCGGGCGCAACGACGAACTGCAGGCCGATGACCTGGGCTTCCGGTACATGGTGAACGCCGGCTACGCGCCGTCGGAGATGGCCGAGATGTTCCGCACGTTGGGACGGCTCGGCAGCGGGGGGGAGGGCCGCGTCCCACAGTGGCTGTCAACGCACCCGGACCCCGGAAATCGCGTGCAGAACACACTGGACCGGATCTCGTCACATACGAGCCTCGCACCCAACCTCAAGGTCGATCGTGATGAGTTCCTTCAGCGGACCGAAGAACTGATATTCGGCATCAATCCACGACAGGGATTCTTCCGTCAGAACGAGTTCCTGCACCCGGACCTCCGTTTCCACTTCGACTTCCCGCAGGGTTGGCAGACGGCGAACCAGGCGACCCAGGTGGCGGCGGTCAGCCCTCAGCAGGATGCGATAGTCGTGCTTTCGCTCGCCGGCACGACATCACCCGATCAGGCCCTGTCCCAGTTCCTGGGCCAGCAGGGCATCAGCAACGAGGGTGAGTCGTCAGCCTCCGTGAACGGGCTGCCGGCCGCGGCGGCCGCTTTCAGCGCGCAGACCGAACAGGGCGTACTGACCGGGAGAGTGGTATTCGTGTCGCTCGATGGCCGCACGTACCGGCTCCTGGGCTATACGCCCGCCCAACGCGCCGGCGCCTACCGCACGGACTTTCAGCGCTCGCTCTCCAGTTTCCGCCGGCTCACCGACCAGGCCGCGCTGAACGCGCAGCCGGTCCGGGTCAAGCTCGTTCGCCTTTCGCGTGCGACGACCGTATCGCAGTTCCAGGCGGCCTATCCCTCGACGATCCCGGTGGAGCAAGTGGCGCTCATCAACGGTGTGGATGCCAACGCGACATTTCCCGCCAGCGCGATCGTCAAACAGGTCCGGTAGCCAGTGGAATAGTCCGTCGGATGCACGGGCCTTTTCGCACGTCCGGGCGCCAGGTGGAATGGCTGCCCGAGGGCGGTGCCGCCGCGGGGTCGGGTCCCGACCTGCCGGCCGTGTCCCGGGCGACCCGGGTCGCGAGTTCGCGGCCCGATGACGGACCTGGTGCGGCTTTCGCGTATAAGTGATCGACGGGATATCTCCCTCTAGCGTGTTGGATGAGAGGGCCGTAATGTCTCGCGATCTGGCCGCCCGAGTCGCCGAGGGAAGCCAGTGCGGTGCCCACAGGGGCTAATCGTGCAGCCGGCGAAAAGGAGCTTTCGATGCGGAGTATCACGCGAGCAGTCAGTATGATCTCGTTGGCGTCGGTCGTGGGCGCGGTGACTGCGGAAGCGCAAGAAGGGATCGGAATCGGCTACTCGGACATCGGGGTCGTAGTTGGCCTAGGCGGAATCGGCGGCGCAAGTATCGC
>Ga0214471_10002306_pt1 | contig 15016 bp, 6 predicted proteins | sample RVTome_5_FD_207665 | JGI IMG/M metagenome (GOLD analysis project Ga0214471, IMG submission 207665) | Soil microbial communities from uranium-contaminated site in the Upper Colorado River Basin, Wyoming, United States - RVT142D155 | ecosystem: Environmental > Terrestrial > Soil > Contaminated >... | reverse complement strand
GGTAGGGGATAGGGGAGTAGGGGATAAGGGAATGGCGACGGAAAGCGTCGCCTGGGAGAAGGGAAACAATCTAGATGCGTACCGGGAAGAAGGCGGTGTCCCTATTGAACACGAGACACGCAATACGGATTACGCATTACGGATTACGCACTACGGATCACAATCTCTGGAAGGGACGACGCGCAACCTTGAATATGTCTCCCGACTCACCTCCGATCCCTTGTTCCCCTTGAGCCTGGGGTTTGCCATTGCCCTTGGAATGGCGATGGCTTCCAAAATCAATGCGGCCCCGCTGGCGCTGCTCCTTCCGGCTGCCATGTTCATCCGAATTTACCGCTTGCCGGCAAAGGAACAAATGCGTAACGCCAGACGCATGATGATCTACCTGAGCATAGCCGCAGTGTCCAGCTTTCTGGTCTTCCGCATTCTGCAACCATATGCGTTTACTGGCCCCGGTTTCTTTGGCATGATCCCCAATGCGAAGTGGCTGGAAAACCTTGAAACACTTCGCAACCTGGTTGGCGGCGACATTGGATTCCCGCCCAACGTCCAGTGGGTAAACCGGCCGTTGTGGTTTGCGTGGCAGAACATGGTGATGTGGGGGATGGGTTTGCCGTTGGGGTTGCTGGCATGGGCAGGATTCTTATGGGCAGGCTGGCGTGGGTTGGATAGCTGGCGGAAAGGTGAAACCGAGTGGCAGCGGCTTCTCCTTTTGTGGGGTTGGACCGGTTTTTATTTCGTATGGCAATCCCTGAATAACAATCCCACCATGCGCTATCAGTTGCCCGTCTATCCGGCACTGGCAATATTTGCAGCATGGGCGGTTGTCAAGCTGTGGGACAAGGGTAAGGTCGAAGGCGCAGGTACGGTTGAAGGTTTAAAGTTTAATGTTGAACGTTGGACCGCAATCCTTATTGGCATGGTGGTTTTGGTGTTGACCGGCGCCTATGCGTTCGGCTTTTCCAATATATATACCCGGCCGATCACGCGCATTGCGGCTTCGCGGTGGATTTACCAGAATATCCCGGGACCAGTCAATTTTAAGATTCAGACCGATGACGGAGAATACAACCAGCCCTTATCGTTCCCAACAGATTTTGTCCTTCGACCCGCACAGCCGTATACCACTTCTTTTACCGCCAAGGCCTCTGGGACTTTGAAGGCAGTATACCTCGGTGGAATCTTTAACGTCGAACCGGAGACGCAGTCCGGAACCCTGAGGCTCACCCTGCAGCCGGTCAGCAATCCAGGTCCCCCGCAAACAGCTGTGCTTGACCTCAGTCGTCTGGAGGTTGGTGAGGAAAGAAGCAATCGTTTTGTGCTTGATGAACAAATTCGGGTAGACGAGGGAGAAACATTCAGTTTGGAATTGACCTTGGAAGGGGAAGCTGGCGGAGTGAGCGTCAAAGGGACGACCATTGCGAATGAAGGCGCCTGGGATGATTCGCTGCCCGTACGCATCGACGGCTATGATGCATTCGGAGGGATTTACGAGGGGCTCAATTTCGATATGTACGAGGCCGATAACCCCCAAAAGCTCGAACGGTATATCAATATCCTGGACGAGGCCGTTTATATTTTCATCAGTTCCAGCCGGCAATGGGGGTCCCTGCCCCGGATTCCCCAGCGATACCCGATGAACACCCAGTACTATCGCAGTTTAGCAGGATGCCCGCAAGAACGGAGCGTAGAGTGGTGCTACAACGTGGTAAAACCGGGCATGTTCCAGGGAGAGTTGGGTTTTGAATTGGTTAAAGTTTTACAGTCCAATCCGAAACTAGGCCCATTCGAAGTAAATGATCAGTTCGCCGAGGAAGCCTTTACGGTCTATGACCATCCGAAAGTCTTTATTTTCAAGAAAGCTGAGAACTATAACCCTCAAGGCGTGCGTTCAATCCTTGGATCGGTAGATCTTTCAAACGTAGTTCACGATCCAGCGCAAATCAACGCCCCAGCAGCGCGAACGATAATGCTGCCGCCCAGCCGGCTAGAGAGCCAACGAACCGGAGGAACCTGGGCAGAACTCTTTGAAACGGAGGCATTTTATAACCGCTGGCCACTTTTCAGTGTGATCATCTGGTACGTGGCAGTGGGACTCCTCGGGTTGTTCACGTATCCCATGGTCAGGATGGCCCTCTCAGGCTTGCCAGATCGCGGTTATCCCCTCGCCCGATCGGCGGGATTGCTGATCTCATCTTATCTGGTGTGGCTCGGGGGTTCTTTCCGGATTCCATTTAGTCGATTTTCAATCAGTGTTGTTTTAGGTCTGCTGGTATTGACAGGCATTTACTTAGCATACCGCCAGAGGGAAAGCCTGATTCAAGAATGGCAGCAACGCCGCCGCTATTTCATGCTGGTTGAGGGCTTATTCCTGGCGTTCTTTATCCTTGATTTGCTCATCCGCCTGGGTAATCCGGACCTGTGGCATCCGTGGAAGGGGGGAGAAAAGCCGATGGACTTTTCTTACTTCAACGCAGTGCTCAAGAGCACAAGCTTCCCTCCGTTTGACCCGTGGTTTGCCGGAGGCTATATCAACTATTATTACTACGGTTTCGTATTGGTTGGCGTACTGGTCAAATGGCTGGGAATCCTTCCAGCGGTTGCCTATAACCTGATAGTCCCCACGGTCTTCGCCTTGATCGCCCTGGGCGCATTTTCGGTAAGCTGGAACTTAATAGCGTCCTGGAAAAATGGCCATTCGCCATCCTCTGGATTTGAGCCGTTCGGTCTGTCCACCTGGGTGGGCTTGTCCGGGGCTGTGGGCATAGCCGTGCTCGGAAATCTGGGGACCCTACGCATGCTCTACCAGGGGTTCCAAAAATTGGCCGCTCCCGGCGGTGTGATCGACGAAGCCGGGGTCATTACCAGGTGGGTCTGGGCAATTCAAGGGTTTGTGAAGGCATTCCTGGGAGAAAAGCTCCCTTATGCTTTGGCAGACTGGTATTGGCTGCCCAGCCGGACGATACCTGCTATGAATGAACCGGAACCCATCACCGAATTTCCCTTCTTCACCGTACTATATGGTGATGCGCACGCCCACCTATTCGCTTTGCCCCTGACGATTCTGGCGTTGGCGTGGGCGTTGTCGATTGTACTGGGTCGGGCCTGGTCATCCGGAGGAGAGGCGAACCGGCGGACCTCCGCGCTGCAGATTGGCTTCTCGTTGTTGCTGGGCGGTTTAGCCATCGGGGCTTTGCGTCCTACCAATACGTGGGATTTCCCAACATACCTTGCATTGGGTCTCGTGGCGGTCATTTATGCCATCTGGCGCTACCGCCGTCCGAACCCTGGACTATTCTCCTTCGGCGCGGTTTCCGTTGGCGTGAAGAGAGGGATTGCAGCCATTGGAGGTGCTGTGCTCCTTACCGCACTGGCATTTATCCTCTTCCAGCCATATGCCGAGTGGTATGTGCAGGGATATACCCGAGTCGATATATGGAACGGAACACATACACCGTTCTGGTCGTATCTGACCCACTGGGGGGTATTCCTATTTGTGATTGTAAGCTGGATGGTTTGGGAAACCCGCGAGTGGATGGCCAATACCCCTCTCTCCGCGCTTCAAAAATTGGAGCCTTATCGCGTACTAATATATGGCGGATTGTTTGTCGGCCTGGTTTGGGTCGTGGTATTGTTGACTATGGGCGTTGCGATTGCCTGGTTTGTCCTGCCTCTAGCAGCATGGGCTGCAGTGCTGCTTTTGCGACCGGGCATGCCCGATGTCAAACGGATAGTATTATTTTTGGTGGGCACCGGCCTCGCGTTGACTGTAATGGTCGAGGTAATTGTCTTGCGGGGGGATATTGGGCGGATGAACACAGTATTTAAGTTTTATCTACAGACATGGACTCTATTCGCCATCAGCGCGGCAGCGGCTTTCGGATGGCTGCTAGCCGTACTCCCGCGCTGGCTGGCCGGCTGGAGAGGCGCCTGGCAGGCAATTCTGGCCGGTTTGGTAGCCTGCGCGGCTTTATACCCTCTGATGGCCAGCGCAGCAAAAATTGAGGACCGGATGGCTGCAGAGGCGCCCCGAACTTTAAACGGGATGACATTCATGCAGTACGCCACGTATGATGATCTGAATACCCATATGGATCTGAGCCAGGATTACCGGGCGATACGTTGGTTACAGGAAAACGTGGAAGGCTCCCCGGTGATTGTCGAAGGAAATATGGTGGAATATCATTGGGGAACACGCTTCACGATCTATACCGGTCTACCCAATGTGGTTGGTTGGAACTGGCACCAACGCCAGCAGCGCGCCTCCGGTCCTGGTTTCCTGGTGCCCGACCGGGTGAGCGCGGTAAACGAGTTTTATCTTTCCGATGACGCCTCCGTTGCCCAGGATTTCCTACGGGAATATGGTGTGCGCTACATCATTTTAGGCCAGTTAGAGCGCGCGCTTTATCCAGGGCCGGGCCTGAACAAGTTTGAAGAACATGATGGCAGCCTGTGGAGTGAAGTATACCGGGATGGCGAAACGGTAATTTATGAAGTAAGCGATGTCTGAATTTATCCTCTGGTATCTCACCGTAACCCTAATCGGTGTTATCAGCTTCCCACTGACCTACCGTTTACTGCCAGCCCTACCGGACAGAGGGTATTCCCTCAATCGCGCCCTGAGCTTGCTGACCTGGGGATACTTTTTCTGGCTGCTTACCTCCCTCGGAGTTACCCGGAATAATCCGGGTGGTCTGCTACTGGCCCTGGGCGTACTTCTGGGCTTAAGTTATTGGGCGGCGCGGGGGATTTCCATTCATGAACTGCTCGCATGGTGGCGGGAACGGCGAAATCTGATAATCGGTGTGGAAATATTATTCCTGGTTGCCTTCGCCGGATGGTCGGTCGTTCGAGCTGCCAATCCAGAAATTCAATTTACCGAAAAGCCGATGGAATTGGCCTTCATCAATGCGATCACAAGTTCAGAGAGATTCCCTCCTCATGATCCCTGGCTGTCTGGTTATGCCATTTCCTATTACTATTTCGGCTACGTGCTGGTCGCCATGCTGGCTAAGATTACCGCGATTCCTGCAGGCATCGCCTTCAACCTTGGGATTGCCCTGATCTTTGCATTGAGCGCGATAGGCTTGTATGGCCTCGTTTTTAATTTGCTCGAAATCTGGGGGAACAGGGGAGGAGGGGAGCGGCAGCGGAGAGCGCTGCTCGGGAGCGGGGGAGGGCGAGATATGAACGGAAGTTCCAATTCATACAACAGTTCCTCCAATTGGATGGCGGCGTTCCTCGGACCACTATTCGTCCTGGTTGCCAGCAACCTGGACGGTGTTTTGGAGGTCCTTCACGCGCGGGGACTTTTTTGGAGAGAGGATCCATCTGGACAGCTTACTTCAGCTTTTTGGAACTGGCTCGACATGAGAGAACTCAGCCAACCTCCAGCAGAACCATTCTCCTGGATGCCGTCCCGGTTTTTGTGGTGGTGGCGCGCTTCGAGGGTAGTTCAGGATTATGATCTGGCTGGCAACTGGAGAGAGGTCATCGACGAGTTTCCGTTCTTTTCCTTCTTACTGGCTGACCTTCACCCTCATGTCCTGGCAATACCTTTCGCGCTGTTAGCCATCGCCCTGGCACTGAATCTGTTCTCGGGCGGAGCAAAGGGCCATATGCGGGTTCTTAAATACCATCTTAACATCAATCCACATTCTTTTGCCCTTGGAGCCGTAATTCTCGGTGGATTGGCCTTCCTCAATACCTGGGACTTTCCCATCTATGTATCTTTATTTTCTGGCGCCTACGTTCTTCATCGAAAAAGGGAGTGGCGACTCGTCGAGTTGACAGGGCAAAATACGCCGATCGGGAGTTGGTCGCTGGCCGGTGATTTTTTGGTGATGGCACTGAGCCTCGGGGTTACAGGCGTGCTGTTATACCTGCCCTTCTATTTAGGTTTTTCCTCACAAGCAGGTGGAGTAATACCCAATCTGATCTATGTGACCCGCGGCACTCATCTCTGGGTAATGTTTGGGATATTCTTCGTCCCACTTTTTGGTTTTCTGTTCTATATATGGCGGAAGGAGGGTGATTGGAATCGCCTTGGAAAAGGTTTGATGTTGGCAATCACGCTCGTTTCGGGGCTGTTATTCCTGGCCCTGCTCATGAGTATTGCGATTATCACTATCCCCACGCTTAAGGATCTCTTTCTGGGTTCCTTAGGAGCCGTTGGCCGGGAAGCAGAACTGTTTCGGCAAGCGATCGTGCGTCGATTGACGAGCCCAGGCGGCTGGATCACGCTCATCGCCCTGCTCGCCCTCGTGCTTGGCTTGATTTGGCCGAGAGAAGGGAAAAGCGCAGATTCCATTCCCGATCCTCACAAGTTTGCCCTCCTGTTAATGCTCACCGGCGCTTTATTGGTGGTCGGTCCGGAATTCTTCTATCTGCGAGACCAGTTTGGATATCGCATCAATACAATCTTTAAGTTTTATTACCAGGCCTGGATATTATTTGGCGTCGCAGCAGCCTACGGCACGGTGGTGCTCATCAGACAATTGCGCGGTATTTGGGGGCGCCTGTTTGAAGCCAGCATCGTGGTTTTGCTCGCGTCGGCTCTGATTTATCCCTGCTTAAGTTTATGGACCAAAACAGATGGATTTAATCCAGCGTATGGCTGGACTCTGGACGGTACGGCTTATCTCGCCCGGCAATCGCAGGATGAGGTAGAAGCCTTGCGTTGGTTAGAGGCGGCGCCTTCAGGCGTGGTCGTCGAAGCGGTTGGTGGAAGCTACAGCGAATACGCGCGAGTTGCGACCCACAGCGGAAAACCTACCGTGCTTGGTTGGCCTGGACATGAAAGTCAGTGGAGGGGAGGGGCAGAAGAGATGGGTTCTCGACAGGGCGACATCGAAAGACTCTATCGGAGCAACGATTGGACAGAAACCCAGGAGATATTGCGCCAGTATAACGTGCGCTATATTTACGTTGGACCGCTCGAACGAAGCACGTATGGGGTAAACGAGAACAAATTTGAACGATTCTTGCAACCCGTTTTCAAACAAGGTCAGGTGACGATTTACGAAGTCCCGCGAGTGGCCTCATCTTCCTGAATTGCGCCCTTGGTTTCGATACGGCCTGCACAGAACGCAGGCCACTCAACCAGCGGGCGCCCTGGAGAATCTGGTGAAGGTCTCCCGAGAATATGGGCCTGCCCGATTATAATACTGCCTGACTAATTTGCCATGAAGCTACAACAATTAAGAATTATCGATGTAATGTTCCTGCTGGCGATTCTTCTTGGGATCAGCGTCCGCTTCCTGCGCATCGGCGTGGCGCCTCTCTCCGATTTTGAAGCAGAAAGGGCCCTGCAGGCTCTGGCGATATCCAAAGGAGAAGAGGTGGCGATCGGCTCACAGCCTGGTTACGTGCTGCTGACCGGATTGTTTTTTTTCATTTTTGGAAACGCCAACGCAATTGCCAGATTATTGCCCGCCATTGCAGGAAGTTTGCTCGTGGCGCTGCCTTATTTCTTTCGCAACCAGCTGAGTACCAAGGCTGCATTAATTATGGCATTTGGCTTAGCTCTGGATCCGGGATTGGTTGCTCTTTCCCGGCTGGCTGGCGGACCGATGATTGCTGCCGGCTTCGGCGCGGCAGCTTTTGCCTTTTGGTTTGCCGGAATCCCCGCCATTGCCGGAGTTCTGGGCGGACTGGCACTCCTGGGAGGGCCGGCGATGTTCCACGGGGCATTGGGAGCCGTGCTGGCATTGGGATTGGGATGGATGCTGATAAATTTCAACAGTCTGGAAGGGTTTGAACTCAAAAATCACTCCGCCAGATCCAAAAATGAGTGGCGGCAGCCCGTAATCGCAGGAATCATCGCAGTTTTCCTGCTGGGTACTCTTTTTTTCGTTTATCCTTCCGGGCTGGCCGCGTTGGTTGGGAGCCTGCCACTTTATCTGAATGGATGGTTGACAGGTTCTGGCGTGCCCGCTTCCCGGTTGGCTGCGGCTTTGGTGGTTTATCAGCCGGTAGCCTTGATATTTGGTTTGGCAGCGATGGTAAGGGGCTGGGTGAAAAAAAGTAAGCTGCTGCGTTGGCTGAGTATTTGGGTCTTATCATCATTCGCTTTGGTATTAATTTATCCAAATCGGGAGGTTGGAGATTTGGTATGGGTACTCCTGCCTCTGTGGTCGCTGGCCAGTTTAGAGATTGCCAGACAGCTGCAATCTCAGGAAGTAGAGCGCTTACCGGCACTCGGTCAGGCCACCCTGGTCGTTGTTTTAATAGTCTTGGCGTGGATCAATCTGGCCGGTCTTAATCTCTCAGGCGTTGACGAGCAAGTCTATCGTTTGCGCTGGGCGGTAATCGGGGGAGTCCTGGCGCTGATTGCGATCACAACAGGACTGGTTGCGTTGGGCTGGTCAGCGACAATCGCCCAGCGGGGGTTGGCCTGGGGGTTAGGGTTAAGCTTGAGCATTTATCTGGCAGCGACCCTCTGGAGCGTTTCTCAGCTGCGAGGGAATGGCGAGCAGGAGCTTTTTTCGCCTCCACCTGCGACGCAGCAAACTGAACTGCTCATGGATACCCTTGGAGATCTGGCCGAATTCCGGACAGGCCGGCGAGACACATTGGATATGGTTGTCACCGTGCAAAATCCCTCGGTCCGCTGGGTACTACGAAATTGGAATGAATTGTATTTCGCCGATACAGTGGCAGTCGGGGAATTGCCTTCGGCAGTGCTAAGCAGCGGAGATGACCCTTCCCCGCGGTTCAGCGTTTCGTACCGGGGCCAGGATTTTGCCTGGTCAGTACATCCTGCCTGGGATGGTGCCCTTCCTCCAAATTGGCCGAACTGGTTAACATTTCGAGGGGCGCCACAAAGAACCGAACCGATCATATTATGGGTCCGAGGAGATATTTTTCCGGGTGGCACGCTCGCTACGGTTGAGGAGGACCAAAAGTGAGTGTCAAGATCATTGCGATCGACGGTCCAGCAGCTTCGGGCAAGTCCACCATTGGCAGAAGATTGGCTGAATGGCTAGGATTCCTTTATTTTGATACGGGCGTGATGTACCGGGCAGTGACTTTAGCAGCGCAAAAGCGTGGTATAGAGATTGAGGATGAACAGGCGGTTAGCGGTTTAGCGGAGACCATCAGGATTGATATTACCCGGCCCAGCGTCGAGAATGGACGTAGCTACGACGTCCTGTTAAATGGCGAGGATGTCACGAAGGAAATTCACCTTCCTGGGATTGATGAATATGTGTCTAAAATCTCGACCTATCCAGGTGTCCGCAAAGCTTTGACCGATCAGCAGCGGCGAATAGGATTGCAGGGTGAGGTAGTCATGGTAGGTCGTGACATCGGTACTGTTGTACTCCCAGAAGCAGACTTGAAAGTTTACCTGGAAGCCTCTGTGGAGGAAAGAGCGATGCGCCGCTATCAAGAGTACATCAAGCGCGGAGAATCAGCCTCTCTAGAAGAGATTATGGATTCGATGCTTAACAGGGATAGAATCGATTCCACGCGTGAAATCGCTCCACTAAGACGAGCTCAGGATGCTGTGACGATCAATACGGATCATCTTACCGTTGAGGAAGTTGTGTCACGCTTAAAGGAGCTATTGGTTAGAGACTGTGACTGAGTCGAAATCACAATATGCTGTTCCGCTGCGCGTGTCTCTAGCACGCGCATTGCTGCGGCCGTTTTTCAGGGGCGTATTTTATCTGCTGAGCAGGATAAAAATCACTGGTTTTGAGAATGTGCCGACCCAGGGCGCTTATTTAATCGCCATGAATCATGTTTCTCTCTTCGATGTGCCGCTCGTGCTAGCGTTCTGGCCAACTGCTCCGGAAGCGGTTGGCGCCTCCGACGTTTGGGATCGCCCAGGCCAATCGACACTTGTGCGCCTTTATGGAGCGATACCGGTCCATCGTGGCAAGTACGACCGCCGGCTGCTGGACACGATGTTATTTGTGTTACGTTCTGGCAAACCCCTATTAATCGCTCCAGAAGGCGGCCGATCGCATTACCCGGGTATGCGACGAGCTTTGCCCGGAGTAGCCTATGTGGTTGATAAAGCCAAGGTACCAGTGGTTCCAGTTGGCATCGTTGGAGCGACAGATGATTTTCTGAATGAAGCTCTGCGGGGGAAGCGACCCAGGATTGAGATGAGGGTCGGCTCCCCTGTTCATCTGCCCGCGGTTGCGGGAAGAGGTGAAGCGCGGCGAACCAGTTTACAAAAGAATGCTGACCTGATCATGCAGCACATTGCTGAACTATTACCCAGGGAATATGGTGGTTATTATGGCAACCGCGGTACCTGGAGATCAGAAACCGCGCAGTGAGATTATCCGACCTGAGATTACCCGCCTACCAAAACTGACATGGCGGCGGCTGCTCTTTCGCCGGCTTTTGATTCGGCTGGCCAGGGTAGTGGTTTGGATCGGCACCAGGACGCAAGCAAAAGGATTGGAGAACTTGCCCCAGCAGGGTCCTGCAGTAATTGTCAGTAATCACCTGGGAGATGCGGATGTGGTCGTTGGATTGGCCTTCGCTGCCTCGAATGTAGAAGTATTGGCCAAATCTGAACTGTATGATTTCTTCTTGCTGGGTTGGTTGATGGATACATATGGGGTAATCTGGGTGCATCGTGGACAGCCTGACAAGAAAGCGCTGCGGGCGGCTTTGCAGGCGTTAGCAGAAGGAAGGATGATCGCGATTGCCCCCGAGGGCCGTGAGAGTTTAACCGGAGAACTCGAGGAGGGCACCGGTGGGGCAGCCTATCTGGCGCTAAAATCAGATGCTCCGGTCATACCGGTTACCTTTACCGGATCAGAAAACCGGCGAGTTTTTCGGAATATCAAGCATCTCCGGCGCACGAATATTACCATAACGGTCGGCGCACCCTTCCGGCTGAAGCAATTACGCACATTGAAAGAGTCAATTCTCTTTGGAACAGAAGCTATTATGAAAATTTTAGCGCGACAGCTCCCGCCCTCTTACCGCGGCGCATATGCTCCCCTGGTGGAGGATTAGCATGGTTATCCGTAGTCTAGGGAAAGAGGGCACTGGAAAAGAGGGGTACTTTCACGAACGTTGGCGAACGAAACGCCGTTTTCTGAGATTCCTGCTCAAAACGATTGCGTTTTCCTCCTTAGTCAAGATTGAGCGAGTGGAAGGACTACAGAATATTCCAAAAACCGGTTCAGCAATCTTATTTTTCAACCATATTGCCTTTGTTGACCCGATCGTCATGGTATACGTCGTACCCAGGGATATCGTGCCTTTAGCCAAGATTGAGGTGTATGATTATCCCATTATCGGGATTTTCCCCCAACTTTGGGGGGTCATTCCGGTCCGGCGTGAGGAGGTGGACCGGCGAGCAATTAAGCGAGCATTGGATGTCCTGGCGGCAGGAGAAATATTACTCGTAGCACCTGAAGGAACCCGTAATGATGAGTTGCAACCCGGCAAAGAAGGTTTAGCATACCTTGCCAGCCGTTCAGGTGCGCCAGTTCTGCCGGTGATGATGGAAGGGACGCCAGGGTTTCCTGCACTTCCTTTTAGCAAGCGCTGGCGGCAACCCGGAGTTCACGTTCGCTTTGGTCGTCCTTTTCATTATCGACCGGAATTGAAGCGGGCAGGGCGCGATCTATTGTCCAAAATGCTGGATGAAGCCATGTATCGCCTGGCAGCCATCATTCCAGAAAACCGCCGCGGGGTATACTCAGATTTATCCAGAGCCACGCAAGATACGCTAGAGATATTGTAAAGTCATTCATTTCAATGGAGTCCGCCATGCCAGATCTTATTTATCTTTTTAATAATCACGCTTTTATCAATTTACCATCCGGTCTGGCGGGGTGGATGGGCTGGTTCAGCCTACTTGGGCTTGAGTTATTTTTTCTTTGGCGTTGGCAGAAATATAACCTATTCTGGAATGACCGGCGTAAGAGCGCGCTGGTTGTATTTATTATTCTTGTTCCTATAACCAGTCTACTCATTCCCGGGATTCGGTTACATATTTCGGATGCTTTATTACCACAGTTTCAGGCAATTGAAATGGCTGAACCCGTTATCATGATCTTTGCGGCAGTTCCATGGTTCCTGGCCGCAGGTATGTTGGGACCGGCGGCTGCTGGCGGATTGGCGTCTCTTTCCGGCCTGTTTCTGGCTTTTTTGAGCACGCATGACCTGTTCTTGCCTTTGGAGATGGCTCTGCTTGGTACCCTGCTGGGTGCAATCCTGCAGCAACGCTACCGAACAATAACGTTTCGAGCTTTGAGCCACCCACTGGTTGCTTCTCTCCTGTTAATCCCGGTCTCAATGGTATTGTTTATCTTTACTTCTGCTCTTTCAGCAGAAGGCGTTCTGGCCAGTCGTCTGGATTTTGCACTTGCTCATTTTTTCAGCAATGCAGTGGTGGCCGCAATTGTCTTTTTTACCGCGGGGATTTTCGCTCAAATAATCCGTTTGGGCGGCATAAAGTCGTGGGGAAATGATGAACCGTTGGTGCCTTCTCCGGTTGAAAGCAGCCTGGCTTCTCGCTTTACTTACCGCGTGATCCCATTAGCCTTGCTCCTGGCAGTCATACTGATCATCGCGGATTGGATTGTTGCCGGCAGGGTGGCGCGGCATATGATCGAGGGGCGCATGTCCGCCGCGGCCCAGATGGCAGCAGAGAGTGTGCCTTTCATTTTAATAACCGGACAGAATTTGGTCGCTCAGTTGACGGAAGATGCAAATATCATCGACACCGGCGGAGAGCTTATTCTAGAACTAGAGGACGAGGATTTACGGGTTGTTCCATATTTCAATCAACTCGTCCTGGTTGATGCACAAGCCCAGTTGATAACCAGTGTGCCAGAGGCTGAGAAAGAGCTTGCGCTTTCGCCGGAGGAGCTAAGTGCTGTCGATCTAATCACCAGCCAGGAGGTACTCAACCAATTTTACATCGTGCCTCCGAGCAATAATTCCCTGTCTGCAATGATTTCATTCATGGCACCGGTGATGAGCGGCCAGGGACCGGTCCAAGGAGTATTAATTGGCAGGTCTGATTTAGCGGCTAATCCGTTTTCACAGCCGGTATTAAAAAGCCTTGAGAGCCTGTCTGAGATGGATGGGACTGGGATGCTGGTGGATGAAAATGGGTTAATTCTCTATCACCCGGATCCGGACATGCTCATGCAGCGCTATCCGGGACCGCTGGATAAGGTAGGGGCTATATATGATGGCATCGCCGAGAATGGGACCAGACAATTGGTTTACCACCAAGCCATTATGGGAAGACCATGGGGGGTGGTGATCACTGTTCCCGCTCGCTATATTCAACAACAGGCCCTGGTCATCGCCGGCCCAATTTTAGCCATTATTTCGTTATTGGTAATAGCCGTAATGATTTTTGTGCCGCTTGGGTTTCGGTCGATAACGGCCTCATTGAATAATCTAGCGGTGGAAGCGAATCAGATCGCCAGTGGAAATCTGGATCGACCGCTTATTATCGACCGTGAGGATGAGATTGGCCAATTAAGGCAGGCATTCGAACAGATGCGGGTGCGATTAAAGACTCGTCTGGATGAGCTTGGCCAACTTTTCAAAGTTAGCCAGGGCGTTGCCTCCAGCCTGGAGATCGAAAACTCGTTGAGACCTGTACTTGAGGCGGCGCTGAGATCCGGTTCTTCGGCGGTTCGGGTGGTTTTGAGTCCCTCGGCTGTTCCTGATTTAGAGGGAGAGCCTCCAACTGTGAAGGGATTTGGCACTGGTCCATTAAGCGAGCTTTATCGGAATTTAGATGAACAGATTCTCTCCCTGGCTCGGCAACGCGATCAGTTGAAGTTGACCAACCTGACCCGGCCGCGACTCTTCGGCTTTTCCCCAGGATTTCCAAGACCTCAGGCGATCCTGGCTATGGCGTTGCGACGGGAAAAACAATTCTATGGCGCGTTATGGTTAGCCTATGATCACCCGCATCAGTTCTCCACCGAGGAAGTAAATTTTTTCGCTACATTGGCAGGGCAGGCTGCCATGGCAGTCGCGAATGCGAGCTTGTTTCAGACAGCCGAAGTCGGACGCCGGCGATTAGAGGCTATTCTGGCTTCTACACCGGATCCGGTTTTCGTTACGGACCATCGCAACTATCTGCTGATCTGGAATCCAGCTGCCTGCCACGCGCTTGGCTTTGAATTAGAGAAAGGCGCAGGTAAGCCGATTGAAGAGGTGATTCCTCAAAAGGAACTGGTTAGATTATTACGTGATATTGATCCTCAGGATCAAACGGTCGAACTTGTGATGCCTGACGAGCGAGTTTATTCAGCTACTGCATCAACCGTGGTTGCTGAGGGCCGATCCGTGGGACGCGTTTGTGTATTGAGCGACATAACTCAATTCAAAAAGCTCGATACATTGAAATCAGAGTTTGTCTCCACGGTAAGTCATGATCTACGCTCGCCGCTCACCCTTATTCGAGGCTATGCTACCATGCTCCAAATGGTTGGCGAGCTAAATGAGCAGCAGACTGGACATATTCGGAAGATTGTCACAGGTGTAGAGAACATGTCCCGCCTGGTTAACAACCTGCTCGATTTGAGCCGCATCGAAGCTGGAATAGGTTTACAGTTAGAGGTTCTTCCGGTGCACGATTTGGTGGAAAGGGTAATCGGAGGTTTGCATTTGCAGGCTGCACAAAAACGGCTTAACCTGGAAGTCGAGATCCCCAAGAATATGAATCCCGCGCTGGAAGCCGATCATGCACTTCTTCAGCAAGCTCTACACAATCTGGTTGAAAATGCCATCAACTATAGCGATGCGGGGGGGCAGGTTGCCGTAAAATTACGAACGCAGCAGGATCAAATGATCTTCGAGGTACACGACACTGGCACAGGTATCGCACCAGCAGATCAGCAACGCCTGTTTGAAAAATTCTACCGGACATCGCGCAAAGGTGCGAAAGAAGATCGAGGTTCGGGGCTTGGTTTGGCGATTGTAAAATCGATCGCCGAGCTTCACCACGGCAAAGTATGGGCCAAAAGCCAATTAGGAAAAGGGAGCACGTTCTTTTTGTCGATCCCCA
>Ga0214471_10002305_pt1 | contig 15018 bp, 16 predicted proteins | sample RVTome_5_FD_207665 | JGI IMG/M metagenome (GOLD analysis project Ga0214471, IMG submission 207665) | Soil microbial communities from uranium-contaminated site in the Upper Colorado River Basin, Wyoming, United States - RVT142D155 | ecosystem: Environmental > Terrestrial > Soil > Contaminated >... | reverse complement strand
AGTATTGAAAATGAACTGTTTTTCTTTCTAGCAGTTCATTTTCAATACTAGGTCTTGTAATCTATATTGCAGTTGCTGCGTTTGTATCATTTCAATCAGATGCTGAATTTGAAATGTTAGTTTTTGCAGCTATTTTAATTCCAATGATATTTGTTAATGATTCATTATCTGCAATATCATTAGGTTCTAAACCACAAGTAGTCAGTTATGGCTTTTTAGCTTTTGAAATTACAAAAATTCCTTTAGGTTTTCTTTTAGTTTATTTTTTGCAATTAGGATTAGAAGGAGCTATCATTGCAACATTTGGTGCATATGTTCCAAGTATAATCATAATGGGAATTAAAACACGGCATAATTTAAGAAGTTCAATCAATAAAAAATTCATTAAAAAATGGATGAATCTTTTTTGGGTTCCATCATACAGAAATATTCCATCATTAATTTCCATGTCAGATGTAATTGTATTTTCTACCATAACAGGTTCTGTTTCAGGAGTTGCATATTATACAGCTGCAAGAACAATAGGGTTCTTGGTAAACCACACAAGATCGTTCTCTGAAGCACTATATCCAAAGATGTTAGAAACTGGAAAACATGACTTTCTTGGAGAGAATTTAATTAAATTATTTTATTTTGCTTTACCATTAGTGGGTTTATCAATTGTTTTAGCTAAACCTGGTCTGTTTGCCCTTAATCCAATTTATGAAATAGCAGAACCAGTAGTAATTTTACTTGCAATTCGTTCATTTCTAACTACTTTTGGAAAAATTTTGTTTCAGGCATTACAAGGAATAGAAAAAGTAGATTTGGACAAAAATGCTTCTTTTAGAGACTATGCAGCTAGTAAACTAATTCTGTATCCTACATTTCAGTTAATAAGAAATATTATTTATTTTGGTAGCTTAGCCATAATTTTATTTCTATTACATTCTGAAAAAACGGAGATTGAACTTGTCATATATTGGGCAATTGTGGGTTTAATAGTTGAGATTCCCTTGACTATCTATATTTATAGACTGGTAAAGAAGAATATACAATTTAATATCAATGTTACAAGTTTACTAAAATATCTATTTTCTACAGTTATCGTTTTTGGTTTTACATATGTGCTAATTACAATGTTTTTGGAATACAAAATTTCAATCTTTGAATTTCTTCCACAAGTTATAGGGTTAACTATAATTAGTGGTATTGGATATATTGGGCTTACTTATGCCATAGATAATAAAACTCGCATATTAGTAAAGGCAGTAATTAGTGAATTATTACCTAGGAAAGAAAAAAGTTGAGCAATAAAATCTGTGTTTTACCAAACGATTCATTATATGATTATTTTAGAAAAGGTGAAATAAAATATGGATATTTTAACCCATGTAATTTTTTTGATGAGATTCATGTGATTTCTTTATTTGATGATGAAATTGATGATGATAGCGTAAAAGAGCTTGCAGGTAATGCAACAATCAAGATCCATAAAATTGGCAAAGTCAATTTATCAAATTATAAAAGATTTTATGATGAGATTTTTCATCTGATAAATAAAATAAATCCATCATTGATTAGAGCTTATAATCCATTAATTCAAGGCTGGTTAGCCACAAAAATTGCAAAAAAGCTTGAGATACCTGTAATAATTTCAGTCCACACAAACTATGATGAACAAAGAAAGTTATTAAAAAAGCAAAAAAAAATAATCAAGTTTTTTAAACTGCAATTTACTGCAAAAAAAATTGAAAAATATGTTCTAGAGGAAGCTGATGCAGTAATTTGTGTTTATCAGCATATTGTTCCCTATGTTAAGAAAATGGGTGCAAATAATATTCATGTTATATATAATAAAGTAAATTTTGAACATTTCTCACCTGAAATTGAAAAAAAAATTAAAAATAACAAACCAACAATAATCTCAGTTGGACGACTTATTGATCAAAAGAATCAGATGTATTTACTTGAAGCAATCAAAAATATCAATGCAAATCTATTACTGATTGGGGATGGACCTAATTTTAATATCTTAAATGAGTTTATTCAAGAAAATCATATTAAAGATAAGGTGAATATAATCAGATCAATTCCAAACAAGGAATTGGGTGGCTATTATACATCATGTGATATTTATGCCCAAGTTTTAGAAAATTTAGAGGGAGTGCCAATTCCAGTTCTAGAAGCAATGGCATGTGGTCTACCAGTAGTAATGTCAAATCATGACACATCATATTCAGAAATAATAGATGACGCGGTAATTTTTTCTAAAAATTCAGGAGTGGATTTTGCAGAAGCATTTAAGAAATTACTCAGCAATCCAAAATTAAGAGAGCAAATGAAAAAGAAATCATTAGAAGTGATTAATAATATCAATGGAGAAAAGATGGAAAGAAAAGAATTGGAATTATATCATAGCTTGATAAAAACTAGAAAAGAAAGGATATAGAGTTTGATGTTATTTTATCAGGGTTATTTTTCCAGTACATTGCCTGTATAGCAAACATAGAACCCCAAGAATTTACTCGCTTTCTTATTTTCCAGCCTAAAAGATCCTTGTAATATTCTTCATAAAAACCCCCATTGACTCTACTATCCGTGTCTGATGCTTGAAGTGATGCAAGAAATGAGCATAATTTTTCTATGGAATCATTGAATTCAGAAGATTTTCTAATAAAATCCACCAAAATCATTAGGCGGATTAATTGAGCTGTATGATACGATGTCTTTGTTTTTTGATATTTACTGTCATGCCAGAGTAGCATGCTGCCGTCTTTTTCTATTTTATCTTTACACCATTCAAGACATTTAACGCATTTTTTTAGATATTCTTCATTTTTTGTGACATGATAATAGTGAAGTAAACCTTCTAAAGCATAGCACAAAGAATGAAGATGTACTGTTTTTTTGTTTGAGTGTAATGCTAAACTGCCATCATATTTTTGATATTTTTGGATAGAAGCACATATCAAAGAGGAGCTATTAAGAAAATGTTCATCCTTAGTAAGTTCATATAATCTAATTAAAGGGATAGCTGTTTTTATGTGGAGGCATCCTTTTTGTTTGTACCACAAGTTAGCATCTTCTTCAAGAATTTTTGTATCCAAATTTTTGTATGGTTTTATTGTACCATCAGATTCAAGTGCATTATCAAGAATCCATTGTAAAAGAGATTTTGAGAAACTCAGATATTTTTCATTTTTTGTCAAGAGATAACAATCAAGAAAAGCATTTGCACAAATTGCAGTGTCAAAGGTGTAGATCAGATTTCCACGGGATTTATCTGTATTAATTCCCTGGATTATGCCTCCAAATTTTTCGTTAATCGCAATAAGCCAATCAGCCGAATTTTTTGCGTTTTCAATTAACTGCTGATCATTATAGATTTCAAAAAGGAATCTCTGAACACTTATGTAATAACCGGTTATCTCAGGATAAAGAAACCCAAACTTACGTTGTGTTTGATCAAAATAAGAATGAACTCCTCCTTTATGTGGTTCTTCTTTTTCAACCAGTCCGGATGAATTAATCCAGTGTATGATTTTGTTTATGGATGCAACCAATTTAACATAACATTTTAGTGGTTCTTTAAAAGCCTAAACTCATGAACATTCTTGTGGTTTTTTTTCATTTTCCCCCAATAAGTGGAGGAGGAGTGGTAGTTGCAGTAGATATAGTAAACTCTTTTGCAGAGATGGGTCATAACGTGACAGTTTTAACTCCAAACTTGATCTGGAAAGGCCCAGAATACAGACCAGAAATAGATGCTAAAATCAATGTTATTCGTGTTGATGTTCCTTCAAGTAATAATCTCAAAGTTGCCGCAAGAAGGTGCAAGAATCCATTGATCAGTAAAGGAAAAGAATTAGCATCAAAAAATGAATTTGATTTTGTTTTTTCAATTTTCCATCCATTTCATTTTGCTCCAAATGCAGCTGTATCAATTTCCGAAAATCTAAAAATTCCTGCAATCATAAAAATAGATGATGCCGTTTACGAAAAATCCACTGGATTAAAATCCATTCAGAGAAAAATTGAGAGGGTAATTAGTAGTAAAGTATTGAAAAAAGCTGCGAAAATTTTAGTAGCAAATGAGGGAACAAAAAAAATTGTGAACGATTTCTATAATGTACCTATTGAAAAAATTGGCATCATACCAAATGGAATTGATACAGATTTGTTCCATATGAACAATATAAAAAATTCAAAAATTGTTTTCTTTTCAGGAGTTATGTATCATCATAGAGGTGTAGACATTCTTTTAAAATCTGTACAAGCAGTAGTAAAGAAAATACCTGAAGTCAAATTTTTATTAATTGGTGAGGGACCAGAATCAGAGAATTTACAAAAAATTGTAAAAGATTACAAAATAGAAAAAAATGTTGAATTTAGGAATTGGTTGGAAAGAACAGAAATTATAAATTTTCTATCAGAAGCAACCATAGGAATAGGACCGTTGCGTTCCACTACAGTGACCAAAGATGCCTTACCAATTAAAGTTCTAGAATACATGGCTGCATCATTGCCAATTATTGCTCAAAAAAATACTTTACCTCACGATATATTAATTGATGGTGAAAATGGCTTTTTTGTTAACAATGAAGAAGACTTGGCTAGTAAGATCATCGATCTTTTAGAAAATGAACAGAGAGCAAAAAAAATGGGTTTAAAATCACGTGAAATAGTTTCAAATTTTGATTGGAAGATAATTGCTAATAAAATTATTGATGAGTATAAGAATCTAAAAACTTAGGTTTTTGTCACAATGAATGAAGTGTCTTTCATACTGGTTTTGTTTGAGTAATCATATGCTACTTTTTTAATAATATTTTGAATTCTTTTAGGCATTCGATAAAACTGGAATTTTTTTAATTTTCCCCTTAATGCAAGCATCTCATGAGGGCTGAATTTTTTAACGGAAAACCCAAATTTTGAAAAAATTCTTTCCCATTCTTCGTATGTGTTTGTAAAAACATCAAATTGGTTTCTTCCTTCTTTACCAATATCAGGAGTTAGAAACCATGCAGATGCATTTGGCTTTAATGTTCTATGTAGTTCTTCGGCAAAAAATTTGAAGTTATGTATATGTTCTATGACATAATATCCTGTAATACAGTCAAAAAAGTTAACTTTGAATACTTTGGATTGAATTGATTTGTCAGCCTGTGATAGAACATAATCAGAACCATCTATTCCATATGCATCAATTCCAAAATCGTTGAGGAATTTTACTAGTTCGCCGTAGGAACACCCAATATCCAATGTGGTATATGGATGAAATTTTTCAATTATGAATTCTGCTCTTCGTTTCCACATAACCGGTCTAAACCGACCGGAGAAATACTCTGCATCATAATGTTTTTGTAAATCTTTATCACCATACATTATCTAATTCACTTTCTTTTCTGCTCTTTTATAGGATTAAAAATCATTTTGATCGACTATAGGTTTTTCTTTATAAGTGATACAATTTTTTCAGATGCATGTCCATTTCCAAATGGAGATTTTTTATGTGGAACTGTAAGATTTCCTAGTGTTTTTTTTATTGCCAAATCAATTTTTTGTGGGTTAGTTCCTATTAATTCGGAGAATCCTTGAGATACAGCTTCAGGTCTGTCTGTTGTTTTCCTAAGTACAAGAACTTTTTTTCTAATTTTTTCTGAAGTTGCTTCCTCTTGAATTCCACCAGAATCGGTAACTATGAATAAACATTTTTTCATCAGTTCTAACATCTCAAAATAGCCAACTGACTCTAACAGTAATACATTATTTGATTTAGTTAATTGTTCATAAAGTTTGAATTCTTGTAATCTCTTAATTGTTCTAGGATGTACTGGAAAAATAAAATCTTCACTGGAATTTAGTATAGTTCTAATGATAGGAATTAGTATTTTTTTATCATCAACATTTTCAGCTCTATGTAATGTCATCAAAATAAAATTTGACTTGTCTATTGCAATTTGTGATTTTTTTGCAGAAAATTTTTCATAATCATTAATGGAGTCAAGGATTGTATTTCCTGTAATGAAAATTTTTCCATGAACTTTTTCATTAACTAAATTGGTTTTAGTATTTTTTGTAGGTGCAAAAAGAAGTTCAGAGAGGTGATCTGTTGCTATTCTATTGTGTTCTTCTGGCATCCTCCAATCAAAGCTACGTAATCCTGATTCAACGTGGCTGATCGGTATTCCTGATTTTAAAGAGCAGATACTTGCTGCTAGGACTGTATTTGTGTCACCCTGAACAATTACCGTTTCTGGTTTAATTTCAGTAAAGATTTTTGACAGTTTGTTGAGTATTTGACCAATCTGTATTGCAGGAACTGTTCGTTCTATTTTTAACGAATAATCTGGTTTTCTAATTCCAAGTTGATCAATGAATTTTAATCCCATATGATAGTCAAAGTGTTGTCCGGTAAAAATTACCGAGCAATCCTTTTTGTGCAGTTTGTTAATTACTGGGGCAAGTTTGATTATTTCTGGTCTTGTACCCATAACTATGGCCGTTTTCATTGAATACAAAGACGTTAAGGTATGAAGCTAATTAATGATTTTTGTAGTTGGAATTAATCAAATACAAATAGACTGGAAGGCAATAGAACAAAGAGATGAAGATTTTATTTATTGCGCCAAGATATGAAGGTGGGATTGGAGGACATGCCGCAAGAGTTGCAGAAAAGCTAAGAGAATACGGTTTTAGCGTGGAACTTTTGCGTGTCCCAATTATTCCCATAAAAAAACTCAAAAATCCCAGCTTTGCATTATTTAGCATTTTAAAATCATTATTTGGAACCAAAAAATATGACATAGTACATGCATTTAATATTCCTTCAGCATTTGCAATGCATTATACCAAAGCCACTAAAAAAATTCTTTCCGTACACGGGATGTATTCTGATCAGGTAAATGCATTACACTCTAATGCTATTGCATCAGCTGCCCGTATTGCAGAATCAAAAGTATTGAGATGGGCAGATAAATTAACTACAGATTCAAAGATGGTGCAAAAACAATACAAAGAAAAGCTAGGGATTGATTTTGAATGCATCTATGCACCATTAGACATTGAAAAATTCAAAGATCTTCCAGATGTTGTAAAAAAGAAAAATCAGATCACATACATTGGTCGAGATAGTTATGAAAAAGGAATCGATATTCTAAAGAGCATAGAATCAAAAGTTAATGGCAAGATAGTTTATTGCACAAATGTAAATTGGAGAGAAGCTATGACAAGGCTAAAGGAATCGGATCTGCTTGTGATACCTTCCCGTATGGAAAGTATCCCTCAGGTTATCAAAGAGGCATTTTATCTAAGAATACCGATTGTTTCGACAAATGTTGGAGGCATACCAGAATTGATAAGTCACAATGAAAATGGATATCTTGTTGCTCCAAATGACCCAGAAAAACTTGCCCAAGCAATCAACCTAGTACTTGCCAACAAAGAACTCGCAGAAAAACTTGCCGAAAACGGCTATGATTTTGTAACAAAAAATCTAACATGGGAAGTACTTTTACCCAAATATGTCAAGTTTTATCAAGACTTAAGTAATGCCTAAGAAAACAAAGTGGTCAATCCTTCTTCCAGACTGGTTTCAAATTCCCAGTCTAGATGGTTTTTTGCCAATGTAACATCAGCTTGACTTGATTTTACATCGCCTTGTGGTAGTTTATCAAAAACAAGATTCAAATTTTTCCCAGAAATTTTTATCATCAGTTCGGCAAGCTCTTTTATTGTAACTATCATGCCTGTTCCAATATTAAAAAATCCATGATTCACTGAGCTAAGCATTGCTGAAAGATTTGCTTTTGCTACGTCCTTTACAAAGACAAAATCCCTGGACTGGAGTCCATCACCAAAAATCACAGGGTGTTTATTATTTTTAATATTCTCCAAAAATTTTGTTATGACTCCAGCATAATCCAAAGTCTGTCCTTTCCCGTAAACATTAAAGTATCTCAAGCCTATGATTTTAGTTCCAAGTGTGGCATACTTTTCTGCCAACAATTCATCTTCAAGTTTTGTCAAACCATAAGGATTGATTGGTTTTCTTTCAGTGTTTTCGCTTATTGGCATCTTATCTGTATTCCCATACACACTTGAGCTACTAGCATATACGACCTTAAAACTGAATTCTTTGGCAATTTTGAAGATGTTTTCTGTGCCCACCACATTAACCAATTTGTATTGTTCTTCTTTTTCATATGACTCTGGAACAGATGTCAGAGCAGCTTGATGAAACACACCATCAATATCTTGGAGATTTTTACGGAGTTTTTCATCATCAAGAATATCCATTTTTATGAAGTCAATTTTGTCTTGGACACCCTCAAGGTTTTCCATTCTGCCGCGAAATGTATTATCAATTACAACTGTTTGATATCCCTCAGAAATCAGGTATTTTACTATGTGGCTTCCAATAAATCCAGCTCCGCCGGTTACTGCAAATTTCATAGGTTTGATGAATTTTTGAGTTCTTTAATCTTTAATAAATTGACCTTTGAATTGATAAATTGAAATAAAAGAGATAATCCAAAAAAGCAAGTAACATGTCAAACAAAAATCTTTTTTTCATGGATTTTGCAAAAATTCAAAATGAAATAAGAAACAATACAATCTCAGTTTGTGTTATAGGTATTGGAAGAATCGGACTGCCTACTGCACTATCTTTTGCAAAATCTGGTCTTAAGACAATAGGAGTAGACATAAACGAAGATCTGGTCAATAAAATAAACAGAAAGGAGTTTCCACTAAAAGATGAGCCCGGGTATGAGAGTATCTTCTATGAGGTAATTAACAATGGAAATTTTTTAGCTACTACCAAAATTGAAGAAGGAGTTTTAAACTCGGATGTTATTTTGCTGTCTCTTCCAACTCCAATGGATGTCCAAAACGTGCCAGACTATTCAGCACTTAGAATAGTAGGAACCCAGCTGAAAGACCTGATGATTCCTGGAACAGTTTTAATTGTTGAAAGTACCATCGAGCCAGGATTTATTGAAAATGATTTAATCAAAATTGTGGAAAGTTCAACAAAACAAGCGGGAAAGGATTTTGGTTTGGGAGTTTGTCCAGAAACTGCAAATCCTGGTGAGATAATGCGAGATTTTGAAAATTTACCACGATTAGTTGGAGCAACAGATGAAAAGACTACAAATATCATCATGGGAATTTACAATCATGTTTTTCCGGTAGAATTGATAAAAATGCCAAATTGTAAAACTGCAAATGCTGTAAAATTAACAACAAATGTATTTCGTGATATTAACATAGCATTTGTAAATGAGCTTGCATTGCTTTTTGAAAAATTAGGAATAGACATATTCACTGTTTTAGATGCTGCTGATAAAAAGTATAATTTTCAAATACATTATCCAGGAGCAGGAGTGGGTGGGCCTTGTCTTCCTGTCAATTCATATCAAATGCTAAATTCAGCAAAAGGAGTACAAGAAGATTTGCTAAAGATTGTAAAAGCTGCTCGTGAAATTAACGAGTTCATGCCTTTACACGTGATTGAACTAGTAAAAGATGCATACAAGGAAGCTAAAAAGGAACTCCAATCTTCAAAAATATTGATTCTAGGAATATCCTACAAGCCAAACATAAAGGACATTCAATTATCTCCAGCTGAAATTGTGATATCAAATCTAAAAAAATCAGGAGTTAATGTGAAAATTTTTGATCCATATTTTAAATCAACAAATGTTTATGGCATACAAACTGAAGATAATCTAGATAAGGCAATGTCAGAAATAGATGCAGTAATTATTATTACTGCACACAAAGAATTTCTTGATTTAGAACCAGAATATTTTGCAATGAAAGTCCCTATTCTTATAGATACTAGGGGACTGATTAACAATCATGCGGCAAAAAAAGCAGGGTTGATCTTCAGAGGACTAGGACGTGGAAAGGCCTAATTCAGAATTATCACTTAATGCAATATCAAGCATTCTAACGTTACGATACAATTATGATTCAAAACCACGGTTACCAAAATTATTCTGGAATGATTTCCAAACAACAAACAGTGAATTATCTTTAGAGTTTATTGAAAATGCAATTACAGAATCAATGAAAAATTCCATTAAAGAGGATACAAAAAAAGTGTCAATATCTTTGAGTGCGGGTATAGATTCAACTCTCATGCTTGCTTTATTTAAAAAAGAATTTCCAGATATTGAGATAAATGCAATATCTATGAGATTTGCAGATAGTACAGATGAAACTCTTCAGGCGTCAAAAATTGCCGAATACTTTGGGATAGAACACCACATTATAGATCTTGAGAATTTTCTGATTGAATTGCCTGCTGCAATCAACATTACAAAACAACCTTTTTGGGATCTGCATTGGTATCACATTGTAAAAAAGGCAAAATCATTATCTAATTATCTCATTTCAGGAGATGGAGGAGATGAGCTTTTTGGAGGATACACATTCAGATATCAAAAATATTTTTCATTGATTTCTGCTTCATCTGATTGGAATAAAAAAGTGGAATGCTATCTTAGATGTCATGAAAGAGATTGGGTTCCAGATCAAGAAGAATTATTTGGGACAAAAATAGATTTTTCATGGGAAAAAATTCATAGTATTCTAAAACCATATTTTGATAATCCACTACCAGAATTAGAAAAGATCTTTTTAGCAGACTATAATGGAAAACTGTTATACAATTTTAGCCCAGTTAATTCTTCTTTTCATGATTACTTTAACATAAATTCTATTGTACCATTATTGAGTAAAAAAATAATTTCTTATGCAACACATTTAGATCCAAGATTAAAATATGACCCAGAAAATAACATAGGAAAAATTCCCTTGAGGAAGATCCTGTCAAAATATATCAAAAACGAATTCATAAATCAAAAAAAACAAGGATTTTCAGTAAACACAATTAATCTGTGGAAAAACTATGGGTTTGATCTTTGTGAAAAATATGTCATTAATGGTAATATTTGTAATGATGATTGGATTAATAAAAAATGGATAAAAAAATACTTCAAAGAAAATTTACAAGATGTCAGATACATCAACAAGTTTCTTGGCTTATTAGCATTTGAGATATGGTACAGAATTTTCATCACAAAAGAAATGAAACCAGATACAAAGCTAACTGCTTAGCAAAGTTTCATGTCGCGATACAAAATTAATTACATCTAATTTTTATTTACCTATAATTTGACTTTTTGTTAATTGAAGACAGAGTTAACAAGCCAAATTATTTGCCCACAATGTTGTGCCAGTTTCACTATAAACATAAAGAAAAAGCAAAAGGATGAGATCATAGAAGGTAGTCTAATTTGTTCAAAAAAACATCGTTTCCCAATTATTCGCGGAATTCCTCGCCTAGTATCGGACAAACAGAAAGATTTTGTAAAAACGGAAGATGCTTTTTCCTCAAAATGGAGACATTTTAACAAGACATATCATGACAAAAAATGGGTAGATGGTCAGAAAAAATGGTTCTTGGAGAGATTTGGTTGGAAAGCAATCTCAAAATTTAATGCATTTTTGAAAACCCGAACAAAAATTTTAGATGCGGGAACTGGAGTAGGAAATAGCGCAAAGCTATTTTCGTCAAATCCAAATGCCCAAGTTTTTGCCATCGATGCCAGTCAAAGTGTAGAATTTGCATATAGAAAATATGGCAAAGCTAAAAACATACATTTTCTACAAGCAGATATACGAAATCTACCATTTAGAAAAAATTTCTTTGATTTTATTTGCTCTGACCAAGTTTTGCATCACACCAAAGATACAGAATCATCATTCAAAATGCTTTCAAAACTTTTAACAAAAAATGGATTAATCTCAATGTATGTTTACAGGAAGAAAGGACCAATGCGAGAATTTGCAGATGATTTCATTAGAAAATCAACAATAAAAATGACAGAGAAACAATGTATGGAGTTTTCAAAGAGCATGGCATTATTAGGAAAAAGTCTATCGCAGTTAAAAAAGAAAATCACAATTCCCAGAGATATTCCTTTATTGCAAATTAAAGCTGGAACATATGATGTCCAAAGATTTCTGTACTGGAATTTTTTGAAATGTTGGTGGTCTCCAGATGTTCCTTTCGAACAAAGTATTGCAACAAATTTTGATTGGTACTTTCCTAAATTTGCATACAGACATACAGAAGAAGAAATTAGAAAATGGTTCAAAGATGTAAAATTAAAGATTATCCATTTCAATGAAATTGAGAGTGGGTATAGTGTAAATGGTGAAAAACTACACTAATATTATTCCTATATTAAAAAAATTAAACTAGATAGTTCTTAATTTAAATGGATTCTCAAGAAGGTGTGAACATATCATGGCTTAGAAGGCGCTGGTTTGATTTTCGCCAAGGACACGGCATGTATCTGATATTTGCAATGACATTTACAAATTTTGTCTTAATTTTTTATAGACTGTTAGTGGAAGAAGTTGAATTTTTAGGAGACTTGTTTGCAAACTTGTGGGTATTTGTGGTAATATTTTTGGGTGGGTATATTCCAGTTGCAATTTTGATTGGGAATTGGCATAGAAAAACTCAGATGAAAGTAGAACATGAACAAGCAATGAAACAAAACCCACTTTTAGCAAAAAATTTCAGAGTTATCTTAGACTTGTTAGAAGGAAAAGCATCCAAGGATGAAGTAGATAATCTAAGAAAATTTCTTAGAGATATAGAGAATGGAAAAGATTAGAAAATAATTATTTTCTTTACATCACAGCTTGTAATGCGTCATGGAACATCTGACTTTGGGTTCTACTGATCTTATGCTGGCTGATGTTTTATGCCTGCCTTGATGACTTTTTTGATCCTTCTTGTGGCAATCTCATTTATGAGCTTGTCAATATGGTACGCTTGTTTTGATTCCATGTTAAACTGGTACATTACGGCATTTCCAACTGTTCTTGTCTGCGTGATAACATACTGACTTTCTAGTTTTTTGACTTCAGCTAAGGCTGTTTTAAATGACACTCCGGAATATTTGGCAATATCTAATGCAGAATAATCCCACAGTTTGTGTGTTGAAAGAAAATCCAAAATTTTTGAGATTGCCACAGGAGACATGCTCTCAAGTGGACCACCAGGCATTGCCTTTGTGCTTGATTTTATCCATATCATATTACATGATAGATAATTGAGTTCATCCTTATCAAAGAATGCTCTTGATTATTTTTCTAATTTCAGTTATTGGCTCTTTTTACTGCAATGTCTAATGACAATTTGCGGATGGATCTGCTTTGTGATGACTCTAAATTAAGCTTGTACATTTTAGCCTTACCTACAATTCTGTTGTTAATGACAACTTCTTGTATCTCTAATCGTTTTATCTCGTCAAATGCTGTCTTAAATGACACTCCAGAATTTTTGGCAATATCTGTTATAGAATAATCCCATTCATCAAATACACATAGAAAATCCAATATCTTTGACGTACTGCCTGGAAACACGTACTCTAGAGGCCCTAGTTGAAGAGCTTTTTGTCTGTGCTCCGTATCCTCAATGATCATCTCTTTTTTCATCTTTCCCATATGTCTATCATGTAATACTAATATATAAAATATTATATCTAGTCATATAAAATATTATATAATAAAGATTTCAGTATAATACATGCAGACAGATATTGTAAGCAAAAAAATACTTGCAAAGATGTTTGCAGATCATCGTATTGGTGCAAGACACATCTCACTTGAGAACATCAAGACAGGTTTTCCGTCACATATCAAGGGTGATGTTGAAAAGAACCTCAAGAAACTTGTAAAAGAAAATCTTGTCTTGCAGCATCCTACATCATATGGAATGCAATATGCGTTAAATTCACAGCGATTACCTGATATTATGAAAATTCTAGGTGTTGATCTTGACTAATTTAGGTGAGTTTCAATTCCATGTTGCATATTCTGAATTCATCTAGAGTTAAAAAACATGAAACCTACTGTACTAAACAGCCAGTACTAAGACCAAGACATGTGGCTGATTTTGGAAGATGTTTTAAAATTATTTCCTTGTCTGATAATTCTTGGAATCTCATAGAATTGTTTTACAGATGATTATGCCTAACCCTCAATCATTTACAAGATGATTAGTTTTGGGACGAGTTGATAATTTTTCAGATTTTCCATTACTATTTGATATCATACAATTTGTTTTGATTTTTGAAATTATACATTACTTCATTGCCTTAGAAATTACCTCCAATACACTTTTTGAGACTACGTCAAAAGATGGAGGCTCGGTGGGTAAAAGAGGTCTCAAGTCATTATTCCAATCGGATTCCTTTTCAGATAATCTATTTCCAAGTAAGTTAATATCAAAATCTGCATTATATGCTGATTTTATCTTCGCACGAACCATATCGGGATTTATTTTTACGCCTTGTCCATGAAGATACCAAATATCGTGTAGATGTCGTGGGTGTTTTGAATAAGTTAACGCCCTAATTTTTTCAGCCATAATCTCCTCTAGTGCCATTGTTGGAATTCTGAATTCATTTTGAAAAGTATCATAAAGATGTAAAACAGGTTTAGCAAGATGACCCAATTGGACGTCTCCTCGTAAACTCAAATCCACTTTGATACTGCTAGGCGCTCCATTAAACATATCATATTTTACTTTGAATTTTGTACTTTCAGATCTTTTCTCCAAATCAGATATCACAGTAAAAGACACATCTAGATTTTTCATTTCATTGTTTAAAAAATCCATAAACTCATCAGAAATGTCATCAAAACACGTAAAATCAAGATCTTCAGAGAACCTGAAATCCTCAAAATGAATTTTCTTTAGTGCGGTTCCACCCTTGAATACCATTGAATTAAGGCGAGGAAAACGTGCAATGGCTGAAAGAAGATTAGTTAATGCATAGTCTTTTTCCAATATTCCCAAAGGTGCATGATGTTTGCCTGCAAGTTTTCGTAGTGTTTTCATCCATTAGTAATCCTTCCATCCTAACAATTCTTCTTTTGTTCTATTGATAAACAAACCATATGCTATTGAATGATTGATTATCGTTTTAGCAGCACTTGGTTCTA
>Ga0214471_10002303_pt1 | contig 15021 bp, 16 predicted proteins | sample RVTome_5_FD_207665 | JGI IMG/M metagenome (GOLD analysis project Ga0214471, IMG submission 207665) | Soil microbial communities from uranium-contaminated site in the Upper Colorado River Basin, Wyoming, United States - RVT142D155 | ecosystem: Environmental > Terrestrial > Soil > Contaminated >... | reverse complement strand
TTCCATTGCCGCGGCGGTGGCCTCCCGCAAGTGATCCAGACTCTTGCCGTCACGCGACTGTACTTGGATTCGTGTACCGCTGCCGAGTTCATGGTGCGGCAACGAGGCGAACGCCGCCCCCGTGGCGGGTAGGTACAGCAGCACCGGCACGCCGGCGTCACGTGCGGAACGACAGAGACGCGCCGATTCCGAGCGATCCCACGGGCAGAGATCGTGGATCATCGCGACGGAGGTGATTCCGATGGTCGTGGCCTCGTGATAAGAGAGGGCTACAGGCTGTGCGCCGAGGCTCTTGACGACGTGACATGCTGCGAGCCTGGCCCACTGCGACTCGACACTGACGACGATTGCCGGGCCCGGCCGTGGTGGGGCCGGGCGGTTGCGCAGGCAGGCTTCGAGGGATAGTCCAGCCCGTTCCACAACTGTCACGATGCAACCCGACGGCGTGAGGTTACATCCCCGGAAGGCCCCCGCACTGCCGGTCTGACGCCTTTTGACGACACGGTGTCGCAAATCGAGGAGGCGGCTCAGAGGGACGCCCGTATGCTGCGAGGACATTCTCTCTGGGAGACTCCCATGTCCTCTAAACGACTGGCCATCATTGCCGGCACCGCGATACTCTCCCTTGCTCCGCTACCCGCCTCATGGAGCCTGGACGCCGATTCTCTGGTGCCGGGCGTGCGCATCGCCTGTGCAGAGGGGGATGGCTGCTGCAGTGAGTTTGGGTCCCTTTGTGTCAAGGATGGGGTGCTCCGGCTCAACTACCGCCCTTGCCCGATACAATAGGACTTCTGTGGTTCCTCGCCGTCTGTGGCTGGCACTCCTGCTCGGGGCCTGCACCAGCCACTCGTCCCGATTCGATGCGTGTCTGAACGATCCAGCCCAGGTCCAGTCGTTGGAGGGAACGATCGTGTCGTCGTCGGTCGCGCTCGAACTACCAACCGATCTCACCGTGGTCGGTGGATACCTGGTCGTCCTCGACGCGGCGTCCGATTCGGTGCTTCACATGCTCGACAAGAACAACGGTCAGGTCGTCCAATCACTCGGCCGCCGGGGCCGCGGGCCGGGCGAGTTTCTCGGTGCCTGGAGCGTGGAAGGAAGCCGTGACATGGCCAACCACGTGTGGGTCTACGACCTCAGCCTCCGACGCCTGACGCTGGTCGGACTCGGGCTGGCCAACGGTGGTGAGGAAACTGCGGCGCGGATGGTTCGATTCGTGGATGGCTCCATTGTTACCGGTCCGATGTGGCTCGATGCAGCAACGCTCGTGACACCCGGGTTCTTTTCCGATGCGCGTCTCGCGCTATATGACACGACCGGGGTACGTATCACGAACACAGGCGAGCCGCCATTCTCCCCGGACGTCCTACGCAACGCGTTCCAACTCGCGCAGGCTCAACTGGGCATGAGTGCGGATCGAGAGCATCTGGTTCTCGCCAGTCGCTATCGGAGCACCCTGGAGCTGTTCGACGCGGCCGCAAGGCCCGTCGGCATGATCACAGGTCCGGTACGAGTTGCGGATAACGAACGGTCGCCGGGGACGAATCGATTGGCCTATCTGGATGTGGCGATGACGTCAAACGAGATCGTCGCCCTGTTTTCGGGGCGCGAAGCACGCGCATTCGGACCCAGCGCCTCGTTCGGACGCTGCCTACATGTGTTTGGTAATGATGGACAGCTGCGGGCGGCCTCCAAGGCAAACGTGGACCTGCTCGCGATCACGTTGGAGCCCAGTGATGGTCGGGTGTACGGAATCATCCACGATCCCCGTCCCGCCGTCGTCGCGTTCCCGTGGGGGTTGTCGGGGCAACGGCTCGCCTCAGCTGACCAGTGATCCGATCTTCGATAACACGAGGAGTTGGCGTGGGAGATCCTCCGCCGTGCTGTACCGAAACTGGACGACTCCGTGCGGATCGACCACAAACGTCCCAGTCGTGGACCACATCTCGAACGCCGTGGCCGCCTGGCGTACAACATCGACTGCGACAAGACGTTCCAGGCCGATCTCACTCAGATGTTCCAGCTGGCTGGCTGGTGGAACGTCCGTACTCACGATGATCAAGCGAGCGGGTTGACCCGCATGGTCACGGACTATCTCCTGCAGCCTGAGCGCCTCGGAAAGACACGTGCGACACTGGGGCCACCAAAACCAGACGACGGTGAGCTGGTCCCTGAGCAGTGAGCGCAGGTCCACCGACTGACCGTGGATGTCCTCGAGGCTCACGTGCTCCGGAAGCGCCAGAGGCTGTGCATCATCGAGGGTCGCGGCGACCATCCTCTCCATTGCTCGACCCACCTCTGCGTCCCACGTGGCCTCATCGACTCCGGCTGCTGCGGAGTCAGCGGCACGGTAGTCCAGCGCGGGATCGACATACAGGCGAGCGACTATCTCAACGAGTCCGTCCTCGACGTTGGCGCGAAGTCTGGCGTCCAACGCATCCTTGAAGAACTCCGCGCTCCAGCCCTGGGCAACGGCGGAATCGAGGTATGGAATCGCGGCGGCGGGCTCCCCGGCGGCAAGCAGCACGCGTCCTATGCTGCCTAGGAGCTGTTGCCGCACGCGGGCGTCGACGCGTTCCTGCGCAGGCGCTGTGCGGTACAGCGGCCGGCGCGTCTCGGATCCACCGCGGCGAAGCTGGACTTGTTCGTGCAACCACGTGAGGATGGTGTCGCGTGTCGTCGATGAATTCGACAACTGCCGCAACAATGTGGGGTCGAGCCCTCCGTCAACCTGCAACCAGCGGTACGCCCAGCGGGCCTCTGCCAACGCATCACCCCGACGGGTCGCCAGCGCATAGCCTACCTGGGCAACGTCAATCTGGCCACCCTTGGTTGCACTCCAGAGCGCTTCTAACTCGGCCTCCCCGCTGTTCGGGGCATTGACGTCCCGTGCAAAGATGTCGATGGCTCGGGTCTGGACGCCGGCTCGACTCGTGGGCCATTCACGCACGATCCTGTCTCGCCAATAGGCGACGATGGCAGGGACGTCCCATTCCACAGCATAGTAGTACATGTTCGACGCGGTTAGAGCGGTGGGTGCCCCGCTCCGCAACGTGGAATCCAGCAACTCGATTCGCGGAACGTGCACGGTGCCCAGACTGTCACGGAACGCCGGACCAAGCACTCTCTTCTCGAGGTGACTCCGTAGTGCCCACGCATCCAGCAGCGTCGGTTCCAGCTCTGACGCGGCCGTGGCTGCGGCCAACGCTACTCGCAGGTCTCGCCCGGAGGCATCGTAGGCCTGTTGCATGAGGGCGTCAGCGGTAGGGTCCCCACCTTCGGTGGCCAACCACTCCCACCCTCTTCGCCCATGGCTGTCGAGACGGGTGCCAGTCTCATCCTCGAGCGCAAACCGCGCATAGACTACTTCCGAAGGCAAGCGCACGGCGCCGCGAAACACCCGACGGCCATCGCGGTGGAGCGTGGCCGCATTGAGTATCGGACGGTCCGAGTCCTGGGGGAGGTCATGGTCACGCCGGAACACGGCTCTGAGCGTGACCTGGTCCACCTGCGCAAAGTCGGAGGTTGCGAGGTAGGTCACTTCCAGTTCTTGCCCACCGGCGGTGGCGCGAGTCACGATCCGAACGTCGCCCGCCTCCGAGCTCAGCGAACGTGGCCAGAGGATGCTCCCGACCCCAACCGTCCCGAGGAGCCCCGCAACTCCGAGCCAGGCGAGTCGCCGCCAGGCGGGCGCGGCCACCATCGGATCGGCCACCGGCAGGATCGTTGGCGCGCTGTCCGATGCTCGGTTCAACACTCGCATGCGAAGGTGCGCCGGCGGGCTCGGCCACTCCAGCTTCCGGGCGTCCCGGCCCAATGTCCGTACGCCGGTGACCGTTTGCCGGCACCGCACGCAACGTTGCAGATGCCGAGAAGTCCGGGCCCGGTCCGCTGCGCCGAGCTCGCCATCCGCGAACTCCTGGAGCCGTCGATTCGACGGATGGAGGATGGTCATTGGTTCCTAATCGACTTTTGGAGGGCTCGACGGGCCCGGTGGAGTCGGACCTTCGCCGCGCCGACCTCGATCCCAAGCAGCTCCGTGATGTCATCGTAGGAATACCCCTCAATCTCCTTGAGGACGAACACGGCCCGTAGGGCAGGGGTGAGTTGGAGGATGGCTGCCTCGAGGGTCAAGTCCTCCTCAACGGATGACCCACCGGATGTGCGCAACTGCCACCCATGGCGCTGCATGCTGTGACGCTCGGCACGCTCCTGACGCAGCTTCATGAGGGCCGCACGGGTGGCCACCCGCCGGAGCCATCCGCCGAACGCGCCGAGCGCCCCATAGGTTCGAACAGCGCGCTGTAGTCCCAGGAATACGTCCTGCACCAGGTCTTCCGCCTGCTCGTGCGTTCCGAGGAGCCGGTATCCGACGCTGTACACCATCGGGGCGTATTGATCATACGCCTTGGCCAACGCCGCCCGCTCGCCCACCGCCAGCCGTTGGGCCAGCGCCCGGTCGGCCTTGACCTGGCTCTCCATAAGAGCGTGAGCATATGACCACTGTCACGTCTCCGCTAGGGCTTGAATCCCAGCCGGTCCAGTGCAGCGGCGGCCTCGTTGCCAATGACCGGCTTGGCCAAGAAGTCATCAGCTCCGGCCACCATGCCTTGGGCAAGGCGGTCGCGCCCGGCCTCGTCCGTGATACGATCGATCACCACGACCTTGGGCCGTCCGGCGCGCGCGCCGATCTCCGCAATCCACGACAGCCCCTCATCCCCATGTGTCGCCAGATCGAGCAACGCGATGTCCCAGCGACGCCTCGGGCTTGACTGCGCGCGCGTACAACTCTCGCGCAGCGTAACCGCGTATCCCCGACGTCTGGCCAAATGATTCACCACCGTCCGGACGTGCACATCTTGGGTCACCAACAACACATGTGCCATGCATCCCGAGGATGCACAAGCAGGGCTCAGAGTTACGACGCTCCCTGCTCACGTCGTGAGACCGTTGACCGCTCGCCGCGCGATGTAACCTCGCCCGGCCCTGAGGCATCACCGTATCGGGCAGACAGTTCGCTTGCTGGGAGTCTCCCTCCAGAAGCTCATGCCGGCATCGTCATTGGGTGGCGGTATCGGCGGCATGACCGGTCGTGCAACAGAACCCACCGGCAGTCCTTCGGTCCGTTCTCCAGCACGTCCACCTCGGTGAGACTTCCCAGCGGGAGCGTACCAGCCGCCGGAGGATGCACTCATGCAACCGTTCAACAGGCACGTGACCATCGGCGACTCTGGCGAGCGGGCGGGCACTGGATGGCTGCCTCCTCTGCCGGATCTCAACGACTACACCCCGAATCACAAGAACTGACCGTGCATCTGTCCGACCCGCCCGACGTGACACCGTCGGGAACCGTCAGGACAGCTGCCGCGCGAGTATGGTCGAGCAGCAACTGCACCCCGGCATACACGGTGCGAGCCCGCAACCTCGCCCCGGGCCTCGAACAGGAACGCCCGTCGACGTTACCGCGGATGTTGCCGTCACCCAACTGGAACCCGCACCCAAGAGCACGGCCCCGTATCTATCTGCCAGATGCTCATGAAGAGGGAGGCACTCTCGTTTTCAACCCGCTGGCGAACCATGAAGAGGGTGTCCCCTAGGAACTGGATAACCGGCTGTGCGTCCGATTCAACCGCAACCCTGCGATCCACACATGCGGTCGCAAGGTCATTCCTCAACACGCTCAGATACACGGTGGTGTTCCGAATGCGCGGTCGATCCCCCCTTTCCTCGACGGTAAGGTCGTAGTGCACCAGGGCCACGTCCCCACTCGGCATCTTATGCATTCCCCAAAGCGCTGATGTCGAGTTCGCGAGTTTGACTGCCGAACCATCAGCGCGTTCGAAGGATTCCTTGGAATTGCCGCGACGGTATCGCACTGGGATGGGTATCGTATCGAGCACCGAACCAGCCTTGCTGTACAGGAACACGGTGTTGAGCAGACCAAAACCGACCAGCAGGCTGTCGGCCCAACTCACGACAGGCAGTCCCTGGGCACGCGCGATTTGCGGATACTCCTCGAACTCATCGGGGATCTGTCCCACGTGCACCAGCGAATCAGTATCAACGGCCCATCCAGTGATCACCGTGCCGGTCGTGGGATCACGAACGCCGATCCACGCGGTGTCCGATGCTGTGGAGAACACGTTGCCCGTGTACCCGATCAATGGCACCGATCTCTGAAAGTCCCCGTCTTGGCGGTCGTACAGCACGAGCGTCCCCGCCCGTGTGTCAGTGACCACGACGTAAGAGTCGGCGAGGAACACGCCGCGCGCGAGTCCGATCTCCCCTGGCCCTGACCCCGGTGTGCCGTAGGTTCGCACCAGGCGGCCGTCACGGCCGAACCTCGCGACACGCTGGTTGAGAGCGTCGGCCACATACAGGGTGCCATCGAGCGCGTCAATGGCCAACGAAATCGGGCGACCGACGAAGAACGTATCGCTCTGTTCGAGTTCTATCGTACCGATCAGGCTCACCCGAGGCGCGCCAGGAGAATCGCCGTCGCCAACCGCATTGCTGGCCGACTCAGCACAACCCACTGCAAGCACCACCAACGCCGCGAACGGAATCCGAGATTCCACCAACTGTAGGTGTGACCGCGAGGTTGGGCGGAGCAGAACACAATCACGCATCATGTGACCCCGCGGTTAGTCGTTCGACCACGCTCTCGTTGGATCGCGCTTCCCTCATACGGCCAGAGCTGTATCGGACGTTGGTCCGAGGGCGGCCAACCCTCGCCCGTCGGAAAGTTGTGGATAGACGCCCGGTGGATCACAGGCAGCAGCGAGTGCCAGTAGCAATGCTGCAATCCCTGAACTCTTGTGTAAATCCCCCCCACCGGATTGATCTGGGGCCTGGATCACGCCCTCCGATCCGTCGCCTAGAAGCAGTGATGCCGACGTGGTGCGGAGGCAGTCTCCTGCACGGAACCCGAAAGCAGTCGTGCGCGGATTCTACTCGCGTGGCGTTCATTGCGATGCTGCACCCCCCGTGCGATACACCCCGTTCAACAGGCTACGGACGCTGCCTATATCCCCATAGAAACGCATGTTGGTGTCATCTCGACGGGTACGACATATCCCGTCCAGAGCAGGGTCAAGACAAGTTCAAGCAGACACCACGAGGAAGATGCTTGCGAGCAAGCGGAGGTTACATTGCTCCCCGCGCCGTCTCGAAAACGCAAGGCGGTGCCCTCCGGTTGGCCCCGGTGCAAGGCAGCGGGGAATGCCCGACCGCGAACTGGGCCTGCCAGTTCGGGCTCGACTGGCCAACCGCACCGAGCAAACGTTCGTCAATGCCTCGCGCTGCAGGGGGCGACAGCGCGACGGTGCGGCTGGAGGACGGGTCGACGGTAACGCCAGCACTCCGCCTACTGCCTATCGCCTCCTAACGGCCAACGCCCGACGCCTGACGCCCCCCAACCCCCCCTGAAACCCAGCCGCCCGCCGTCCCGTACCGGTTTTCATGCCTTCTCTTCCCGACCTCTCGGACGCGTCGGACCGCGACGTCGTGCGCCTGGCGCGCCAGCGAGACGAGCACGCGTACAGCGAGATTGTGCGCCGGTACCGGAGCCGGGTCCGCCGGTCCATCTACCGCATCGTCCATCACACCGAGCGCGCGAAGGACCTGGCGCAGGACACGTTCGTCAAAGCGTTCGCCGCCCTCGATCGCTACCGCTCGGAGCGCAACCTCGCGCCCTGGCTGGTGACGATCGCCAAGAACACGGCGCGCAACTACCTCCATCGGCGCCCGCCCGACTCCCCCAACTCGCGGCACGCCACCACCCCCGCGTCCCTTGCCCAGGAGTGGCTCGTGGCGCCTATCCCTGACGACGACGCCACGCCTGGTCCGGAGCCCCGGGTGGATCGCGCGGTGCTCCAGCGAGCCGTGGACCGCCTGCGCCCCGAGTACCGCCGCTGCGTCAGGCTGCGGTACGTCAAACAGCGCTCGTACGAAGAGATCGCGGACATCATGAACGTGTCGGTGGGCACCGTGGGGACCTACCTCAACCGCGCCCGCGAGGAACTGCGGCAGCGGCTGGGCCCGCGAGTGGATACGCTCCGCGGTTGACGCCCAGCCCGGCGTAACGGGGCGCGGGCTACCAAGCCCGCGCTCGGCCAATGTGCGAAAGCCCTCAACGACTCCCTCGCACGCTCGTGCCCTTCAGGGCAAGCGTTCATGCCGAGCCCGGCCTTCAGGCCGGGACTCAAGCCCGCCGGGACTCCCTCCCGCTAAGACACCTTGCCCCCGTCCGCTCAACAACCCAGTAACTCCGTCCTCCGCAGTCGGTTAGAGAAAACCGCCTGAAAGAAGATCCGCTCTCTCCTGTACCACCTGGTAGAGGATCGTGGTGCGGGCTGCGCACGCCGCCACCCCGGCATTGGGCCACGAACCGCTACGGGACGAGCATCCATCATGATCCGGGCACGCATGCAACGGCCCGTGCACACCAGTTCGAACTGCTGATACAGGGAGGCCCTCACCATGCTGATCCCCAAGCCAAACGGCGACCGCGCGCAGCTGGCGCACCGCGACGCGGTGCTTGACGTGCTCCGGCCGGCGCCGCAAGCTCCGGCCACCATGGCCGACGCGATGCCAAGCATCGATCCGCTCAAACGAGCACTGGACGGCCGCTACCGCGTCGTGGGCGAGTTGGGACGCGGAGCGATGGGTGTGGTGTATCTCGCGTACGAGCCGGCGCTCCAGCGTCCGGTGGCCCTCAAGGTGCTCGCGCCGCGGTTCGCGAACGACCCCAAGGCGCGCAAGCGATTCCTGCGCGAAGCGCGCACGGCCGCCAGCGTCGCGCATCCGAACATCGTACCGATCCACGCGGTCGGCGAGGCGGGCGAGTTCGTGTACTTCACGATGCAGTACGTGGACGGCGATACGCTCGGCGACCCGCAATCGCACTGGCAGGCATTTGCGGGGTACTATACTTTGCCTACTTCTTGCGGAGGCTGGCCAACAAGAAGAATCGGGTCGCCTTCCTGCGGAAGCCGATCCCTGCGATTCGTGGCGGCAAGGTGTTCGGCCAGGAACTGCGGTTTCTTGAAGAGGCCTCGGCGGAGTTGGCCGAGTTACAGCAGGCAGTCGTCACTGGACGAGTGCGGCAGGACAAAGTTGAAGACCTGGTGAGCTACTTGATCGAGGAGATGAACACCCTGAAGCAGCGAGCGTTGCGTACGGGAGAGAACCCATGATGAACCCATACACCCACACAGACGAGCACCCAACCACCCAGCCTCACGATACCGAGAAGAGCCAGCGGAGAATCACCAACACCGCGGAGGCCTTAGAAGCAATCGATCGCCTCAAAGAGCTGCGGGAGGCCTCGGACCGGATACTGGATGATCTGCGCGAGCAACGTGCACGCGTCGACCGCGCGCTCAAACGGATGATCGAAGGAAAGCGCTAGGACCCCGCTCACAACCGCAGGACCAGCCCCACGCAACCTGAGCGCCGCGAACGAGGCGCTGACCTCGAGCCGCTGCAAGAGGCCGAGGTTCCGAGCGGGCGTCCAGCCTTGGTCACCCTGGCCTGTTGCACCGCCCAACCGCCTACACGGCACTGGCGACGTAGTCGGTCAGTGCGGCGAGAATCTGGCCTTCGAAGTACTTCAAGAACTCCTCGCCCGGGTGCGTCCCCGGGCGGGGAGCCAGCGCCTGAAGTGCGTCCAGCTTGGGAGCCCACTCGGCCAACAGGTCGCGTGCCTCTGACGCCGTGACGACAGGCGCCGCGTCGTCCAGGGTGGGGAGCCACTCACAGAGGCGGACGACGAACCCGTACAGATTCACCCACGAGTGCCACGCCGGCGGATTGTCGGTGTCGAAGTCCAGCAGGCGCGCCCACGCTTCGAGGTCGGCCGCATACGACGCGGGCACGGTGGAACGAGCCCGAACGAACCCACCGGCAGCGAGTTCCTCCACGGCCCTCCGCACTGCCCGACCATAGTAGTACGTCGCGTCAGCGATCTCCTGCACGGTGGCCGCCGCCCCCACACATCCGACCAGGTACGACAAGACGTCGGACTTGATGCCGATGCCCAGCGCCAACCTGATCCGCAGCATGAGCGCCGCGGGCGTACCGAACCTCGGGCTCGCGGACTCGGTGCGGTGAGGTGGCGACATCACGGGCGATCCAGAGACAACGCTCCGCCACCTGGCGTCGCCCCCGCGCGAGACTGCCGTATGCGCGAACTCGTCCAGCGAACTGGTGACATCGGCCGGGAAAACCTTCACGATGTTCTTCGTGCGCTGCACGCTCAACAGCCGCGGTGCGACCGACGCCCACACGGTCGCCGCGCTCCACACCCGCGGCTCGTGCGGGCGAAGCCACATCGAGAACACCAACAACGCCTCGGGATCGACGATCCCCTGTGCGGGCCGCCGTGCTCTCGCCAGCGTGAAGACGGCATTCCATTGGCGCCACGCGGCGTCGACGGCGGCTTCGCGCAGCCGCGCGACGGCGTTATGCAGTGCGCTCGACCGCATACGTCACCACCTGTGCAACCATTTCGTCCATCGCCGGAGACGGATCCTGGGTATGAATCCAGCGGGCCGCTTCCTCCAGCTCCTCACGAGCGGGCTGAAGCGCCATGAGATCCGTGAAGTGCCGGCTCGCTGGACTGCCGGCGTCCGTGGCCGCGTACAGCTTGAGGAAGATGAGATCGACGCGATCCGGCAGACCGATCCAGAGGCCTCCAGTCTGCCGCCACGAGACTCTCGTGTCGAACTCCGGCGGCAGCCCGGTATCCCATTGCGCGCCGACCACCGTGTTGAGCCAGTTCGTCGGGATGTCGAAATCCCGCGCTACTGTCGGGACGACCTCCGAGAGGTGCGGCGGCAACGGGGTCGGATTCGCGATCGTGGTCGGGGGACCGGCCGGTGGAACTGCGGCAACGGCAATAACGTCCACGTCCGCCGTGGAGCGCGACAGCACGCCGAGGAGGTTGAGTGCAGTCCCGCCAACGACGACGATGGCCGCGTTCTGACGGCGTCGGGCCAGGAGCGCGCCAACCGCCTCGAGCGGCCTGTCGAGTGCAAAGTGGGTGTCCATAATAGACCTTTGCTGAGTCTATAATAGACACCGTTCCTTCGCAGTCAAGGGTCTGCGGGACCCGAGATCGGGGGACAACCGGTCGAGATTCACGAACGCCGACGTGGGATTTCGTGATGGGGTGGTGCGGGCCGGGCGGCGAGGTATCCTTTGGCCACTCGCCGGGAGACGGGCGGCGGACCGACGTGACGCTGGTCGAGCTATCGGGTCCGCGGCAGGAGCTACTATGCGAGCAACCGCACGATCCACCAAGATCGTTCTACTCTGTGGGCTGGTGTTGCACACATCGGCATGTGAACCACAGCACGGGATCGGGAATGCGGTCCATCGAGACAGTGGGGGAATCCACATCACCGCAAACAGCGACCCGTCGGATTCGGTACGTCCGTGGATCGTCGAAACTGAGCCGAGGACTGAAATCGGCGTGGTCGAGGGTGACCCGATGTATCAGCTGTTTCAGGTCTCCGACGCCGCGCGACTCCATTCCTCCCTCCGGACGTGGGATCGATTGATCGTAATGGGAGTTGGCCTCGACGCGATTGCAACCTACGTAATGGACTCTGATGGCACGCCGCACGTGGAGATATGGAAGGCGACACTAATTCAGGCAGGTAACTGACATCGATCAAGGCCCACGGGGCCACACCAATGAACGCTTCCACTGCGTCTCTGTCGCGGTCGAAAAGAACGCCCCGAGCTGGCTGTGGGAGCGGAAGATCAATCTAGCTTCCACCGTGGTTCCGGCATCTATAGACTGGTAGCTAAGCGCTCGACACGGCCAGAACCCAAGGGGGCCCACGCTGATGATCCCTGGGCAGCACCGAACGAAAGGTTTGTGGCGGCAGCGGCTGCCGAGTGCACCGCGGGGAGTCTGGATTGTGCTTGCGCTGGCGTGGAGCGCGGAGATGGCACGCGCGCAATCCTCCGTGTCGGCCCTTGGAGACCCGGGTTGCTCCGCCTGTCGGTGGGAATTGTCGAAGGCCCCGTCCGTACTAGAAGCGCTACACGACGCCGATTTGTGGTTCGGTAGGATCAGTGATATCTCGTTCGATGCCACAGGCGCCGTCTATGTGACAGACGGACTGCGGCACGACGTCGTTCGCGCGAACGCGGCTGGAGGAACCTCAGTGGTTTTGGGGCGTGAAGGCGAAGGCCCCGGGGAATTCCGCCTCCCATTCTTTGTGGCGTCAGCCGCTCCGAACGAGATTCTGGTTTACGACCTCGCACAGAACCGATTCTCGCTCTTCGACACCACCGGGGCATACCTCGATGGGTTTCGTAGTGACGAACTGCCGCTGCTGGAATTCCTCGCGGTCGACGACGATCGTCACGTATTCGTCGTACCCCGAGAGGGTGTGCAGTCGCGCGACCGCTTGATCTACCAACTGGATTTCGCGGGGCACTTGGTGGGGTCGATTCCAGATCCGACCCCGGATGCCGCGAGCCAGCGCGGTTTGGTGTGGTGGGATCGACAATCCGGCACGCTTTGGTTCTCGCGAAAAGGCCCCAGGGTGGAATTGCTCCAGTTTCGTCACGACGGGACGCTCGTGCGGCACGTCCGGGGCCCCGACACGTTCCTCGTTCACGCAAACCGCATGCAGTATGAGAGCGAAGGGGGACGCGTCACGGTCCGAGCTCGTCGTCCCATGGGAACGATCGCTCTATTCGGTCTGCAGCGGCGGTACGTGGTCAACGTCGCCCGCATCGACGAGACGGGCCGCGTCCAATACGATGTGCTTCGGGTGGCCGACGGCGCTTATATGGCCTCGTGGATCGAGCCGGACAGTGCAGTCCTTGTGAGCGGGAGCGATGACGCGGAATGGGCGTCGGGAATTTCCGCCGAAATCCCCGATGTGCTGCGTTTTCGAGTCCGATTCACAGCATGGCCGAACCGTCCACCATCCTAGACCGAGGGGGTTCCGGGGGACCGACCCCTTGCGCGCGGCCGGCTCTGAGCGGCAGCAGTCCCAGCGTGATGTTCGCGCAGCCGTGAGTTCGCAGAGCATCACCCTCGTCCGCATGTGCACCTGAAGCAGCAGGCGTTGCCATCGATCGCCTGAAGGTGCTGCGGAAGGCATCGCACCGGATATTCGACGACCTGCGCGAACAACGTGCGCGCGTCGACCGTGCGCTCAGACGCATGATCGAAGGGAAACGCTAGAACCCGGCTCCCAGCTCCACACCCACCAGCCCCGCCAGAACCCGGCGCCGCACGCGGAGCGCTGATCTCGAGGCCCCGGAAGCGACGGGGTTCCGCATGCGCACCGAGCCTTTGGTCGGTGGTCCGCCAATCCGCCCTCCCCACAATCTCCTAAAAGCTTCCCCCGCAGTCGCTTACACGAATCCGACTGAAAGAAAATCTCGCTTGTCCTGTACTGCATAGTAGGGGCAACTGCGGCCGGGCCGGCCTGCCCCCAAACACCGACGCCGGGAAGCAGACCGCACCCGAGAGGAGCAGTGCCATGGACGGCCCAATCGACCCCAATACCGCGACGGCGAGATGGCGGGCGATACTCGGTAAGGCATTGATATTAGGCTATTTACGTCGTTTCTGGGTCCATTTCGGACGGGTCAACCCCCAAATGGGATGGGTCAAACGGAATTCCGATCGACGCAAACCGAAATCCGGGCACCGTGATCGACGTTCCGGGCGAGGCGGTCGAATTTCCCGACGCCCCGATCGGGAAGGCGGACGGTCCGTTCCCAATCCCGGGTGGGCCGATCCGAGTTCCGGCCATGCCGATCGGCATTGGCGGCGGGCCGATCTGAATGGCGGACGAACCGATCAGAATTCCGGATGCCCCGGCCGAAATGCCGGGCGCCCCCATCCGTATTCCGGTTACACCGGTCCGAACCCCGGCCAGCGCGATCGAAATCCCCGACGTGCCGATCGGAGAGTCGGACAAGGCGATCCGAATTCCGGGTGGGCCGGGCGGAATGTCGGGCTCGCGAAACCGAATTCCGCTTACGCGGATCGGAACCCCGGCCGACGCGATCGGAACTTCCGACGGAGCGATCTGAAAACCTGGCATCACGATCCGAATTCCCGGCGTGCCGATCTCCATTCCCGTTGCGCCGGTCTCGGTTGCCGGCAGCGCTGGCGGAATTTGGTTCGACCAATCGGGAGTTCGTTTCCACCCGTCCGGAATTCGGTTCGACCCGACCCAATTTCCGTTCGACCCATCCCAATCTCCGTTCGACTCATCACATTCTCCGTTCGAGTCATCCCAGTTGGTGTTCCACCCATCCGAACTCGCGCGCGACCCCGGTCGCGCTTGCAACTCCCCCGCGGGGATTCCTGTCTCGTCGGCGCCGGCGGGACGCTTTCGCACCGTTGTTCACCCAACGCCAGGAGGTTCCCAATGAGATTCCCAGAAACCGAGCCCGACATCGCGGCACTCGCGATGGTCTTGATCGAAGGGCTCCGCAAGACGCCCGAGTTGTTCCCGGCGCCGCCGGTAGCGCCCGATGCACTCGAGGCCAGCCTCGCCGCGTACAACGAGGCACGGACCACCGCCGTGGCCGCCGAGGCGGCCGCGCGCGATCAAGTGGCCGCCAAGAACGGCGCGCTCGAGCAGCTCGCCAACAACATGCGGCTGGACTTCAAGTACGCTGAGATGGCCGCAAAGGATGTCCCCGAGCAGCTCGCGAAGCTCGGCTGGGGCCCGCGACGCGACCCACGCGCCGTGGACCTCCCCGGCGTCATCCGGGGCCTCGGCATCAAGTCGCGCGGCGACAACTGGATCGTGCTCGACTGGAAGCCCCCCACCGAGGGAGGCACCCCGGCGGTGTATCACATCGAGCGTCGTCGACGCGATGGCGGCGACTGGGAACACGTTGCTCACTCGATCGCCAGCGAGGAGCTGGTGAGCGGGCAGGAGCCCGGTGTCGAGTGGGAGTACCGCGTCTACGCCGAGAACCGGGCGGGCGTGGGTGAGCGAAGCACCGTGCTCACGGTCGATCTGTAGT
>Ga0214471_10002302_pt1 | contig 15025 bp, 11 predicted proteins | sample RVTome_5_FD_207665 | JGI IMG/M metagenome (GOLD analysis project Ga0214471, IMG submission 207665) | Soil microbial communities from uranium-contaminated site in the Upper Colorado River Basin, Wyoming, United States - RVT142D155 | ecosystem: Environmental > Terrestrial > Soil > Contaminated >... | reverse complement strand
TTCGTGTTAATCACCAACCGGCATGAGCCGCAGAAGAAATTCGAGTACGTGATCGAAGCGATGGCGAGCATCAAGCCGTTGATTCCGGGGGCAATGTTGGTGATTCCCGGGCCCTTCACGACTCACACCCCGAAACTCATGGAATTGGCCCGGGCCCTTGGCACCGAGGATCGGGTGTTGTTACTGGGTCAGATTCCCGAATCCGATCTGCAGCGGCTTTATCGGGAAGCGGCGGTGTACTGCTATCCGGCGCCGGAAGAGGACTTTGGCATGGGCGTCATCGAGGCGATGGCCTGGGGAGTTCCGGTCGTCGCCTGGAACCATGCCGGGCCGACCGTGACGGTGGTGGATGGCGTGACCGGTTACCTCGCCGAGCCGTATCGCGTGGGTGCGTACGCCAGCGCGATTGCCTGGCTGTTGCAAGACCCAGAGCTCCGCAGCCGGATGGGCCTGGCTGGCCGAGAGCGGGCCGAATGGTCCTTCTCCTGGGATCGGCACGTGCGAATCCTTGAGTGCGCTGTGTGGCAGGCACTCGGCGAAGACGTTGAGGTCAAGGTTCAGATGCCCGTCCCGACCTTTAGCCGCAACGGTTCTCGGCCCCTGGCTGGGCCGCAGCCTATTCCCGCGCCCGACCTGGCCGAAGTTGAGGACCGTTCAATGGTCCGGAACTGAACTGCATAGCGCCATAGGTGCTCTTGGATATGAACACTCAGGACAAACACATGGATGATGGAGGAGGGCCGCAGTGGTCGAAACTGAACACTACATATCAGGCGGCCTTCTTCGACGACCAACCGCCTCTATACCCTTGGCCGAACCTGCTGCGTTCGTCTGGTCTGAGTCGTGTATGCAAGCCCCGGGAAGCGATGTGGAAATACGCACTCGAAGGCCTTGGTATGGTCCAGGGCGATCGAGTGCTAGACGTAGGTTGCGGCACAGGCGTTTGGCTTGACCGCCTCAAGAAGCATTTCGGGATTAGAGGAATTGGGGTCGATATCTCCAAATCATCTCTGAAGACAGCGGTGTCCAAATCGTCTCCGGAGCTGGGCTTTCTATGCGGAGATGGACCACACCTTCCATTTACTGAAGGCTACTTCGATGTAGTAGTCAGTCTCGACGTGCTTGAACACGTGGAAGATCAGAAAGGTTGTTTAAGGGAAATGACGCGCGTGCTCAAGCCAGGAGGAAGTTTCTTCCTTTGGACACTGAACCGAGCCCAACGATATACATGGAATTGGTGGCTCGACAAAATAGGCATAGATATCTACGATCGAGTCGCACACGACCCCATGCTGTTGCCGGATGTGAGCAAAGTTCGAGATCTCTTGGACAATAGCGGGATGGTTGTTAATCGGCTGGTGCCGTTCAACTCATTCTTCACTCTCGCTATGGACGAAGCAATCATGTTGATCGTGAGCGCGTTTGACAAGCTGGGCCTATTCGAGACCGAAGGTTGGCTCTCCCGGAATCTAGGCAAAGGATTCCTCGCGACCGTAGACCTATTCTCTAGGAGCGCGCTTCCGTTCCTCAGTTGGCTAGACCGGCCTTGGACCAGGCGCGGATACTCCAACGGAGTCCTTGTTATCGCCCGTAGGAATGCAGATCGAGCAGTCGGCCTACGAAACTGTGACAGTTTTGAAGAGCAATTTGGAGCCGGCATTCCCGCCGGATCGATCTCGAACAACTTCTCATTAAGGCTTACTCGGTGCGAAGACGAGTGGGCGGATTCCAAGCTGCAGGGGGTCGCAACATGGATGAAAAAGTGAGACGGGAGTTGATTTCAGGCCCGGAGGCCTCGGGCGAGCCCGAGCAGAGGCCCACCAGGGTAAGCGACCTCTCGGAAGGGTTAGAGCAAAGCTTCGAAGGTGTGCGCAGGCTGGGAACCTCTGGTTGGGCGGTTCCTGCCAACCTGACGAGGAGTGATGCCGGTGATGCTTGGGAGATCGAGCCCACGGTTGCATCCTCTGACGACATTTCCCGGCGGTCGTGGACCAAGGTTCTGCTTGCCTGCCTGGGAATCTTCATGGTCGTAGCTCTCCCGCGGCTATATGTTCTTTTCTATGTCACGGATCCTCAAGACCCCGGGATCTTTTGGTACGGTGATGTGTTCCATCATTGGCAGATCGGATATCTCAGCAAGGAAATCGGGTTCTCCGAAGGATTCTTGCGCCTCTGGGACTTCAAAGGCTTGGAGTATTTTTGGGGTCTGCTCCATCCCTTAGCGCTGGCCTTCCTATTTGAAGTCACCGGCTCGGTTGACATTCTGATACCTCGCCTTCTCAGCGTCGTAGCAGGAAGCGCGAGCCTGGTGGTCCTGTTCTTTCTGCTTCGACGTCACTTCAACTTGCACGTTGCCTTGGCGGGTCTGCTCCTCGCAGCATTCAATCCCGTAGCCGTATTCAGCGATCAGGTGGGGATGCAGGAACCGCTCGGCCTGATCTTGCTCTTGCTAGGGTTATTGATCTGGCCGCGGAACGCCGTATGGTCGGGATTGCTCTGGGCCTTGGCAGGAATGGTCCGCGCGGAGTACTGGGTCTTCGGTGGGGGTCTGGTCGCTTCGGGCCTTGTATTGAGCAAGGAGAGTAACCAGCGCTTTGCCCTGGCTGTGGGGTGGGGGATCCCGATCTTGCTCTACATGAAGTACATGCTGAGTCATACCGGCAATGCAATCTACCCGATCTACTGGAACTTCATGGCGGGTACTGCCGGTAAGTGGATCGATGAAAGGCCTCTTACAGAGGAGCAGGTTAGGGTCCAATTCGCTGCGCGGCTTGTCCTCCTTGCCACATTGGCCGCTATATTGTGGCTTCTCAAGAGACGTCCGCGATATACGCTCTTCTTTATGCTCGGACTCGGCAACATCGCGATGTTAGGGATCGTCTTGGGACTGGGTGCCTACATCCGCGGGTACGTAACACGTGTTTTGTGGGACCGACTGATGGCTGTTCCATACATGTACGTAGGAATTCTCCTGGTCGTCGGTTTGCTTTACTTTCTACCGGCCCGAATGAAACACCGTCGAGTGTGGATGTCATTCGCGTGGCTCGGGGTCTTCGCAACTCTGGCGGCATCCCAGTTTGCCTGGGTGCCAATAATGGACACTTATTGGAATAGCCATCAGAGCTGGGCGCTAGAGCTGGAGCTGGCGCAAGACATCGCTTCCAACTATGACGGAGGCACGCTCCTCATCCCGGAGGACCGGCCTTATCTGACCTACCTCCTTGTTCGCAATCACGGAATCCAAGCTGGCCAGCTACAGGGCCAGATGTATGACCCGTTCGCATACTTCACCGGCGACCCATTCGCCAACTGGGAGGCGTCTCGCCCGATAGTCAATGATTGGTTAGCGCGGGACGACATTCGCCTGCTTGTCTTTTACACGGGGAAGTGGAACTACGAAGAGATGATACGGCGAGAGCCCGCATGGTTTCAGCACCTGATGACAGCGCACTTGGACAAGATAGAAGTCTATGCGGCAAACGCGAATTGAATCTCAGGGTCACAACTTGTTTCTACTGGGACAGATAGATGGCTGAATTTGATTATGAAAGCAAGATCTGGGGAGCCCACAAAGTTGCGGTCTCGCCCACTTTCCTGGGAGCGCTGAGGCTGCAGTACTGCCTGAAGGATCTCCGAGCCGTCCGCGGAAAGGTCTTGGAGGTCGGCTGCGGGGCGGGTGGAATGGCCGAAGCCATCAAGGCCTACCGACCGGACTTGGAGGTTTATGGCATCGATATCAGCCGGCGATCCATCAGTGGAGCGAGGGCAACGCCAGGGGGAGTCATCTTCGAGATTGGTGACGCCTACGATCTTCCTTATTCCGACGGAAGCTTCGCAGCTGTCGTCATCTTCGACGTGCTTGAACACCTCCAGGATCCAGGTCGGGCCATCGCCGAGGCTTGGCGAGTCCTTGGCAAAAGAGGCATGTTCCATGTGTTTGTTCCCTGTGAAGGCGGGCGCATGACCCTGCACGGACTGCTCAGTCGCATAGGGTGGACAGCCAAAGAGCGTTATGGCGGACACATCCAACGGCTCACACGAGGAAATGTCATCAGCATGCTTGAAGTTCAAGGGTTTCGAGTGCGTTCGACCGTATGGAGCTGCCATTTTGTTAATCAAGTTGTTGACGTCTCATACTTCACCGCCCTCAGCATTCGTGGAAGGAATTCGCGAATGTCAGTGGAGGGCTATCTTGAATCGGTGGAGGCTGGAATAGTACCAACAGCTGTTCGAGTCGCAAAGGCTGCGGTCGCAGTCGCCTCGTACTATGAATCAAGGCTGTTCTCGTACATTCCCGGGGCCGGAGCTCATATATCTTCGGACAAGGATCCGTCCACAAGTGGCTCACGAAAACTCCTATTACAACCCTTGTCTACCGTTGATCTGACCAAATTTGCCCAATCCGAGATTCCGCAACGGGCGGGATCTCAATCTAGCGCGAACTCCCAATTACTGATCGCGAGGGGAAACAGCGCTGATTGACGAGATGGTAAAGCAATCGCTGGGGCCTGGTCGCATGCGAGATGACCTAGGGACTCGAGGGGTAGGCGCTCAGCCCTTCGAGTTCGGACGATGTGAGTCGGTTGTAATGATTATGACAGTTGCCCGGGCCACATGTGTAAATTCCACCATCCAGCACCGAGTTAGATGAATTTCCCGGATCGGTTCGCTGGAATGCTTCTGGCACCGTGGCGCGCTTGGCGCAAGGCCGGCGCTTAAATGGACACACGTAGCTACTCGGAATCTGAGCTGCCCTTAACAGGTGAATACATCCTCCCCGGGCTTGTGCCTCCCCGCCTGTACCAGGAACACATCCATCGGTATGAGCTTGCTGGCAAGCTGTCCGTTGGAAAGGACGTTGTTGACGTGGCCTGTGGAACAGGATACGGGAGCGCCTACCTGGCGGACATTGGAGCGAGGCGGGTATTCGCCGGCGACATCTCTCAAGCAGCGCTTGAGTCTGCGAAAAGGCGCTATTGGCGGGCCGAACTGAAATATTTCCAACTTGACGGCATGAGATTGCCATTGGCAGACAGTTGCATTGACTTGGCCTGCTCCTTTGAAACGTTAGAGCACGTCGATCGCCCGAAGGATTTGGTGTTGGAGTGCTGGCGGATCCTCAAGCCAGGCGGAATGTTCCTCTGCTCAACCCCTAACCGGGCTTTGACTTCTCCAGTGCCATTGCGACCTGTGAATCCATACCACCGACACGAACTCTCGCTTGAGGAATTTACACAGATGCTGAGCGAGTATTTCACTGAAGTCAAACTACTCGGCCAGGATTTCTATGAGACAGAAAGGGCTCTTCTTCTTCGACTGAGATCGATGTTCTTACAGATACTGGGATTGCATGCAATTGGGAGAATGGCGATTACAAAAGCCATTCAAAGAAGAATGAATCCCGGATTGTCAGCATCAATGAGCCAAGGTATTCCCCCGAGTGATGGAAGGCCGACCGCTGGGGAAAGGTGGGAGCTCCGGCGCCTGAACCCCAACTCGAATTGCGGGATCCCTCGGTATCTTGTGGGAATAGCAACAAAAGGCGAGGTAACTCGACGAGAATCGACAATCCTTTCGTCGGTAGGGATTTCTGATGGCTGAAGCTCGATTTGCAGAGCCGGGAATTGCCTCAAACGCGCAATCTCCGGGCAGCCTCGGCGTGCAGCCACTAGTGTCTGTGATAATCCCATGTCTAAACGTTCGGGCCGAACTTCCCGATTGTCTGAAGTCCTTGGAAGATCAGACCTACACGAATCTTGAGATTGTCGTAGTTGACAATGGTTCGACGGACAGCACCGCTGAGTATGTAGCGAAGTATTGGCAATCCGCAAAGCTGCTACATAGTGAGAGAAACCTTGGCTATGCAGGCGGTTGCCACTATGGAGCTACAGCTAGTGGTGGTGAGTTCCTTCTCTTCTGTGACAGCGATATTGAGGCCAAGCCAAATGCCGTGACGGAACTCATCCACGCAATGGGATCCGATCTGAGGATTGGGATAGCTCAAAGCAAAATGCTACTTGCTCGCGATCCTTCACGCATCGAATCAATGGGCGGGTATTTCACTTCGACCGGAATCCTCTATCAAGAAGGGCGCGATAGCTTGGATCAAGGCTTCGAAGGTCCCCCACGAGAGGTGTTTGGCGCAAAGGGGGCATTCATGGTGATTCGGAGAGACCTCTACTTCGATTTGGGAGGGTTCGATGTGGAATACATCGCCCAATATGAAGACACCGACCTTTGCTGGCGAGCCTGGTTAGCCGGGCACCGAGTTGTTGTAGTGCCGAAATCAGCGGTCCTGCACGGGAGAAGCATCACAACGAAGAGATTAGCCAGCGAGTTTGTTCTCTTTCATGCCTCCAAGAACCGCATTTGCACCCTGATCAAGAACCTATCTCCAGGTGAGCTCTTTCAGGTGCTGCCTCTTCATTTGCTGATAACGCTTGGAGGTATCTGTTTCCTGTCAATCAGATTCCGGTTCTCAGATGCGTTTTCACTGCTGCGGGCAATTGGCTGGAATATAAGGCAACTGCCACATACGCTCAGAAAGCGAAAGAAGGCGTGGGGTGAGGTGCATCCTGATGCCCAGAATCGCCCGCCGCATCTGAGGCGGCGAATGCCAATTGGCTACCTGTTGTCATCTGGTCGGGCCTTGCTTGGATCCTGAGAAGCACATAGGCTAGGTTATACATTGTCAGAGTTTGCGACTCCAAGCATCGAACAGATGGCTGACGACAAAGATAGTTGAGGATGTTCAATGCCGAAGACTAGCACCAAGCCTCATGACCACCCAGGATTTGGCCTGGGATTCTGCATAAATGAGCTGAAAATGCTGCGAAACTCATTCTTTCGCAGGCTATTCCTCGAACGCGAGCAGGAGAAAGACATCGTCCGGGACTTTCGTCTCCTCTATTTCGACTCTTATGCATTCGGAAACACATCCTGGCTAGGAATCCCCGTTCTGAAATGTCCACTGGATATGTGGATATACCAGGAACTGATCGCTCGATTGAGGCCCGAGAAGGTAATTGAATGCGGGACTGCGCATGGCGGCTCAGCGCTCTTTATGGCTTCCGTTTGTGAACTCGTGGATTGTGGCGAGGTCCTGAGCATTGATGTGGCAGAGAAGGCATTGAGACCCAAGCATCGCAGGATTACCTATCTGCTCGGGTCATCAACCTCAACTGAGATGCTAGAGCAAGTTAGATCCTATGTCGGTAACAGTGAACCGGTCATGGTTGTCCTTGATTCCGATCACCGACAGCAGCATGTCCTGGAGGAACTTCGCAGCTATTCACCGCTGGTCACAAGAGGAAGTTACATTATCGTTGAGGACACGATTATCAACGGGCACCCTGCATTTCCAGATTCTGGGCCTGGACCTATGGAGGCAGTTGACAAGTTCCTTCGGGAGACCTCGGAATTCGCCCTCGACAGGGACTTGGAAAGGCACCTTTTGACGTTCAATCCGAAAGGCTACCTTCGAAAGATCAAGTAGATCAGACATGCTCCTACGCACGCGCTCTCGGCAACAATCACAGAGTAGGCCGTTCATGCGAGTGGCTCTGTTTCATCTGGGTTTCTTCTACTCTGGCGGAGGCGAAAAGCTTGTGCTCGAGGAGATTCGCGCTTTGCGCGCAATGGGCATCGATGTCGATTGTTTTGCTCCTTATGTCGACCGGAAGCGCTGCTTTCCGGACATACCCGAAATGGCAGAGGTCCAGGCGCTGCTGCCGCCGCCACCCGAGTGGTTGCCCATGAAGGATCCGCTCTGGATCGCATTGACGTGCACGCTTATCCCGCTTCTTGCATTGAGGTTCAAGGGCTACGATGTATTCTTTGGTGCCAACCAGCCTGGAGCCTGGATGGCATTCGTGCTTTCTAAGCTCCTAGGCATCCCTTACGTCATCTACCTCGCTCACCCGATTCGAATTCTGCACCCTCGTGAAATTGATCGGACTGCGGAGATTCGAATCAGAGAAGGCGACCATCGGTTTATTTCAGCATTGACGAGAACTGCCGGATGGTTTGTGGATTGGGCTGATCGCATGAGCGTACGTCACGCATCCACCGTACTGACTAATGGACACCACGTCGGAAGCTGGTTTAGAAGAGTCTATGACAGGGACAGCTTGGATTGCCCAGCTGGATGCCACCCGGTAGGCCAAACAGACTTGGAGTATCCCGGTCGATGGATCGGCCATATTCGCGTGAACGGGACCAGTATGCGGAAGCCGTTCATCTTGTTGTCGAACAGGCATGTTCCGCAAAAGCGATTTGAGTATGCAGTCTGGGCGATGAAGCAGATTTCCCGAGATATTCCGGGTCTCTCCTTGGTCATAACAGGGCAGGAGACCGAGTATACCGACCAGTTGAAGTACCTAGTGGACGGGCTCCGTCTCACGGACCAGGTTCGATTTGTTGGTCTAGTGTCCGAAGGCATGCTACAGACCCTTTATCGGCAGTGCGTGGTGTATGTATATCCTGCGCCAGAGGAAGACTTCGGCATGGGCATTATTGAAGCCATGGCAGCGGGCACCCCAGTCGTAGCATGGAGGAACGGCGGTCCGACGGTGTCGATTGTCGACAGGGAGACGGGATTTCTAGTCGAGCCATACGACGTCGATGAGTTCTCCGAGTCTATCCGCGCGCTAGCAACAAACCCTACTCTGTCAGAGCAGATGGGAAGAAAAGGTCATAAGCGAGCACAGAAACTGTTCTCGTATGAGAACCACAACTGGGTGCTACGGCAAGCGCTGCGTGCCGCTGTGGGTTCAGGTGAACTGGCGGCATTAGACGGTCTACCCAAAATTTCCGCTGCGAACCCAATGACCGGGCAAAGGCTGCCTATCCCAGACAGTCAAGACCTTGGCGCTCTGGAGATGCTCCACGGTCTTCGAAGACGAGAGTGAAGTTAAGGATGTGGAGGTGGAGGGGACCGTTAGTACGAGATGCCGGCCTAAGTTGTTCGTTGAGTAGAAAAGGCCATCTCTAGACGACTCCCGAACACAGCAGCTAGCTGCTGGCCGGACGGTCCAGGAGCCGACTACAGGCTTATTAGTGTGTACATAAGGATATGACAACGTTAGAGTGTGGCACGAAAGGCTTCGCTATGTCACGATTCGTGAAGGCATCGGAAGATGATTGACGGCGTAAAAGTGATCGACCTCGACATTCATGAGGACGACCGGGGTTACCTCATTGAGATCGCGCGCACCGCGGACGACCCCGAGCCTCACGGTCTCGTCCACAAATTTGGCCAAGCGTATCTAGTGGCGGATCCCGTTCGGGGAACTGTGCGCGCTTTTCATAAGCACGCAGAGCTATGGGATTGGTTCTTCATCAGCCGTGGAAGCGCAAAATTCGTGCTAAAGGACGACCGATCTGATAGCCCCACATTCGGCGAGTTGATGGTTGTTGTTGCGAGTTCTAGGAAGCCTCGGCTCATTGTGGTTCCACCCGGCGTTTTTCATGGCTGGATGTCCCTAGAAGATGACACCCAGATGGTAAGCCTCGCGAGCCACACATATCACCGACAGGACCCGGATGAGATCCGCATCCCACCGGATGCTTTCGGCGATGTGTGGGCAGTGAAAGGCCGTTAGGAATGTCTAAGGTACTGCTAGTCGGAGGTGCAGGCTACGTAGGCTCCGTACTCGCTGAGGAGCTGCTAGAACGAGGATATGCAGTCAGAATCTTGGACCGTCTATTCTATGGTGCCCAGGGGCTGGCCGAAATTCGCGATCGAGTCGAATTGATCGTCGACGACATGAGGAACGTCGACCCCAAGGTATTAGAAGACGTAGATGCCGTCATCAACGTGGGTGGATTGTCTAATGATCCTACTGCGGAGTATAACCCGCAGGCCAATCACGAGATGAATGTAGTTGCAGCGGGCCGATTGGCTGATCTTTGTAAGCTGGCTGGCGTCGGGAGGTATCTGCTCGCATCGTCTTGCTCGATTTACGATCGCGGCGTTGGAACTGACGGAAGAGATGTCATTCTGACTGAGGAATCAGAAGTATCCCCTCGAGCTGCCTATGCCAAATCGAAGTTTCAGGCAGAGAGATATTTGCTAGGGCTGGCAGACAATTGTTTCTGTCCCGTCGTGCTTAGGAAAGGAACAATCTTCGGCTTCTCTCGGCGGATGCGATATGACTTAGTCGTGAATTCCTTTGTGAAGGACGCGTTGCAGAAGGGCATACTCACGCTACATTACGGGGGCGAAATGTGGCGCCCTCTGGTGAACATCAGGGATGTTGCGCGGGCGTACATCGCCTGCCTCGAGGCAGACGAGTCAGTTGTTCGAGGCGAAATATTCAACGTTTCATTACGGAATTTCAGAATCTCTGAGCTAGCACTTCGAGTTCGTGAGACCCTGGGGAAGATCGGCATTCGAGTCGATATCGTCCCTGATTATTCGTATAAGGGTGTCAGAAGTTATCAGGTGTCAGCGGACAAGCTTGAGCGGCGTCTCGGCTTCCGGCCCGTGGTGACGGTCGAAGAGTCAGTGGCGACGATGGTGGAACAGATTAGACAGTGTGGCTATACGGACTTTGAGGACCCGCGCTACTTCAACATCCAGTGGATGAGGCTCCTGGAGGAAGCGGGGCGGGTAATCAATCCCGATTATTCTCTCTTCAGCTCCCCGAAGAGGGAACCGTCCCCAGTCATCAACATCGCCGTAGAAAGTGTTACCGAATCTATGGCGGGTGACTGATGCGTAGATTAGTCGTCATAGGAGCGAACGGACAGCTAGGTTTCAGCCTTAGTAGGCTCCTCGCCAAAGACTTGCGGACGGCGTCCGCTACTGAGACGGACTTGATCGCGACTCTACTGACGCGACAAGACCTAGATATCGGAGACCATGAACTGACGCGTAGTGTGTTGATGAGAGTTAGCCCAGACATTGTTGTCAATACGGCGGCGTATCACCATGTTGATGACTGTGAGGTTCACCCTGTGACGGCTTTCGAAGTCAACGCACTTGCGGTGCAGCATCTCGCGAAAGTCTGCAGAGATCTCGACGCCGATTTCGTGCATTTAAGCACTGACTACGTTTTCGGAGGCGGGATTTTGAGTTCAGATCCATATTCTGAAGACGATCCTACACATCCCGTAAATGCCTACGGTGTGTCGAAAGTTGCGGGGGAGCATTTTGTGCAGTCAATTTGGCCAAAGCACTACATTGTGCGAACCTCGGGGCTCTTTGGTGTGGCCGGATCTCCAGGGAAGGGAGGTAACTTTGTTGAACGCATGATCAAACTCGCGGAGGCAGGAAACCCGATTCGCGTAGTCAATGATCAACGGTTCGCCCCCACATTCGCAATGGATCTCGCAAGAAGAATCATCGAATTGGTCCACACGGGGGGTTACGGCCTGTACCACATTACGAATTCTGGTTCATGCACCTGGTATGAATTTGCTCAGGAGGTATTCACCCTCTCAAGGCATCGTCCAGAGCTTCGAGCTGTTTCATCCGAGGAATTTGGTGCGCGTGCCCGCCGCCCAAGGTTTTCTGTTCTCAACCTCAATAAGTTCTCGAGAGTCGGCCATGCGGAAGTGAGATCCTGGAAAGAAGCGCTGCGTGACTACATGGCAGAACGAGTCTCGTCCGATAACGCACCTGTAGAATTGACCGCCTAGGTGGCTGCTGAGCCTAGCCGATCGTCCTAATCGACGTAGGTGATCGCCAAATGCCGTCCGTAGAATGGGTCAATAGGACAACCCGCTGAGTTTGGGAAGCATGGTACCTCTTACACAAGGCGTGCGTAGGCGTGATTCTCCAAGGGATCCAAGTCCACTTCATTTGCCACCTATCGCGATTGCGATGGGTAGGGTCGGCCACGCGGTGCTTGCCGCCTTCATGGTTATGGTGATCTCATACTTGTTGGGTAACGGCATTCTCACAGGTTCGATCAAGGGTAATGATAGCCATCTGCACATCGGCTACATCATATGGGCTGCCGAGTACTTCCCGGAATTGCCACACTGGTACCCCTCGGTTGGTGGCGGTGTTTCTCTGCTCCATGGCTACCCCATATTTGCGCACTTCCTTACGGCGCTGATATCCCTAGCAACCAACCTCTCCCTTGTACAAAGCTACCGACTAATTACCTTCTTGGCCTTTCCGTTGACGGCCATGGGAATCTACCTTTTCTGTTGGAGCTCGCTGAAAACGCAAACTGTTGGGCTGATCGCAGCCGTGTTCTACCTACTCGCACCGGTTACCTGGACTTGGATGCATGACTGGGGGTTTTTCGCTTCTCATGTCGGATTAGCTTTCTTGCCGCTCGCCCTTCTGGCTTATGACAAAGTATTCAAAGATTCAGTAGCTCGGGAGAGGAGTGGGCGGCGGAGGATTTGGTTGGTTTTCTTGGTGGTGATGATTATCTTGGCCGGGGTATCTCACATGATGGTCGGGGCGGCCGCCGTCGCCGGAATGATTCTCTACACCGCTTCCATGGTGGTCAGCGGACAAAAGGGAAATCGGGAGTTCATGCTTCGAAGCGGGGTTAGGGTTTTGTCTCTGGCTGGCCTGATCGCAGGGATGGTGGCTGCCGCCTACATCGTTCCGTTCTATGCCTATGGGAATGTGGCGAATCGCGAGGGGGCCAATACCCCGGCCCCCTCCCAACTCAACCGTCTCCCAATCGCAGAGTTTCTTGGAATGAGTCCGATCAACCCAAGCGAGGTTTTGACACGGATGCAGTTTCCTTTACTTGAAATCCTCTTCGGCGTCGTAGGATTGCTCCTGGCCCTGATTTATGTGAGGAAAGGTAGCCAACGCTCTCAGAGCGCTCTCGCAATCGGCGTTGCCGGGGTCATTGCGACCATCTATGTACTCTCACCAGGCCTGGTCTCCGTGGTCCTTAAGACATCAAGATTGCTTGTCATGTTCTTGAACTTCCGAAGCCTCATGTATGTTGCCATGATGTTTATACCGGTTACTGCCGGCTACGGGGTTTGGGCCCTGGCTCTATCCCTTGTCTATCCGAAGCGGCTCCTACAAGCGAGCGGGAACCTAAAGACAGGCGGACGTCGTCGCCTTTCGCTCCGACCGGCCATGGTATCGATGGGATCGCTTGTGATCTTGGGAGCCACCGTTCTTCCTCTGGGATCACGGTACTCTGTGGGGCCCTCTTCATTTGACCCTAGCACTTCGCCCCTAGGCAAGGACTTCACCTCTCTATGGGAAGTAAGCGCCCTGGAAGATGCGGACTCATCCATCGCTGCAATCAAGGAAATTGCATCACATCTGCCGGAAGATCCAAACTCGCGCGTTAGCATTTCCCCACTCCTTGGGCACCTTGCCCAAGACTTCAGCATCTATTCAGATGTTTCTCAGTTGGACACCTATACCAATCAGCTGTCCCTGATCCACTTGATGTGGGGGCATCAATTGTCGGTTTTCTACTCCGACGAGGTCGGATCTGCCGAAGCTATCAACGAATTGGCGTATTGGATGGGGATTGATTATGCGCTCCTAGATCTGAAGCGCGATCCTATGGCAAAGTTTGATGCTGCCCAATGGGATGTGGTCTTCGAAGATGAGGGACTCCAAATCAGGCAAGATCCAAGGGGGACCCAGCTTGCAAGCCTGTCCACCCGGCCGACAATCCTTGTAATCGGAGATGAAGACAAGTTTGTATACGCCGAGATCTTTCGATTGGCCAATCAAGGGCTGGCTCCGTATGAGGAGTTCCTTCTTGTCGAAGGAGGTAGTCGTATCGACACGTACTCCATTGAAGACCTAAAGTTATTCGATGTGCTATTCCTTCACGGTTATCAATACAAGGACGGCAAGAAGGCATGGGACGTCTTGACTGAGTATGTGCGTCAAGGCGGATCACTTTTCATCGATACTGGATGGCAGTTTGTGATACCTGAATGGGAATTCGAGCGTGCGCCTGAGGTCCTTCCCGTAAGCCGACTAACCTGGACAAACTATGGTCAGCAGGCCCGATATCAGCTCCAGAGCGTTGAGATCGCCGGCAACATCCAGCCCGCGGAATTCGCGCCTCTGGTGTGGGGTGATGATCCATGGAGCGTGTCTGGGGCAGAGAATGAGGATCTGCGCGACTGGGGCCAGACGATTCTGAGCGACGGAGGCCATCCGCTTATTGTTGCCGGGGAATTGGGCCAGGGTCGTGTCGTATGGTCAGGCATGAATCTCATCCCTCACATCATCGCATACGACAATGAAGAGGAGATTCTTTTTCTCCATAACCTACTAAGCTGGCTAGGGGGAGAGCCTGAGAGATCAGATGAGGCCGCGCCGGTTGTCAATCGCAGTCACCCTGACCAAGTGAATTTCGACCTTCAAGTGATCCCGGGTGACCAAAATTGGCTCCTTTGGCGCGAGGCCTATTATCCCGACTGGCATGCCTATCTTGTTGATGGTGGCGGGTCGAGAGAGATCCCGATCTATCGTGGAGGTCCGGGGTTCATGCTTATGCCGATCCAGGCCGTCTCTGAAAACGCATCGGTAAATCTCCAATGGGAGCCGTCACTGTCCGAAAAGGTGGCCGGCTATGTTTCGGTCCTCGGCGGTCTATTCCTATCCGCTATTCTTGCGGACGGATTGTTGCTAGGAGGAAACGGGTTGAGTTGGCTAAAGATCGCGGCCCTCACGAGGATTCCGAGGCCGTTCCTTGGAGAAGGATCGAACAAGGAATGGGCAGAACGGAAGCGCAGGGAACTGACGGAGGGCGAGTTGGCTTCTGGGCCGAGGATCTATCAGCCCAGTGAGGCGATCCCGTGGATGCGCCCAGAGTCGGAAATCGCCCCCGAGGCGACCGATCCTTCGAATTCGAATGGACAGGATCCGGAGGTTCCGGAGACAATAGAGGAGAACGAGAAGCTGCTCGAATCCTGGTTGGCAGAAACCGGCCATAGCGAGGACGCGTGGGCAGAACGGCTGCTAAGTAAGCGGCCGACGAGCAGGGAGACATAGCGCAGTAAATGAGCAGGAGGGGATGGTTGGTCGCCGGGCAGACCCTGTTGGGCGCGGGGCTGCTGGCGGCGT
>Ga0214471_10002301_pt1 | contig 15029 bp, 9 predicted proteins | sample RVTome_5_FD_207665 | JGI IMG/M metagenome (GOLD analysis project Ga0214471, IMG submission 207665) | Soil microbial communities from uranium-contaminated site in the Upper Colorado River Basin, Wyoming, United States - RVT142D155 | ecosystem: Environmental > Terrestrial > Soil > Contaminated >... | reverse complement strand
TGCCGCCAGCGCGAGCAGGGCCAGGGCAACGAGGCCCGGCCATCCATGCGTGCGACGCCTCATGCGCCCCTCCCCAGAATGCGCGACCGGACATCGCCGACGCCGGCGGCGACCGGCTCCGCGTAGTCCGATGCGTCGTAGCGATAGTAGCGGAACGCGTCGGTCCCGCGGACGTCGTTGAGCACAGCGCCGATCGCGCGGACCGGCAGCGCTTCCACCACTTCGAGCTTGGACAGCGCCAGCGCCAGATCGGTGGCGCCGGCGCGCAGCACCAGCAGCAGTTTCCCGGTGACCGTGGCGTAGACCAGCGGATCCACGCCCGCCGCGAGCGGTGGGCTGTCCACGATGACCACGCCGTACATCGCGCGGAGCCGCGCCATCAGCTCCCGGAGGCTCGGCGACATGAGCAGTTCGGGCGCACGCTCCATGCGCGTCCCGCAGGCGAGGAACGCGAGCCCATCGTGGCTGGTCTCCCGCAGGGCGGATTCCAGGGTTGCGTCGCCGGCCAGAATGTCGGTGAGGCCGGGACGCTGGGGCGCCTCCAGCGCGCGGTGCTGGCCGCCACGCCGCAGGTCGCCGTCCACCAGCAGCGTCCGGTAGCCGGCGTGCGCGAAGGACATCGCCAGGTTCGCCGTGATGAACGACTTTCCGTCGCCCATGGCGGGGCTCGTCACGGTGAGGAGCAGGGGGCCGCTCGCGCCGTGCGCGTGCAGGACGCGCAGACGCAGCCCGCGCAGGGCCTCGATCACCTCGACGCCGCCGTCCCGCCGGGCGGTGCGCCAGCGCAGGTGGGGCACGGCACCGAGGATGGGGAGCCGCATGGTCCGGGTGACCTGCTCCGGGTAGCGGACCTTCGGATCCCAGCGGTCGCGCAGGGTGACGCCCATGGTCGCGAGCCCGAAGCTCGTGACCAGCGAGAGGACGACGACCAGCGGGCCGAAGTCGGCCGCCGGCCGCACGGGCACGACCGCGGGGTCCATGATGCGGATGTCCGGCAGGCTGCTGATCAGCGCCAGCCGCGCCGCCTCGTAGCGCTGGCGCACGTCGGTGAACAGTTCCTCGGCGCTCGCGACGTCCCGCTCGAGCCGTCCCTGCTCCAGCGCGAGCGAGGGAACGCGGCGCAGGTGCTCGAACGCGGAATCCACGTCCGGCGCGAGCGCGGCCTCGCGGGCGGCGAGTTCGCTCGCCAGCTGCCGCGCCAGGAGCGGCAGGGAGCGCTGCTCCAGCACCTCCACGGCCGCCTTCAGCTCCTGGACGGGGGCGCTCTCCTCCGTGTACTTGTAGCGGAGCGCGCGCAGCTCGACCCGCTTGCTGGTGGCCTCATCCAGCGCGAGGCTGAGCTGAGGCGACGCCCGCACGGCCCCGATGGCCGCGAGGGCCTCCAGCTCGAGCCCGCGCTCCGGCGCCGCCGCCAGCACCGCCTCGATGGCCCGGCGGTCGCGGCGGACGTCGTCCAGCGCGAGTTTCCGCTCGAAGGCTCGCGCGAAGGCCGGATCGTCCCGGGCCTCGACCCGCAGCGAGAGCGGCGGGGTGTGATCGCGCAGGACGCCCGCGTTTCGCGACCGCGCGTCCGCGAGCGCGGCCTCTGCCGTGGCCAGGCGGCGCTGGGCGTGCGCGTACTGTCCGCCGAGGATCCTCGCCAGCTCTTCGAATTTCTGCCGCTTGAGCTCCGCCGCAACGACGACGACGCGGTCGGCAATCGCGTTCACGGTGGCGGTGGTGAGCGAGGGATTCGTCCCGCGCAGCTCGATCCGCAGGAAATTGCCGACCGGATCCAGCCGGACCCGGAGGGCGGCCCCGAGGTCCCGGGCCGTCTCGTACGGGGCGACGAGCGTGAACGTGACCTCCCGGCCGGGCGTCAGCGCGGCGGCGGGCGGTGCCCACACGAATCCGAGGCCGGATCCCAGCGTATCACCGAGGGCCGTGTTCCGGGCGAGCGTGACGTCGTCGAGCGCGAGCGTGAGGCTCTGGCCGCGACGATCCGCGGTCAACCGATACCGACCCGGCCGCTGCCGTCCCTCCGCGAGCTGGAACGTCTCGAGCGCCGCCGAGTCCGCGGGCGTGCGCGGCCGCAGGTAGAGGCGCAACTGGCGCACGACGCTGTCCAGGACGGCGTTCGAGGTCACCAGCTCGATCCAGCCCGCCGCGGCGACCGCCGCCTCGTCCCCGATCAGGCTGCGATCGGGCTCCCGGCCCCCGGGCTCCATCCAGAGGATCGCGCGCGCGGCATAGCGCGAATCGAGGAACTGCGTGGCCGTGGCGCCGATCGCGGTGCCCGCGAGGGTCACGGCCAGCACCAACCAGCGATGACGGCTCAACGCGAGGAAGTACCGTTGCCAGTCGCTCGGCGGTTCGGGCGCCGGCGGGGCGGCGTGGGCGATCCCCAACTCCGTCACCGGCGCGATGCTCACGTTCGCGGCGTGCCTGGGGGCTGGAAGCTTGGGGTCGTCAGCCATGGTTGGCGTGCTCGATTCCTTGAATGCCGGTGACGGCGGCGGCGCCGACGCGTTTCGACGCGACCGCACATGGTGCCGTATGCAAACGCGGGACCGTTCGTAACCGACGGTAACTCGTGATGTTGTGCGCGACGCCGCGTCGGGCGGGCACTGTTTCGCGGCGAGTCGGCGGCGCGCTGGCTGCGTTTTGTGGCCGGGGCGCGCGCCCGGCAGACGGCATGAAACAGCGGTGCCGCGAACGCGCTAACTCCGTGGTGCGCAAGCCGAAATCGCGCTCGACCGGCCATCGAATGCGCGCCGTTTGCAGCGGTGGGCGCGGAACCTGCCAACGGGCCACTGGCATATGCACCTGCCAACCATTCCCGGCTCACCGGTCAGACACCGCGCGTTCGTCGTCGCGTGCCACTGCGCGCTCACGGTGCTCGCGTACCTTGGCGCGTACGCGCTCCGGTTCGATCTGGCGATCCCCGCCGAGGCGTTCGCACGGTGCCTCGAGACGCTGCCGTATCTGCTGGTCCTGCGTCTCGGAGCGTCGCACTACTTCCGGCTCGACCGCGGCTATTGGCAGCATGTCGGTCTGAGGGATCTGTTCCAGCTGACGGCCGCCGCCACGGTCGGCTCCGTGCTCTTCCCGGCGGCCCTTCTTCTGTTCGGGACACTGGAAGGCATCCCGCCCTCGGTCTTTGTGCTGGACTGGGTGCTCGTGGTCGCGCTGATGGCCGGCGTTCGCGTCGTCGCGCGCGTCGTGCGCGAGCGGGCGCGGCCGGTTCCCGCGGCGCGCGGCCAGCGGACGTTCATCATCGGCGCCGGAGTGGCCGGCGAGCGGCTGCTGCGGCACATCCTGCATGGCGGGCCCGGCGCGTTCGACGTCGTCGGACTGATTGACGACGATCCGGCCAAGCGGGGCCGGTCGCTGCACGACGTGTCGGTGCTCGGGACCGCCGAGCAGCTCTCCGGTCTCGTGGCGTTGTACGATGTCCGCGCCGCGTTGATCGCGGTGCCCTCCGCCACGCCCGCGGAGCTGCGACGGCTGGTGGATCGGTGCACGGACGCGCGCGTGGACGTGAAGATCCTGCCGCCGACGCTCACGGACCTGGTGCCCGAGGACGTCAGCGTGAGTCGGGTGCGCGACGTCCAGGTCAACGACCTGCTCGGCCGTGAGCCGGTGAGGCTGGATCTAAACGCGGTCGGCCCCGATCTGGCGGGCAAGGTCGTCGTGGTCACGGGGGCCGGAGGGTCCATCGGCTCCGAGCTGGCCCGGCAGATCGCGCAGTATCACCCGCTGCAGTTGGTGCTGATTGATCGCGCCGAGAGCCCGCTCTACTTCATCCAACTGGAGATCTCGCAGGCCAATCCCGCCGTCGGGGTCGTGCCCGTCCTCGCCAGCGTCACGAACGCCGACCGGCTCCGGCGGGTGTTCGAGCGGTACCGCCCGGATTGCGTCTTCCACGCGGCCGCGTACAAGCACGTGCCCCTCCTGGAGGGCAACCTCGTGGAAGGCGTGTGGAACAACGTGGTGGGAACGCTGTGCGTCGCCCGGAGCGCGGCGCGCACGAACTGCGGGAAATTCGTGCTGATCTCCACGGACAAGGCGGTCAAGCCGACCAGCGTGTTGGGTGTCACGAAGCTGATCGCCGAGCGCATTGTCCGCGAGCTGCCGTCGTTGCGGGACACCGCCACGGACTTCCGCGTGGTGCGGTTCGGCAACGTGCTGAACTCGGACGGCAGCGTGCTTCCCTTGTTCCGACGCCAGCTCGCGGCGGGTGGGCCGCTCACCGTGACGCACCCGGAGGTGCGCCGGTACTTCATGACGATCCCCGAGGCGGTGCAGCTGGTGCTCCAGGCCACCGCGTTGCCGGAGGCGGCCGGACGCATCGCACTGCTCGAAATGGGGACGCAGGTGCGCATCGTCGACCTGGCTGAGCAGCTGATCCGGCTGGCGGGCCTCATTCCTCATAAGGACGTGGACATCGTGTTCACGGGCCTGCGGCCGGGTGAGAAGCTGGAGGAGGAGCTGTTCGGCCCGGACGAGCAGGTGGTGGAGACGAGCGTGGACAAGATCCGGCTGGTGGAGCGCACGAGCCTCCCGGCGGAAGGCCTGGCGCGGCGGCTGCGGCGCCTCATCCAGGTAGCCGCCGGACACGACGAGGTGGCGCTCCGACGAGTGCTGTCCGCCCTGGCACCCGAGTATCAGCCGCCGCTGCACGAGTTCGTGCTGGCGGCCATCAACGGCAACGGCAACGGTCATGGCAATGGCAACGGCAACGGCAACGGCAACGGGCACCGGCGCGGACAGCGGCCGCCCGCGGCGCGGCGGTCGGGGGCAACCCTCGCGCTCACCCTGCCCGCCCGCCGTGTGACGGGAGGTGCCGCATGACCGGGGTGGTCCGCGCCGCCCCGGTCGCGCCGCGTGCCGCTCGGCGGGACTTCCTGCCGTTCGCGGTGCCGGGGCTGGGCCCGGAGGAAGAAGCGGCGGTGCTCGACACGCTGCGCTCGCCGTGGATCACCACGGGCCCGAAGACGCATCAGTTCGAGCGGGAGTTCGCGGCCTATCTGGACGCGCCGGACGCCCTGGCGCTCAACTCGTGCACGGCGGGGCTGCACACGGCGCTGGTGGCCCTCGGGGTGGGTCCCGGCGACGAGGTCATCACCACGCCCATGACGTTCACGGCCACCGTCAACGTCATCGAGCACGTGGGCGCGCGCCCGGTCCTTGCCGATGTCACCCCGGACACCCTCAATATCGACCCTGCGTGCGTCGCGGCGGTCCTCACGTCCCGGACACGCGCGCTCATCGCCGTCCATTACGCCGGCCATCCGGTGGAGCTCGACGCGCTGCGCGCGCTCGCGGCGCGCCGCGGACTCGCCCTGATCGAGGATGCCGCGCATGCGTTGCCCGCCACCTATCGGGGGGAGCATATCGGGAGCGGCAGCAACCCGGTCGCGTTCAGCTTCTACGCCACGAAGAACATGACCACGGGCGAGGGGGGCATGCTGACGGGCGACCCGGAGTTCCTGAACCGGGCCCGGATCATCAGCCTGCACGGGCTGAGCCGCGACGCGTGGCAGCGCTACGCGGCGAAGGGGAGTTGGCGCTATGAGGTGCACCTCCCCGGCTTCAAGTACAACATGACGGACATCCAGGCGGCCATCGGGCTCTGCCAGCTGCGGAAGCTCGACCGCTTCCACCGCCGGCGCCGCGACGTCGCCACGCGGTACACGGCGGCGTTCGGGGGCCACGAGGCCCTCGAGCCGCCGGTGGAGCACCCGCACGTCCGGCATGCGTGGCATCTGTATCCCTTGCGGCTGCGCCTCGATGCGCTGCGCATTGATCGAGACCGGTTCCTCGAGGAGCTGTGCGAGCGGGGGATCGGCGCGTCCGTGCACTTCGTTCCGATCCACCTCCATCCGTTCTACCGGGACAAATACGGCTACCGGCCGGACGCGTTCCCCGTGGCGTACACCAACGGCCAACGCCTGCTGAGCCTGCCGCTCCACCCGCAACTCACGGACGGGGACGTAGAGGACGTGATTGATGTCGTGCTCGACGTGGTTCGTGCGTACCGTCGCTAGGGGGCGGGGTGCGGTTCGCCTGGGTGGGGCTGCACGCCGACGGCATCTCCGTGCTCGAGGCGCTGCTCGCCGCGGGCGCCCCCATCCGCGGCCTGCTGACGCTGCGTCCGGATCTGGCGGCGAAGCGCGCGGCCGCCGCCGACTACGGCACCGTGTGCGAGCGGTACGGCGTCCCCCTGCACTACGTCGCCAACGTCAACGATGCCCACGCGGTGCGCCTGCTGGGCGAGCTCGCGCCGGACGTCGTGTTCGTCGTGGGGTGGCCCCAGGTCGTGCGTTCCGCGGCGCTGGCGGTGCCGCGCGTGGGGACGATCGGATCGCATGCGTCGCTGCTCCCGCACAATCGGGGCAGCGCCCCGATCCCGTGGTCGCTGATCCGCGGCGAGCGGCAGACGGGCAGCACACTCGTCTGGCTCGCCGAGAACGTGAACGCCGGAGACATCATCGACCAGATGCCGATTCCCGTGACGCCGTACGACACGTGTGCCTCGCTCTACGGGAAGGTCGCCGCCGCCAACCGCGACATGCTGGTGCGGCTGCTGCCCCGCCTCCTCGCGGGCGAGCGACCGGGTCGCCCCCAGTCCCGGGCGAACGGCCCCCTGCTGACGCGCCGTCGCCGGGCCGACGGCCGGCTCGACTGGAGCCGGCCGGCGCGGGCGGTTTACGACGCCATCCGGGCCCTGACGCGTCCCCACCCGGGAGCGTTCGGCGTGCTCGACGGGCGACGCTGGCTGATCTGGGAGGCCGCGCTGCCACCCGCGTCGCCGGGCGGCGTCGCGCGGGCCGGCGAGATCCTCGGGCCGATCGTGAGCCCGGTTGCGGCGGCGTGCGGGCAGGTGGTGGCGTGCGGGGAGGGACACATCGTGCTGCTCGAAGTCGAACGCGACGACGGCGCCATTCTGACGGGGCCGGAGCTGAGCGAGCAACCGTGGACGGGCCGGCGGTGGGACGAGCGCGCGCGGCGGAAGGGCGACGCGTCATGACCCGACGGCTGCTGGATATCCTGTACGCGGTGGTGGGACTGGTGCTCACCGCCCCGGTCATGGCGCTCGCCGCCCTTGCGATTCGCGTGACGAGTCCGGGCCCCATCCTCCATCGCGCGCGACGGACGGGCCTGGGCGGTCGTTCCTTCACCATGTACAAGCTCCGCACGATGCGTGTGGACCACGGCGGGGCACGGAGCCGCATCACGGGGGTGGACGATCCGCGCGTGTTTCCGGTCGGAGAGTTGTTGCGGCGCGCCAAGATTGACGAGCTGCCCCAGCTCGTGAACGTGCTGCGGGGCGACATGTCCATCATCGGACCGCGCCCGGAGGACCCGGATCTGGTGGCCGCGCACTACGCGCCCGCGCACCGCGAAACCCTGAACGTCCGGCCCGGCCTCGCGAGCCCCGGCAGCCTGTACCACGACACCCACGGTTTCCCGGTGCTCGCGGGCGGCGATCCCGAAGCCCGGTACGTCGAGCACCTGCTCCCCCTCAAGCTGGCGCTCGACCTCGTGTACGTCCGCCGCGCGTCGGTCGCCTACGATCTCGCCCTGATGGGGCGGACGGTCACGGTCCTCCTGGGCAAGCTGTTCGGCCGGCGCCGGTTCCCGGAGCCCCCCGAGTTGGCCGTTGCCCGGTCTCTGGTGGTGCCGGCCCGACGGGGCCGCGGGCGTCCACCCCTGTCCGCGGCCATGCTGGTGTTCGGCCTGGTGGGCGCGATGCTCGGGTGCACCGATCCGGAACCGGGTCGCGAGCAGGAGGCGGCGCCCGATCCCGTCGAGCGGCGCGCGGACTCCACGCTGCTCGTGGGCGCCGGCGACATCGCGAGTTGCGGGTGGGACGGCGACGAGGCCACCGCCCGCCTGCTCGACAGCCTCGGCGGCACGGTCTACACCACGGGCGACAACGCGTATCCCGACGGCTCGCTGGCCGACTACGAGCGCTGTTACCACACAGGCTGGGGCCGGCACCGCGCTCGCACGCGGCCCGTGCCCGGCAACCATGAATATTGGACGCCGGACGCGGCGGGCTACTTCGACTACTACGGCGCGGCCGCCGGCGAACGGGGCAAGGGCTACTACAGCTACGGCATCGGCGAGTGGCACATCGTCGCGCTCAACAGCGAGGTAGACATGAGCGCGAGCTCGACGCAGATGGCCTGGCTGCGCACGGACCTCGCCGCGCATCCGCGGCAATGCCTTCTGGCGTACTGGCACTCGCCGCGCTTCAGCTCGGGCAGCCGGCACGGCAGCTCCACCCGCTCGGAGGAGGCCTGGCGGATTCTGTACGACGCCGGCGCCGACGTGATCCTCGTCGGCCACGAGCACAACTATGAGCGCTTTGCGCCGCAGACACCGGCGGGCGCGCTCGATGCCGCGTACGGCATCCGCCAGTTCGTGGTAGGGACCGGTGGGCGGAGCGGGTACGGGTTCGGGACCCCGTTGCCGAACAGCGAGGTGCGGGAAGCCGGAACCGAGGGGGTGCTCGCGATCCGGCTGCTGCCGGGCGCGTACGAATGGAGCTTCGTGCCGGTGGCCGGCCGGACGTTCACGGACTCGGGCAGCGCGACGTGCCACGGGGCCCCCCCGCCCGCGGAGCCCGGAGCATGACGGTGCCCACCCTGGTCGGAGGGCTCCACGTGCGCGAGGCCACGGGCCCCGACCTCGACCGCTGGGACGACATCGTCCGGCGCTTCGCGAATCACCGGGTGGTCCACCTGCGGGCCTGGGTCGAGTCGCTCGAAACGTCGGGGCGCGGCCGCCCGGTCTATCTGGTGTTCGAGCGGGACGGCGAGACCGTGGCGTGTCTGCCCGGGCTCGTGACGACAGTGGCGGGCCTGCGACTCTTCGGATCGCCCCTCTCCGGATGGCAGACGGTCAGCATGGGGCCCGCGTTCGATCCCGCCCGCGTGTCCACGGCGGATCTCCTGGCGGCCACCGTGCAGTACCTCGAGCGGCACCATCACGTCGCCCACATCGAGCTGATGCACAGCGGGCTCGATCCCGACTCCATGCGGGCCCTCGGCTTCGAAGGGCAGGCGGTTCCCACGTACCGCGCGCCGCTGTTTCCGGGCGATCCGGACCGTGCGTTCCGGGCCATGAAGGACAGCGCGCGCCGGAACGTGCGGCGGGCGGAACGGCTTGGCCTGGTGGTGCGGTTCTGCGAGGACGAGCGGTTCGTGGACGAGCACTACGCGCAGCTGTGCGAGGTATTCCAGCGGGGCGGCCATGCGATCCCGTTCTCGCGGCAGCGCGTCCTCGAGTGTTTCCGCCACCTGAAAGCGGCCGGCGCCCTGCTCGCGCCCGCCGTGTATCTGCCGGCCGGCCGGACCAGCATCGCCACGGGGATGTTCCTGATCGAGGGCACGGAGCTGCTGCTGTGGGGCTGGGCGCACCTGGCGCATTACCGCTGGTACCGGCCCACGGAGCTGATGACGTGGACGGTGATGCAGCAGGCCATGCGGGCGGGCTGCGAGCAGTTCGACTTCATGGGCGCCGGCGAGTTCAAGGCGAAGTTCGGGGCCGAACCGGACCTCACCAAGTGGCGCTGGATGCGCAGCCGCCCGGGCTGGCTGTTGCCGGCGCGGCACGCCGCGGAATCCGCGTTCCGGTGGCAGCAGGCCGTGCGCGGCCGCACGGCGCGCTTCGCGGCGCGGGCGGGCGCGATGGTGATGCCGCGCGCGCACACCGGCCACGACCTTCGGGCGTCCGCGTGCGTGCTGGGTGATGTGGACCTGGTGCGGGCCCTCGGCCTGGCCGGCGTGCCGTGCACGATCGTCGCGCCGCGGGGGGACGCGTCGCGCTATTCGCGGTTCGTCCGGGCGGCCGTGGAATGGATGGACCCCTGGGAGCGACCGGACGACTTGGTCGAGGCGTTGGTCGAGCACGGGACGCGGCAGCCCGAGCCGCCGGTCCTGTTCTATCAGGACGACGCCGCGCTGCTCCTGGTCGCCCGCCATGCGGGCCGGCTGCGTCAGGCGTTCCGGTTCGTCGTTCCGGACGCGGCGCTCGTCGAGCAACTCGTGGACAAGGCGCGGTTCCACACGCTCGCGGCGCGGCTCGGCCTGCCCGTGCCCCCCACCCAGGCGCTCTTCCCGGGCGACGAGCCGTACCGGGAGGACGTCGGGATCGACTACCCGATGCTCCTGAAACCGCTGACCCGGCGGCCGGAACAATGGGAACCCATCGCGGGAGCGGGGAAGGCCGTCCGGCTCGAGGGTCCCGAGGCGCTACGCGCGCTGTGGCCGCGACTCGCGACGGCGCACCTCCCCGTCCTTGCGCAGAGCCTCATCCCCGGGCCCGAAACGCAGATCGAGAGCTACCACGTCTACGTGGACGAGCGGGGCGAACGGGTGGCGTACTTCACCGGGCGGAAGATCCGGACGCGTCCCGCGGCCTTTGGCGACACCACGGCGCTCGAGATCACCGACGCGCCCGATGTGGCGGAAGTGGGGCAGGACATCGTGCGGCGGCTCGCGTTGACGGGCGTTGCCAAGCTCGACTTCAAGCGCGGGCCGGACGGGCGTCTGCACCTGCTGGAAGTGAATCCGCGGTTCACCCTGTGGCACCACGCAGGCGCGGTCGCGGGGGTCAACATCCCAGCGCTCGTCCATGGCGACCTGGTGCACCAGCCGCGGCCGCCGCGGACGCTCCGCGCGCGGGCCGGCGTCCGCTGGTGCAAGGTGTGGTCCGACTGGCCGATGGCCCGCGCCGGCGGCGTCCCGTTCCTCCAGTGGCTGTTGTGGGCGGCCGGATGCGAGGCCCTGTCGGCCTTTGCGTGGGACGATCCTATGCCGCTCATCGGCGCCGGGTGGGCCCGCGGGATGGCGCGGCTCGCCCGCCCCGCGGCGGCTCGGCCGCGGCCGCCCCAGTTAGTGCTGCGCCCGGCCCGGCCGTCCGGGGGGCACGGCCCGTGAGACGCCGACTCCCCTCCCTCGTGTGGCTGGTAGCCGTCGCGACCGCGGCCGGCTGCCAGGACCCGGGGCCACCCTCGACCGACGACGCGGCGGGATCGTCGGTCGTCGTGCTGGCCGCGGGCAACATCGCCACCTGCGGGCGCGACGGTGACGAGGCCACGGCCGCCCTGCTCGGTTCGCTCGAGGGCACCGTCTTCGCGGCCGGCGACAACCTCTATCCGGACAACCCCGGCGACAGCTTTGAGACGTGCTACGGCCCGTCGTGGGGCCGGCATCGCGACCGCACCTACCCGGTCCTGGGGAATCACGAATACGACACGGGGACTGCGGATCCCCACTTTGACTTCTTCGGGGAGCGGGCGGGCCCGCGCGGGCTGGGCTATTACAGCCTCGATCTCGGTGACTGGCACGTCATCGTGCTGAACAGCGTGGCCGACCGGGTCTCCACGGAGCGGGGCGGGGCGCAGGAGGCGTGGCTGCGGCACGATCTCGCGACGGCCCGGAACACGGGCTGCACGCTCGCCATCTGGCACCACCCGCGCTTCTACCAGGGTCCCTGGAACAAGAACGGCAACGTGACGGCCTTCTGGGACGCCCTGGTGGCGGCGGGCGCGGACGTCGTCGTCAACGCGCACTTCCATCTGTACGAGCGGTACGCGCCCCAGGACACCGACGGTAATCCCGACGCCGAGAACGGCATGCGGCAGTTCACGGTCGGAACGGGAGGTCGCGGTCTCGAGGTGCAGCTGGAGCCCGCGCCGAACCTGGAGGTGCGGGACAACACCAGCCTTGGCGTGCTGAAGCTCACCCTCGCCCCCGAGCACTACCGGTGGGAGTTCGTGTCCGTCGCGGGCGGCACATTCTCGGACTCCGGCTCGGCGGCGTGTCACTGAGACGGACGGGGGATCCCATGAAATTCACGCTTGGCATACTGGCGATCGTTCTGGTCACGGCTTCCTGCCGCGACGCCCGCGGTCCGGCGGATCCGGCGGCGCCGGATGGACTGGTGTTGGGGGGCACGCTGCCGCCCGTGGCCGATCCCGGCGGTCCCTACGTGGGCAACGGAACCGTCCGGTTCGACGGCGGCGGCTCGACCGATCCCGACGGCGACCTGCCGCTCACCTACGTGTGGGACTTCGGCGACGGCAACACGGGGTCCGGCGTCGGTCCCACGCACACCTATGCGGCCGACGGCGTCTACGCCGTGACGCTCACGGTGCGCGACGCGACAGGAGCGGCGAGCGCTCCCGGAATCACCGCCGCGACGATCACGAACAGCGCCGCGGCGCCGGTCGTGCTCACGGGCGCCGGCAACATTGCCAAGTGCACCAATGACAATGACGAGGCGACGGCGGCGCTGTTGGATGGACGGCCCGGCTGGGTGGCGGCGCTGGGCGACAACGCGTTCCCGGACGGGACGTTCGCCGACTACACGCAGTGCTACGACCCCACCTGGGGCCGCCACCGGAGCCGCACGTTCGCGGTGCTCGGAAATCACGAATACGGCACGGGCGACGCCGGCGGGGCGTTCGACTACTTCGGCGCGCGGGCCGGGCCGCGGGACCTGGGCTACTACAGCGTGGACGTGGGCGACTGGCACGTGATCGTGCTCAACGACAATCGGAATTACGTGTCGTTCGCGGCGGGCTCGCCGCAGGACACGTGGTTGGTCGAGGATCTCGCGGCGAACGACAAGGCGTGCGCCATCGCGCTCTGGCATGTGCCGCTCTTCCTGTCGTCGAACTTCGACGGCTACACCAGCAACCCGAGCCGGAAGGTGATCTGGGATCGGCTGCAGGCGGCGGGTGTGGACGTCGTGGTGAACGGCCAGGAACACCACTACGAGCGCATGGCGCCGATGCGCCCGGATGGAACGCGCGACGATGCGGGCGGCATTCGTCAGTTCACGGTGGGGACGGGAGGGGAGAGCATCGAGTTGCCCACGCTCGCGATTCACCCCCAGAGCGAGGTGCGGGCGGCCGTGTTCGGCGTGCTCACGCTCACCCTCCGCGCCGGTGGCTATGACTGGGAATTCCTGCCGGTGGCCGGAGAGAGCTTCACCGATTCGGGCTCCGGCGCATGCCATTGACGCTGGACGGCGCCGTCCTGGACCCTCCCGCGCCGCGGGCGGCCCCACGGGCCCGGCCGCCCGCGAGCGCGCTCGTGGCGGAGCTTGGGGCCGTCCTCGAGGCCACGGGCATCCGCTACTGCCAGTGGAAGGGCCTGGCGGGGCGGGATCGGTGGGCGGCTGGTCTCGGCGACCTCGATCTCCTGATTGACCGGTCGAGCGCGGTGGTGTTCGCGCGGGTGCTCGCCGGCCTGGGCTTTCGGGAGGCGGTCGCTCCTCCCGGCCTGGAGGTGCCGGGCGTCCTGAGCTACCTGGCCCCGGACCCCGCGCTCGGGCGACTGATCCACGTGCACGCGCACTTTCAGCTCGTGGTGGGTCGCCCATGGGCCCGGCATACGCGCCTGCCCATCGAAGCGGCGGTGCTGGCGTCGGCGGTGCGTGGGATGCCGTTCCGGGTTCCCGCGCCGGAGTTCGCGCTCCTGCTCCTCGTGGTGCGGGGCACGCTGCAGCACGACGTCCGCGATCTCGTGCGGCGTGGCGACCCGCCATGGCTCCGAACGACGCGCGCGGAGCTGGCGCACGTGCGGCACGGGGTGGGCCGCGCGGCCCTTCTGGAGACGATCGAGCGGCACGTTCCCGAAATGGACCGCGCGTGCCTGGACGCCTGCCTCGCCACGCTGGAGCCGGGCGCGCCCGCGTGGCGCCGCGTCGCGACGCGCATGCTGCTCGAGCGGCGGCTCACCGCGCACGCCCGCCGCCCACCGGCCACCGTGGCTGTCCGGAGGGTCGCGCGGGCGGCCGCGCGGGCGCTCGGGGCCCGGCCGGCGCGCGGCGGAAAGCACCTGGCAACCGGAGGCGCGGTGATCGCGCTGGTCGGGCCGGACGGGTCGGGAAAGTCCACGTGCGCGCGCGCACTGGAGTCGTGGCTCACCCCGGAGCTGGACGTCGAGCACGCCCACATGGGCCGCCCGCCGCGCACGGCGGTAACGCTGGCGATCGGCGCGGCCGTGAAGCTCGCGCGGCGGCTGGCTGCGGTCCTGCCGCATCGCGGGCGCCGCGTGCGGGACGGGCACCTGACGCTGCTGCGATGCGTCTGCACGGCCCGTGACCGCTTCCTGCTCCATCGGCGCCTGCGCCGCCGCGCCGCCGCGGGCGCGATCGTCATCTGCGAGCGGTATCCGATTCCCGAAAACCGCGCCCTCGTGGGGCCCAGCTACGCGCAGGGCGTGGCCACCGACGCCTCCGGGCCACTGGCCACGCTGCTGCGCCGTCTGGAGTCCCGCTACTACGCGCGGCTCTCGCCCCCGGACCTGGTGCTCGCGCTGCGGGTGGACCCCGAGACCGCGGTGCTCCGGAAGCCCGGGGAGCCCGAGCCCTACGTGCGCGCGCGGGCGCGGATTCTCTGGAACACCGAGTGGTCGTCCGACCACGTCGAGCTGGTGGACGCGGGGGAGCCCCTGCCGGCCGTGGTCGCCACGCTGCGCGCCCGGATCTGGGAGGCGCTCTAGCATGGCGTCCGCCGCGGCGGTCGCGCGCGCCCGTGCGGGCGCCCAGGTGGTGGAGCTCGTGGGGCCGGCGGGCGTCGGCAAGTCCTCGATCGCGCGCGCCCTGGGAGCACTGGACCCGCAATCCCGGTCGGGCCTGGGCCTGTGGGGACTGCCCCGGCGGCTCCTGCTCGAGGGTGCGAAGTCGCTTGCGTCTCCGGTCGCGCGGGCGGCCTGGGCGGGTCGCCCTCTGCGCCCGGCGGAGGTCGGTCAGATGGTCCGCGTGGGGGCGCTGGCGCGCGCGGTGGACCGGGCCGCGGGGGTGGGCTGTGACCGCCTCGTGCTCGACGAGGGTCCGGTGTTCGCGCTCGCGTGGCTGGACGTGTTCTTCGGGAGGAACGGCGATCGCGGCTGGGCGCGGTGGCGGACCGACACGCTGGGCGCGTGGGCGCGCCGCCTCGACGCGGTCGTCCAGCTCGACGCGTCCAATGCCACGCTCGCGGCCCGTATCCGCACCCGCGAGAAGCCGCACATGGTGAAGGACCG
>Ga0214471_10002300_pt1 | contig 15032 bp, 14 predicted proteins | sample RVTome_5_FD_207665 | JGI IMG/M metagenome (GOLD analysis project Ga0214471, IMG submission 207665) | Soil microbial communities from uranium-contaminated site in the Upper Colorado River Basin, Wyoming, United States - RVT142D155 | ecosystem: Environmental > Terrestrial > Soil > Contaminated >... | reverse complement strand
ACCCCATCCCTCTCCCGGAGGGAGAGGGAGAAAACAGAACGCAATATTTGCCGGTCGGATTAGTAAATTGATTCTCCCCGCGCTCCCCGTGGTTTAACATTCGGTCGATTCGCAGACACCGATCCCGCGACGAGGACAGCATTCATGACCGACCCACGCCAGCGCGTAACGATCCTCGGCCACGGCGAGATGGGCCGGGCGATGGAGTCCCTGCTCGCCGCCGATCACGACGTGACGGTCTGGCAGCGCCGCCCGGCGGCCGGCGCGCCGCCGGTCGAACCCGCGGCCGCGGTCGCCGGCCGGCGGTTCGTGCTGTTCTGCGTGCCGACCGGCGCGCTCGCCGAGCTCGGCGCGCACATCCGGCCGGGGCTGGCGCGCGACGCGATCTGCATCACCATCGCCAAGGGCCTGGACGAACGCGGCCGGACCGGCGCCGCGATCTTCGCCGAGCTGTTCGGCGACCGCCAGGCCTACGGCCTCCTGTACGGTCCGATGATTTCCGAGGAGCTGCGCGCCGGCCGTCCCGGCTTCGCGCAGGTCGGCACGCGCACCGCGGCGGACTTCGCGCGCATCGCCGGACTGTTCCGGCGCGCGCCGCTCTACCTCGAATCGAGCCGCGACATGACCGGCCTGTCCTGGTCGGCCGTGCTCAAGAACGTCTACGCCATGCTGTTCGGCATCGCCGACGGGCTCGCGCTCGGCGACAATCTGCGCGGCCACCTGACCGTCGCCGCGCTCGCCGAGATCGCCGAGATCGTCATGCGACTGGGCGGCGACGCCGCCACCCCGTATCGCCTGGCGGGCCTCGGCGATCTCGTCACCACCGCGACCAGCAGCGGCTCGCACCACCACGAGCTCGGCCGGCGCCTGGCGCGCGGCGACCGCGAGTCGCTGCGCGGCGAGGGCATCCATACCCTGGATCGCCTGCGGCAGCTCAAGCTGATCGACCCGGCGACGCATCCACTGCTGCGCTTGATCGATACCTGCGTGCGCGTGCCCGGCGACACCTCGCGCGCCATGCAGCGCTATCTCGAAGCGCTGCGTCCGGCGCTGCCCTGAGCACGCGGGACTCGGCTGGAATCCCCGATGCATCAATGATATAGTTCGTCCTCCGTTACCGATCGAACCTCAGCTCCGCCCACGCGCGTATCGCCCGTGGCGGGTCGGTATGCCCGGATTTCGACGTGCCCTGTCGTTCGATCGGCACAACGCACACACAGTCGGGAAAGGCATGAGAATCTTGCGGCCGGGGGCGGAGCCCCCGGCGTTCTTCGAACGGCTGCGGCGGGCGGGGACGCGCGCCTTGCTGCTGGACTACGACGGCACGCTGGCGCCGCTGCGCCTGGATCCGCGCGAGGCCGTGCCCTATCCCGGGGTGCGCGAGATCCTCGATGCCATCATGGCATCCGGCCGAACGCGCGTGGTGCTGATCAGCGGCCGCTGGACCCGCGATCTCGTCGATCTGGTCGGGCTCGCACAGCACCCGGAGATCTGGGGCTCGCACGGCTGGGAGCGCCTGCACGCCGACGGCCGCCACGAGCTGGCGCCGCTCGACGAACGCGCGCTCCAGGGCCTGACCGACGCCGACACCTGGGTCGAGGAGATACGCGCGCTCGGCGGGCGCGGCGAGCAAAAGCCGGCCAGCCTGGCGGTGCATTGGCGCGGCCTGCCGCCCGACCAGGTGCGGCGCGTGCGCGAGAAGGTCGTCGAAAACTGGGCGCTGCTGGCGCGCGAATCGGGGCTCACGCTGCACGACTTCGACGGCGGCATCGAGCTGCGCGTGCCGGGCCGCGACAAGGGCGACGCCGTGCGCACCCTGGCGTCCGAGCTCGGCGACGCCGCGGCCATGGCCTATCTGGGCGACGACCTGACCGACGAGGACGCGTTCCGCGCCCTGCCCGACTCCGGTCTGGGCGTGTTGGTGCGCAGCGAGTTGCGCGACACGCATGCCGGTCTGTGGCTGCAGCCGCCCGGCGAGCTGCTCGAGTTTCTATCCCGCTGGCGGGACAACACGGAAACACGCTGATGGCCTGGCTGGAACAAATCTACTTCGGCAACAGCATCGAGACCTGGCTGGTCGCGGCCGCGATCGCCGCGGCCGTGCTGACCGGGATATTCGCCTTCAAGCATATCGTCATCCGCCGCCTGGACACCCTCGCCGAGCGCACCGGCACCCGGTTCGGAAAGCGCATCGCCGAAACCCTGCATGCCACCAAGGTGCTGCTGCTGCTGCCGCTGGCGGCCTATATCGGCGCGCGCTACCTGGAGCTGCCGGAGCGCGTCGACCTCGTCGTCAGCCGGATCACCGTTGTCGCTTTACTCATGCAGGCGGCGCTGTGGGCGAACCGCTTCATCGCGGAGTGGCTCAACGACACCATCCAGGAGAAGCGCCAGACCGACGCGGCGGGCGCCACGACGTTGGGGGTGCTGGGCTTCGTGGCGCGGCTGGCGGTCTGGTCGCTGGTCCTGCTGCTGGCCCTGGACAACCTCGGTTTCAACATCACCGCGCTGCTCGCCGGCATGGGCATCGGCGGCATCGCCGTGGCGCTCGCCGCGCAGAACATCCTCGGCGACCTGTTCGCCTCGCTGTCGATCGTGCTCGACAAGCCGTTCGTGGTCGGCGACTTCATCGTCGTCGGCGAGCAGCTCGGCACCGTCGAGTACATCGGCCTCAAGACCACGCGCATCCGCAGCCTCGGCGGCGAGCAGATCGTGTTCTCGAATACCGACCTGCTCGGCAGCCGCATCCGCAACTACAAGCGCATGCAGGAGCGCCGCGTGGTATTCGGCTTCGGCGTCGTCTACCAGACGCCGCACGAAAAGCTGCAAACGATCCCGGGCATGGTGCGTGAAATCATCGGCAAGCTCGACCGCGCGCGCTTCGACCGCGCGCATTTCAAGGAGTACGGCGACTCGTCCCTGAACTTCGAGGTCGTCTATTACGTCCTGAGCGCCGACTACAACGTCTACATGGACATCCAGCAGGCCATCAATCTGGAGTTGTTCCGCCGCTTTCAGGAGGATGGCATCGACTTCGCCTACCCGACGCGCACGCTGTACGTGGTCGGCGAACAGGCGGCGCGCGGAGGGCCCGGCCGGTGATGAACCAGCCCGAACCCCGACGATCCGAGAGTGAATCCAGCCGGCTGGTGGTGGTGTCGAACCGGCTGCCGTTCGCCTTCACCCGGAACGCCGATCGGCACTGGACGATCAAGCCCGGGTCCGGCGGCCTGGTGACGGCGCTGCTGCCGGTGCTGCGCGACCGCGGCGGCCTGTGGATAGGCTGGACCGGCGCGGCCGGCGAGCTGCCGGGCCTCGACGCGGCGCTCGACGAGGCCGCGCCCAACACCGGATACGCACTCAAGCCGGTGAGCCTGACGCCCGAGGAGGTCGAGAGATTCTACTACGGATTCTCCAACGAGATCATGTGGCCGCTGTTCCACGACCTCCAATCGCACTGCAACTTCGATCCCGACTACTGGCGCACCTATCAGCGGGTCAATCGCAAGTACGCGCAAGTGATCGCCGACCACACCCGGCGCAACGACTTCATCTGGGTGCACGACTACCACCTCACGCATGTCGGCGCCGAGTTGCGACATCTCGGCGTGCGGTCCAAGACCGGATTCTTCCTGCATATCCCGTTCCCGTCGCTGGACATTTTCCTGAAGCTGCCGTGGCGCTTCGAGCTGCTCGACGCGATGCTCGCCTACGACCTGATCGGCCTCCAGACCCTGCGCGACCGGCGCAACTTCGTGCAGTGCCTGCGGGCCCTGGTCAAAGACGTCACGGTGCAGGGCAAGGGCCAGGTGCTGACCGTCAAACTCGGTGACCGCGAGGTGCGCGTCGGCAGCTTTCCGATCAGCATCGACTACCAGGCCTTCGCCGAACAGGCCGGCGCCCCCGAGGTCGGACGGCGCGCCGACGAGCTCAGGACGGCGCTGAACCAGCGCCAGCTCATCCTCGGCGTCGACCGGCTCGACTACACCAAGGGCATCCCGCACCGGCTGCGCGCGTTCCGCAGCGCCCTCCATCGCCACCCCGAGCTGCGCGAGCATGTCACGCTGATCCAGGTGGTGGTGCCGAGCCGCGAGGACATCCGCGAGTACCACGATCTCAAGGAGGAAATCGAGCGCCTGGTCGGCGAGATCAACGGCGAGTTCACCCGCCCGGGCGGCTGGGTGCCGATCCACTACGTGTTCCGCAGCCTCGACAAGACCGAGCTGCTGGCCTACTACCGGGCCGCGCAGATCGCGCTGATCACGCCGCTCAAGGACGGCATGAACCTGGTGGCCAAGGAGTACTGCGCCTGCAGCATCGAGGAGGACTGCGTGCTGATCCTGAGCGAGTTCGCCGGCGCCGCGGTGCAACTGCAGCGCGACGCGCTGCTGGTCAACCCCTACGACATCGAGCAGACCGCCGACACGCTGTACCATGCCTACGGCATGGCGGTCGACGAGCGGCGCGCGCGCATGCGGCGCCTGCGCAAATCGGTGCACGATCACGACATCTTCTGGTGGGTCGATTCCTTCCTGCGCGCCGCGATCTCCAAGGACCTGAGCGCCTTCCCGCTGCCGGACGATTACGTGCCGCGCTACCGGGTCGATACGCTGTCCGTGTAGAACCTGCGTGTCGCCAAGGCAGGAGATCATCGGGCTCAGCGACGGCGACCGGAACCGACTGGCCACCGGCCGACGACTTGGCTAGAATAGCGCGCCGAAACGACGCACGATCGACGATCCCCCTTGCCCGAGCTCAATCCCCGACAGCGCGAAGCGGTGCGCTACGCCGCCGGCCCCTTGCTGGTGCTGGCCGGCGCCGGCAGCGGCAAGACCTCGGCGATCACGCACAAGATCGCCTGGCTGATACGCGACGGCGGCCTGGAAGCGAAGCACGTCACCGCGGTCACCTTCACCAACAAGGCGGCGCGCGAGATGAAGGAGCGGGTCGCGAAGCTGGTGAGCGCCGAGGCCGCGCGCGCCCTGACCGTCTCGACCTTCCACACCCTCGGACTCAATATCCTGCGGCGCGAGCACGCGGCCGCCGGCTATCGTCCGGGCTTTTCCATCTATGACGCCGACGACAGCCTGGCGCTGATCCGCGACATCCTGCGCGACGGCGCCGCGGCCGAGGCCGCGCAGTGGCGCATCTCGCGCTGGAAGAACGCGCTGCTCGACCCCGAGGCCGCGGCGCGCGAGGCCGCCGGCGACGCCCAGGCCGAACGCGTCGCGGCGGTGTATGCCGAGTATCAGCGCAGCCTCAAGGCCTACAACAGCGTCGACTTCGACGACCTGATCCTGCAGCCGGTATGGCTGTTCGAGCGCCACCCGGAGCGGCTCGCCGCCTGGCGCGGCCGTATCCGCTATCTGCTGGTCGACGAGTACCAGGACACCAATCTCGCCCAGTACGCGCTGGTCCGGCTGCTGGTCGGCGACCGCGGCGGCCTCACCGTGGTCGGCGACGACGACCAGTCGATCTACGCCTGGCGCGGCGCCCAGCCCGAGAACCTGCAGCAACTGCAGACCGATTTCCCCGATCTCAAGATCGTCAAGCTCGAGCAGAACTACCGCTCGACCGGCCGCATCCTCAAGGCCGCCAACGCGCTGATCAGTCGCAACCCGCATGTCTTCGAGAAGCGCCTGTGGAGCGAGCTCGGCTACGGCGATCCGCTGCGCGTCGTGGTGGCGCGCGACGAGGAGCACGAGGCCGAGCAGGTGGTGGCGAACCTGCTGCACCACAAGTTCCTGCACCGCACGAATTTCAGCGACTACGCCATCCTCTACCGCGGCAACCACCAGGCGCGGCTGTTCGAGCGCGTGCTGCACGAGCAGCGCATACCTTATTATTTGAGCGGCGGGCTGTCGTTCTTCGAGCGCGCCGAGATCCGCGACCTGATGGCCTATTTCCGGTTGATCTGCAATCCGGACGACAACGGCGCCTTCCTGCGCGTGGTCAATACGCCGCGCCGCGAGATCGGCGCGGCGACCCTGGAGGGCCTGACCGCTTATGCCGGGGAGCGCGCCATCAGCCTGGTCGCCGCGTCGTTCGAGATCGGCCTCGCCCAGCGCCTCAACGAGCGCCAGCTCGCGGCGCTGCGCCGCTTCACCCGTTGGATCACCGAGCTGGCCGACCGCGCCGCCGAGGCCGCGCCGGCCGGTTTCATCCAGGAGATCCTCAATGAGCTGCGCTACGACGCCTGGCTGCAGGAGAACAGCGACTCGCCGGAGGCCGCCGAGCGGCGCATGGAAAACGTGCTGGAGCTGGCCCAGTGGCTCACGCGCGTCGCCGCCCAGGAGGACGGGCGCAGCTTTGCCGAGGCGGTGGCGCGCGTGAGCCTGCTCGGCATGCTCGACAGCGCCGACGGTGGCGCCGATCGCGACGAGGCCTCGCTCATGACGCTGCATGCCGCCAAGGGTCTGGAGTTCCCGCACGTGTTCATGGTCGGCATGGAAGAAGGTTTCCTGCCGCACCGCAGCAGCCTCGGCGACGGCGATGCGCCGGACGGCGCCAACGAGGCGGCGCTGGCGGAGGAGCGGCGCCTGGCCTACGTCGGAATCACCCGCGCCCAGCGCACGCTGACCTTCACCCTCGCCCGGCGCCGCAAGCGCTACGGCGAGGTCGTGGAATGCGCGCCGAGCCGCTTCCTCGGCGAACTGCCCGCCGATGACCTACACTGGGAGGGCGAGGGCCGCGCGGTGGCTCCGGCGGAGCGCCAGGAGCGGGCGGATGCCCACCTGGCCAATCTGCGCGGCCTGCTCGGGCGGTAATGTCCGAGCGCCACGCTCGGGACATCGTTCCCGGCGGGACGACTGGAGCGAACCATAAGACCTGCGGCAGGGAGGCGCATGGAATCCCGCGATTTTCTTCATTATTCTAGCCGTCCTGCACCGCGGACCAGGGGAGCTGGCCGGGCCTCGCATACGCACGTCGACGAGCACACAGGCCGGACAACCCGATGAACCGCAACGATCTGCAAGACGTCCTGGAGGCCAGTCTTCAGCAGGGCGAAACCGCCGGACGGCCGTTCGGCCTGATCCTGTTCAGCGTCGACCGTTTCAAGCTGGTCAACGGCCGCTTCGGCCACGCGCTCGCCGACCGGGTGCTCACGCGCATCCATGAGATCGCGCGCGCCGCGCTGCGCGACCGCGGCCGGATCGGGCGCTGGGCCGGCGACGAGTTCCTGTGCGTGCTGCCGGGGGCGGATACCGGGCGCGGCGAGGCGATCGCACTGGAGCTGCGCCAGGCCATTGCCCACGCGGCCATTCCGATCGACTCCAGCATCATCAACGTCACGGCGAGCTTCGGCGTGGCCGATTTCCCGCACGACGGCACCAATGTTCAGGGTCTGCTGCTGGCCGCCGACGAGGCGCTCTACCAGGCCAAGCAGCGCGGCCGCAATCGCGTGGTGTGCGCCGGCAGCCTCGAGCAGTACGCGCTCGCCATGGGCAATGTGCTCGACACCGCGCTGCGCGAGGACCGCGTCATGCCGGCCTACCAGCCGATCGTCGATCTCAAGAGCGGCGAGACGGTCGCCGAGGAGGCGCTGGCGCGCATCGTCACGACCGACGGCGAGGCGATCGCCGCCGAGCGCTTCATGGACGTCGCCAGCCAGTTCCAGCTCACCCACAAGATCGACCGCACCGTGGTGTTGAGCGCCTTCGGCCGCTACCTGTCGCACCTCGACGGCGGCCGGCCGCTCACCCACTTCGTCAACATCTCCGGCGACCTGCTGCGCCATCCGGAGCTGTTCCGCGAGCTGCTCGAATCGGTGCGGCGGCTGTACGTCGCCGACGGCGGTCCGGCGGCGCGCGACTTCCCGCTGGTGATCGAGATCACCGAGCGCGAGATCCTCGGCAGTCCCGAGCTGACGCGCCAGATGCTCATGCCCTTCGTCGAGCTGGGGCTGCGCCTGGCGCTCGACGATTTCGGCAGCGGCTACTCGTCCTTCCACTACCTCGCCGACCTGCCGGTCTCGTTCCTGAAGATCGACGGCCGCTTCACCCAGCGCCTGCACGAACCCAAGGTGCGCGCCATCGTGCACGGCATCCAGAACACCGCCACCGAACTCGGCCTGATCACGCTCGCCGAGCATGTCGAGACCGAGGCGCAGGCCGAGATCCTGCGGCGCATCGGCATCAACTGGGCCCAGGGCCATCACTACGGCGCGGCGGCGCTCGACCAGGAGGAGGCCGACGTGCGGCGGCAGATGAGCGTGAATTGGGCGCGCGGATATTATTATCAAAAAGATCAGTAGCAAGTAGCAAGTGGCAATATTACTGGCTAGCCGTCCTTGCTACTTGCTACTTGCCACTTGCTACTTGCTACTTAATTTACGGATCGCATCAAGCCTGTCCTGTACCGCGCGCCGGCCGGCGTCGATCGCCTCGACGGCGCGGTAGAATTCGACCATGCCGATGTCGTGCACGTCCGGGGTCAGCATCAGGTCCGGTGGATAACGTTGCGCGCGCAGCTGGGTGATCTGCGCCTGGCCGATGCCGATCACCTGGTCCAGCACCCGGCGCGTGCCCCAGGCCTCGACATCCTCGGGGGGCGGCTCCTTGAGCTGCTCGTTCAGCCAGATGCGCAGGCCGTCGGCCGGGCCGAGCCACGGCTGCTGGAGCAGCTGGCGGACGCGGCCGCGCCATTCGCCCGACGGGCGCGGTTGCATTTCGCGCTTGCTCAAGCCGCGCGCCCCGGCGTGCACCGCCACACCCAGCACCGGGCCGCCGAAATGCTCGCGCGCGACGTCGACCGGCACCGGATTGACCACGCCGCCGTCCACCAGCAGGCGTGCGCCGATGCGAAACGGCGCGAGCAACCCCGGCACTGAGAGACTGGCGCGCACCGCCTCGCTCAGCGATCCGCGGTCGAGCACGACCTGTTCGCCGGTCTCGAGGTCGGTGGCGATCGCCACGAATCCAATCTCGAGATCCTCGATGCGGCGCTCGCCGAGGTGCGGCGTCAGAAAATCCATGATCGAGGCCCCGGAGGCGATCCCGCCGGTCGGCAGGTCGGGGAAGAACAGGCGCAGCGTCTTGATCCAGTCGAAGCCGGTGGCGACCTCCTGCAGCGCCTCGATCGGCATGCCGGTGGCGAAGAACGCGCCGATCTCGGCGCCGACGCTGGTGCCGGCGACGGCGCGCACCGGTATGCCCTGGGCGTGCAGCTCGGCCAGCACGCCGATGTGCGCCAGGCCCTTGGCGCCGCCGCCGCCGAGCGCCAGCACCAGTCCCTGCCCGCCGCCTCCGCCCGCCATTCGCCCTCCTTCCACACGCCGCCGGCCACCCGATGCGCCGGTCCCAGCATAACGGGACCTGACGCCGGCTTCCAACCCTGGCCCTGGACCCGCGGAACTTGCTATCCTTGACATTGCGCACCCGAACACCGCAACCGACATCACCACCTGCCACCAGGATCCCGATACCCCCGATGTGGAACAACCTGTCCCGCGTGCTGTTCCTGCTCGGCGTGCTGGCCGCCGGCCTGGCCGCCTGGCTCTACTGGGGCTACAGCGAACGGCTCCGCGAGACCCAGCGCGAGCTCGAGGAGCGCAACGCCGAGCTCACGCTGGAGATTGCCCGGCTCAAGGAGCACGTGGTCTATCTCACCAACCGGCTGGACGAGGAGGTGGCGAAGCTCTCCAAGGAAAAGGAGGAAGAGGTCGCCCGCGCCCGCGCCACGCACGACGAGATGCTGAAGACCCTGGAGAAGGAGGTCGAGCGCGGCCAGGTCACGATCACCCAGCTCGCCGACCGGCTGTCGGTGAACATCGTCGACAAGATCCTGTTCCCGTCCGGCCAGGACGACATCACCGAGGAGGGCCGCAAGGTTCTGAAACGGGTCGGTGACGTGCTGTTCCAGGTGAAGGACAAGACCTTCCGCGTCGTCGGCCACACCGACAACGTGCCGACCGGCAAGGCCCTGCGCGACCGCTACCCGACCAACTGGGAGCTGGCGGCGGCGCGCGCGACCAACGTGGTGCGCTTCCTGCAGGAGGAGGCCGGCATCGATCCGGCCACGCTGGAGGCGGTCGCGCTCGGCGAGTACCACCCGATCGCCAGCAACCGGACCCCCGAGGGCCGCAGCCAGAACCGGCGCATCGAGATCCTGCTGTACCCGCGCGTCGCCTCGCTCGTCAAGGAACTGCCGCTCAAGAAGCCGGCCGCGCCGGCCGGCAAGCCGGCTCCGAACCGGGCGCCGGCGAGCGCTCCCCGGCCGGCGCAACCTTAGCGCACCACGGTCCCGCCCACGCTCAACGCCAGGAGCATCCGTCCCCATGCATCGATATCGACTCTCGGTAACCGCGTTGTGTTTGATCTCCATGGCCGTGCTGACGACCGCCTGTTCCGGCCGCATCGCCGGCAACCAGGCGGTGGAATGCTCCGAAGGGCTCAAAATCGCCTACGTCGAGCTCGAGGAGGCTGAGGTCAATGGCTTCGGCGGCACGGTCGCGTGGAGCAAGGCGGCCGGCCTGCTGACGGCGGCCAGCGTCCAGAAGGAATTCGAGAAATACCCGAACTGCGTGGACAAGGTCCGGCGCGCGCGGCTGTATATCCGCGAGGCCCAGCGCTGAGCCGGCGGCGAATTCCCAAGGCCGTCGGTGGCTGGTAGAGTGTCGGTCGGGGTGGCGGCCGGCCGGTGGGGCCCGCCGGCCGGATTCAAAATGGAGAGCACTATGAGCGCGCAGATGCAGCCCGATCCGTTTGTGACCGCGTTCCGCGGTTACTTCGTGAGCCTCCTGAGCTGGACGCAGCTCGACGAGTTCTGGAAGGTGGTGCGCGCCGCGGCCGGCGACGGCTGGTATCTCTATGCGATCGGCGAGCCGGTCCCGACCGCGGTCAGCAGCGCCGAGCAGGTCGACAGCTTCCTCACCGAGATCGACGCCCTGCTGCGCAAGGAGCACCGCGAGGACTACTGCGGCATCGTCTTCACCGACAGCAAGTCCGCGCCGACCCTGATCAAGATCTTCGATCCCCACAACCTCGGCGTCTCCTGCGGCTTCAGCGACAACCCACCGCTGCCCGGCTGGGTCATGAGCCGGCTCAAACCCAGCGAGCTCCGCGACCGGCGCGTGCTGCCGGAAGGGCGGCGGCGCTGGTGGCAGAAGCTCTGGGCCTGACGACATCGCGATACCGGGGAGAACGCCAACTAGTCCACAGCGACATCTTGCGGGTCCCTTCTCGAAGCCGTCGGCCCTCACCCCGGCCCTCTCCCGGAGGGAGAGGGAGAACACCGTACGCACTATGCATCCTGAAAACCTCAGACACGATCACGATACGCCGCCGGCCTACGTCGCGCCGTGGTGGTGCCGCAATGCCCATCTGCAGACGGTCTGGTCGACCCTGTTCCGCCGCGCGCCGCGCATCGCGTGGCGGCGCGAGCGCGTCGAGCTGCCGGACGGCGACTTTCTCGATCTGGACTGGGCCGGCGGCGATGCCGGCCGGCCGGCGGTGCTGATCCTGCACGGGCTGGAAGGCAGCGCCGCCTCCCCCTATGTGCGCGGCCTCACCGCGGCGCTCGCCGCGCGCGGCCTCGGCGCCGTCGTCATGCACTTCCGCGGCTGCAGCGGCGAGCCGAACCGGCTCGCCCGCAGCTATCACTCCGGCGACACCGGCGACATCGACTTCATCGTCCACCGCCTGCGCGCGAACGCGCCGGCGCGCGCGCTCGGCGTGGTCGGATACTCCCTGGGCGGCAACGCGCTGCTCAAGTGGCTGGGCGAGACCGGCGATGGCGCGCCGGTCGACGCCGCGGCGGCGGTCTCGGTGCCGTTTCTGCTGAACGAATCGGCCGACCGCATGCGGCACGGACTGTCGCGCGTCTACCAGTGGCGGCTGCTCGCCAGCCTCAAACGCTCGTTGCGCCGCAAGTTCGCCGGCCGGCCGCTGCCGCTGCCGGCGGCGCGCCTGGCGCGGCTCGACGATTTCTGGGCATTCGATGACGCGGTCACCGCGCCCTTGCACGGCTTTCGCGACGCCGTAGACTACTACGCGAAATCGAGCTCGCGCCGGTTCCTCGACCGGATCCGCGTTCCGACGCTGATCGTTCATGCCGTCGACGATCCGTTCATGACCGCAAAAGTCGTCCCGCGCGCCGACGAGTTGTCGCCCAGCGTGCGGCTCGAGCTGTCGGCGCACGGCGGCCATGTCGGCTTCGTCGACGGGCCGTGGCCGTGGCGCGCCGGTTACTGGCTGGAGCGGCGCATCCCGTCGTTCCTGGCCGAGACACTGACCGTCCAGAATCCCAAGGAAATCCCGGAAAACCTAAAAAGGCCGGGCGCGCTGAATCCAGAAGGGGGCGGATTCAACTCATAAGTGCAACTTTACTGGCTGAACAAGAGGCAAGCTGCGGTAGCATCGGTGCCTCTTAAACCGCCAAGTCATAAGGAGCACCGATGAAACACTACACGCAGCTCACCCACGAGCAACGATATCAGATTCATGCCTGTATGAAAGCCGGATGGGATCAAACGGAGATTGCTACAGAGATCGGGACGCACAAGTCCACCGTGAGTCGTGAGCTCCGCCGCAACCGCGGGGCGCGCGGCTACCGGCCGAAGCAGGCACACGCCGTGGCCATGGCGCGGCGCGCGGCCAAGGTCAGCACCAAGCTCTCGCCGCGCGATTGGACACGCGTCGAGCGACTGCTCCGTCTCGATTGCATGCAACCAAAACAACCAAAAGAACAACCAAAAGGGTCAGACCCACTGCTGTCCCACAAACAGAAATAAGAAAGGCCCAAATCTGCACCCGCTGCTACAATGCCTGTGCGACCAAACGTTGTAGAACAAGGGAGATTTGAGCCTTGGCACATCATAACACTGTCTTCGCGCAATTACTCAAGTTGGTTCCCAGACATGAATTTGAAACGCTCGCCAAGACGCATCACCGGGGGCGATCCTTGCGGCGCATCAACCGGTGGTCCCAGTTCGTCGCCTTGGCCCTGGCGCAGCTCGGCGGGCGCCAGAGCCTGCGCGATATCGTGGGGAATCTCGCCGCCCAGGCCGCAAGCCTGTATCACCTGGGGTGTCGCGCCGTCACCCGTACGACGCTTGCGCGGGTCAACGAGCAGCAGCCCTTTACCTTCTATGAAGCCTTGTTCGCCAAGCTCTACGCACGTTGCCAGGGCGTGGCACCGAGGCACCGCTTTCGATTCAAGAACAAACTCTATTCGCTCGACGCCTCGTTGATCGATTTGTCGCTGAAATTATTCCCCGGTGCGCACTACGCCCTGGGCAAGGCCGCCATGAAGCTCCACGTCGGTCTCGATCACGACGGATATCTGCCCGCCTTTGCCACCGTCACGCCGGGCAAGCGCGCGGATATCGCCATCGGGCGTACCGTCGACTTCCCCCGGGGCAGTATCGTGGTTTGCGACAAGGGCTATACCGACTATCGCTGGTTCAAAATGCTCGATAATCAAGGCATTTTCTTCGTCACCCGGTTGCGCCAGAACGCCAAGCCGCGAACCCTCCGGCGCCATGCCTTCCCCGAGGGCCGCGGGATCACCTCCGACCACACCGTTCGGTTGGCCGGTATCAAACCGACGAAGCTCGGCTTGCCGTCACTGCGGCGTGTGGGTTATCGCGATCCGGCCACCGGCAAGCACTATGTCTTTCTCACCAACGTTTTTCACTTGTCCGCCACGACCATTGCCACCCTGTACCAGGAACGCTGGCAGATCGAGCTCTTCTTCAAATGGCTGAAACAGAACCTGAAAATCAAATCGTTTCTCGGGCTCAGCACCAACGCCGTGCTCACTCAGATCTGGATCGCCCTGTGCATGTACTTGCTGTTGGCGTTTCTGAAATTTGTCTCCCAGCTCGGCGCATCGATGCAGCAACTGCTCCGTTTGCTTCAGCTCAATCTCTTTATCAAGCGGGATCTCGTGGCATTGCTCCGGGGCGATCCACCTGACAGATCGCTATCCGACCATCAACTCCGGTTATCGTTCGCATGAAGTTTGTGGGACAGCAGTGGGTCTGACCCTTTTGGTCGTGGTAATTCCGGTCATTTGACGTTGTGAGTCAGGGGGTCGGGGAGGTCCGACCCGAGTCCCGAATTGCGATGTGACCGAGGCCGGGGATGCGCGGTTTATCGTGGCGCTGCGGCGGTCGGAGACGCTGGAAGGCTACCTGGAAGAGAACGTCGCGAAGCAGTGAGCGGCGGTTAGCGAAGAAGCCGGCGCGGGGCCGGCTTCGGTCATGACCGACTTAGTTACGTCGGTTGCTTGTTTTCCTTCAGGTCGTTAACGACAACAGCGAGGAAGATAACGGGCAACATTAAGGTCGGCAAAGACCCGCTCTCGAATGCGTGCCACCATGCGATCAAACCCCCGCTGAGAAGCAACCCTAGCTGTGCGCACAGGTGCGAGAGTTTTCTTGAACCGGCCCTTAGCTTGAAGACAAGCGCACTCAACGCCAGCGCTACTGTCAAGAGTGGCACATAGAAGAAGCCAACAGCGTATTTTATGTCGTCGAAAGTTGGCGGGAATATGAGAAAGTCCGAGTAAAAAATAAGTATGGTAAACAGGCCGTAAATTACACCCACCGCTAGCAGTGCGACGCTAGTTTTGTTCGCCTTCGACTTATCGTCTGCGCTCATCATCTACTTTTCCTCACATTCCTGGCACTCATTAAGTTTTTCGCCGATGTGCCCTCCAACTTCTTTTGTGGCCTCGCCAATCGGATCCATGATGTACATACCAAACGTCACGCAGAACCACAGACGCTCGGAGGCACATTTCACCCTTTTTCGATCATTGTCCGGACCACCAGAAGAGGGGTATGCAGCTTGGCAATAATTATTCGCTTGGATCGCGCAGTACGCCGTGAAGCAGGCGCCACCCACGATTACACCAAATGTGCCAATACCTTCGCCGGTCGGGTCTGTCCGTCGCAAAGGGTTATTGGCGACATACGCGTAGGGATTCAGCTCAAGAGGGATTTGCACCGGGCTCGGCGTCAACGTGACACCGATCTTGCGCAACAGCTCGGGGGCGCGCATGCGTGCCAGCATTGCTTCGACATGCTG
>Ga0214471_10002299_pt1 | contig 15033 bp, 17 predicted proteins | sample RVTome_5_FD_207665 | JGI IMG/M metagenome (GOLD analysis project Ga0214471, IMG submission 207665) | Soil microbial communities from uranium-contaminated site in the Upper Colorado River Basin, Wyoming, United States - RVT142D155 | ecosystem: Environmental > Terrestrial > Soil > Contaminated >... | reverse complement strand
GCTCTTGGCTCTTGGCTCTTGGCTCTTGGCTCTTGGCTCTTGGCTCTTGGCTCTTGGCTCTTGGCTCTTGGCTCTTAGCTCTTGGCTCTTGGCTCTTGGCTGGGGCGCGGTGCGCGCGATCGTGATCCAGCCAGTGGCGGTCCGCCCGGCGTGGGATAATCGCCATGTGCCCGGTCGCCCGATCCCCAGCGAGGACGATGTGCGCGCGCTCGTGACGCGTGTGGTGGATGCGGTCACGTCCTCTGCGGCTCCGGATCCCGGCTCGGCACCGGCCGGCGCGGGCGCCCCTGGCCCTATCGCCATCGGCGCCGATCACGGGGGATTCCGCCTCAAGGAGCGCATCCTCTTCCGACTGCGCGAGTCGGGCCGGGATGTCATCGACTGCGGCACCGACTCCACGGAGGCCGTCGACTACCCGGACCTTGCAATCGCCGTGGCCCACAAAGTCGCTTCCGGGGAGTGTGAGGCGGGGATCGTCATCGACGGCGCCGGGATCGGTTCAGCGATGGCCGCAAACAAGGTTCCCGGAGTGAGGGCCGCCCTCTGCTACGACATCTCCTCGGCCCGCAACAGCAGGGAGCACAACCACGCCAACGTGCTCACCCTCGGTGCCGGGCTCATCGGGGAGAGCCTCGCCTGGCAGATAGTCGAGGAGTGGCTGGCGACGCCGTGGGCCGAAGGACGCCACGCTCGTCGGGTGGCCAAGATCGACGCCCTCGACGGCGCTCGGACGGTGGAGGAGGCGGTGTGAGCGAACGCGACGAGCTGATCGAGGCGATCACCCGGGAGGTGCTCGCCGCCGTGGCCGGTGAGACCTGGGACGAGTGCCTCACCTGCGTCGGCGACTGTGTGGCGCACTCGGCCGAGAAGGTCCGTTCGGTCCTGGCCGCCGGCGCGACGCGCGTCTCCTTCAATGGAGCAGGGGCCGACGTTCCCACCGACCTGGCCGGATTCATCGACCACACCTTGCTGCGCCCCGACGCGACGGCTGCCGAGATCGACCGGATGTGCGACGAGGCCCGCGAGTACGGATTTGCCTCGGTCTGTGTCAACCCGGTGTGGATCAAGCGGGTCGCGGAGCGCCTGAAGGGATCCGACGTGGTGGCCTGCGCGGTCGTAGGGTTCCCCTTCGGGGCGTCGATGCCCGAGATCAAGGCGATGGAGGCCCGCCGGGCGATTCGCGACGGAGCGCGAGAGATCGACATGGTGATCAATGTGGGCGCGCTCAAGTCGGGCGACTACGCCCTCGTCGAGCGCGACGTGGCCGGTGTCGCCGAAGCGTGCCGCGAGGCGGGGGCGGTGTGCAAGGTGATCCTGGAGACGGCGCTGCTCACCGACGAAGAGAAGGTGATCGGGTCGCGGCTCGCGGTCAAGGCGAAGGCAGACTTCGTCAAGACCTCGACGGGCTTCGGAGGCGGCGGCGCCACCGTGTACGACGTCGCACTAATGCGCGAAGCAGTCGGGCCGGGTGTGGGCGTCAAGGCATCCGGTGGGATCCGCAGTGCCGACGACGTGCGGCAGATGATCGCAGCGGGAGCGACGAGGATCGGGGCGTCGGCAGGAGTTCAGATCGTGACGGGAGGGACATCGAGTGACCAGTATTGACCTACGGGGCTATTCGTTCCTGGACAGCCTGCAACCCCAGTACGCGGCGTTCCTCGGGACGGTGGCCCAGGGCTTCCTCCCGCTCGCCGGCGACGCCTCGCTGTACGTGGAGATCTCGCCGGGAATCGAGATCAACCGGTTGACCGACGTGGCTTTGAAGGCCACCCAGGTCAAGCCCGGCATGCAGATCGTCGAGCGTTACTTCGGGCTGCTCGAGATCCATTCACCGTCGCAGGCAGAGGTGAGGGCCGCCGGCGCGGCGATATTGGAGGACATCGGGGCATCTGAGAGCGACCGGATAAAGCCCCGCATCGCGTCGAGCCAGATCATCAGGCGCATCGACGACCACCAGGCCCAGCTGATCAACCGGATGCGGCACGGGCAGATGCTGATCCCGGGCCAGACTCTGTACGTGCTCGAGATGGAGCCCGCCTCCTACGCCCCGCTCGCCGCCAACGAAGCCGAGAAGGCGGCGAACATCAACGTCCTCGAAGTGCGATCGTTCGGGTCGCTCGGGCGCGTCTACCTCGGGGGTGAGGAGCGGGACATAGATGTCGGCTGGCGCGCCGCCGTCGCGGCCCTGGAGGGCCTCGAGGGCCGGGACGCCTCCTGAACGGATCGAAGCAAGAAAGGAAGAGCGAGAGCCCATGGCTGAAGCACTCGGAATGATCGAGACCCGCGGTTTCGCCGCGATGGTCGAGGCGGCGGACGCGATGGTGAAGGCCGCCAAGGTCGAGCTCGTCTCGTACGAGAAGACCGGCGGCGGTTATGTCACCGCCGTGGTCCGCGGCGACGTCGCCGCCGTCAAGGCCGCCATCGACGCCGGCACACGCGGCGCCGAGAAGGTCGGCGAGGTCGTCTCGACGCACGTGATCGCGCGTCCCCACGTCAACATCGACATGGTCCTGCCGCTCGGCCGCTCGGAAGAGGCCGAAGCGGAGTCTTCGTAGAGGGCGGGGGAGACTCGTGCTGCTCGGCCGCGTCGCCGGCACGCTCGTCGCCACGGACAAGGAGCCCACTATGGAGGGGCTCAAGTTCCTGGTGATCAAGCAGATCGACGTCGACGAGAGCGAGACCGGCGGCTACGTGATCGCCGCGGACGCGGTGGGGGCCGGCGTTGGCGAAGTCGTCATGTTCGCCACCGGCTCGTCTGCCCGGCAGACGGAGATGACGCGTGACCGGCCGTGTGACGCCGTCGTCATGGCCATCGTCGACACCTGGGAGGTCGGCGGCGACGTGAAGTACACCAAGTGACTCGCTTCGACGAGAACGAGATCCAGGCGGTCATCGCCCGGGTTCGGGAGCGGCTGGGAGGGACCCCGGACCGGGTCCCCGACCACCCGCGGGCGCCGGTCGAGGTGCCCGACGCCGCCCTCGGCGAGGGGATATTCGCCACGATCGACGAGGCGGTCGAGGCCGCGGAACGCGCCCAGCGCACCTACGCCGAGGCAGGCACCGACCTCCACGAGGCGGTGATCGCCTCCATCCGGAAGTCGATGCTCGAGAACGCGGAGTACCTCGCCGAGGCCGCCCACGCCGAGACCGGCCTGGGGCGCGTGGACGACAAGGTCCGCAAGAACATCCTGGTTACGACCAGGACTCCGGGCCCCGAGGATCTGGAGCCCCTGATCGAGACCGGTTCGGGAGGGATGATGGTCACCGAACATGCCCCGTTCGGGCTCATCGGGGCAGTGACGCCGACCACCAACCCCACCTCCACGATCATCAACAACACGATCGCCATCCTCAGCGGCGGCAATGGCGTGGTCTTCAACGTCCATCCCAACGCCAAGCGGGTGTCCGCCGAGAACGTCCGTCTCATCAACCGGGCGGTTCTTGCCGCCGGCGGCCCGTCGAACCTGGTCACGGCCATCCCCGAGCCGACCATCGAGAGCGCCCAGGCCCTCATGCATCACCCCAAGGTCCGGGTCCTCCTCGTCACCGGAGGCCCCGGCGTGGTCCGCGAGGCGCTCAAGACCGACAAGCGGGCGATCACCGCCGGTCCGGGCAATCCGCCAGCCGTGGTCGACGAGACGGCCGACATCGAGAAGGCGGCTCGCGACGTGGTGGCAGGCGCTTCGTTCGACAACAACGTGATCTGCACCGACGAGAAGACGGTCATAGCGGTGCGTCCGATCGCGGACGAGTTGATCCGGGCGATGGGTCGCGAGGGCGGGCATGTGCTCAAGGATCACGAGCTGAAGAAGGTGGAGCGGGTGATCTTCGAGGCGATGGGGCCGCCGGGGAAGCCCGGCGTGATCAATCGCTCGTGGATCGGCAAGGACGCCCGTGACATCGCCGCCGCGGCCGGGGTCGACGTCGACGGCGACCCCCGGGTCCTGGTGGCCGATGTGCCCAACGACCACAACCTCGTGTGGACCGAGCAGATGATGCCCGTGCTCCCGGTCACCCGGGTGCCCGATGTCGACGCCGCCATCGAACTGGCCATCGCCTCTGAGCACCGGTTCCGGCACACCGCCTCGATCCATTCCACGAACGTCTCCACGATCACCCGCATGGCGCGATCGATCAACGTGTCGATCTTCATCGCCAACGGGCCCAATTACGCAGGCCTCGGACAGGGCGGCGAGGGCTTTACCTCCTTCTCGATCGCCAGCCCGACAGGTGACGGCATGACCCGGCCGATCACATTCACCCGGGAACGGCGGATCGCCGTCGTGGGCGCCCTGAGGATCGTCTGACGTGGACCCGGCGATCGGGCTGCTCGAATTCGACTCGGTGGCAGCAGGCATCCGGGCCGGTGACGCCATGGTCAAGCGCGGGCCTGTCGCCGAGCTGATCGCCGGGACGGTGCACCCCGGCAAGTACCTGGTGCTGGTCGGCGGCGATGTAGCCGATGTCGAGGAGGCGCTCTCCGCCGGGCGCGACGCCGGTGGGGCGTCCATCGTGGACGAGGTCTTCCTCCGCGACATCCATCCCGATGTGCTCGAGGCGGTGCGTGGTGCGCGTGTGCCCGGTGCCGGCGAGGCCATCGGGGTGATCGAGACCACCACCGTTGCCTCCACCATCGAGGCCTCGGACGCCGCGGTGAAGGGCGCCGCCGTCTATCTAATGGAGATCAATCTGGCCGACGGGCTCGGGGGGAAGGGCTATGCGCTCTTCTGCGGGACGGTTTCCGACGTCGAGGCGGCTGTGGCCATCGGCGTGTCGCGGATCCCCGCCGGCTCTCTCGTGGGGTCGGTGGTGATCCCACAGCTCCACACCGAGATGGGCAACAACCTCCTGGCCGACCGGCATTTCGGGCGGCGATTGGGCAGGGACGATGCAGCTGGCTGAGGTCACCGGCACGCTGGTGGCCACGGTCAAGTACGAGGGCCTGGAGGGCGTTCGCTTCCTGATCGTCCAGCCGCTCGACCGCGACCGGAACCCGCAGGGCCGCCAGGTGGTGGTGGCCGACGCCGTCTCGATGGCCGGACCCGGAGAGCTGGTCTACATCGTGGGAAGCCGCGAGGCGGCCCTGGCCATGCCGGAGCCGTTCGTTCCCGTTGACCACGCCATCGTCGGGATCGTCGACCAGGTGGAGCGGTCCTCGTGAAGATGGGGAGGGTCGCCGGGACCGTGGTGTCGACTATCAACCACCCCATCTACGACGGCCGCCGCCTCCTGATGTGCGATCTGCTCGACGCCGAGGGAGAGGACACCGGCGGATACCTGATCTGTGTCGACACCGTGGGCGCCGGGGCGGGCGAGACGGTGCTGATCATCGACGAGGGCAACTCCGCCCGTCAGATCGTCGGGGACATCACCGCCCCGATCCGGGCGGTGATCGTCGGCATCGTCGACGAGCTGCAGGTGGACGGGGTGTCGCACAAATTCGGGTGACAGTCGCCCGTCGCCCGTCGCCCGTCGCCCGTCGCCCGTCGCCCGCTACCCGCAAGAGGGATTCACAGTTCTCGGACGCGCCGGCGCGGTTTCGCCAATCGCCAATCGCCAATCGCCAATCGCAGCGTATTGCGTATCGCGAATCTCTGATCACCCCACGGTGAGGCGGATCTCGTCGCCGTCGCCGAGGCCCAGCTCGGATCGGAGATGGGTCCCGCTGACCACCTCGATGAGGTCATCCGGGTAATCGTCCTCCACGGCGCGGATTGCGACGCCGTCGAACCGGCCTTCGATCGTCACCGGGACCCAGCGATACCCGGACTGCCCGGTTGCCTCGGCCCACGCCGGGTCGATGGCGCTTGCGCCGAGGTAGCGGGGCAGGAGCGATTCGTCCACGGGGCCGCCGAGGCGCACGTTGAGGGTTCCTGGCACCGCGTGCAGACCGGTCTCGGAGCGGAGGAGGTCGAGCACGTCGGGGGTCATGCGCAACGACCCCAGACCACGGCCCGCGGTCACCCTTCCAATCCACTCGATCATGCAGGCGACGTTATCGGGTGTCCGTCACATGGGGATACCCTGACCGCCGCATGGACGAGTACCGCGCCGCCAACCGGGCCAACTGGGACGATCGGGTGACGGTCCACTGGCAGCCCGACGCCTACGACGCTCCCGGGTTCGCCGCCGACCCCGCACGGATCACCGGGGTGGTCCAGCGCGATCGGGATCACGTCGGCGACGTGGCCGGCAGGCGCCTCCTCCACCTCCAGTGCCATTTCGGGATGGACACCCTGTCGTGGGCGCGCCTCGGCGCCGATGTCACCGGCATCGACTTCTCCGAAGGGGCCGTGGCCGCCGCCCGCCAGTTGGTCGACGAGTCGGGCACGCCGGGGAGGTTCGTCGTTGGCGACCTGTACGACACGGCGTCGGTCCTCGTCGGTGAGCAGTTCGACATCCTCTACACCGGCGTCGGTGCGCTCAATTGGCTCCCGGACATCGACGCGTGGGGTGGGGTAGTCGACGCGATGCTGGCTCCGGGCGGCCTGTTCTACATGCGTGAGGGGCACCCGGTGCTCTGGTCGCTGGCGTGGGACGAGGAGGAGCCCGGGCGGCTCGAGATCACCTTCCCGTACTTCGAGACGCAGGAGCCGATCCCCTGGGACGACGATACGACGTACCTCGGCACGGGGACGGTGGGGCACACCCGAACATTCGAGTGGAATCACGCCATCTCCGAGGTGATGGCGGCCCTCACGACGAGGGGACTGTCGATCGACATGTTCGTCGAGCACCGCGCCCTCGAATGGAAGGGGCACCCTTCGATGACCGAGTCCGAAGACGGACTGTGGCGCCTGCCCGATGAGCGCCGGGATCTCGTCCCGCTCATGTACTCCCTCCGGGCGCGCAAGGCGGCCTCCCCGATTTCGCCGGCACTCCCTACCCTCGGCTGACCGTGAAGCGCGCCGCCTTCTTCCTCGTCCTGACTCTCGTCGCATGCGACTCGCCGCCACCCACTCCGACGACTGCCCCGCCAGGGCCTACGACGACCACGACCCTCGAGAACGACACCTGTGCCCGGCTGGCCGCCGACATGGCCGATTGGTTCGAGATCCTCATCGAGGTGCTCGACGAGACGAGCGCCCAGGACCTCGCCGACCCCGAGCGCTGGCCCGAGCCGATTGTCGCCCTCCAGCAGGAGGGCGACTCGCTCGACGCCCGCGGGGCCGCCCTGGAGTGCGATCCCGGCGGCCTCCAGGCAGACGCGTTTCGCCGGGCATCACTGGATCCTGACAGCGAACTGGCGAGATACCTGATGGGACTACTTGGACTCTCGGAGGGTTAGAGGGCTGTCTCGCGGGTTAACGGCAATTGGCAATTGGCGAGAGGGCGAAAGGCGAAAGGCGAAAGGCGAAACGTCGTCTACACGCCCACGAGGTGAGGACCTCCGACGGGCGACGGGCGACGGGTAGCGGGCGTCGGCCTTTTCAGAACCCCCGCATTTCGGACGCTGCTGCGGCGTCCAGGAGCCAGAGCGCGTCGCGACTCGCCCGACTCACCCGGGCTGCCGGGAGATCGCTGTCGCCTTCGAGCACCTCGGCGATGATCCCGGCCTTGCGTTCACCCGACGCGATGAAGAGCGTTCGTCGCGCCCGGGCGAGCAGGGGGAGGGTCGCGGTGAGCCGCCACCCGAGGCCGGGCACTTCGAGAGCGACAAAATCGCGTTCCAACTCGTCGAGGACGGGCGAGCCGGGGAAGAGCGACGCGGTGTGTCCGTCCTCTCCCACCCCGAGGAGCACCAGGCCGGGCTGGGGACGCCCGTTCGGGCCGGTGGGCAGCACCCGGCGCAAAGTCGACTCGTAGGACGCGGCGGCATCCTCGGCCTCCTCCCAGGGCACTTCGTGGAGGATTGCCGGCACCCTGTCGAACAGCGTGCGCCGGATCATCCCGGCGTTGCTGTCCTCGTGGTTCGTGGGGACGTGGCGCTCGTCGACGAGCCAACCCTCGACATCGGCCCAGCCGATCCGCCGTCTCGCGAGCAACTCGTAGGCGCGGCGCGGCGTACTCCCGCCGGACAGGCCGATGACCCGCGGCCCGGTGACGATCCGGAGCCACGCCTCGACCTCGTCGGCGGCGGCGTCGGCGAGAGCCTCGGCGCTGTTGAACACCCTGGTGCGCATGAGCCGGGGAATGGTACGGGAGTCTGCGACGCCACCGACCGGTTTCCGTTCCCCCTGCGGGTTGGCCCGATACCCTCGGGATGTGTCGGAGATCAAGGAAATGCTCGAGCGTCTCACCGGCCCGGGCGGTGAGTACGCCATCGAGGTGGAAGAGCCCGACGGATTTCCAATCCGCACCTTCGTGGACCGTCCCCGGCACCTCTCAGAATTCGTCGCGCTCGGCGAGCGCCACCAAGAGGCCCCCTTCCTTGCTCAGGGCGATCTGCGCCTGAACTATCGGGATGCGTTCGACCGTTCCCGTCGCCTCGCCGCCGGATTGCGCCGGCGGTTCGGGATCGCGCCCGGCGACCGGTTGGCGGTGCTCGGCGCCAACCACCCCGACTGGGTGGTCGGGTTCTGGGCCGGCGTCGTGCTCGATGCCGTCGTGGTCCCCCTCAACGCATGGTGGACACCCCGCGAGCTGGCGTTCGCCATCGCCGACTGCGGGGCATCCGTCGTACTCGCCGACGGGAGTCGCGCCTCCGCGGCCATCGAAGCGGGTCATCCGCCCAATCATCTCGCCGTCTGGGGAGGCGCCGCCCCGGTCGGCGCGGTGGGGTTCGAGGATCTCGTCGACGCCGACCGGGCCGCTCTGCCCGGGGAAGGGAGGCGGGGGGAAGGAGAGCCGGCGGTGCTCTTCTACACCTCGGGCACCACCGGACGGCCCAAGGGAGCGCCCCTGACGCATCGCAACGTCGCGTCGGGCTTCCTCAACTCTGTGGCGATGACCACGGCGGCGCGCATGGTGACGGGCGAGGACCCGCGCGCTGGCAAGCAGGTCGACCTCACCGTCGTTCCTCTCTTCCACGCCACCGCCAACCTCGCGCTGATGGTTCCCTTCGTCGCAGGGGGTCACTCAATGGTGTTTCTGCCGCCGGGCCGGTTCGACCCGGAGGTGGCTGGCGAGGTAATCGAGAGCGAGCGGGTCACCCGATTCGGCGGCGTTCCGACCATCGTCGAGCGGATCCTGGAGAGCCAGGTGTGGCAGCGGCGCGACTTCTCCACGGTCCGGAGGATCTCGTACGGCGGCGCTCCGGCATCCCCGGCACTCGTGGAACGGGTTGCCGCGGCCTTTCCCGGGCTTGAGGCGCGCCTCGTCCAGGGGTACGGCCTCACCGAGACGACGGCGATCAGCACCCTCAACATCGGCCCCGACTACCTCGCCCACCCCGACTCCGTGGGCATCGCAGCTCCCACGGCAGAGATCCGGATCGCGGGGGCGTTTGGCGAGCCACTTCCGCCCGGAGCGACCGGGGAGATCGTGATCCGGGGCGCTCATGTGATGCCGCGTTACTGGAACCGGCCCGATGCCGACGCCGCCGTGTTTCGCGACGGCTTCTTCCACACCGGCGACATCGGCCACCTGGACGATGGCGGCTTCCTCTATGTGACCGATCGGGCCAAGGACGTGGTGATCCGGGGCGGCGAGAACGTCTACTCGGTCGAGGTGGAGGAAGCACTGGAGACACACGAAGCAGTCGTCGAAGCCGCCGTGGTCGGCGTGCCGGACTCCGATCTCGGGGAGCGGGTCAAGGCGATCGTCGTCGCCCGGCAAGAAGTCGCCCCTGCCGACCTCGTCGCCCACCTCGCGGGGAGGGTCGCCCCGTTCAAGGTGCCCGAAGAGTGGGAGATCCGCCGCGATCCCTTGCCGCGCACTCCGTCTGGCAAGGTGCTCAAGCGGGCGCTGCGCGACGGGGTTCCGGAGTCCGCGGCCGAGGACTCCGCGTTGTGACCCGACGCCGCAGCCTCCAGTGGGCCGAGGGACGGACCGTCGACATCATGGAGGAGGGCGATGGTCCCTCGGTGATCGTCCTCGCCCACGGAGCGGGTGCCGGCCAACGGCATCCCTTCATGGCCGGCATGCGGCGACGGCTCGCCGCGTCACAGCGCGTCATCACCTTCGACTACCCGTACATCGCCGAGGGGCGGCGTGCGCCCGATCGGATGCCGGTCCTCCTCGATTGCCACCGGGCGGTCGTCGAGGCCACGGATGCCGAACGGCCCATCCTGGGAGGGAAGTCGATGGGTGGCCGGATGGCCTCCCATCTCGAAGCGCCTGATGCTGTGGCGATCTTCTTCCTCGGATACCCGCTGGTCCCCATCGGGAAGTCGGAGCCGCGCGACACCAGCCATCTCGACCAGCTCGCTGCGCCGATGCTCTTCGTCCAGGGGGAGCGCGATCGCCTCGGTCCACCCGAACTGCTCGGGCCGATCGTGGCCACGCTCCCCGGGGCGTCGATGGTGGTGATCCCCGATGCCGATCACTCGTTCAAGGTCCCCAAGCGTGCGGGAATCGACGAGGGCGCGATGCTGGACCTGCTGGCGGCGACCGTCGTGGGGTGGCTGGCAGGCCTCGGTGCCCGGGGAGTAGGCGAATAGGCGCTGTTCGATTCCGTCGCCGTGGTCTAGCCGATCTCCTCAGGCGGGGGGAGGCTCGTAGCTGGCACCGGTGACGGTCGACCCGTCGCGACTCAGCAGGAGCAAGCCGCCCTTCTGGAACGGCAGGCGTGGATCCACCGGGGCAGCCATCGCCGCCAGGCGCCAGACGAGATCCTGGAGCACATCCCCGTGGCTGCACAGGACCGTCCCTGCGGACGCGCTGGCAACGAGGTCGGCTGCCTCGCGGGACCCGGCGCCCTCGGCGAGGTCCTCGGTCGTCTCCACCGACACCCTCAGCAATGCCGCCAGTGGCTCAACGGTCTGCACGCACCGCCGATAGGGGCTGGAGACGACGGCCGTCGCCCCTGCGGCCGCCATGCGCTCGGCCAGCAGCTTCGCCTGGAGGACCCCCCGGTCGCTGAGCGGCCGCTCGTCGTCCGACTCCTCCCAGGCGGACCGGCTCCCGGCGTGGGCGTGGCGCACGAGGAAGATCACGGGGCCACGCCCGCTGCAGCACGGAGTACGGCCCGGTCGCGCTCGTAGGTGAGCCGTTCGAGCGCCGGGCCGATGTCGATCCAGGCGATCTCGTCGACCTCAGGGTTGGGTTCGAACGTCCCACCCTCGACCGACATCGCCCAGTAGTGCACGATCTTGGGCCGTCCGGTCCGGTCGGGATACTCGACGACGCCGACATGGTCTCCGAGGGATGCGGCGAACCCGGTCTCCTCGGCCACCTCACGCAGAGCTGCCTCGGCCGCGGTCTCCCCCTCGTCGACCTTGCCCTTGGGGAACGACCAGTCGTCGTACCGGGGACGGTGGACCAGGAGCACCTGTGTGCCGCCGTCGTCGCCACGGGTCACGATGCCGCCCGCTGCCACGACCGGCGCGGGCACGTCGAGCGCCCGGCCCGGGTCCGGCAGTGCTCCCTGAGATCGGGCAAGCGCCAGCGCCTGGAAGCGTCGGTGGGCGTCCAGGCCCAGGGCCGGCGCAACCTTCCGCCACGAGTCGTCGGTGAGTTCCCAGGCGAGCCGGTCGTCGGCGAGGCAGATGCGGAGCAGCTCTTCGAGGCGTTTGCGAAGACGCGGGTGGTAGATGGGTGTGATCACCTCCACCCGGCCGTCGAGGTTGCGCGGCATCAGGTCCGAGGAGCCCAACAGGTACTCGGCGTCATCGCCGGACCCGAATCGGAACACACGACTGTGCTCCAGATACCGGCCGACGATCGACCGCAGCCGGATATTCTCCGACATCCCGGGTACCCCGGGGCGAAGGCAGCACATTCCGCGGACGATCAGGTCGATCGGGGTGCCTGCGGCGGAGGCGGCGTAGAGCTCGTCGATGATCGCCGGGTCGACCACATGATTGAGCTTCAAGACGATGCTGCCCTCGGAGCCACGCTCGGCCTGGGCACGGATCCGGGAGGCGAAGGCATCCCGTAGCCCGTGGGGGGCGACGATGACCCGGCGGTAATCGCGCTTCTGCCCGTACCCGGTGAGCACGTTGAACAGTTCGGAGAGGTCGGCGCCGATATCGTCGTCGGCCGTGAGGAACCCGAGGTCCTCGTAGAGGCGGGCCGTCTTGGGGTTGTAGTTGCCGGTCCCGATGTGGGAGTAACGCTTGAGGACATCTCCCTCGCGGCGCACGACGAGCGCGATCTTGGCGTGCGTCTTGAGCCCGGCGACGCCGTAGACGACGTGCACCCCGGCCTCTTCGAGGATGCGGGCCCAGGAGATGTTGGCCTCCTCGTCGAACCGGGCCTTCAACTCGACCAGGACCACTACCTGTTTGCCGCGCCGTGCCGCCGAGATGAGCGACTGCACGATCGATTGCTCGCCGCCGAGTGCCGGGTCGTCGGGGTCCGATGTCCGGTAGAGCGTCTGCTTGATCGCCACCACGTCGGGATCGCGTGCGGCGGAGGCAATGAATGCCCCCACCGAGGTCCCGAACGACTCGTAGGGCAGATGGACGAGCACGTCGCGTTCCTTGAGGCGGTCGAGCACGCTCTCGCCGGGGTCGCGTCGGGCGAGGATCGGTTGCGTGGTCGGCATCCACGACTCGAGTTTCAGGTCGGCGCGGTCCAGCGACTGGAGCGCGCTCAGTCCGGCCAGGGCTAGAAGCCCGTCGTTGACGTATACCTCGGAAGGTTCGATCCGCATCTCGCTCATGAGCAGGTCGAGGACTTCGTGGGGCATCGTCGTGTCGACGACGAGCCGGACCAATCGGCTGAAGCGGTGCCGCGTCTGGAGCAGTTCCTCCATGGCTTCGAGCAGGTCCTCGGCCTCGTCCTCCTCGATCGCCTGGTCGGCACTGCGTGTCACCCGGAACGGATGGCTGCTCACCACCTCCTTGCCGGGGAAGAGGCTGTCGAGCTGTGACGCCAGTACCGCCTCGACGGGCACCAGGACGTTGCCGTCGCCGACTGCCAGCAACCGGGGAAGCAAAGGCGGGACCTTGACTCTGGCGAAATGGTCACTGCCGGACCCGAGGTCGCGGACCGTGACGGCGAGGTTCAGCGAGAGGTTCGAGATGTACGGGAACGGGTGCTGTGGGTCGACCGCCAGGGGCGTCAGCATCGGGTAGATCTCTCGCTCGTACCGTTCGACGAGTTCCTTGCGGTCCTTCTTCTTGAGCCCGTCCCAGCCGACGATCTTGATCCCGTGGTCGGCCAGCCCCGGGATCAGCTCCTGGGCGAGCAGGCGCTCGGTGCGCGCCTCGAGGGCGATCACCCGGGGGCGGATCAGCTCGAGCTGCTCCCGTGGGGTGAGGGCCTCGGGCGTGACCGCCTCGACTCCCGTGGCGACCTGCTCTCGCAGGCCGGCGACCCGCACCTGGAAGAACTCGTCGAGGTTCGAGGCGACGATCGAGACGAACTTGACGCGCTCGAGGATCGGGAGGTTCGGGTCCTCCGCGAGCGCCAGCACCCGGTCCTGGAAGTCCAGGACGCTCAACTCGCGGTTGTATAAGCGGGGGTCGATCACGACGGGATCGTATCGGCCGATCAGGCCTTCGGCCTTGACGTCGCCCGTCGACCGTCGCCCGTCGCCCGTCGCCCGTCGCCGGCCCAGGGCGGGACCCAAGGCGAGCTCTTGCTCGGGTAACGGGTAACGGGTAACGGGTAACGGCCCTCCTCAGGGGCCGCTCTCGGTCCCGTCTTCCTCCAGCGCGGCTATCTTGGCGAGCCGTCTCACGTGGCGTTCGGCTCCGCTGAAGCGGGCGTCGAGGAAGGCGAGCACCAACTCGTCTGCAAGGTTCTCGCCGATCACCCGGCTCCCCAGGGCGAGCACGTTCGCGTCGTCGTGCTCTACGCACTGGTGGGCGGTGTAGGTGTCGTGGGCGACGGCGGCGCGGATTCCCTTCACCTTGTTGGCGGCGATTGCCGCTCCGGCGCCCGACCCGCACACGACGATTCCACGCTCGACCCGGCCAGTGACCACGGCCTTGGCCACCGCGGCTGCGTAGTCGGGATAGTCGACCGGATCGGTGGAGTGGGTTCCCAGGTCGGTGACGGCATGGCCCGCTCCGGCGGCCACCTTTGCCAGGCGCTCCTTGAGGTCGTATCCGGCATGGTCGGCGGCGATGGCGATGCGCATGGCGGCAGGGTAGTGACCCGGGCCGGGGCGTCTCCGGCTGTCCAACTCGCCTCCCTCCGTACAATCGCCGCCAATGGACCGACTCGTCGTCACCGGGGGAGCGCGCCTCACTGGGGAGGTGGCCGTGCTCGGCGCCAAGAACGCGGTCCTCAAGCATCTGGTTGCGACCCTGCTGGCATCCGGCCGGCATCGCATCGAGAACGTGCCCGCGATCCTCGACGTGGCACTCATGTGCGATGTCATCACCCACATCGGCGCGTCCTGCCGGTTCGACGGGTCGACGGTCGAAGTCGACATCCCCGACGAGCTGCTGCCGGAGGCGCCCATCGACCTCGTGCGGCGCATGCGGGCGTCGATCCTGGTGCTCGGAGCTCTCCTCGCCCGGACGGGCGAGGCACGAGTTGCGCTACCCGGCGGGGACGACTTCGGATCGCGGCCGATCGACATGCACCTTGACGGCCTCGAGGCGATGGGCGCTTCGTTCGAGCTGGTCCACGGGGTGCTTCAGGCGTCGGCGCCACGGGGCCTCGTTGGAGCGGAGGTATATCTGGAGTTCCCGAGCGTGGGTGCCACCGAGAACGTCCTGCTCGCCGGGGTGCTCGCCAAGGGCACGACCACCATCGGCAATGCCGCCCGTGAGCCCGAGATCCAGGACCTCGCGGAGTTCCTGTCGCGGATGGGCGCACAGATCGGAGGGGCGGGAACGTCGACGATCGAGATCGAGGGTGTCTCCTCGCTATCCCCAGCCAGCCACCGGGCGGTGCCCGATCGCCTCGAGGCCGGCACGTACCTCGTGGGAGCCGCCATCACCGGCGGCGAGGTGACGGTTCGCGACTGCGTCCCCGAGCATCTGCGCATGGAGCTCCGCAAGCTGGAGGATGCCGGATGCGAGTACGAGACGG
>Ga0214471_10002298_pt1 | contig 15035 bp, 15 predicted proteins | sample RVTome_5_FD_207665 | JGI IMG/M metagenome (GOLD analysis project Ga0214471, IMG submission 207665) | Soil microbial communities from uranium-contaminated site in the Upper Colorado River Basin, Wyoming, United States - RVT142D155 | ecosystem: Environmental > Terrestrial > Soil > Contaminated >... | reverse complement strand
TGACGGCCGGGCCCCGCGAGATGCAGGATGCAAGTGCCGTGGTCCTCGATGCGGCCGCTCGCCGGACGCTGATCGAAACCGTGGCGCGGCGCATCATTGACCATGCCGACGAGTTGACCGCACTCGATCAGGCGATCGGCGACGGCGATCATGGCCTCAACATGAAGCGCGGCTTCGAGTCGGTCCTCGCCGATCTCGGCGCCCACGCGGAAAAGCCCCTGCCTGACGCCTTGAAGGCGATCGGGATGTCGCTGGTGATGAAGATCGGCGGCGCCTCCGGCCCGCTCTATGGCACGCTGTTCATGGCGTTCGGCAAGGAACTGCCCGCCGAGCCATCGCATGGCGACGTCGTTCGGGCGGCGACCGCGGCGATCGCGGCGGTCAAGGCGCGCGGCAAGTCGGACGTGGGCCAGAAAACCATGTTGGACGTGCTGGTTCCTGCCTCTGAGGCTTTCGCCGGGGGAAAGGACCCCGCGGCCGCGGCTGAGTCCGCCGCCGAAGCGACGATTCCGATGAAGGCGATCCGCGGCCGCGCCTCATTCCTCGGCGACCGCTCGATCGGCCATATGGACCCTGGCGCACGGTCGAGCGCCCTGATAATAGCGGCCATTGTTGAGGCGCTGGAGCAGACTGTATGAACCGCAATGTCGGCATTGTTATCGTTTCTCATTCTGTCGACGTGGCGCGCGGCACCGCGGAGATGGTGCGCCAAATGGTCGGCGACGAGGTGCCGCTGGCCTTTTGCGGTGGCAATCCCGACGGCGGCCTGGGCACCAACGTCGAGTCGATCATGAGCGCGATCGATACGGCATGGTCCGACAGAGGCGTGGCTATCCTGGTCGATCTCGGCGGCGCCGAGACCAACAGTGAGATGGCGATCGAGCTGCAGCCGCAGGAGCGCCAGGGACTGATCGTGGTGTGTAACGCTCCGATCGTCGAGGGCGCGGTGATGGCGGCGACCGAGGCCTCGGGCGGGGCCTCGCTCGACGAGGTCAAGCGTACGGCTGAGGAGCTTTCGCCCGCCTGACGGCGGCGTGAGGTGCATGATTCCGATGAACAACTCGCACGCTTCAGGTTCTGTCGTCTTGACCCACGCGATCGGTCTTCACGCGCGTCCGTCCGTGAAGCTGACCAAGCTCGCCAAGAAATTCCGCTCGGCCATTGAGATCGGGCTCGGTCCCGAGGGGCCGTGGATCGATGCCAAAAGCATTGTCAAGGTGATGGCCGCAAAGGTGCCGCAGGGTAGCCACTTGCACTTTCGTGCGGCCGGTAACGATGCCGGTGATGCGGTCTCCGCTCTGATCGGTCTCGTAGAGAGCGATTTTGGAGAGGCCAAGGCGGATGTCGCAAACGGTTGAACAGCGCGGACGATCGGCCTCGCCAGGGCTCGCCGCTGGCCCGCTCGTTCTGCTCGATCGCACGGGGTGCGGCCGCACGCCGACCGGCGATCCCCGCCGCGAGCGGCAAGATCTTGAAACATCCATCGGCGCGGCCATCAGAGCAATCCAGGCGCTGTCCGCGAAACTCGACGACGAAGCGGCCGCCGTGCTCGAATTTCAGGTTGCGATGCTCGAAGACGAGGCTCTGACAACCCCGGCCTTCGAGAGCATTGCCGCCGGCGCCGACGCGGTCACCGCTTGGTCGGGCGCCCTCATGGCGCAGATCCGCGACTATGAAGCCGCTGAGGACGATTATTTCCGCGCCCGCGCGGCGGACCTCAAGGATCTGCGTGACCGGGTCGGGCGCCATCTCGCCGGTGAGGGCGATCTCGTGGTCCCCGAGGGCGGGGTGTTGACCGGCGAGGACGTGACGCCGAGCCGCTTCCTGTCCGTCGACTGGAGCCGAGGCGGGGGCGTTGCCTTGTTCGCGGGTAGCCCGTCCAGTCATGTTGCCATGCTGGCCCGCTCCCGCGGCGTGCCCATGGTCGTTGGCCTCGGACAGGTCGACCTGACCGGCCACGACTCGGCGATCATCGACGGGGATTCCGGCCGTGTGGTACTGAGTCCGCGCGTCGACGACTGGACCGCCTTCGCGGCGGCTCGCGCCCTCCGCGAGGCAGAGGCGGCGCGCGATGCGGAGGCGGCGCAAAAACCGGCGCGCACGGTCGACGGTGTTGCGGTCTCGGTGATGATCAACATTGCCGGGCCCCAGGACGTCGATGGCCTCGATCCGGCGATGTGCGATGGCATCGGCCTCGTGCGGACTGAGTTCCTGTTCCACAACTGTGGCGGCCTGCCGGACGAAGAGACCCAAACCCGCGCGTATCGCCGAATCGTCGAATGGGCGGCGGGGCGGCCGGTTGTTCTACGAACGCTCGATGCCGGCGGCGACAAGCCGGTCGAGGGCCTGACCATTCCTGGCGAGTCGAATCCCTTCCTGGGCTCAAGGGGCATCCGCCTCTCGCTTGCCAGGCCGGAAATCTTCAGGATCCAGTTGCGCGCCCTGGCGCGCGCCGCCGCCCATGGGAATGCCAAGATCATGCTGCCCATGGTCACCATACCGGAGGAAATCGACGCCGCGGCAAAGTTGCTGGACCAGGTTGTGGCCGAGTTGACGGCGGCCGGTGTGGCGTGCGTCCGCCCGCCGCTGGGCATCATGGTCGAGGTGCCGGCGGTGGCGATCGAGCCCGCGTTGTTCGCCCGGGCGGCGTTTTTTTCCATCGGCAGCAACGATCTGACCCAGTATGTCACAGCCAGCGCCCGCGACATTGCCGCGGTCGCGGCGCTGAACGATCCCGGGAATCCGGCGGTTTTGTCCCTGATCAAGCGGATGGTCGCGGCCGGCCGCGACCTCGGCCGCGACGTCAGCCTGTGCGGCGACATGGGCGGGGATCCGGCGTATCTTCCGGCCCTTATCGGGGCGGGACTGCGTTCGGTTTCCGTGGCGCCGCCCCTGGTCGGCCGGGCAAAGCGCGCGATCGCTTTGGTTTCGGCGGGTGTCTCATGAGTTCGACGGACGTTCGGCCGGAAGCGTCGACCAGTGAAGAGGCGGTCGCCCGCTACAAGACGATCCTCCGGCAGATCATCGACAACCGCCCGTCGGGCACGCGCCAGCGTCTGGCCGGAGCCCTGGGCACGAACCGCAGCTTCATTTCCCAGATCGCCAATCCAAGTTATGCGACGCCGATCCCCGCGCCACACATCGAAACGATCTTCGAGATATGTCACTTTTCTCCGGAGGACCGGCGCAGGTTTCACGAAGCCTATGCCGAGGCGCATCCGCGCCGGCAGCCGACGGCCGCCGAGGGGCGCCGTGTGCGGTCGCACACGATCTACTTGCCGGATCTTGGTAGCGAGGCACGCAACCAGGAAGTCGACCAGTTGGTCGGTGAATTCATCCAGCGCCTGGCCCGATTGATCGACCGGGCCTGAAAAAAGGATTGCCAGAGAGAGGGAGGATGTCGTGAAGAAGCTGATCAATGCCGTCGATACCGTGCTTGCCGAAAGCCTCGACGGCTTCGCCGCCGCCCATTCCGATATCGTTACCCTCGATGCCGAGCGGAAGTTCATCCGGCGGGCGAAGTTGACGCCGGGCAAGGTCGGGTTGGTTTCCGGTGGAGGTTCAGGCCACGAGCCGCTGCATGCCGGCTTCGTCGGCCTTGGCATGCTCGATGCCGCGTGCCCCGGACAGGTATTCACGTCGCCGACCCCGGACCAGATGATCGCCGCGGCTGAGGCCGTCGACGATGGTGCCGGTGCCCTGTTCATCGTCAAGAATTACGAGGGCGACGTGATGAATTTCGACATGGCCGCCGAGATGGCCGCCGACATGACCGGGCGAGAAATCATGAAGGTCGTCACCGACGATGACGTGGCGGTCGAGACTTCGACCTATTCCACCGGCCGCCGCGGTGTCGCCGGAACCTTGATCGTCGAGAAGATCGTCGGGGCGGCGGCCGAGGAAGGGAGGCCCCTGGCCGATCTCAAGGCCCTCGGCGATAGCGTCAATTCCCACACCCGCTCCATGGGCGTCGCCTTGACGAGCTGCACGGTTCCGGCCGCCGGCGCCCCCACCTTCACGCTCGGCGAGGACGAGATGGAGATGGGCGTCGGCATTCACGGCGAACCGGGCCGCCGGCGCGTGAAGCTCGCCTCGGCTGACGCCATCGCCGATGAAATGGTGTCGGCGATCTCAGGCGAACTAGGCGATCGCGGCGATGCTATCCTGCTGGTCAACGGCTTCGGCGGGACGCCGGCCATGGAGCTTTATGTGATGTACAACGCCGCCCGCGCCTGCCTCGAGAAACGCGGTATCAAGATTCGCCGGTCACTGGTCGGCAACTATGTCACGTCACTTGAAATGGCCGGCTGCTCCATCACCGTCTCCCTGCTCGACGACAACACCGCCAAGCTCTGGGACGCGCCGGTTCACACTGCCGCCCTGCGTTGGGGAAAGTGATCCTCGGCGGGGGAGGCGGCGCGTTTGGTACGGCGGCGCATGGAGCCCTGGAAGAGGTTCTGGTAGACTAACGCATACGGGTCTCGAGGTCGTTATATCTGTGCGCTTTCAGTCGGCGCCAAGCCGCCGTCACTGTTGAAGAGTGGCAGGGCGCCAGGGTGCAACCAGAGCATTTCAGCGAGACATTGGACGCCTGAAAGGTTTCCTCGGAAAACTGCGCCAGAACTTCGACTGTAGACACCGGCAGTTACGCGCCTAGGATTTGAGCCCATCGGTTCTGCTTATGCCAGATGGCGACTGTTCGGCATAGGTGGTTGCGGGCCCGGGATTTGAACCTGCAGTTCACCTAGGCGGCTTTTTTGCCCTTCATGGCCGAATCTATGCGGGTCGCTATTCGCTCGGCTGCCTCCTTGACCGGATCGGCCGCAAGATGCGCGTAACGCGTGGTGGTCTGAGCCTGGGTATGGCCGAGGAGCTTGCCGATCATGGGCAGGCTTTCGCCGAGATTGGCCGCGACGCTGGCGTAGGAGTGTCGGAGGTCGTGCATTCGGACGTCATTGAGATCGGCGCGCTTTCTGATTTGCTCCCACTGATGGCCCATCCGTGTCATATGGCCGCGGTCGAAACGGCCGACGAGCACGTGGGGATTATCCGGCACGCGGGGGACTGAGTTCAGCACCTCGATGGCTGGACCGGAAAGATAGATCGTCTTGCGGCCGGTCTTGCTGTCCGGGAGGTTGATCCGCTTGTTCTCGAAATCGATGTAGTCCCACTTGAGGCTTAGGATTTCGCCGAGACGGCAACCGGTGAAAATCAGCAAGCGAATTGCCCGGATGGCTCCGATGAAGATAGACCCATCCATCTCAGCCTGGTTGAGAATCCGGGCGAGGCGCCCGAATTCCTCCGTGGACAGATAACGTTCCATCTTCCGGCCCGGGTACTTCTCGATGTGCCGGCAGGGGTTCGTGCCGTCGGGTCGCAGGCCCCACTTCTCGGCCAGATTGAACATTTTCCCAAGCAGCCCCATGACGTGGTTGGCGGCTCCCGGCCGGCCGACCATCTTGGCGTGCAGCCGCTGGATATCGATGCGGGTCACGAGGTCGAGACGCTTCTTCCCCAGGGCAGGGAGAACGTGGTTGTTCAGGTTGGATATGTCGGATTTCACGCTGCTTGGCTTCTTCTTGGGACGAGCATGTTCGTCGAGATAGCGCTCGGAGAATTCCCGGACGGTCGGCTTCGCCCGCGCCTCGCGCAGGTCTTCGCTGGGGTCTTCGCCCAGCGCCACGCGGGCCAGCCATTGCTGTGCCTTGGTCCGCGCCAGATCGCAGGTGATCCTGCCGTGGACGCCGAGGGCAGGGCGCCGCTGCTGGCCATCAAGGGTTCGGTAGTAGAATAGGTAGGTGCGCTTGCCCCTGGGTGTGACCTTGCAGCCGAAGCCGCTGATCTGCCGATCCCAGAAAACTAAGTCCGCTTTGCCTGGTTTGACGGATTCGACCACTCTCTTGGTCAGCTTGACGCGATTCATGAGCTGATTTCGCCCGATTTCCAGGTAGCACATAGGTAGCAGAAGAACGGGAAACGCCGTGCACTCCGCCGAATGCCACCGTGAGTCTAGTCGTATGCAACTCGCTGATATAGAAGGAAATAGTGCGCTTCCGTGAAGACCAGTGAGCTGCACCGATAGGGCGATAGTACGCGATCATAATCCGCGTGTCGGGGGTTCGAGTCCCTCTCCCGCTACCAATCTTTTCAATGACTTGCGCCATTTGACCGATCAGGAATCCGCGTGTCCTGTGTCCGGAAACGTGCCCACCCGCACCTGCCATATTGGAAAGTCGCGTCATTTCCCCGGCAAATCCGTGCGACATGGCTGCGACATAGGTTACCGCTACCTTTCTGTGACCTTAGGGTCATCTAAAGGTGATTCTGTAATCCTAGGACAAGAGTGGGATGAAAATTTCACTCCTTGGTGATACGGCCCAATTCAACGAGGGAGGGCTTCAAAATGCTATTCGCGCGAATTTTTGTGATGGGGCTTGGCGGGCTCATATTGAGTGGCTGTTCCTCCATCGTGCAAGGCACAAGCCAGGATATCGTTGTAAACACAAACCCCGGGGGGGCCGAATGCAAAATCGTACGTGAAGGCATCGAAATTGGCAGAGTGTTTAACACGCCTGGCTCAGCGAATATCAGCAAGACCAAGCATGACATTACGATTTTCTGCGACAAAGAAGGATACCACACGGCTACTTATATCAACGATAGTGGTTGGGAAAGTGGTTCGGGTGCCGCCGGCATTGCTCTCGATGTCATATTGACGCTAGGAGTTAGTAGTGCAATCGACTCTGCGACGGGTGCCGATAACAAATACGAAAGTCCGGTGAATATCACGCTGGTGCGTCTGAGTGAGCCAAAACCGGAACCACAATCAAACAAGGTAGAATCCACGGCGGGCGCGGCTGAAGGTGAGGAAGCAGACACCAAATAGGGGGCCTTCAAACCCGGAGGGCGCGCGAAGAATAGCTGACGCAGCCTCCGCACTACATCTGGAGACCGGCTTGTTATCGCCCCCTTCCTCGCAGAACCCAGATGCTCAAGTCTTTAACTCAACATCCGGTTCCGGTTAAAGAGGGTAGGTCACCTCTTAACCTGCCAATCGTGATTTGGCCCTCCTTGAAATCGGAGAGGTCCTCGGCGGCTTGCTTAAACAACGGAAGCGCGTTGCGAACATCGTGGAGAATCTGAACGCCGGAGATTTTTTCTTTGGGGTCTGTGGTATTCCGTGCCCCTTGTGGTTGATTGGCTCTCAGCCATCGCAACCGAGCTGCCAGTGCTGAAGCGAGGTCATGCTGTCTCAGCTTCTGCTCAAGGCGGTCGAAGAGAACGGCCAGTTCCCGGTATTGATCCCGCAATTCGCGTGCCCTCTCTGGCTCGCTTGCAAATTCCGTAAAAGCTTCTTCAAAGATTTGGTCTTCATCGCCGCCTTCGGGTGAATGGATCAGGCTCGCCTTCGTCAGCATATGGTTCAAACGATCCCGAAGTTCCTTGCGATCGACATTGATGCGTTTGCTCGGGCGAGTCCCTACCAGAACCGAGGCAATTCCCTCCGTCTCCCGGTCGTTCAGTTCTCCTCTGCGGGTGATATCGGTATCATTTTCCATCGTGTCCCCCTTTACGGCGGTCATCGATACATCTTCCTTCTCCAAAACGGAGATATCGAAGATGTCTCACGGAATCGTGCAGTCCTACAAAATTACCCCCAGTTCATCTAACTATGCCGATGGCCAGTGGTGCTTTCGATCATGGCTACTGCTGAGTAGATTCCGAACCTATGAAATTCGTTCGTCGCGCCGTAGGGTGCCACTGATCAGCGACGATACCGTCGAAAACGACCAGGGTCGCTACTCCAAGGAAAATTTCTAACATGGGCATCTGGAGCTTCAACCGCGACAGGCATGCGGTCCTAGGAGACGCGCTGGCGGCCGCTTATCCCCAAGGGCCGATACCGGTTCAGCGACGTGACCGCGATGGCGCGCACCTGACCGCATGGGCTGGTTTAGCGATTTCTAACCGTATGGGTCTTGCAGCCATCTCCGCTTGCGAATCGTCCATGGCAGCCTAACACACCCCACCCCGTTGGCTGAAAGGTTGTGCTAAGCAAGGGGAATCACCCTTCAAAGGATTCTAGAAATGAAAATTCTTTCCGTTGTTATCCTGGTTCTTCTCATCGCCGGCTGCGCATCACGCGGCCCTGAGCGGACTAGCGAGGAGAATCCGACCGTCACCTACACCTACCGTAGTGGCGAATTAGAAGAGGCAAAGCAAAACGCGGCGAAGTATTGCTACGATAACTATGGACGTTCCGCACTTTTCGTCAAGGATGTGCAGAGCGGTGACAAGCGCGTCATGAGCGTCGAGTGCGTTATCACGGCGAAATAGGCGCTTAGCACGGCAGTGTCTGGGGAAACCACCTTGAGCCGGCGCGGCACGCCCCGCGAAAACTTCAAGCAAAACTATGCCACTGCCCCCAGCGAGTAGGGACAGTTTGCTCCCTGATTCTTCTGTCTCACTGCAGGGGTGCAGTCCAAAGCCTTAGGAGTAAAGCTATGAATTGGGATCAGATCGAAGGCAATTGGAAGCAGATTAAAGGGAAAATGAAAGTGAAGTGGGGCGATTTGACAGACGACGAACTCGACCGGGCCGAGGGACGGCGAGATCAAGTTGTTGGCTTGGTTCAGGAGCGCTACGGCCTTGTCAAGGACGAGGCCGAACGTCAAGTCGACGCTTGGAGCCGCAAGATCTAGGTTCCTTTCGGGCAAAGCTCCGGGACGGCGCATACCGCGCCGACCCGTCAACTCCATGGGCAGCCGAGGATAGTGATGCTGAGCCAGGTCCACCCGCTGATATGGGTTGCGTTCTTGCCATTGTTGGCGCTGGTCCCGGCAGTCATCGCCTATCGGAAGGGATACCCCTTCTTCGGGGCTTGGCTGATCAGCATTCCTTTCCCACCGCTGGCCCTTGTCACCGTCCTGTTACTCCCAGCCTGCAAGGTCTGCCGGTATTGCCTCGAAAAGATCAAGGCGGAGGCATCCGCGTGCCGCCACTGCGGCCGTTGGCAAGCCGCCACGCCGGATCCGCTAACCCGGGCCTCGCCATTAAGCCAGGATCGGCCGGCGATGGATCGCCGTGGCGAACAGCGGCCACGGCTTGGTGCGGGTGCGATCGAAAATGGCTTTGGCGAGGACAGCGACGATCGCCAAATCCCGGACGATCAGGGGCGGCAATCCGCGCGACGGCCGTCCGGTCGCCCGGCGGCGGTGGGGATCGGCTTGCTCGCGACCGTAGCTGTCGCCGTCCTTACGCTGCCGGGGATGCGTGAGACCCTTTGGGGCGAGGCGGAACATTCAGCCGAAGCGGCGGACGCGGCCGCACTAGCGCCATACGATCCGGGATCGGTCGCTTCTGTCGCGCCCGGCAAAACGGGGCCAGGCGGCGCGGCTAACCACCTGCCAGGCAGGGATCTAGGCATGGACGATGCCGCTGCTGGGCCAATTGGCGCGGCTAGGCGTGCTGTGCCGCCTCTCGCCGCACCGGTGCGGGGCATGGTTCCGTCGGAAGGGCGGGATAATACACAACAACCGCCGGAAAGCCCGCTCGCGCGCGTCCCAACGCAGGAGTGGGCGACCGGTGAAGTGATTGTGCCTCCGTCGTTCGTTCCGCCTGCTGATGCGCTGTGGCAGGTACAGGCCATGCTGACCAAGTTGGGCTACGACCCCGGTCCGGTCGACGGCATCATGGGACCAAAGACTGTGGCCGCCCTCCGCCACTACGAGTCGGCAAACAACCTCCCCAGAGGCGGAACCTTCGATGTGCTGCACCGGCCCACGCGGGCAAAGCCGGTCATGGCAGCGGAAAATCAGTCGGAGCCAACATCGCTTCTGCCCGACATTATGGTGAAAGCGACACCTTTCTAGGAGATTTCAAATGGTTCTCACCGCCAGTCACATCGCGCCGCTCGTCGCCCTTATCGCCGGCATCTTGATCCTGATCATACCGAGGCTATTGAACTACATCGTCGCCATCTACCTTATCGTAACAGGCTTGGTCGGGCTCAACGGCATCTACCAATTCATAAGTTAAAGCAGGTTGGCACTTTTGCTGTGTCCGACAGCTTGAAGGTAAGGCTATCATGGCCGAGCTACGATCAGCAGCATAGCCCTGGTGCAGCTCAGGCTTGTCGCGTCGGTTATGAAATTCAATCGCCTAGGTCAGCCGGCCCGCATGACCAACCGTATCAGGTCCGGCAGGGACTTGGTCATGGTTCTTTTCATGACCGCGGCCCGATGATTCTCGACCGTGCGCTGGCTGATGCCGAGCCGTGCAGCGATCTCCTTGTTGGCATGGCCGGCAACAACCTGATCCATGACCTGGCGTTCGCGAACGGTGAGCTCGGCGAGTCGTGCGACAGCCGCGTCGGTCGATGGCGACTGAGTAGAGGAGGATGCGCGCGTCAGGGCGCGATCGACGCTAGCCAGCAGCTCGCTGTGCCGCACCGGTTTCTCCAGAAAATCTACAGCGCCGGCCTTCATCGCCGCGACCGCCATCGGCACGTCGCCGTGGCCGGTGATCATGATGGCGGGTAGGTGGATTCTGTCTTTCTTCAGCCGTCCGATCAAGGCAAGTCCGTCCATGCCTGGTAATCGGGCATCGACCACTAGGCAACCGGCCTGGTCGCGCTGATAGATATCCAGAAATGCCTCGCCGCTGTCGCAGAGCTGTGTCGCGTGGCCGCGTTCGTGCAGTGTCTCGCCGACGGCTTCGCGCACCGAAGCGTCGTCATCGATTACGAAAACGGTCGGTGAATGCAATTTGACTACCGGCACTCCATCACTCTGTGCCCGCCTTTCGGAAGCCACCTTCGTCCGACACGGCACAAGCAGGCTCTGGGTGAGCCTCATCAGATCGATCGCCTTCACAGGTTTGTGCAGATACAGGCAGCTTTGTCGCGCAATTTCGCGCAACGTGTCCGTCGAGATATCGCCAGTCAGGATGATGACTGGTATTTCATCATGAAGCGTCGCGCGCAACGCGGTAGCCACCTGCAAGCCGTTCAGGCCGAAGGGTAGATTATAGTCGGCAACGACAATATCCGGCCTGAGAGTCCCGCGCGCCGCGAGTTCGAAGGCTTCGCGACCATCGGCGGCGGCGACAGTGCGATGGCCTTCCTCCTGAAACAGCAGCACTAGCATCTCGCGAACTTCCGGGTCGTCTTCGACGATCAAGATTTCGCCGGCATGTGGCGTGGTCTGTGCCGAAACGTCGCCGGCAATCCGGGGTCGCGCGCCAACTGCCAGGTGTCCGAGCGGCACGTCGATGGCGAATACCGATCCCGAGCCGGGTTGCGAGCGCACGTCGATGGGATGATCGAGCAGGTTCGCCAGACGCTGCAGGATTGACAGGCCCAGGCCGAGGCCTAGGCCCCGCTCGCGCGCCGGGTTGTCGAGCTGGTGGAACTCATCGAAAACCGCCTGCAGCTGATCTTCCGGAATGCCGATCCCCGTGTCCAGGACCTCGATCCGCAGCGTATCGCCGCGCCGACGGCAGCCGAGCAAAATCTTGCCCTGCTTGGTGTACTTCACCGCGTTCGTGAGGAGATTGCGCAGCATCTGCTCCAGCAACCGTGGATCGCTGCGTACGGTCAGGCTGCTCAACACCACACGCCAGCCGAGCTTCTTGGACTTCGCGTGATAGGCAAACTCAGCCCGCAGCCGGTCGAGCAGCTCGGCAATCGGGAAATCGACCACCTCCGCACGCACGATCCCGGCTTCCAGCTGATTGATATCGAGCAGCGTGTTCAGCATGCCCGACATGACCCCTAGGGTTTCGTCTATCTTGCCGATCAGGCGCAGGGCGCCGGCATCCTTGACCCGCTTCATCAGTATGCCTTGCAGCAGGCTCAGAGTTTGCAGTGGCTGACGTAGATCATGGCTGGCGGCGGCGAGGAATCGCGACTTGCCAAGATTGGCGCGTTCGGCATGCGATTTCGCCAGTGCCACGGTTTGATCGGCGCGTTTGCGTTCAGTGATGTCGTCGATCGCCACCAGTATCCGTCGCTTGGCGGTCGGCACCTCGCGCAATAGCCGGGCACTCAGCAGCAGCGACCGCCGGCCAAGCGTCGGCAAGTCGAGTTCCATCTCGTGGTCTTCGATTGCGGTGTGCTGGGCCAGCACCAGGGCGATAAAGCTCACCATGGCCGGAGCATTGAACTGGTCAGTAAATGGTCGGCCCACGGCCTCATCACGATCGACGCCGAAAGCGCGGTAGAACGAACGATTGGCCGAGACCAGGCACAGCTCTTCGTCGAGCACGGCCAGCGGTTGGTGCACAGTATCGATGATGCTGTCCGCATACGTCAGAGCAGTCTCGATCACCTGTCCGGCCGCCTTCATCGTGGAGATATCAGTGAAGGTCACGACCACTCCCTCGATACGGCCTTCGAGGGTGCGGTAGGGCAGAACGCGCCGGAGGTACCAGGCGCCGCTCTCGCTGCGAATCTCGCGGCTGAGCAGCAGTCCTGTGTCCAGCACGCGCTGTGCCTCGACCGGCAGATCAACGTCGTCGGAACGCGACGCAAGATCGGACACCGGCCGGCCGATGTCCGAGGCGATGACGCGCAGCAGCGACGCCACCGCTGGGGTGAAAAAACGGATACCTAGCTTCTGATCCAGGAACAGCGTCGCCGCATCGCTGCTGTCGAGGATGTTCTGCATGTCGTTTGCCGTCGCGCGCTGCTGTGCCACCGTCACCTGCAGCTCGGCGTTGAGGGAGGTCAGCTCCTCGTTCAGCGACTGCAGCTCCTCTTTCGAAGTCTCCAGCTCCTCGTTGGTCGACTGGTACTCCTCGTTGACCGACAAGGCTTCTTCGTTAATCGCCTTGTGCTCTTCTCCCGCCAGATCCAGGTCGTGGATGGCGCTTTGCAGCTCCTGGCGCGTGGCGTCGAGCTCCTGTTCGAGCTGGCGGATCAGAGTCGCATCGGCGGTGACACCCTTGGGGTTGCCCGCCTGCCGTTTCGGCCCCGGCCTAACGATGAAGCTGACCAGCAGCAGCGACTCGGTACCGCGCTTCACCGGATCAACGGCGATGTCGACAGCGACAGTGTCTTGCTCGCGCGTCATCTGCGCGCCGTTCGCCACGATCCGGCGGCCGGCGCGGCGGGCCTGCAGGATCGCCGCACGGAGCTTGGGGCGCAGGCCGTCGCGCGCCATGGCCAGAACGTCTCGATTGGCATCGCCGGAGGCCACCCGCAAGTAGCGGTCGACCGCGCCGAAGTGGAACAAACCCTCGTTGTTGCGGTTGATCAGCACAGAGGATGGCGCATAGCATTCGAGCAGCCGTTGCTGCGCCAGATCACCAAGTCCGATAAGGGGAGCGACGGCGGCTCGCAACGCTGGCGTCCTGGGTTGTCGCGGCTCCTGTCCGGCGCCGATCGGAAACCGAACTTCGCTCGGCAGGCTACTGCCGATGCGCCGGAACAATGGCATGTCATCGATGATTGGCTCGAAACGGTGCGCCAGGCTGCCGACCGTCTCAGAAACGCCGAGAAACAGCACGCCGCCCTCGCGCAGCGCGAAATGGAACAACGACAGGGTCTGTTGCTGCGCCTCCGGTCGCAGATAGATCAACAGATTGCGGCAGGAGACCAGATCGAGGCGCGAAAACGGCGCATCGGTGAGCAAATCCTGGACCGTGAACACCACAGCCTCGCGCAGTTTCGGCTTCACGCGATAGCCATGTGCCTCTTTGATGAAGAAACGTGCGAGCCGAGCCGGCGTCACGTCGGCCTCAATCGACTCCGGATAGAGGCCGTTGCGGGCGAAACTCACTGCATCCTCGTCGATATCGGAAGCGAAGACCTGCAGCTTTACACTGGCCTCAGCAGCCGCAACCGCCTCGAGCAGGATCATGGCGATGGTATAGGCCTCCTCGCCGGTGCTGCAGGCGGGCACCCACACGCGCACCAGTCGATCTGGTGCCTGGCCGCGGATCAAGTCGGGAACGATTTGCGACGCCAACAGCTCGAACGCGTCCGGATCGCGGAAAAAGCTGGTGACGTGGATCAACAGATCTTTCGCCAGGCGCTTGAGCTCCTCGGGATCCTTGCGCAGCATCTCCAGATAGTGGCTGCCATCGGCGACGCGACGGATCGCCATCCGTCGCTCCAGCCGGCGCAGCAGTGTACCAGGCTTATACAAGGAAAAATCGTGTGTGCTCTGGGCATGCAGCAGTGCAATGGTCTGTTCGAGCAGCTCCGGTGCCTGCTCCGGTGGCACGAGGGGGTTCCGCCCAGTTGGGCGGCCGAGCGGCGGCCGGTCCGTCAACGCCGCCGGGATCTCGGCCAGAGACAGCACCAGATCGACCGCACCGGTCTTGATGGCGCTGCGTGGCATGCCGTCATACGCCGCCTCTTCGGGATCCTGGGCGATCACCAGACCGCCATGCTCCTTGATCGTCTTGATCCCTTGGCTGCCGTCGGTGCCGGTTCCGGAAAGCACGGCGCAAATCGCACGTTTGCCGCAGGCCTCGGCCAGCGAGCGCAGGAAGAAATTGAACGGCATCCTGGCGCCATGGCGCTCTCGCGGCTGGGACAGGTGCAGAGCACCGTCGCGGATCGCCAGATAGGCGCTTGGCGGTATCAGGTAGACATGGTTGGGCTCGATCGGCATGCCATCCACCGACTGCACGACACTCATTGACGTATGGCCGGCGAGCAGGCTGACCATCATACTCTCGTGCGTCGGGTCGAGGTGCTGGATCAGGACGAAAGCCATGCCGCTGTCGGCTGGCAGGGCGATGAGCAGCTTCCGAAACGCCTCAAGCCCGCCTGCCGAGGCGCCCACGCCGACGATTGGGAAGATCGCACGCCGTGATGGCGTGGTGCTCTTGGCGGCGACTTTAGTCCGCTTCGCTGTTTTCCCGACCGCGGGCCGCCTGCGTTTGGTGATGGCCATTCAAACCTGCCTCTATCTCAGCCAAGGGTTCCGGCAAGAGGCCGGAGCGAGACGGGACGTGCTCAGTTTACACCCCTTTTGCCTTGTTTGCGATGGCCTCGGCGGATGCTCTATCAGCCGGGCGCCCCC
>Ga0214471_10002297_pt1 | contig 15036 bp, 11 predicted proteins | sample RVTome_5_FD_207665 | JGI IMG/M metagenome (GOLD analysis project Ga0214471, IMG submission 207665) | Soil microbial communities from uranium-contaminated site in the Upper Colorado River Basin, Wyoming, United States - RVT142D155 | ecosystem: Environmental > Terrestrial > Soil > Contaminated >... | reverse complement strand
GCGCGGGGCGGCGGGCCCGCCGGGCGCGCGATCCGGGCGCAGCCGCCCGGCACCGTCGAGGGGCGCTTCCGCGTGACCGAGCAGGGCGAGACCATCGCCTCGCGCTACGCCGACCCCGCGCTGGCGCACCGCCACGTGGAGCAGATCGTGAGCGCGGTGCTCCTCGCCTCGGCGGACGACGCCGGTCACGCGGTGGGGCCGATCGACCCCGCCTGGCGCGAGACGATGGATCTCATGGCGGGCGCCGCGCGTGAGACCTATCACGACCTGGTCGAGCGGACGCCCGGCTTCCTTGAGTACTGGCGGGCCGCCACCCCGATCGACGAGCTCTCGCGCCTGCGGCTCGGCTCCCGGCCCGCCGTGCGGCGCGCCGGCGGCCTCACCCGGAGCGCGGTGCGCGCGATCCCGTGGGTGTTCTCCTGGATGCAGAGCCGCTTCAACCTCCCCGGCTGGTATGGCCTCGGCACCGTGCTCGGGCGGGTGGACGCAGGTACCCTCCGGGAGATGTACGCGGGCTGGCCCTTCTTCCGGGCCATCCTGGACAATGCGGAGATGTCCCTGCTCAAGGCCGACATGGGCATCGCCGCGCTGTACTCCGAGCTGGTGCCGAACCGGGGGCTGGCCACCGCGGTCTTCACCCGCATCGGCAGCGAGTTCGTGCGCACCCGGGAGTCGATCTTGAGAGCCACCGGCCACGCGGAGCTGATGGACGGCGACCCGGTGATCCAGCGCTCGGTGCACCTGCGCAACCCGTACGTGGACCCGCTCAACTACCTCCAGGTGGAGATGCTCCGCCGGCTGCGCGCGCTGGCGGACCAGGACGGCGACGACGCCGCGCGGTACCGCGAGATCATCGTGGTCACCATCAACGGCATCGCCGCCGGCCTGCGCAATACCGGCTGACCGGCGGCGGAGCCCCGCCCATGCACCCGCGTCTTCTGGAAGTCACCGAGCGTATCCGCGACCGTAGCCGGGACACCCGGCCCGGTCCCTGATCCCGCCCGCGGTCTTCCTCGCCCGGCGCCCAGCAAACGGGCAACTTGGCCCTTCCTGGGCAGTCTCTTGTCCTGACGCGGGCTTCGGGAGTAGGATCACGACGACTAGGCAGCTCCCCCACCCGGCCAAGGAGGGCGTCATGCTCGAGCGGCTCATCTCCGGCGACAACCACATCGACCTCACCTATTGCCCGCCCGATCTGTGGTCCGCTCAGGCCCCGTCCAAGTGGAAGCTGCTGGTGCCGCGGGTGGAGGAGCTGGAAGACGGCTGCCACTGGTTCGTGGAAGCGCAGGACAAGGGGATGTGGAACGGGGTGGGCCCGGGCTTCCTCAAGCGCACGCCCGGCTCCTTCGCCCGGATCGACGAGATGGCCTCCTGCGGCTTCGAGTGGGACCACCGCGCGGGCGCCAGACCCCGGCCCACCACCCCCGAGCTGCGGCTGGCCGATCTGGACCGCGACGGGCTCGACGCCGAGGTGGTCTACGGCTGCCTCATGATCAACGACATGATCGCGAGCGGCGACCGCCGGGCCTGGGCCAACGCGATCTACAACGACTGGGCCGCCGACTTCGCCAAGAAGTCGGACCCGAACCGGATCTATCCCCTGGCGATCGTGCCCAACAACGATCCCCAGGTGGCCGCCGCCGAGGTGCGCCGCTGCGCCAAGATGGGCCTCAAGGGCGGCGATCTGGGCTTCAAGAGCATGAGCATCCCGCTCTACCAGCACGAGTGGTACCCGCTCTGGGAAGCGGCCGCCGAGTGCCACTTCCCGATCGCCTTCCACTCGACCGGCTTCAAGGCCCTGCGCGCCCCCGACTCGCCCGCGATGGAGCAGCGGTACATGCTGCAGTGGCGGCTCGTCCGCTCCTCGCTCTTCCAGCTCGACACCATGGAGGTGCTGGTCTCGCTCATCACCTCCGGGGCCTGCGAGAAGTACCCGGACTTCAAGTTCGTGCTGGGCGAGTCCGGGGTGACCTGGCTGCCCTACGTGTTCGATCGCTTCGACACCGAGTACGAGGACCGCGCCCGGGGCCTCGGCTTCTCGATGAAGCCGAGCGACTACTTCAAGCGCCAGGGCTACGTGACCTACCAGCAAGACCAGTTCCTCGAGCCGATCATCCCGCTGGTGGGCGAGGACAACATCATCTGGGGCGCCGACTACCCGCACCCGGACTGCGTGTGGCCCGACTCGCGCCGCCACCTCGAGAAGAACCTGGGCAACCTGCCCGAGCGCGTGCAGAAGAAGATCACCTACGACAACGTGGTCAAGCTCTACAACCTCCGCTGAGCGAAAGGACCCCATGACCGCCACCGCGCTCGAGATTCCGTCGCTCAAGGGAAAGGTATCGGACGAGGAGTGGGCCGTCCGGGTGGACCTGGCCGCCGCCTACCGCCTGGTCTCCCGCTACGGCTGGGAGGACCTGGTCTTCACCCACATCTCGGCCCGGGTGCCGGGCACCGAGGACCAGTTCCTGATCAACCCCTACGGCCTCTTCTTCGACGAGATCACCGCCTCGAGCCTGGTCAAGATCGACCAGGCGGGCAACAAGCTCGAGGACTCGCCGTTCAACGTGAACGCGGCCGGCTTCATCATCCACAGCGCGATCCACGGGGCCCGCCACGACGCCAAGTGCGTGCTGCACACCCACACCGCGAGCGGCGTCGCGGTCTCCACCCAGCGGGCGGGGCTGCTGCCGATCTCGCAGCACTCGCTGTTCGTGCTCAACAGCGTGGGCTATCACGACTTCGAGGGCCCCGCGCTCGACGAGGACGAGAAGCCGCGCCTGGTGGCGGACCTGGGCGAGAACCGCTGCCTGATCCTGCGCAACCATGGCCTGCTCACGGTGGGCGAGACGATCGCCGACGCCTTCGTGAACATGTATTACCTCGAAGCCTCCTGCCAGATCCAGGTGCGCGCGCAGTCGGGCGGCGGCGAGCTGATCCCGGTGCCCAAGGAAGTCATGGACAAGGGGTACGCCAACGCGGTGGCGAACCAGCGTCGCAATGGCGGCCAGGGCCGGCTCGTATGGCCGGGCCTGCTGCGCCGGCTGGATCGCACGGACTCGTCTTTCCGGAATTGACCGCGTCGGGAGACCCGCTGCGCTTCGGCTCCGCAGCGGGTGGGCGGCGCAGCGAGGACGGGCCGCTCCTCACCGGCCGCGGCCGCTTCACCGACGACGTGGACCTGCCCGGCCAGGCCCACGCCGCGTTCGCCCGCTCCACGGCGGCCCACGGCATCATTCGCGGCGTGGACGCGAGCCGGGCGCTCGCCCTGCCCGGCGTGCTCGCGGTCCTCACCGGGCGCGATCTGGCCGCGGCGGGATTGGGGGCGATCCCGCCCGCCGCCTCCTTCCCCGGACGCGGCGGCAAGCCTCTGGCGGTGGCCGCGATTCCCCCGCTCGCGGTGGACCGCGTGCGCTACGTGGGCGAGTCGGTCGCCATCGTGGTGGCCGAGACGCCCGCCGAGGCCGCCGACGCCGCCGCCCTCGTGAGCCTCGATCTCGACCCGCTGCCCGCGGCCGCCGACGTGGACCGCGCGCTCGCCGCCGGCGCGCAGCCGATCTGGCCCGAGGCGGCGGGTAACGTGGCCTTCGACTGGACCGACGGAGATGCGGCCGCCGTGGACGCGGCCTTCGATGCGGCCATCCGCGGCGGCGGGCACGTGGCGCGGGTGCGGCTGCACGACACCCGGCTGGCGCCCTCCGCGCTCGAGCCGCGCGCGGCCATCGGCCAGTGGGACGAGGCCACCCAGCGCTACACCCTCACCGCCTCCACCCAGGGCGTCGCGGTGGTGCGCCGCCTGCTCGCCGAGGGCGTATTCAAGATCCCGCCGCCGCAGCTCCGCGTGATCACCCCCGACGTGGGCGGCGGCTTCGGCATGAAGGTGCAGGCCTACCCGGAGTACGCGGCGCTGCTCTTCGCGGCGCGTCGGGTGGGCCGGCCCGTCAAGTGGCGCGCCACCCGGGTCGAAAGCTTCCTCGCCGACACGCACGGCCGCGACGGCATGCTCGAGGGGGAGCTGGCCCTCGACGCGACCGGCCGCTTCCTGGCCCTGCGCGCGCGGACGCGCGTGGGCATCGGCGCCTACGTCACCGCGTTCGCGGCGGTGTTCGGGACCAACAACACCAAGAACTGCCTGTCGAGCGTCTACCGGATCCCGGCCATCGCCATCGACGTCACGCTCGCCTTCACCAACGCGGCGCCGCTCGGGCCCTATCGCGGGGCCGGTCGGCCGGAGGCGCTCTACCTCATCGAGCGCCTGATCGATCAGGCGGCCGTGGACACCGGCATGGACCGCGTGGAGCTGCGCCGGCGCAACCTGATCCCGGCCGCCGCCATGCCGTTTCGCACGCCCAACGGCCCGATCTACGACAGCGGCGAGTTCGAGACGATCATGGACCAGGCCCTGGCCCTGGCCGACTGGGCGGGGTTCCCGCGGCGGCGCGCGGCCTCGGAGCGCGCCGGACGGCTGCGCGGCATCGGCCTCGCCTGCTTCCTGGAGGTCGCCGGCGGCATCCTCGACGAGGTGGTGGAGCTGCGCTTCCGCGACGACGGCACGGTGGCGCTGCACACGGGCGCCCAGCCCATGGGCCAGGGCCACCTCTCGACCTTCCCCTTCCTGATCGCGGCCCGCCTCGGCATCGATCCGGGCACGGTGTGGCTCGTGCAGGGCGACAGCGATCTGGTGCCGGCGGGCACGCCCAGCGTGGCCTCGCGGTCCATGATGATGGCGGGCAGCGCCGCCTCGATGGCCTGCGACGTGTCCATCGAGAAAGGCCGCCTCGCCGCCGCGCGCGTCTTCGAGGCCGCCGTCCCCGACGTCGAGTTCGCGGCGGGCCGCTTCCGCGTGAAGGGCACCGATCGGGCGATCGGGCTGCTCGACCTCGCCGCCCGCGCCCGCACGATGCCGGATCTGGCCCCCGACCTGCAGGGTGGCCTCGACAGCACCGCCAAGTTCGTCTCGCCCCAGATGAGCTTCCCCAACGGCTGCCACGTCACCGAGGTCGAGATCGATCCGGAGACCGGCGCGGTGGCGGTGGTGGGCTACGCGGCGGTGGACGACGTCGGCCGCATCGTGCACGAGACCATCGTGGAGGGCCAGATCCACGGCGGCATCGCCCAGGGCCTGGGCCAGGTCCTCGGCGAGCACGTGGTCTACGACGAGCACGGCCAGCTCCTCACCGCCTCGTTCATGGACTACATGCTGCCGCGCGCCGACGACCTGCCCGCGCTGCGCGTCGGCCACCACGGCGTCCCCTGCACCACCAACCCCCTGGGCGTGAAGGGCGCGGGCGAATCGGGCGTGGCGGGGGCGCTCCCGTCCGGGGTCAACGCGGTGCTCGACGCGCTGGCCGGCCGCGGGGTGCGCGAGCTCGACATGCCCATGTCGCCCTCGCGCGTCTGGGCCGCGCTGCATGCGCCGGGTGTCTCCAGACCGGGATCGTGACCGACTTCACCCCGGGGACCGGCGTCACCCGGGCCGCTAGGCTCGGGCGCGGGGCTTCGGTCTCTCCCCCCGCGCTGCCCGGGCGCCGCATCCCACTCGCCGATCTGCTGCTCTAGGTCCATCTCACGTTTTCAGGGCTTTGCCCTCTGGTGCAAAAGAAAGTGGGCGAGGTCGATCAGGTCGCTCCGTCGCGGCCGGACTGCTGGCGCGGAGCGCGTGACAGGTAAAGGGCCTCCGCGGCACGGAACGGGGTAAGATGAGCGGCCGTGACAACCTCGACCGCTCCGCCGATGCTCGCGACCGTCGTTCCCGGGCTCGCCGCCTGGCACGGCCCCTCCCCGGCCGCCGCGCGCTACCTGATTCTCTAGCCGCGCTCCCACGCCATGGCCATTCCGGTCGGGCTCAATATCTGGTCGCGCCTAGTCGAGAACACCTTCCCGTACTTCGATCAGACCGTCGCGCCGTTCGACATCCTCTGGATGCCGGACCACGTGCAGTACGGCGCCAACAAGGTGGCGGAGGGCTGGACGCTGCTCACGTGGGCGCTCGCCCGCTACCCCGACAAGCGCTGCGGGCACGAGGTGCTCTGCAATAGCTTCCGCAACCCGGCCCTCCTGGCCAAGATGGCGGCGACCGCCCAGGCGCTCTCGGGTGGGCGGGTCATCCTGGGCATCGGCGCGGGCTGGAACGAGGAGGAGTACCGGGCCTACGGCTTCCCCTACCCGCCCGCCAAGGTGCGCATCGCCCAGCTCGCGGAGGCCATCGAGCTGATCCGGCGCATGTGGGCGGACGCGCCGACCGAGTACCACGGCGAGCACTATCAGATCTCGGGCGCCTACTGCGAGCCGCGGCCGAGCCCGGTGCCGCCCGTGATGGTGGGCGGCTCTGGCGAGAAGTACCTGCTGCGGGTCGTGGCCAGGCACGCCGACTGGTGGAACTACGTCTGGAAGGGGCCGGAGGCCTACGCGCACAAGCAGGAGGTGCTCAAGGCCCATTGCCGCGAGGTGGGCCGCGACTACGACACGATCGAGCAGGTGGTCCGGGTCGGCATCCTGATCGCGGAGAACGAGCGCGAGGTCGAGCGCCTGAAGAAGGCGCCGGGGACCCGTTCGCTCAACGACATCCAGATCGTCGGCACCCCCGCCCAGGTGACCGAGACCGTGCAGGGCATCGTCAAGCAGGGCGCCCGGCGTCTGACCGTGAACTTCGCCGACGTGCCCCGGCCCGAGGGCACCTGGCTCTTCGCCTCGACCGTTCTCCCGCACCTCTGAGCATGGCGACCCCGCCCGCCAGACTCGCCGCGAGCCACGCGCTCTGGGAGCGCGCCCGCCGCGTCATGCCGGGCGGGGTCTACGGCCACCAGAACGGGGCCGCCCTCGGCGAGGGCCATCCCCGCTTCCTCGCCCGCGCCGAGCGTGCCCGCGTCTGGGACGTGGACGGCAACGAGTACGTGGACTGGATGTGCGCCTACGGGCCGATGATCCTCGGCTACGGCCACCCCGCGGTCGAAGCCGCGGTGGCCGAGCAGCTCGCGGGCGGCGATTGCCTCCCCCTGCCGGGCCCGCGCATGGTGGAGCTCGCGGAGCGGCTGGTGGCCCTCACCCCGCGCGCGGACTTCGCGGTCTTCGGCAAGAACGGCGCGGACGCGACGAGCTGGGCGGTGGACGTGGCGCGCGCGCATACCGGGCGGCCGCGCATCGCCCGCGTGCGGGGCGCGTACCACGCGGCGCGCCCGTGGGCCCTTCCCCACCTCCCCGGCGTGCCCGCGCACTACCGGGACGATCTGCTCGAGTTCACGTGGAACGACCTCGACGAGCTGGGCGCTCTCCTCGCCGCGCGCCCGGGCGAGATCGCGGTGGTCATGACGGCCCCGTTCGACCACCTGACCGGCGCCGCCCCCGCCCCCGGTTTCTTCGCGGGGCTGCGCGCCCTCTGCGACGCGCACGGAGCGCTGTTCGCGATGGACGACGTGCGCGCGGGCTTCCGCTTCCACCTGGGCGGCTCCTGCGAGCACTTCGGGGCCGCGCCCGACCTCATCTGCTACTCCAAGGCCATCGCCAACGGCCACGCCCTCTCCGCGGGCCTGGCCCGAGAGGCGCTCCGCGCGGCGGCCGAGCGCATCTACTTCACCGGCTCGTTCTTCTTCGCGAGCGGCGCCTTCGCGGCCGCGCTGGCCACGCTCGACGTCCTCGCGCGGACGGACGCGATCGCGCGCATCCAGCGGACGGGCGCGCTCCTGTGCGACGGCCTCGCCGAGCAGGCGCGCCGCCACGGGCTCCCGCTGATGCCGGTCGGCCAGCCCGCGATGCCGGTGATCCGCTTCGCCGACGATCCCGAGCGCCGCCGCACCCGCCGCTGGTGCTCGCTGGTGACCGCGGGTGGGGTCTACGCGCACCCCACCCACAACTGGTTCGTGTCGGCGGCGCACACGGACGAAGACGTGGCGCGCACGCTGGAGGCGGCGGAGCCCGCCTTCAAGACCGTCGCCGCCGAGGGCTGAAGGTCGCCGCCATCGCCGCCCCTGGAGGCAGCACTCCGGGCTTGGCGGTGAGCTCGCGGCCGCCGGCCAGAGCAGCCGCGCCCCGAGCCACGGCCGCAGTCCGCGCCGCGTGACCGCCCGTCTTGCTCGAAGATCCGCTGGAGGCGCTCCCGGGGCACCTTGATCTCGACGCCCGCGCGCTCCTCCTCCAGGAGCATGAAGCTGCTCGAGTCCCGGTCGCCCCAGCCGCGGCCGAGCGCTTCCGTGATCTCCTCGAGCGCGAGATTGGCCAGGCGCATCGGCACGCCGACCTCGCGGCCGAGCGCGGTGGCCAGCGAGACGTCCTTGTGACCGAGCCGGAGCGCGAAGGACGGCGGCTCGAACTCCCCGGGCAGGAACTTCTCGGCCAGCACGTCGAAGGTGCGGCGGCGGCCGCTATTGCCCTGGCGCACCGCCTGCCAGAGCAGGTCCGGGGCCACGCCCGCCTTCACGCCCATGCTGAACACCTCGGCCAGCACCGCGCGGATCGTGAAGCTGGCGCAGTTGTGCACGAGCTTGGCCACCGCGCCCGCTCCGACTGGACCAACGTAGTAAGGCTGGTCGCCCAGGGCTTCCAGCAGCGGACGGTGCCGGTCGTACAGCCCGCGCTCGCCGCCCACCCAAATGGCCAGCCGCCGCGTCTTCGCGCCCACCGGGCCGCCGCTCACCGGCGCGTCGAGCACGTGGGCGCCCCGCGCCGAGAAGAAGGCGTCGAGGCGGCGCACCAGCGCGGGCGCATTCGTCGAGAGATCGAAGACCGCCGACCCCGCGCGGACCCCGTGGAGCAGGCCGTCCGGCCCGATGGCCACCTGCTCGACCTCGGGCGGGCCGGGCAGCGAGGTGAACACGACCTCCGCGGCCTCCGCCACCGCGCGCGGGGTGTCCTTCCAGACCGCCCCCACGGCCAGGTGCGGGGTGGCCGCCGCCCTCCGCACGTCGTGCACGAACAGCGCGTGGCCGGCCGCCTGCAGATTGGACGCCATGCTGGCACCCATGAGACCCAGTCCGATGAATCCGACATTCATGTGGGCTCGCCTCCCGGCGCGCATCTTGGCACGGCGCCGCCCAGCTTGTCGACGGGCCCGACCGTTTGCTTGACTCCCCGGCCCGGTCGGCCTAGATTCTTGGCGGGAGGCGTGTCATGACCCTGACATTCCGCAAGCTTCACCCGCACTTCGCCGGCCTCGTCAGCCCGGTGGATCTGCGCCGCGTCCACGACCCGGAGACGCTCGCCGCGATCCGCGGGGGCATGGACGAGTACGCGGTCCTCGTCTTCCGCGACCAGCCCTTCACCGACGCCGAGCAGCTCGACTTCGCCCAGCGCCTGGACGGGGTGCTCCACACCAAGCTCGGCATCAGCGCGCTGCAGAAGAACCGGTTCGGCAACGAGGCCCTCGGCGACATCTCGAATCTCGACGAGAACGGCGAGATCATGAAGTCGGACAACCGCCGCCGGATGTACGGCCTCGGCAACCGTCTCTGGCACACCGACGCCTCCTTCCAGGACCCGGCCGGCCGCTACTCGATGCTCTCGGCCAAGGTCGTCCCGCCGGTGGACGCCGACACCGAGTTCGCGGACATGCGCGCGGGCTACGACGCCCTCCCGGAAGAGGAGAAGGCGCGTCTCGAGGGGCTGCGCGTGCACCACTCGATCGCCTACTCCCGGCAGACCCTGGGCTTCGAGTTCTCGGAGAGCGAGCAGGACGCCCTCAAGGGCGCGATCCACCCCCTCGTCCGGACGATCCCGCGCTCGAAGCGCCGCTCGCTCTACGTGGCCTCCCACGCCTCGCGGATCATCGACTGGCCGGTGCCCGAGGGCCGCCTGCTGCTGCGCGAGCTCATCGAGCACGCGACCCGACCCGAGTTCGTCTACCGCCACCAGTGGCGCGTGGGCGACCTCGTGATCTGGGACAACCGCGCCACCATGCACCGCGCGCGCTCGTTCGACGACGCGAAGTACCGCCGGGAGCTCCGCCGGGTCACCACCCTCGACGTCGAGCCCGCCGGCGCGCCGAGCGGCGCCTGAGCGGACCGCCCGGGCGGCCGGGTCCGATCCGGTCCGCGCTCCGCGCCTGATGCGCACGAGCTACGCGCCCCGAAACCGCCGGCGCATCCTCTGCGTGTCGCCACGCTACGCGCCCTCCTTCGGCACGTTCCACTACTCCTATCCGCTCTTCGGCGGGCGCATCCGCGCCTTCATGCCGCCGCAGGGGCTGCTGGTGATCGCGGCCTATCTCCCGGAGTCGTGGGAGGTGCGCTTCGTGGACGAGAACGCGCGCGAGGCCACCGCGGAGGAGCTCGCCTGGGCCGACGCGATCTTCCTCTCGGGCATGCACGTGCAGCGCCCGTTCATCGAGGACGTGATCGCGCGGGTCCACCGCCTGGGCAAGCCGGTGGTGCTGGGCGGCCCGTCGGTGTCGGGCTGCCCGGAGCACTACCCGACGGCCGATCTCATCCAGGTGGGCGAGATGGGCGACTCGACCGACGCGATCATCGCGTGGCTCGACGCAAACCCCGGGCGGCCGGCGGGGCAGCTCCGCTTCGACACCGGCACGCGCCTGCCCCTCACCGACTTTCCGCTCCCCGCCTATCACCTGATCGCGCTGCGCCAGTACTTCATCTCGAGCATCCAGTTCTCGAGCGGCTGCCCCTACACGTGCGAGTTCTGCGATATCCCCGCGCTCTACGGCCGCAATCCCCGCCTCAAGGCCGCCCCGCAGGTGCTGGCCGAGCTGGACGCCCTGGTGGCGGGCGGCGCGCTCGCCATCTACTTCGTGGACGACAACTTCATCGCGAACCAGAAGGCGGCGCTGGAGCTGCTGCCCCACCTGGTGGAGTGGCAGCGGCGCAACCGGTTCCCGGTGCGCTTCGCGTGCGAGGCCACGCTGAACATCGCGAAGAACGAGCGCGTGCTCGGGCTGATGCGCGACGCCGGCTTCAACGTGGTGTTCTGCGGGATCGAGACGCCCGAGCCCGACGCCCTCCGGTCGATGTCCAAGGACCAGAACCTCCGCATGCCCATCCTGGACGCCGTCGCCAAGCTGAACGCTTACGGGCTCGAGGTGGTCTCCGGCATCATTCTGGGGCTCGACACCGACACCGAGGAGACCGCGGGGCAGCTGATCGAGTTCATCGAGGCCTCGCAGATCCCGATGCTCACCATCAACATCCTCTACGCGCTGCCGAAGACCCCGCTGTGGGACCGGCTGGCCCGGGAGGGGCGGATTCATCCAGATGAGGGGGCCGACGGCGGCCGCGAGTCCAACGTGGTCTTCCGGCTGCCCGAGGAGGCGGTGCTGGACATGTGGCGGCGTTGCATCGCCGCGGCCTACGCGCCGGAGGCGATCTACCGGCGCTTCGCCCACAACCTGGCCCACACCTTCGCGAAGCGTCCGGCCTACCCGCGGAGCCGGCACCGGGCGTCCTGGCGTAATATCGGCTCCGGCCTGGCGCTGCTCGGGCGCATCGTCTGGCGGATCGGCGTGCGCGGCGACTACCGTCGGACGTTCTGGCGCGTCGCGGGCCCCGCGCTGCGGGCCGGGCAGCTCGAGGAGATGATCCAGGCCGCGGTGGTCAGCCACCATCTGATCGAGTTCACGCGCCAGTGCCTGCGCGGCGCCCGGGAGGCCTCGTTCTACGCCCCCAGCCTCCCGCAGCCGCCCGCTACGCCCCCCGCGCTCCACCCCATCCGCCTGCAACGCGAGGAAGTCTCGAGCTAGGCACCACCGACCAGGAGGCCCCCATGCCCACACCCGATCAGCGCGCCAGCGTCGTCCGGAAAGACCTCGACAACGTCATCCACCCGATCGTGCCCCACAAGCAGCTCGAGCAGCAGCAGCTCGTCATCGTCGCCGCCAAGGACTCCACGGTGGTGGACGCGGACGGCCGCGAGTACCTCGACGGCATGGCCGGGCTCTGGTGCGTCAACATCGGCTACGGGCGGACCGAGCTGGCCGACGTGGCCGCCGAGCAGATGCGCCAGCTCTCCTACTACCCCCACACCGCGATGAACCTGCCCGCGGCCGCGCTGGCCGAGAAGGTCAACGGGCTGCTGGGCGGCGACAACCACGTCTACTTCGTCAACTCGGGCTCGGAGGCCAACGAGGCCGCGTTCAAGTTCGCGCGCCAGTACGCCCGCCACGAGTACCCGCAGCAGAACCGCTACAAGACGATCAGCCGGTACTACGGCTATCACGGCACCACGCTCGCCACCCTGGCCGCGGGCGGCATGGGCGACCGCAAGATGAAGTTCGAGCCGGTCTCCGGCAACGAGTTCGTGCACGTGGCCCCGCCCTACTGCTACCGCTGCCCGTTCGGCCTCGAGCCCACGAGCTGCGAGCTGGCCTGCGTGAAGAACATGGAGACCACCGTCCTCGGTGAGGGGCCCCAGACGGTGGCCGAGATCCTCATCGAGCCGGTCATGAGCGCGGTCGGCGTGGCGGTTCCCCCCGACGGCTACCTGCCCGCGGTGGCCGACCTCTGCAAGCAGCACGGCATCCTCCTGCACGTGGACGAGGTCATCAACGGCTTCGGCCGCACCGGGCGGCTCTTCGCCCACGAGCACGCGGGCGTCAGACCCGACATCGTCACGGTGGCCAAGGGCATCTCGAGCGCGTACCTCCCGATGGCGGCCACCGTGGTGCGCAACTCCGTCTTCAAGTCGTTCATCGGCGAGGCGTCGGAGAACCGCCAGGTCAACCAGGTCAACACCTACGGGGGCCATCCGGTGGCGGCGGCGGTGGCCCTGCGCAATATCGAGATCATGCTGGAGGAGAAGCTGGCCCAGCGCTCGGCCGAGAACGGGGCCTATCTCCTCGACGGGCTCAAGACCCTGATGCGCCACCCGTGGGTCGGCGACGTGCGGGGCAAGGGCCTCTACGCGGGCGTCGAGCTGGTCATCGACCGCAAGTCCAAGGCGGTGATGCCGGCGCCCCAGATCAAGAAGCTGGTGGACCGCTGCCAGGAGCGCGGGGTGATCGTCGGCCGCTCGGGCGGCGGCGCGCACCTCGGTAACACCCTCGTGCTGGCCCCGCCGCTCGTCCTCACCCGGCCCGAGATCGACCGCATCGTCGCGGTGCTGGACCAGACCATTCCCGAGATCTGCCCGGAGGCCGCCGCATGACCCGGACCTTCCCGCACTTCACGCTCCGCGGCAGCCAGCGCGAGGTCGGCCGCCAGCCCGGCGAGGCGCTCCGCTCCCTGATCCGCGCGCACCTCGAGCTGATCTACACCCAGGGCGCCCAGAAATCGCAGCTCACGCCGGAGGCGCTGGGCCCCGGCTGGATCACCGCGCTCCGGACCGCGGCGTCCAGCGGCGACTCCGCGACGCTGTTCCGTGTCGCCCACGGGGTGACCGGGGCCGTCGGCTATTTCAAGGCGGCGGGGGTGCGGCAGGCCGCGGCCGACCTCGAGGCGATGGGACGCGAGGGCCGACTGAAGGACGTGCCCACGATGGTGGATCGACTCCAGGTCGGGCTGGTCGAGCTGAGCACGTTCCTGGGCTCGGCCCCTTGGAGGCCGTGACCCTCCCCCGCTCCGGGCAGAGCCAGCGGCATCCCTCAGTAAACGATCACGCTCCGCTTCACCTCGCCCTGCAGCATCAGGTCGAAGCCCTCGTTCAGCTCGGAGAGCGGCAGGCGCCGGCTGATCAGCTCGTCGAGCTTGTACTTGCCCGACATGTAGAGGTCGATCAGCATCGGCACGTCGGTGCGCTGGTGCCCGCCCCCGAAGGACGAGCCGGTGAGCACGCGCTGCTGCAGGAAGAGCGACGGGTCGAGCGAGACTCGCGTCCCCGCGGGCGAGACGCCCACGATCACGCAGGTGCCGCCGCGATGGGTGGCCAGCACGGCCTGCTCGATGGTCTTCTGGGTGCCCACCACCTCGAAGGTGAAGTCGGCGCCGCCGGTGCCGGAGAGCTTCTGCACCGCGGCCACCGGATCCTCCGTGGACGCGTCCACCACATGGGTCGCCCCGAACTCCTCGGCCCAGGCGAGCTTCTGGCGCATCACGTCCACCGCGATGATCTTGCCCGCGCCCACCATGCGCGCGGCCTGGATCGTGTTGAGTCCGACGCCCCCGGCCCCCCAGACCGCCACGCTGGCGCCCGGCGGCACCTTGGCCCGGTTGAACACGGGCCCGGCCCCCGCGAGCACGCCGCAGCTCACCAGGCAGACGATGTCCAGCGGGGCGTCGGCGCGGATCGGGATCACGCTCTGCTCGGGTAGCACCGCGTGGGTTGCATAGCCCGCGACCTGGAGGAAGTGATGGAGCGGCTGGCCGTTGCGGCGGAAGCGGGAGGTGCCGTCGTGCATGAACCAGCGCGGCTTGTCGCGCAACGCGCACATGGTGGGCTGCCCGCCGATGCAGTACGGGCACCGCCCGCACGAGGGAATATAGCTCGAGCAGACGTGATCGGCCGGCTTCACCGTCTCGACCCCCGGCCCGATCTTCTCCACCACCCCGGCCGCCTCGTGGCCCAGCACCACCGGCAGCGGATGCGGGTAGTCCCCGGTGATCACGTGCAGGTCGCTGTGGCAGACCCCGTTGGCCGCCCAGCGCACGAGCACCTCGTGCGGCCCCGGCTCCAGCACCTCCACGTCCTCCACCACCACCGGCTTCTTGACCTCGTAGAGCACCGCCGCCGTCGCCCGCATGTCCGCCTCCGTGTTCTCCCCCTCTCCCCTTCGGGGAGAGGGCAGGGTGAGGGGTGAGGCGCCGATTGTGAAAGACACGGGCACGCATGGCAAGCGCCTTTGGTATGATCCTCGCGCCATGAACTTCGACTTCTCGGCCGACCAGAAATCGCTGCGGGAGCAGGCGCGGAAGTTCCTCGGCGAGCACGCCTCCTCGACCCGGGTCCGCCGCATCCTGGAAGGCGCCGCGCCCTACGACGCCGAGCTCTGGAAGGGCATGGGCGAGATGGGCTGGATGGGCACCGCCATCCCGGAGACCCACGGGGGCGCCGGCTTCGGCTACCTCGAGCTGTGCGTGATCGCGGAGGAGCTGGGCCGGAGCCTGGCCCCGACCCCGTTTGCCTCCACGATCTACCTGGCCGGGGAGGCCCTGCGGCTCGCGG
>Ga0214471_10002295_pt1 | contig 15038 bp, 16 predicted proteins | sample RVTome_5_FD_207665 | JGI IMG/M metagenome (GOLD analysis project Ga0214471, IMG submission 207665) | Soil microbial communities from uranium-contaminated site in the Upper Colorado River Basin, Wyoming, United States - RVT142D155 | ecosystem: Environmental > Terrestrial > Soil > Contaminated >... | reverse complement strand
TCCACCACCAACGCCCTGATCTACGTGGCGCGCGTAACAGAGAAGTCCGTCGCCGGCGAATACTGGGCCAATCCGCGGTTCGCCTCAAGAGAAGACTGTATCTGCGGGGGGAGTCTGAGGGGTCTCCCCTCAGGTCTCAGAATCGCGCCAGGGCAAGCTTCGCCTCCGGTCCGATGCCAGACACCACCCAGATATCAGCTACGTGGAGCACGACGTGGGAATCGCGCCCTTCTATTCCCGTGCCAACGCCCTCCTGAGTGACGACTTCAGATACTTTGGCGCCAATGGCACAGCTGCCTACAAACAAGACTTCCCCTTGATCGCGGCCGCGGTTGAACGCCTCGGTCAGGGACACCGCGTCTGGCACGAACCTGCGCTGATCGTCGAGTTGGAGGCCTTGGTCCGGGCGACCTGGCAGCTCACGCCTCGGCAAGTCAATGGCGAGCCGGCTCAGCGAACTGCCGCCGGTTGTGTCGTCGACCACCATTCGCGGTCCCGAGCCTCAAAGCCGAAAGCCGTCCCCGCTAACAAGAAGTGTTGACCGCCTGACCGCCGACCGTAGCCTACGGGAGCGTCCTGCGATTTGGGATAGGTGCGCTTACAGCGACTGGATCGGGATCAGCGCGTCGTCACCGGCGTACGGCGAGGCCTCTCTGCCTTCCATCTCCGCGATGACCCGGTCGCCCTCCTCGATCAGCGCCGACATGAACTCCGGCTCGTCCACGGTGCGGATGATCTCGCCCTTGCGGAAGATCACGCCGCGTCCCTTCCCGCCCGCAATGCCGATGTCCGCCATCTTCGCCTCGCCCGGCCCGTTGACCACGCAGCCCATCACCGCCACCGTGATCGCCTTGCCGAGCTTCGTAAAGTGCGCCTCCACCTTCTGCGCCAGCGGTATCAACTCAATCTCGATGCGACCGCACGTCGGACAAGCAACCAGCGTCGGCCCGTGCTGCCGGATCCCCAGGCTGTTGAGGATGTCATAGCAGACCGGGATCTCCTCCATTGGCGGCGCCGCCAACGACACGCGGATCGTGTCGCCGATTCCCTCCGAGAGCAGTATCCCGATGCCGATGGCGCTGCGCACGGAACCCGCACGGGACGTGCCAGCCTCCGTCACGCCGAGGTGCAGCGGATACGGCGTTCCACGCTCGTCCAGCTCGCGGGCCAGTCGGCGGTTCGCTTCGACCATCGTCGGCACGTCGAAAGCCTTCATCGATATTTTGATGTTGTCGTAGTCCATCTCCTCAAGGATGTTGATCTCCCAGAGGGCCGCGTCGACCATGCGCTGCACCATCCTCGGCGGCAGCTCGCCGTCGGCCAGCGCGGGGATCGGTGGCAGGCTACCTGCGTTGACGCCGATGCGGATCGGGATACCGCGCTCTTTAGCCGCCGCGACGACGGTTTTCACCTTCTCGGGGTCGCGGATGTTACCGGGGTTGAGGCGCAGCGCATCGAACCCGGACTTGATCGCGGCGAGCGCCCAGCGGTAGTCGAAATGGATGTCTGCCGTGAGAGGGAGGGGCGTCTGCCGTACGATGTCGGGCAGCGCCGCCGCCGCTTCCTTGTCGGGCACGGCAATGCGCACGACCTCGCAGCCGAGCTCTGCCAGCTCGTGCACCTGCTTCACGGTCGCCTCGACGTTCGCGGTATCGGTAGTCGTCATCGACTGCACGACGACCGGCGCATTCCCGCCGATCTTTACGTCGCCTATCTGAATCTGTTTGGTCTGGCGTCGTGTCTGCGGGATCATCGGAACAGATCGTCTCCTCTCACGATTCGCGCAACGTCAAAGTAGCTGAGCACGATAACGAGGATCAATAGCGCCCCCATGCCAACCAGGTGGACCATCGCCTCCTTGGCAGGCGCAATACGGCGTCCGCGGCGCAGCACCTCGATCACGACGAAAGCCATTCGCCCGCCGTCCAGCATCGGCAGCGGCAGGATGTTCAGGATCGCCAGGTTGATGCTCAGCAGGCCCGCGAATTCAATCAAGCTCTGCCAGCCCGCCTGATCGACCACCTCACCCGTTACCTGGGCAATACCGATCGGACCGGAGACCGGCGCCGAGCCGCTGGCGCCCTTGATCTTCGCGTAGATCTCGTTGCGCGCGATCTTCAGCGAGTCCCACGTCGAGCGCCATCCACGCTTGAGCGCGGTCCACGGGTCCTCCGAACGCGTCTCCGTGAACGCGTACTGCGGCCCGATGCGTATACCCGTGGCGCCCTGAACAAAGTGCAGCGTCGTGCCTGCGGCCAGCGTGTCGGGGTCGCCCAGCCCGGCGGCCGCCGCGACGTCGGCATCGCTGACGCGCAGCTGCTGAGCTACGAAGGCGACCGTGTCGCCCGGCTGCGTGTCGTACTCGATCGCCAGATCGCCGCTGCCGATTATCAGCGTCATATCCTCGGGCAGCAGAAAGTCGATCTCAGCAGCCTGACGCACCGCGTCGCGGTCGAAGCCCGTCGCATCAGAGACGCTCGAAACGTCGTCGCCGGGCTGCACCACGTAGTCGTACGTCGGCGGCGCCCAGCGTGGTGTCACCGTCACTGTCTCTTTGCTCACCACCTGCGTGATTGGGTCGGTCCGGCGCACGACGATGTCGGTCTCTTCGCCGAGATTGAGCCTGATGTTGTAGCTCGCTTCTGAGACGCTCTGGATGTCGCGCCCGTCAATCTCCTCGATCACGTCGCCGAGCTTCAGCCCCGCGAGCGCGGCCGGCGAGTCCGGTACTACCTGCGCGATCACAGCCCGGCCGACGGGTACCTCCTTGGGTAACATCACTGCTGCCGAGAACAAGAGGATCGCCAGCACCAGGTTCATGAAGGCCCCGGAGCCCATGACGATGAGCCGCTTCCATGCCGCCAGCACCGCCAGGCTGCGCGGGTCGGTCGGGTCTTCCTCTCCCAGCAACCGCACGAAGCCGCCCAGCGGCAGCCAGTTCACCGTGTACTCGGTCTCGCCGCGTTTGAAGCCAAAGGCGCGCGGCGGGTATCCGATGCCGAACTCGAGCACCTTCACACCGAAAAGCTTCGCTGTGACGAAGTGGCCGAGCTCATGGATGACAACGAGGACGACGAGCACCCCGAGGAAGGGCGCTACGTATGAAGTCAGAACGTCTAGCACTCAGCGAGCCTCAATCCAGGCCGTCGCGAATTCGCGACCCCATGCGTCGGCTGCAAGAACAGCCTCTAAAGAGATTTCGTCAGTTGTAACGTGCCCCTCCAGTGTGTCAGAGAGAAGCTCGGGAATGTCGAGGAAGCGTAAACGGCCGGTTAAGAATGCGTTCACTGCCTCTTCGTCCGCCGCGGCTAGCGCCGCCGGGTACGTCCCGCCGCGCGAACCGGCTGCCAGCGCGTAGCCCAAACACGGGTAGCGCTCCATGTCCAGCGGCTCGAAGCGTAGCGACCCCATGCCCGCGAAATCGACCGGCTTGAGCGGCGTCGGCAGGCGCTCTGGGTAGCTCAGAGCGTACTGGATCGGCTGCCGCATATCGGGTGACGAAAGCTGCGCCTTGAACGAGCCGTCCACGAACTCGACCATCGAATGGATGATGCTCTCGCGGTGCATCAGCACGTCGATCCGGTCGTAAGGCACGTCGAACAACCACCGCGCTTCGATGACTTCGAGGCCCTTGTTGAACAGCGTCGCGGAGTCGACCGTGATCTTGCGGCCCATCGACCAGTTCGGGTGGGCCAGCGCCCGTTCCGGCGTGATCGCCTCCATCTCAGCCAGCGGCAGGTCCCGCAGCGCGCCGCCGGAGGCCGTGATCACGAGCCGTTTCACAGACGCGACGTCCTCCCCCGCCAGGCACTGCCAGATTGCGGAGTGCTCCGAATCGACGGGCCGGATGCTGCCGCCGCCCTTGCGCGCCGCTTCCTGCAGCAGCCCACCGGCCATGACCATCGCTTCCTTGTTGGCGATCGCAACCGTCTTGCCGCGCAGCAGCGCCTGCATGACCGGCTCCAACCCCTCCTTGCCGACGACGCCCGATATGATTATGTCGACTTCATCGGCGCAAGCTACGTCCGTGATGCTGCCGCGCTTCACGTCCGCACCGATACGGCCCCGAAGCGCAGCGGGGTTGGCGCACGCCACGATGCCCGGCGCGAACTCCGCGACCTGCTTCGTCAGGAGGTCCGCGTTGTTCCAGGCGCTGAGGCCAACCACCTTGAAGCGCTGGGGGTAAGCGCGAATTACGTCGAGGGTTTGACAACCGATCGACCCGGTCGAGCCCAGTACGGCGACACGAGTCAGGGGAGAATTCACTTCGAATCCAGTATACAGGCCTGCCGCTTACAGGCTGCCTAAAGGTCGATGACCCACTTGACGTAGTAGTAGACCGCGGGCGCCGCGAATAGCAGGCTGTCCAGCCGGTCGGCAATGCCGCCGTGGCCCGGCACCAACCCGCTCGAATCCTTGACGTCGAGAGCCCGCTTCAGCGCCGACTCGGCGAGGTCACCCGCGCCGATCAGCGGCGGCAAGAGCAATCCGATCAAGACCAGGTCCAAAGTCTCGAAGCCGATTCCGATCGCAGCATCGAGGACGAATACCGCGATGAACCCCGTGACGAGACTGCCCAGTGTACCTTCGATCGTCTTGCCAGGGCTGATCGCCGGCGCCAGCTTGTGCCGCCCAATCGCGCGGCCCACCGCGTAGGCGCCGGTATCGGTCGCCCACACGAGGAACAGCGTGAATAACAGGAGCTCCCGTCCGACAGTTGAATCGAAGTCGACCTCACCCGGGTACGCGGTCCAGCCGCCCGCGAATAAGATCCCCCCATCTGGTCCATGAATCAGGGGGATCTCACGCAGCAGTACTAGGTGGGCGGCTAGGACACCGAGATAGAGCGGCGCGGCGATACTCCACAGCCACTCGGTAACGTCGCGCTGCGGGTGATTGGAAAAGGTCAGGGCAGCACCCATCACGGCGATTACACCGACGATGGCGCCGAGCAAATAGGCCTCGCCGAAATACGCCGCCACGGGCAGCGCGGCAGCCGCCAGCGCCGCAATAACGGCCATCGGCGTGCGCATGACGCCGCGAGCATTGGCGAACTCCAGCGTCGCGATGCAGACCGCGGCCGAGACCACGGCGGCAAGCAACGCGTCGCCGACCCAGACGGCCCCCGCGATCAGGGGTATGCCGATGGCGGCTGTAATCAGACGTGTGACTAACAACGCGATGCGCGGACGCCGTTAGGCGTGTCTGCCGTTGGCCCCGTTGCCGTTCGAGGCGCCGTTGCTGCTGCCGCCGAAACGCCGCTCGCGCTGCGAATAGGCCACCAGCGCCCGGTCGATCTCCGCCTCGTCGAAGTCGGGCCAGTAGACCGGCGTCGAGTAGAACTCCGCATAAGCGGCTTGCCACAGCAGGAAGTTGGAGAGGCGCATCTCTCCGGCGGTGCGGATGACCAGGTCCGGGTCCGGCAGTCCAACCGTGTTCAGATAGCCCTCGAAGGCCGCCTCGGTCAGCTCGTCCGCTGAAATGCCCGCGTCCATCGCCCGCCGCGCCGCGTCGACGATCTCCGCACGCGACCCGTAGTTGAAGGCGACGCAGACGGTGAGCCGGTCGTTGTCTTTCGTCAGCTCGATCGCCCGCTCTATCCGCTGCCGCAGGTCGTCCGAGAGCGGAGCTAGGCTGCCGATGTGCACGAGCCGCACGCCATTTTCGTGCAGCGCATGTAGCTCTTTGTCAATCACGCGGCCGATAAGGCGCAGCAGTGGGTTAATCTCGCGCTTGGGGCGCCTCCAGTTCTCGGTTGAGAACGCGAATAGCGTGACGAATTCGACGCCGCGCTCGGCGAAGACCTGCAGCAGCGGGCGCAGGTTCTCGGTGCCCGCACGATAGCCCGCCTGCTTCGATAGGCCACGCTCCTGTGCCCAGCGTGCGTTGCCGTCCATGATGATCGCCACATGACGCGGCGTGCCGTTTTCACGTGATGGGGGTTTCGCTTTGGAAGATCGCGAGTTGCTGCGGGAGAGCATGGGGAGTGTGGTCAGACTTCCTTAAGTTCGGCTTCTTTGTGCTTCCCGCGTTCGTCGATCTCCGCGATATAGCGATCCGTGAGCTTCTGCAGCGCTTCCTGCGCGTTGTGCTGCTGATCCTCGGATGCTTCCTTGTTCTGGACCAGCCTTTTGATGTGCTCCATGCCGTCTCTGCGCACATTGCGGACGGCCACCCGGCTGTCCTCGATACGCGAGTGAACCAGCTTGATCATGTCCTTGCGCCGTTGCTCTGTGAGTGGTGGGATCGCCAGCCGGATGATGGCCCCGTCGTTTGAAGGCGTTAGGCCCAGGTCGGATGCCAGGATCGCCTTTTCGATCGCGGTCATCGCCGTCCGATCCCACGGATGGATCGTCAGCAGGCGCACTTCCGGCGCTGATACCGTCGCCATCTGGTTGATCGGCAGTGAGCTACCGAAGTAGTCGACCCTGATGTGATCGATCAGTCCGACATGCGCGTGACCGGTGCGAATCGATGCCAGCTCGCGGTCAGCGGCTTCCACCGACTTCTTCATTCGGTCTTCGCTATCGCTTAGGACATCCTCGATCATGGCGCTCTCCCCAGCTGGGACCGGAATGAAAGGCGCTACTCGCCGATTTCAAAGCGTGCGAAACGCTTAACCTGGATGTTCTCTCCCGTCTTGCCGATCGTCTCGTTGATCAGCGTCCGGATATCCTTCGACGCGTCTTTAATCCACGCCTGCTTCAGCAGCACGAGCTCGTCGACACGCCCGCCGGCGCTCTCGGGCACCGGGTCGTCCTCCGTGATCGTGGCCGGGTTCATAGCCGCCACCTGCATGGCGATGTCGCGCGCCAGCGTTTGGAAGTCGGGCGTGCGCGCCACGAAGTCCGTCTCGCAGGCGACCTCGACGATGACACCGATGCGGCCGCCGGCATGGATGTAGCTCTCGACCAGGCCCTGGGACGTCACCCGATCCGCCTTCTTCGCGGCGGTGGCAATTCCCATCTCGCCCAGTTTCCTGACGGCGCCTTCGAGATCCCCTTTGGATTCCTCGAGCGCCTTCTTGCAGTCCATGACGCCCGCGCTGGTCATTTCGCGCAGTTGTCTAATGAGGTCGGCTGTTATCTCCGGCACGCGTCCTACTTCTCCTCGGTGGTGACCGCTGCCTCCGCCACCGGCTCCGCGTCATCCGCGGGGCTTGGCTCATCCGGCGACACGGAATACGTCGTCTGTCCCTCTTCGAACTCGAACTGCTCGGCGTCATCGCCCAACTCGCGGCGCTGCAGGCCCTCGAGGACCGCGTCCGCGATGCGGGTCGTGACAAGACGGACGGCGCGGATCGCGTCGTCGTTGGACGGGATCGGGTAGTCGATCAGGTTCGGGTTGCAGTTCGTGTCCGTCATCGCGACGATCGGCGTCCCGGTGCGGTTTGCCTCCGCGATGGCGATGTACTCCATGCTCGGGTCGACGATAAACAGCGCCGCCGGCAGCCGCGTCATCTCTTTGATGCCGCCGAAGTGCCGGTTAAGCCGCTCGATCTCCTCCTCAATCTTGAGGACGTCCTTCTTCGACATGCGGCCGAACTCGCCGCGCGCCAGGGCATCTTCGAGCCGGACAAGGTGGTCGATACGGCCTTGAATCGTCTGGAAGTTAGTCAGCGTGCCGCCAAGCCACCGGCTGTTGACGTAAGGCATGCTGCAGCGCGTTGCTTCTTGCTGAATCGTCTCCTGGGCCTGCTTCTTGGTGCCGACGAAGAGGATCGCGCCGCCTTTTGAGACGGTGTCCGATACCCACTCACTCGCCTCTTCCAGACGGCGGACCGTCTGCTGCAGGTCGATGATGTGGATGCCATTACGCTGCGTGAAAATAAAGGGCCGCATACGCGGGTCCCAGCGCCTTGTCTGGTGCCCGAAATGCGCACCTGCCTCTAGCAGGGATTTCATCGTTACAGTTGTTGCCACGCTGTAAGCATCCTCCTTCTTACGACGCGTCGTCATTGAGTCTGAGCCAGACTGGTTGTGCGGTTTTCAAGTATAGCATGGGACTCACCTGGCTTCGGGCTTGCGAACTACCTGTGCCCGGACTACGGTTCACTCGATACAAAGGGGGCTCTCAGCATGACGAACAGCGCGGGCAGCATCAGGACTGAAGCAGGCATCGTCTTCGGGACGGCGGACGGCGCCGAGCTCAAGCTCGACGTCCACCGCCCGCCGACGAGCAGGGGAAACGGCGCCTGCGTAATCGAGCTGTTCGGCGGCGGTTGGGTCCGCGGTCATCGCGCCGGCCACTACGACGGCGCCTTCAGGCGATTCGCGGCCCTGGGTTACGTCTGCGTCGCTCCCGATTACCGCCTCGCGCCGGGAACAAAGTGGCCCGGCCAGCTCGAAGACGTGAAGGCCGCCGTAGGCTGGGTCAAAGACAACGCCCAGCGCCTTGGAATCGACCCGGCGAAGATCGTCCTCGCCGGCTACTCCGCAGGCGCCCAGCTGGCGATGATCGCTAGCGCGGATGCAGACCTCGGAATCGCTGCTTGCGTCGTCTACTACCCCGCCAACGTCAAGCGCCAGGAGGACGGCTCCAACCATCCCCTCGTCGCGGCCGGCAGCAGCGACGAGGGGTACGACGATCTGCAGCCCGTGAGCCACCTCCGCGCCGGCTACCCGCCCACGTTCATCATCTGCGGCACGTCCGATCGTTTCCACGATCACGTCACGCAGCTTTACGAGAAGCTACGTGGCTTCGAAGTGCCCGTCGAGTTGCACCTCCTCGCCGGCCAGGACCATATCTTCGACCGCAATCCGGAGTTCGCGGACATCTCGCGCGATTGGTGCCACCAGTTCATGGACCGCTACGTGGTCAACCCGCGCGATTATCCTGCCTACCAGCGCCCGGCCCCCGTGACCGCCTGACCAAGTGACGACATCTCACGAACGGCTGCAGGAGCGGCTGGCGCGCCACGCCGGCTTCGGCCTCAAGCGCGCCGGCGGCGAGGGCGACATCGCGTCCGCAGCCTGGATCAGCGAGACGCTCACCAACCTGGGCTTCGACGTGAAGACGACGCAGAGCCAGGTGCCGTGGTTCGACGCAAACGTCGCTGAACTGCGGAGCGGTGAGGTAGCCGCCACCGTGCATCCGCAACCCGTCGTCATGCCCACCGGCCCGGACGGCGTCAGCGGACCTCTGGTCGGCGTTCACCACACCTCGGAGGCGCCCGCGGCTCGTGATGCCATCGCGCTCGTCATCGCACCCTTCGCGCGCCATGCCACGATTCAGAGCCCGGCGACCGGACCGCTGATCAAGGCCTGCGCCGAAGCCGGCGCACTCGCCGTCGTCCTCGTCACAACGGGCCCATCGGGCGAAGCGTCGCTGCTCAACACGGATCCCGGCAAGCCCTTCGCGCCGCTACCCATCGCGCTCCTCGCACCGAAGGACGCGGAGCCCTTCGTCGCCGCGGCGGCCGCTCGCGCCGGCGCCACGCTGGTGGTAACAGGCAACGGCGGGCATCGCCAGACGCCCAACCTCATCGCCACGCTGCGGCGCGGTCCCCAATGGCTGGCGCTCTCGACGCCACGGACTGGCTGGTTCACCTGCGCCGCGGAGCGCGGCAACGGCATCGTCGCGTTCCTCGAGCTCGCCGAATGGGCAGCGCGGCGGTTCCCTAACCTCTCGATTTTCGGGCTCAACACGGGCGGCCATGAATACATGTTTGTCGGCACTCACGACTCCGTGGACGCCTGGCCTGCGCCCGCCGACACGAGGCTCTGGGTGCATCTCGGCTCCGCGATGGCGGCGCGAGACAGGATCGCCGTCGGCGGCCGGCCGGCCGTACTCGCCTCCGCCGACTCGCACCGTATCCTGATGACGACGGCCGACCTGCTCGATGACGCGAAGCGCTGCTTCACCGGCCTCACCGGCCTCGAGGCGCCGCGTGAGGTCCTGCATGGCGCCGGCGAACTATCGACGGTCATCGACCGCGGCTATCGCAGCGCCTTCGCGGTCCTGGGGGTCCATAGCTGGTTCCACACCGAAAGAGATACCATCGAGACGACGAGCGGTGATCTGCTCGCACCTGTCATTGAAGCGCACAAGCGGCTGATAGAGGCCGCAATTGAGCCGGGAGGAAAGTCCTGATGGCCAGCAACGTCGATACAGCACTCCGCGTCGAAAAAGACATCACGTTCGCGGAAGCAGACGGACGCGAGTTGAAGCTCGACCTCTACTATCCCAACCCGGCGCTGGACAAGCGCACGGCCGTGGTCCAGCTTTACGGCGGCGGCTTCACCCGCGGCAGCAAGGACGGCCGCAACACGGCCAGCGCCGCCTTGCTGGCAGAGCGCGGCTACCTCGGCATCTGCACAACTTACCGCCTCTCTGACGAGGCGAAGTGGCCCTCCCAGCTGCACGACGTCAAAGCCACGATCCGATGGGCGCGAGCCCACGCTGCCGAGATCGGCTTCGAGCCCAACCGCCTCACCCTCGCGGGTTACTCCGCCGGGGCGCTTCTCGCGCTCGTCGCGGCCGGCACCGGCGACCGGCCGGAGTTCGAGGGCGGCCTCGGACCCGCTGGCATCAGCTCAGCCGTCGCGGCGATCATGGTCCACTTCCCCGGGCTCATCCGCAGGCAGGCCGACGGCAGCGATCACCACCTCATGCCGCCGGGCTCCGACGCCGCGGCCTACACGGCGGCCGACCCGTTAACGCACATCGGGCCGTCTTTTCCTCCGGCGATCTTCTTCCATGGCACCGCGGACGACGTACTGCCGCATACCTACAGCGTCGACTTCTCGGAGAAGCTGCGCGCGGCAGGCGTGGCAACGGAGTATCACGTCTTTGACGCGATGCCGCACATCTTCGACAAGTACGAGCCCTACGGGAAGATCTGCGCCGACCTCAGCGATGCCTTCCTCGACAGGACCATCGTTGAGCCCAGGTCTTACCCGCGGCCCTAGGCCCTGCGCAGCGCTGCGTCGGTGATCCGCGCGCAGATCGTGTCGATTTCGTCATCGCCCGGCGGGTCGACGTCCTCGAAGTACGCTTCGTAGAAGTCGGCCAGGTCGTACGTCTTGGCCTCTTCCTGCCAATTCCGTAACGCGGCCAGCACGATCGATGCCTCGCGGTTGTCCAGCTCGATGTTCATAGCTACTGAGTCTGCCGCCACGGTCGCTTGACGGCAAGCGCTCCTTCGTTCACTCGCCCATCGTCACGGCGTAGAATGTCGCCCAGGACGAGCCGTGACTCCGGAGGTGGCGCATGCTGACAGCCCGTAACAATGAGCTGATTACACGCACGGGGCCCGGCACGCCGATGGGCGACTATCTGCGCCGATTCTGGATCCCGGCCCTGACCAGCCACGAGCTGCCCCAGCCCGACTGCGCCCCGCTGCGCGTCAAGCTGCTGGGTGAAGCGCTGGTTGCCTTTCGGACCACGTCAGGCTTGGTCGGCCTCATCAAGGAGAACTGCCCCCACCGCGGCGCATCGCTGTTCTTCGGCCGCAACGAGGATTATGGCCTGCGCTGCGTCTATCACGGCTGGAAGTTCAACACGACCGGCGCTTGCATCGACATGCCTTCCGAACCCACGGAATCCAACTTCAAAACCAAGGTCCACGCCACCACTTACCCGACCCTGGAGCGCGGCGGCTTCGTTTGGACTTACATGGGACCGCCGGAGCTGACACCGGAGTTCCCGCAGTACGAGTGGACGCTCGTGCCGGACGGCCACGTCATGGCTAGCCGGCGCATTCAGCACTGCAACTACCTCCAGGCTGTCGAGGGAGGCATCGATTCGGCGCACGTGCCCTTCCTGCACGGCGTCCTCGACCCGCAGCAGCGCCAGGCGCCGAGCCGCAAGTACCTCTACGGAGACCTGGCGCCCCGGCTCATGGTGGAGCCGACGGACTACGGGTTCGCCTACGGCGCCCAGCGCGACGCCGAGGCCGACAGCTACTACTGGCGCTTCACGCCCTTCATGCTGCCGTTCTTCACAGTCATCCCCGGCTTCGCGCCCCCTGATGAGCCTCAAGAGCCTGAAAACCTGACGTACAGCGGCCACGGCTGGGTCCCGCTGGACGATGAGAGCTGCTGGATGTTTACGTACTCGTGGAACACGGGCCGGCCGCTTCGCGAGGGCGAAGGGCATCCCGCTCACTACGTGGATCTCCTGCCCGGCACGTTGACGCCGGCTGCCAGCGCCGCCAACGACTACTTCCTCGATCGAAGCGTCCAGAGGAACGCGACCTATACGGGCATCGAGAACGGCTCGCTGCAGGACGCCGCGATCCAGGAGAGCATGGGCGCCGTATTCGACCGCACCCAGGAGCACCTCGGCACCACGGACCGCGCCATCATCGCCCTGCGCAATCTCTATCTTGAGGCCGTACGAGAGGTGATGGAGGGTGGTGAGCCTGCGCTGCCCCAGCGCGAAGGCGCCTTCCGCGTCCGCTCCGTCTCAGCCGTGCTTAACCGCAGCGTCTCGTTTGAGCAGGGCCGCGAGGCTATGAACCTCATCTAAGGTCTGGGGCGCTCGTACCCCGTGTTACACGATCCGTGAGAAACGTTGCTTTCTGCAGCCCTATGTGAACGGACCGAGTTGGAAAGTGGCGCGCTCGGAGGGATTCGAACCGTTCCTAGCGACACCACTATATATTAAGGGCGATTCGCGCGTACTTGACTCGAGGCTGCATTCCGTTTCTGAATCTTCGCAAAAGGGCTGTTGACCCTCCAGTTACTACAGGGTTTAGGCTTCTGGCATGAGAGAAAAGCTAACCATCGGTGAGGTCGCGAGGGCCACAGCTCTGCCCGTCCAAACGATCCGGTTCTATGAGGGAGAAGGGCTGATTCCCCCTCTTGCCAGAACTGAAGCCGGTTATCGAGTTTTCACGGCGTCTGATGTCCGGCGGCTGAGACTAGCGAGCAGGGCACGCATGCTCGGTTTGGGCTTATCTGAGATCAAAGGCTTGCTCGACAAGGCGTTTACGTCTGACTGTGCCGACTTTGCAGAACAACTGCTAAGCGTCGTTGCAAAACAGCAGGCCGAGATCGGTCAGCGCATCGAAGGACTGATGCCCTTGCGTGATGATCTTACCGCTCTTGAGCAGCACGTCCGGCATTCTCGGAAGAGGCTGGAACCGGGCCAGTCGGTGGCTCGGTGTGAGTTCTGTCCCATCATCGACGGTGAAGGAGGTGCCAAATGAAGAAGGAAAAGCCGATCCGCGTTGGTGAACGCATTCCCGTGATCACCGTGCCCGTAGAGAAAACAAGGGCTACTGGCTGCGCATGCGGAAACTGCTGCGGCCTCTGCTGCGGAGGGTGAAGCGCTGACTAGGGAAAGGCGGTCATCTTAGACCGCCTTTCTTCTTATCCGATAGAAGTGGCGCGCTCGGAGGGATTCGAACCCCCGACACCTGGTTCCGAAGACCAGTGCTCTATCCGCTGAGCTACGAGCGCCTGAAGGCTAGTATTTCGCGCTTCGGTAGGCCTGTAAAGGCTAGTTCCCGGTCCTGCCCGATACCTGCACCACGAGGTCGACGCGCGTGTAGCTGGCGTCCTCCTCATACGTATCAGCCGTGAGCTGCCCGTTCAGCGTCTCCTCGCCGTCATCGAACTCGATACCAACCGCGAAGCTGGTCGCGTCGGTGTTCGTCGAATCCGTGACCTCCCAGTTCTGAGCCGCGAACTCTCCCTTGTAGTAATCGATCACGTCGTCCTGCGAGTCCTGGGTCAGGAACGTCACCGCGAACAGCTGGCCGCCCTGGCCGCGCTGTGAGTAGCTGTCGATCACAATGGTCTCGCCGTCGGCGCCGTAGATCGGCACGGTTTCGGGGAAGTTAAGCGGCAGCGGCCGGCTCTGACCCAGCAGCGCTGCCGTGGGCCCGGTGCCCGGCGTCAGCGCCGCCGACAGGTCCTCGTAGGTCAGCAGGATCGATGTGACGTCGTCCAGGTCCGAACGGTGCACCGTAATCACACCGGAGACGTCGGCGTTATCGGGCCGTGTGAACTGGATGCCCGTGACCTGCGAGCCCGTCTGCCCGATCTCCACCTGCCAGGGGTCGGCGTCGAGTTCGGTCCGGAAGAAAGAGAACACTTCGTCGGCGGGGTCTTCAGTCGTTAGCACCACGAAAAAGTTGGTACCGCCCGGGGTGACGATGGCGAACGACACGACCGGATCGGCGCCCGCGTAGAGTGGGATATCGCTCGGCAGGTCGGCCGGCAACTCGCCCTTGTACGAATCAACCTGAGTATTCGAGTCCGGGTTTAGCCGCAGCAAGCCCTCGACGATGCCGGCGGCGTTCCCGCCGCCACCGCTGCTGCTGCCGCCCGCAAACACGTAAACCAGGATGCCGACCACGACCGCCGGTACGACGGCCAGCAAGAGATACGGTAGCCACGCAGGCAGGCCACGGCCCACCGCCGGGGGCGAAGGTGGAGTCGATGCGCTGGAGGATTCGGAAGTATCAGGCGTAGCAGGCGCTGCCTGAGTTTCAGATGTCGCTTCTTCGTTCATGGCAGCCGCCGGGATCAAGATTTGTGGGGTGGGCGAGGGGATTCGAACCCCCGATCTCCAGGGCCACAACCTGGCGCCTTAACCGCTAGGCGACGCCCACCACGTTCCTTACGGAAGAAAGCTCCCGCCCAAAGACGGGAGCCAACTCGATAAGGCTGGATTCAACTCTAGCATGGGCCGATTCAGGCGGTCAAAACGCGCCGACGCCGCCCTCAGGTCTCGTAGATCGCCCCTCAGACGCGTTGTATGATCGGCCTGCTTCCCCGCCGTGGGAGGCTCCCCGGCCCTCTGTTGTACGCCGTCCCTCACCCTAAGGAGGTCCCATGTCCAGCTTCGCCGAGTCCCTGAGCAGCGGCCGCTTCCTGGTCACTGCCGAGCTCAACCCGCCGAAGGGCACGGACCTCACCGACATGATGAAGAAGGCAGAATCGCTGCGCGGCTGGGTTGACGCCTTCAACCTGACCGACTCCGCCAGCGCGATCATGACCATGGCGCCGATCGGTGCGGCCGTAGCCTTGAAACAGGCAGGCTTCGAGGCGATCCTCCAGCTCACCAGCCGCGACCGTAACCGCATC
>Ga0214471_10002294_pt1 | contig 15038 bp, 11 predicted proteins | sample RVTome_5_FD_207665 | JGI IMG/M metagenome (GOLD analysis project Ga0214471, IMG submission 207665) | Soil microbial communities from uranium-contaminated site in the Upper Colorado River Basin, Wyoming, United States - RVT142D155 | ecosystem: Environmental > Terrestrial > Soil > Contaminated >... | reverse complement strand
CCCACACCACGACGAAGCCGCCGGAGGCATCATGCGAGACCGCCGGACGATCCTGGCGGTTGGCGGTGAAGCTGTTGATTCGAAACTCGGCGCCCTGCGGCGTCCCGCCGCTGTCGAAGCGCCGGCCAAAGATTCCAAAAGAAGAGCCATCCTGGCCATTGCTCTCCCACACCACCACGAAAGCGCCAAAGGAATCATGTGAGATCGCCGGGCAGCTCTGGAAACTCGTGGTGAAGCTGTTGATTTGGAACTCGCCGCCCTGCGCCGTCCCGCCGCTGTCGAAGCGCTGGCCGAAGACTCCCAAATTGGAGCCGTCCTGCCCATAGCTATGCCACACGACCACGAAGCCGCCGGAGGGATCATGCGAGACCGCCGGGAAGCCCTGGTAGCTGGTGGTGAAGCCGTTGATTTGGAACTCGGCACCCTGCGGCGTCCCGCCGCTGTCGAAGCGCTGGCCGAAGACCCCAGAAGAATAGCCATCCTGGCCAAAGCTATTCCACACTACCACGAAACCGCCGGATGAATCATGCGATACTGCCGGAAAACTCTGCAAACTCGTGGTGAAGCTGTTGATTTGGAACTCGGCGCCCTGCGGCGTCCCGCCGCTGTCGAAGCGCTGGCCGAAGACTCCAAAAAGAGAGCCATCCTGGCCAAAGCTAACCCACACCACCACGAAGCCGCCGGAAGAATCATGCGAGACCGCCGGGACCGGCTGGGAGCTAGTGGTGAAGCTGTTGATTTGGAACTCGGCGCCCTGCGGCGTCCCGCCGCTGTCGAAGCGCTGGCCGAAGACTCCATACGAAAAGCCATCCTGGTCAAAGCTATGCCACACCACCACGAAGCCGCCCGAGGAATCATGTGAGACCGCCGGAATGCCCTGAGAGTTCGTGGTAAAGCTGTTGATTTGGAACTCGCTCCACAGCGGCGCGGCGCACAGAAGCGCAAGCGCGCCCGCAGCGCACCCCGCGCCTCGCCTCAGGCTCACGGCAATCCCCTCACATGTCTGCCCCGGTGAGTCTATGGTCCGCTGGACGGATCAGTCAAAGCCTTCTCCCATAGGGGTTGTCATTCCGGCGCAAGCCGGAATCCATACGGCGTTCCCAACGGTTACCACATGCGACTGGATCCCGGCTTTCGCCGGGATGACGCTGGGCGGCGTGGCGCCGGGATGACGGTATGTCGCTGCCGCGGCTGCGCACGGCGCAACGCACTGAAAGCGCAGCCCCTCACCCCGGCCCTCTCCTTTAGGCCCCGCGGGTCCGGAGGGAGAGGGGGTTACGCGGCGGCGCGCATGCCTTGCTTGGCGCGCTCGGCCTTTTGGGCCTCGAGCGCCTGGCGGTGCTCCTTGATCCCCTGGATGAAGGACCGCTTGTGGCGGTTGTAGAGAGTGCTGAAGAACCAGTAGAGCGCCTTGGGGTACCACTGCAGCGGCCGGATCTTTGCGAAAGTGCGGATCCAGCTCTTGGGGATGAACTCGTGCATGGTCATCGCCATCAGCAGGATGTAGAACATCTCCTGCTTGCTGCGCGGGTAGTCGAAGCTCATCACCCACTGGTCGAGCGCCTTCTGTGAGTTGGCGCCCTCGATGTGCTTGTCCTTGATGATCCCCATCTCCAGCGCCATGTCGGTCAGCTTGGTGTTGGGGAAGTAGGTGAGGGAAGCGAAGTTGATCTCGAACGGCCGCTTCAGCTTGAGCAGCAGCGAGAGGGTGGCCTTGTAGTCCGCTTCGGTCTCGACCGGGTTGTCGACGATGATGTCGTAGGAGCGGATCGGGATGTCGAGCTCCTCGAGCTCGCGCGCGCCGTCGATGATGTCCTGCCGCGCGGTGGTGCGCCCGTACATGTCCTTGAGCGACTTCTCGCTGCCCGACTGCACGCCCAGGATCACGAAGTTGAGGCCGGCTTCGCGCAGCTCCTTCATCAGTTCCTTGGCAGTGTACTTGGGATGGGTATAGATGCCGAACGGCATTCCGATCTCGGCTTTCCACTTGGAGGCGAACTCGAGCACCCAGTCGTGCTTGAACGCGAACACCTCGTCGTGGAAGAACACCCGGTTGATCTTGGGGTTGGCCTCCATCGCGTCCTTGATCTCGGCGATCAGGTTGTCGACCGTGCGCTGGCGCACCTGCTTGCCCTTGCCCTTGAAGATCTCGACGAAGGCGGATTCGGAGCAGAAGGTGCAGCGGAACGGGCAACCGCGCGCCCCGAGCATGTCGTAGACGGTCTCGTCGACGTTGCGCACGTTGATGTAGTGCATCCGCTCGAAGTCCTTGTAGAGCGGGAACGGCAGGTCGTCGAGGTCCTTGGCGGTCATTCCGACCGGCCGCTTGATCACGCCGGGCTGTCCCGGGCCGTAGGTGTTGAAGTAGAAGTTGTCGAGCTCGAGGATGTCCTCGCCCTTGCCGAGCCGGTCGATGAGGCGGGTGAACCACTCCTCGCCTTCGCCGATGCAGACGATGTCGGCGTAGGGCAGGCAGCTCTCGGGATCCAGGATCGGGTGGGTGCCGCCCCACACGATCGGGATCTTGCCCAGCTCGCGGGCGATGTGGGTCACCTGGACCGCGATGTGGAACAGCGACGAGCGCAGGCTGATCCCGACCACGTCGGGCTTGAGCTGCGCCAGTTTGATTCTGAGCTGGTTTTCTTCTTCGAGCGTGAGCGGCTCGTAGCGCAGCGGTGCCGGATTGAGCCGGAACTGTTCGGCGAAGTTCTCCGGCATGACCGGGTCTTTGAGGAAGATCGCCTGGACGTCGTGTCCCGCCCGCATCAGGTGCGAGGCCATGTAGCGTACGCCGAAGGCGTTGTGATCGTAGAGCGCTATCAGCGCTACCTTGAGCTTACCGTCCGGACTCGGGTGCAGATCAAAGCGACTGTTCATCTTCTTCCTCTTGATGGCGTATTTGAATTCCTTGTAGACCCCGACCAGCTCCGATCGGGTCATCTTGTCGGCCAGGATCAGGTGGTTGTCGTAGTAGCTCTCGATATCCTCGAAGTCGACCACGCCGCTGATCGTGCTCCAGTCCATGTTCTCGTTGACGATGCCTTTGGCTTCGGCTTCCTCCCACACCTTGGTGCCCGGCAGGGGCGTCAGCACGTAGACCTGGGAGTCGTCGATCGGCTGGCTCTCGAAGAAGCGGATCGAGGTGCGCACGTCCTCGGCGGTTTCGTTCGGCGAGCCGATGATGAACGGGCCGCCGACTCGGAGGCCGTGGCGCTTGGCCATCGCGAAGGCGTGCTCGAGCTGCTCCACCGTGGCGCTCTCAGCCTTGAGGTACTCGAGGATGTGGGGCGCGGCCGACTCGATGCCGAAGTTGATCGCGACCACGTTCATGCGCCGCAGCTCCTCGAAGATGTCGTCGCTGACGGTGTTGACCTTGGCGTTGCAAGTGAAGCGCACTACTTTGTGCAGATCCTCGGCGACGATGCGCTCGGCGATCTCGCGGATGCGGCGCTTGTTGAGCGCGAACAGGTCGTCCTGGAACGAAATCTCCTCGTAGCCGTACTTGCCGACCATCTCGCGGATCTCCTCGACCACGTAGGCGGGCGAGAAGTAGCGGATCCGGTTCCAGAAGAAGGTCGAGGAGCAGAACACGCAGCGGTAGGGGCAGCCGCGCGCCGACAGCAGATGTCCGATCGGGCCGCGGAAGTTGTAGGCCTCGCGGTCCGGAAACGGGATGATATCCAATTCCTTGATCAGAGGACGATCCGGCGTGCTGGCGACTGCGCCGCCGTCGCGGTAGCAGACCCCTTGGATCTTGGCCAGATCGGCCGGATCGAGCCGGCCGGTCGCCTTGACGCAGTCGGCCAGCTCCAGAAAGGTCTGCTCACCCTCCTGCATGACCCCGGCGTCGAATGCCGGATGCAGGCTCTTGGGAATGTGGGTGATCTGGTGGCCGCCGACGACCGCCAAGCAAGGAATCTCGGCCTTGATCTTCTTGGTCGCCTCGCAAGCGGCATGGTAGTAGGGCGTGGTGGCCGAGACGCCGACCAGCTGGGGCCGGTACTCGATCAGCTCCGCCAGGTCGTCGTCCGAGAACACCCGAACGTCCTGGTAGTCGCCATACTTCTTGGCATAGCTCGAGAGGTAGCCCAACCCCAGGGGCGGCCAGGTGTGCTCCATCTCCTTGAGAAAGCCCCGGGTATAGACGAGCGCTATTCGCATCTCAGCAGATTCCACCCTCTCAGGACACCGGGCCGGCGCAATTGGGCCGACCGCGTTGAAAGTCGCGTCATTCTAGCAGGTCGGGGATACCCCGTCCAACCGGATTCCCCTCGGCCGCTGAGTCTACAATATGTGACCAGTTCAGTAAAGGAACATCCGCGGGGCGGTTAAGAGGGGCCTGAATGGGCGTTTTTTACCCCAGAGCGTCATTCTCGGGGTCCCGGGCCCCTCAGGATCTCCTCCCGAGTCGCACCCAGAGCGCTTTCCAGGGATTCCTTGGGGATGCCGGTCACGAACGGGCGAATCAGCCAGCCGAGGGCGAACGGGATGCCGCGGGTCAGAGAGATCGACTCGCTTTCCTCGTAGACCCCGCCGCCGCGCTCCTCGAATCGCCAGAAGGAGACCAGGCGCCACAAGAAGCCCCCGTCCTGGCCGATCGGCTTTTCGCGCTCGCCCGGCTGGTCCGCGTTTTCAACCTCGGCAATGCGGGTCGAATTGGAACGGCTGTGGGCGCGCCGCGCATCGACCCGCCGGTAGCTCACGTCGTGCTCGGTATCGAGCGTGACGGTGATCACCTTGTTCTTGACCAGGCGGAGATAGATCTTGAAGCGGTCGCCGTCGCGCTCGATCAGCCGCGAGTCGACCACTTCGGGGTAGATGCGATGATGGCGGTCGTAGTCCTGGACCAGCTCCAGCACCTGGTCGAGCGTAGGGCCGGGGATGAAGACCGCGCCGTACCAATGGTGCACCATGCCGTCGGGGATCGAGATTTCCGCGCCGTTCGGGGCGCGGGTCTCGAGCGGTTGAATGAAGACCGCGCCGCCTTGGATGGTCTTCAGAATCGCGTGGCGATCGAAGTCGGAGCGGCGGTCCAGAAGGAGAAAGGGGCCGGGACCGGTGAGCTCGGCTTCGATCCGCGCAGCAGTGATCTCGACGTAGCGCTCGAAAGCCGCAACCGTCTCCGGCTTCAGCTCCGCACTGATCGCCGGCCGCGGCCCGAGGACGACGAGCAGCAGCAGAAGAGCTATTTCCCTCACCCTTGGAGGGCGGATTAAAGTGCGGGTGGGAGACTCAGCGATGGCTCTGTCTGTCACCGTTACCGCCATTCGATGCGCCATACCATCCTAGCGCTTTCGGTGGTTGTGACAGCATGGGCCATCTTCGCCCAGCCTCCGATCGCGCACCCTAATTCGTGGGGCCCCGAGAGCGATCGCGAAAGATAATTGCCAGACCCGAGCCCCCGATCGCGTCCCTGGCTGTGGAGGGACGAGCCATCCACAGCCGGATCACTAGTGCCGCCTTTCGCGGCGTGGAGGCCTGCTTGGTCGAGGTCGAGGTGGACCTATCCAACGGGGTGCCCCGCTTTGTTGTCGGCGGCCTGCCGGACGCCGCCGTGATCCAGAGCGAGGGCCGGGTCCGGGCCGCGCTGCGCAACTGCGGCTACCAGATCCCGTCCCGAGTGGTCACGATCAACTTGGCGCCGGCTCACTTGCCGAAGCAGGGCCCGAGCTTCGATCTCCCGATCGCGCTGGCCATCCTCGCCGCCGAAGGCAAGCTCGGCCAACGGCCGCTTCCCGAGGTGCTGGTTCTCGGCGAGTTGGGCCTGGACGGCGCGCTCCGGCCGGTTCGCGGGGTCTTGCCGGCGGCGCTCCGGGCCAAGCGGCAAGGGCTCGCCGGCGTCCTGGTTCCCAAGCAGAATGCGGCCGAGGCGACCTTGGTCGACGATTTGCCGGTGTATCCGCTGCGCTCGCTCCCCGAAGCGGTGGAAAAGCTCAGCGGCGGCCTCTGTAACGTCGATCCTGAAGCCAGGGCCGATCGGCTGCCGGTCGCTCCGAGCCCGGGGCCCGATTTGGCGGAGGTTCGCGGTCAGGCCTTCGCCAAGCGAGCGCTCGAGATCGCCGCGGCCGGCGGCCACAACCTACTGATGGTCGGCCCGCCGGGGAGTGGCAAGTCGATGCTGGCCCAGCGCCTGCCTTCAATCCTGCCGCCGCTCGATTCCCGCGACGCGCTCGAAGTGGCCTGCGCCTATTCGGTGGCCGGCCAGCTCGACCCAGGCGCCGCCTTGCCGCGCCGGCCGCCCTTTCGCGCCCCGCACCACACGGCCTCGGTCGCCGGTCTGGTCGGAGGAGGCTCGGTGCCGCGCCCGGGCGAGATCGCCCTGGCCCACCGCGGCGTCCTGTTTCTGGACGAGCTCCCCGAGTTTTCGCGCGGCGCGCTCGAAGCGCTGCGCCAGCCGCTCGAATCGGGCCGGGTGCTGCTGGCACGCGCCAGCGGCTGGGTCAGCTTTCCGGCCCAGGTCCAGCTGGTGGCGGCCATGAATCCTTGCCCGTGCGGCTACCTGGGCGACAACCGTCGCTCCTGCACCTGCCCGCCGAGCGTAATCCAGCGCTATCGCAACCGCGTTTCCGGTCCTCTGGTCGACCGATTCGATCTCACCATCGAAGTTCCGGCTCTGAGCTATCCGGAGCTGAAGACCGACGGGGGAGAAGCGAGCGCCGCGGTCTTGCGGCGGGTCGAAAGCGCACGGAGGCGGCAGAGGGAACGTCAAGGCGACGGGCGTCGCAACGCGGACCTTGCCCCGGCGGAGCTGGGCCGGTGGGCCAAGCCCGACCTGGACGGCGAGGATCTACTCGAGCAGGCGATGCAGCGCCTCGGCCTCAGCGCGCGCGGCTTGCACCGAGTCCAGCGGGTGGCCCGAACCATCGCCGACCTCGCCGGCCGGAGCCACATCGCCGCTTCGGATCTGGCCGAAGCGGTCTCCTACCGCGCCCTGGACCGAAACGGCAAGTGAATTGGGTTTTCGGGTCAAGCACGGCACAAGGTGGGGGGAACAAGGGCTTACCTGCCCTCGGCGGTCGGACCGCATCACCCCGGCGAAAGCCGGGCCGACCCGACCGAGCCACCCAATTGGGTGGCGAATCTAAGGCGAAGGTAACCTTTGAAGAAAAGGCTTGACACTGGTTAAGTTTTACTTGATAGTACGTGATTGATAGCGCTATGAATAAAGGAAAAAATTGAGTACGGCATTCGCAGTAGCGCTCCAGGAGCCAGCCGCAGCCGCGGTTTCCGGACCGGTTTGGGCCTCGGAAGTCTCGGTAGGGCCGGCACTGGACGACACCCCGCTCTTGGGCTTGGTCGCGGCTGCGTCCGCGGGGATCGGTGCCGAGCCAGTCATGCTGGTGGAGACGATCGCTTTTCTGCGGGCCTGCGACCTCGGCGGCCTGCGCCGCGCGCTTCTGGCGATGGAGTTCAGCACCGACATCGCGGAACTGGAAATGGCCAACCCGGGCATTTAGCCCTTTTCCCTCCTCCCTGGCGGTCCGAGACTTCGGTCTCGGGCCGCTCCCTCCCCAACCTTCACGCTCGATCCTGAGCGTGAACGGCCGCCCGCAGATCGGCGCCCCTCGTGAGCTTCAGTTTCGATAGGCACCAATGCCTTCGCGCAGTTGCAGGACCTCGGGCCAGTGGGCAGAGGCCGGCTCGATCTGCTCGGCGCGATCGAGCGCGGCGCGCGCCGCGCTCGCGTTTCCTTCGGCTAGCTCGGCGCGACCGAGGTCGATCAGAAAACGCACCTCGTCCGGCTTGAGTTGCGAAGCTCTGGCGAGCGCGTCTGCCGCACCCGGCGACGAGCGGCTGTGGAGCAGAGCGATACCCAAATTGGCCCACGCTTCGGCGCGGCGGGGCTGTAGCTCGACCAGTTTCTTCCAATGCGTCACCGCGTCCTGATATCGGCCGCCGCGCATCAAAGCGTCTCCGAGGGCAAAACGTGCCTCGGCGCGTTCCGCATCGAGCCCGACAGCGCGCTCCAGTCGCTCAACGGCGGCGGCCGAACGCCCCAGCTTGAGCAACGCGACCCCGGACCGCAGCACGGCGAGCCGGTTGTCCGGCTCTTGCTGGAGAGCCTGTTCGAAGACGGAGAGCGCTTCGCTCAGGCGGTTTTCGCGCAAAGCTCTTTCTCCGGCCAGCAGCAGCTCCCTGAGGCCAATGCGATCCTTGGGGTCCGGCAGGTCGTGCTCCGCCTTGCCGGTCCGCCCACCGGCTTCGACATAGCCCAGCGCCCGAAGCTTTTCCAAGATGGCTTCGTCGTCGACCGCGGCGGCTGTTGGGCCTTCCGAGCTGGCGGTGGCAGTCTTCAACCCGGCGTGCAGCTCTTCCCGAAGCTCCATTTCATCGCCGTACTGGTTGGAGAGCTCCTTCGGGTCGCGAACTAGATCGTAGAGCTCGGGCCGCGGGGCATCGATGAGCTTATAGCGGTGCGAGCGCACCCCTTGCAGCGGAGCCCAGCCGAAATAGACCCAGGGCAGCTGGGTTTCGACCAAAGCGAGCGGTGGTTCGTACGGCCGGCCGCTGATCAGCGGCAGCAGCGTCTGACCGTCGATCGCACCGGGAACGGGCAAGTCCAAGAGATCGAGAACCGTTGGGACGATGTCGACCAGCCGGGCCGGCTGCGCACTTTCTCCAGGCTCGATGGCATGGGGGGCGTGAAAGACCAAGGGGACCCGAAGGGTGCTGTCGTAGATGAAGTATCCGTGCGTCTTTTCGCCGTGCTCCCCGAGTGCCTCGCCGTGATCCGCCGCGAAAACGCTGACGATCGGGCTCGTCACGATCTGACCCAGCTCGCGCATGAGCGCGCCGATCGCGCTGTCGACCGCCATCACTTCGCCGTCGTAAGCCCCCCGCGGGCCCGGGTTCCAGAAGGCCCGGGGCGGCTCATAGGGATCGTGAGGATCATAGTAGTGGACCCAAACGAACCACGGCTGCGGCGCCTGCCGCAGCCAAGCGATCGCGGCTGCGGTGGTGGCGGGCGCTCGCCGTTCGACCCAGCCTTCTTGGCCCTCGGGCATGCGGTCGTCGTAGTGATCGAAGCCGCGATCGAGGCCGAAGATCGATTCGAGCGGATAACCGCTGACGAAGGCGGCGGTGGTCCATCCTTCGCGCTGGAGGATTTCCGACAGGAGCGAGATCTGTCGGGCGCCGAACACCTGTCCGTTGTCGTGAACGCCATGCCGGCGTGGCACCACGCCGGTCAGTATCGAGACGTGGGCCGGAAGCGTGAGTGGAACCGGTGAGATCGCGCCTGGAAAGCGAAAGCCTTCGGCGGCCAGCCGGTCGAGCTCCGGGGTGGCGTTGAGCCCACCGGTCCATCCGAGCGCGTCGGGCCGCAGGGTGTCGACGGTCAGCAGCAGAAGGTTGGGACGTGGCGAGGAGGCCGCGGAGCCGTTGCCGGACACAAGAAATCCGGCCGCGGCCAGCAACATCGCGGCCAGCCGAGCGCAACGGTCAGTTCTCATCGCTGGAGTCACAGGGGACGGGCTTCGAGAGCATGCCCGAGAACCGGCGTTTGAGTCCGGAACCGGTCACGTAGTCGAGATAGTAGTAGTAGGTTTTGCACGGCTCGACCTGTCGATCTTCAAACGCGTACTCACTAGGGCTGTTGCCCGCCTGGTGCCGGACATGCACCAACTCGGGGTTGATCCTGAGATACGGCCCCTCGCGACGCTCGCTGCGGTAAATCAGGTAGCCGTAGATATTGCGCTCTTTGGCCGCCTTCCATTCGAGTCTCGTGCTGGCGCTGCCGGCCGGCTCGCTTTGGGACGTTGGGGCGGCGGTGAAAGCGTGCGTGGCTGACCAGCCGATGCTCGACCACAGCAGGAGTCGAACCGTCCTCGCCCGCAAGCTCATGGCGGCTCCCCAGCTCCCGAAATGGGGGCTTCCGGGATTGCGAGCTGGCGGATCTCGGTCCCTGAAGGGACCACCCATCCCTGGTATTGAAGCGGCAGCGGCTCGTGCTGGCCCTGAGCATGAATCGTCAAAGTGCCCTGCAGGGTGAAGGTCTGGGTGAGCTCCGACGGATCGGTGGGAGGACGCCACACATGCAGCAGGGCGCAGCTGGGAGAGTCGGTCGGCGTTTCCGAGCAGGCCAGCAGCTCCCACCGAAGGATGTTGCCGGAATCCTCGATTCGGCTGATCGACAACGGCTTTAGGTCGCGCCGCTCGAGACGGATGGTTTTTGCCATCGGCTCGTGGGCCCGGGCCAAGCCCAGATCGATTGGGTTCTCGCTCGCGATCAGGTTGCCGTAGACCGCGGCACGAAAAGTGACGACATAGTCGGGTTGATGCGCGACGTTGGTCCGAAGTCGCAGCTTGCCGGTCCGCAGCCCCAGGGGCGCGCCGGGCGCAATTTCGGCCCGGACCGCGACCCCTTCGGCGGCGACGCCGATGCGCTCGCTCACTTCGAGTTCGAGATAGGGCGGTGCGCCTTCGATCGCCAGAATCCTCAAGGACTCGACCTCCCGGCAGTAGAGCTCGGCCCGCGTGGAGCCGCCAACGTCTCTCGCAACCACCCCGAAATCCAGTGTCGCCCGCTCGGGATCGTAAGCCGACTGCACGAACCCACTCAGGGTGAAGCGGTAGCGCTCGACGCACGGCTCATCGGTGAGGATCGCATAGCGAAACGCTGTCCGGCCCAAGCGCTCGGCCATGCTTTGACGAACACGTGCGACAGCCTTCCCGCCGGCGGGGATGAGCGGCGGCTCGACCCCGACTGTAGCGTCGCTGCTGACGGCTACGACTTCGCGAACTTCGATCGGCCGATCGCCCGAGTTGAAGATCTTGAATTCAGATTGAATCACCCGGTGCTGATAAACGTCGCCGAACTGCGCGTTCGGGTGCAGAATCTCCAGGGCCGGTCGGATGCCGGCGCAGGGGGACGCCGCGGCTGGGTGACCATTCGCCTGAGCCGCCGGCGATGCTAGAAGCGACCCCGCAAGCACCCAGGGTATGGCGGTATTGATCGCGATCAGGCTTGGGCGCGAGTCCATCGGCGCGGACGAAAAACGAAAACCCGCGGCCCGCGCGGCTAGAAGCGTGTGCGGATCCGCGGGTAGAGGTGTCGAACTTAGTTGACGGTGAACTCCAGCAGCTCCACCGGCAGCGTGCCGGTGACTTCCAGGCTGTATGTGCCGCAGCTGTTCTGAGTGCCGGCTTGATAGTAGGAGTCGATGTACAGATAGTGGGTCGTTCCCGGCGTGAAGCTGATCGGACCGATCGTTTCGGGGCCGGCTCCGGAGCCAATGGTATCCGCTGAATTGGCTTCGCAGCTGTTGCCGTCGCCGCAGATGCTGAAGATCGCCAGCACCAGGTCGCCGGCGAACGCCGGTAAGTCGAAGGTGAGGCTGTTGCCCGGGCCCACCGAGAACTGGTAGATCACATCCTCGCCCTGATAGAAGGCCGGACCCGCTGGCAGAGTGCAGGCTCCGGCACCACCCCAGCCCCCAAGGCTGTTGGTGGCGGTGCAGGTGTTACCGCCATCCAAGAACGGCAGAGGATCGACAATGTTGGCACCGGGGCAATTGTCGTCTCCCTGGGCCGGGGGCACCCATGGAGTGCCGTTGTTCGCAGGGTTGGCGCGCTCGGCCGCACCCGCGTCAATCGCGAAGGCGACCAAAGCCACCCAGCACAGGTTGTGCATGATCTTGCTCATGTAACCCTCCAGTTAAGAATTCATGGAACGGCTCGAAATGTGCCGAACGACAAGGAAGGAAGCATAGGGCGTTCGAAGCAACTTTGCAAGCAGGAATCAGTAAATAGTCCCGTAAGTCCTTAATTAAATAAGAATTTGCGGGGCGAACTCGGGGCCTGCAGTAGCCGGGCCGCGCGATGGAAGCGGCGGCGGAAGGGATGGAAGGATTCGGTGCGGTAGAGCGGATGGTGTCGGTTGGTCAAAAGGACGTATACGGCTTCCGTCATCGGCTCGATCCAGGCGCTGGTACCGGTGAATCCGACCAGGCCGACGGCGTTCGGCGCCAAGGGTGGGCTCTGGCGCGCGTCGTCGCAGCTCGCGAGCTCTCCGGCGAGCGCCCAGTGTTGGCCGGCTCTTCGGGTCCAGGGACGCAGGAACAAGCGGCACGTTTCGGGCCGGAGCAGGCGCGAGCGGCGCGGCAAGTACTGCTCGGCGATCAGCGCGGCCTCGGCCGCGGTCGCGAACAGACCGGCGTGCCCGGCGACGCCACCGAGGCCGGCGGCGTTGCGGTCGTGCACCACGCCGCGCACGGCGCCGCGCGGAAAACCGCGGTCGCTCAGGCCCAGCTCGTGCACCCGGCGGCGCTCGTAGCGGCATCCGATCTCGCTCGCGGCGCAGCGCTGTCTCCAGCCGGGCGGCGGTCGAAAGCGCGTCGCTTTCAGGCCCAACGGCCGCGCAATCAGTCGCTCGAAGAGGCGGTCGAGGGTGGCGCCGGCGACCTTCTCGAGTACCCAACCCAGCACCATGTAGCTCAGGTCGCTGTAGCGAGCGACGCTTGGATCTCGGCTCTCGCGCTGCAGCGTGGCGAGCCGGCGCTGATATTGGATGGGCCCGCGACCATGAGCGTAGAGCGGAATCCAGGAGGGCAGCCCGGCGGTATGCGTCAGGAGCTGCGCGATCGTGGCCGCGCCGGCGGCGGATCCTTTCAACAGCGGTAGAAAATGCGCCGCCCGGGCTTTGAGGCCCAGCTCGCGGCGCTCCCGGAGCAAAGCGCAGAGCAGCGCGGTGCACAGCGGCTTGGTCAAGGAAGCCAGGTCGTAAATCGTGTGCGGGCCGGCCGGCGCACGCTTGGGCAGCAGCGCGGCATGGCCCAAACCACCTGACTGGACCAGCTCGCCTCGGAGTCGCAGCGCGTACGCGCAGCCGGGAAACTGGCCTTTCTCGACGGCCTGCATGAGAAAACGCTCGAGCCGATCCGGCAAGCCTCTGATCTCGCGCCCGCTCAGGGATTCGAGAGCTTGTCGGCCAGGTAATCGAGGGCGGCCGGCAGATCCGCCTCGAGCAGCTCCCAGCCGTGGCCCGCGGGCAGGATATGCAGCTCGCAGCGCCGCCCGCGCTGGGCCAGGAGCTCGGCGAAGCGCTGCGCCCCGCGCTGAAAGCCGTAGCGATCGGCGCTGCCGGCCGCGACGTAGAGAAACGGCCCGGCGGCGGCAGCTTGCGCGGCCAGGGTCAGAGGGTCGTTGGCGCGATAGAGCTCGGCGTCGATCGGGCTGCCGAACACGCGCTGCAGGCTGCGCAGGCTCCAGGAGCCGCCGCCGCCCGATGCTTCTGAAGCGCGTATCTGCTCGAGCGAAACCAGCATCGGGCTGAAGGCCAGCGCGCCGGCGAAACGCTGGGGATGACGGAGCGCGATCTTGAGCGCTCCGTAGCCGCCCATCGAAAGGCCTAGAAGGACGCGGCGCTCGGCCGCGGCGCCGACGGCGTGCTCTTTCTCGACCTGCGGCAGGAATTCCTCCAACAGGAACCGCTCGTAGGGCTCTCCGGCTGGCGCGTCGACGTAGAACGACGTGCCGGCATCGGGAAACGCGAGCGCCAGGGGCGCGAGCGTTCCGGCTTCAATCCGTTCCGCCACCGCGCGCAGGGCGCCTTGTTCGACGAATCGTCCCGGCCGGTCGTAGAGCCCGTGGAGAAAGATCACCAGCGGCAGACCGGGCTGGCCGGTGGGGCTCCAGAATTGATAGGGGACCGCGCGTCCCAGCAGGCGGCTCGCGATACTGGATTCGACGATGTCGGCGCCTCGCGCGGGCGCCGGTTGCAACAGCAATGCTGCTACTAGAAGCGCCGCTATCGGCAGCAGCGAGGCGCCGCCGACGCGCCGGCCGGCCGATTGCGGAAAGAGGTTCACGTCGAATACCGGGCCTCGGGCCTGGCATTCTGGCATCATGGAGCGACGATTGCACCCGCTTGCAGGAAGGCGTTAGTCTGGGCTCGTGAAGACGCTGCTGCGCAGGATCTGGGAAGGCTGGAAGCGGATCGCGCTTCGGATCGGCCGCTTCAACAGCATGGTGTTGGTCGGCCTGGTCTACTTCACCGGTGTCGGCCTGACCGCGATCGGGATCAAGCTGGTCGGATTCGATCCGTTGCACCGGGTTCCGAAGGCCAGAAAGCCGATCGGTTGGATCGACATGGAGCCGCATCCGAATACGGTCGAACGCTGCCGCGAACAGTTCTAGTGCCAGGCGGCGGATAGGGCGCCGTCTGCGTCGTTGGGCTCACTCGGCCTCCTCCAGCGTACCTTTAGTACGCTTCCGTCGGCCTCGCTTCGCCCGCCTAGCATCCGGCACCCTCTCCACCGCCCACTGCGCCGTGCTCTGGTGCTCGGGGGCACTTGTTGCAGATTCGAGTCGACGTCGCTGCGCTCGTCTCCAGTGGGCGGCCTGCATGCGCGGATCGTCATTCCGGCGCAAGCCGGAGCCCAGAGGTGTTGGACGCGGCGCGGTTTGCTCTACGGTTTTCGAAGCCGCAGGAGCGCGAGGGAGCTGAGCAGCGCCGAGCGCAGCAGGCTGCGGCGGCTGGCGGGCAGCGGGATCTCCTGGACCCGCAGGCCGGCCGCGAGAATCCGTTTGAGCGAGCCGAGCTGAAAGTTGGCCGGTGCGGCTTGCGGGGGTTCGGAGACCAGCGCGAGTGCCCGGCGGCCGTATAGCCGAAACGGCGTCGCCGGATCGACCAGGGCCGCGCCGAGGGTCCATCGCGACACCATACCGATCAAGCCGACCGGCCAGCTCCGCGGGTCGATCCATGAAAACGGGCGGTGCGGACCGCGGATCCCCAAGAGCAGCTCGCCGTCGAGTCGACTCTCGGCCAAGGGCCGGAGGCCGCGGGGATCGATGCGCCCATCCACCTCGACGGTCAGCGCCCCGGCGAAATCGTGCTCGAAGGCGTAGCGCAGACCGTCCAGCTGGGCGAGCTCGGAGCCGCGCCCGCGGCCTGAAACCCGTGTCACCCGCGGATCTTCGGGAATCGGGTCGGCGGCGTGGATGGCGCTGCGGCGCTGGTCCAGTACCAGAACCCGGGCCTCCGGCAGGCGGGCGAGGATCCGTTTGACGGCGCGAGCCGGCCGGCTGGTTGCTGGGCT
>Ga0214471_10002293_pt1 | contig 15039 bp, 15 predicted proteins | sample RVTome_5_FD_207665 | JGI IMG/M metagenome (GOLD analysis project Ga0214471, IMG submission 207665) | Soil microbial communities from uranium-contaminated site in the Upper Colorado River Basin, Wyoming, United States - RVT142D155 | ecosystem: Environmental > Terrestrial > Soil > Contaminated >... | reverse complement strand
CGTATAACGTATAAGATGGCCCATGAGCTTGCTGCTTCGCGCGCTCCCCTTGCTCGGGATTGCCGGCCTGGCGCTCGGCGGCTGCGGCCCAGGGTCCGAGCGCGGCCTGCCGGAAGCCGCCCAACCCAGTCGGGCGCGGGCAGCCGCCGACCAAGACCGCAGGCCGGTGATCGTGGCTTTGGGCGATAGCCTTACGGCGGGCGCCGGCGTCGGCGCGGAGCAGAGCTATCCGGTCCTGCTGCAAGAAGAGCTGGAGCGCCGCGGGCTCGATTATCGGGTGGTCAACGCGGGCATCAGCGGAGATACGACCGCGGGAGGGCTGGCGCGGATCGGATCGGTCCTGCGTCTCGATCCCGAATGGGTGATCGTGGAGTTGGGCGCCAACGACGGCCTGCGCGGCCTGCCGATCGAGAACACCCGGGCCAATCTGGCCGCCATCATCGAGCGCTTGCAGCAGGCCGGGGCCGGCGTGATTCTGGCCGGCATGCGGATCCCGCCGAATTACGGGCCGGAGTACACGCGGCAGTTCGCCGCCCTCTATCCGGAGCTGGCTCGACGCTTCGAGATCCCGCAGATCGAGTTCTTCCTCGACCAGGTCGCGGCCCGCTCCGAGCTCAACCTTGGCGATGGGATTCACCCGAACGCCGCCGGCTATCGGGTGGTGACCCGGACCGTTCTCGACGTGCTGCTGCCGCTGCTGGACGATGCTGCAGGCAATGCGCAGGACAGGGAATCAAAAACCGGGCGGGGACAAGCCCCGCCGCTACATTCGGCTCAAGGCGGCGTGACGGAGGACCTCAACGCAGGACGGGGACAAGCCCCGCCCCTACAATTCGGCGGTGACCACGACGCCGGTCCGGTGCGAGCCGGAATCCAGGCCGATCGGGAGGCGGTGGCCCATGACGCGCGGTAGGCCGAACGGCGTTTTGGAGCGGGCTCAGGCCGCTTTGCAGCGGCTTGTGCCTGAGCCATCCGCGATGCTGGTGGCGCTGTCCGGCGGCGGCGATTCGGTGGCGCTGCTGAGGCTGCTTCAAGCCCTGCAGCCGCAGCGCGGCGACCGCCTCGAGGTCGCGCATTACCATCATGGCCTGCGCGGCGCCGAAGCCGACCGGGACGCCGAGTTCAGCCGCGAGCTTGCGGCTGGCCTGGGCCTGGCGTTTCACCGCGGCGAAAGACCGGCCTCGAAGTCCTGCAGCGAGGACGCGCTGCGCCGCGACCGGCGCGACTTCCTCAGCCGGATTGCCCGCGAGCGCGGACTGGCATGGATCGCTCTGGGCCACACCCGCGAAGACCAGGCGGAAACGCTGCTGCTCAACCTGATGCGGGGAACCGGGAGCGCCGGCCTCGCCGCCATGCCCGCAGCCGGTGCCGGCGGGCTGCTGCGGCCGCTGCTCGAGATCGGACGCGAGGAGCTGCGCGGGTATCTGCGCGCGCTCGGTCAGGTTTGGCGCGACGACCGCACCAATTCCGATCCGACCTATGCCCGAAACCGGCTCCGGAGCCGCCATCTGGCGCGGCTGGCGGAGGATTTCAATCCGCGCCTGATCGAGGCGCTGAGCCGCGCCGCGACCTTGGTGGGGCGCGATCATCTTTACCTCGAGCGCGAGGCCGAGCATGCCCTGCGGCGGCTGCTGAGTCCGGCGGCCGGCGCGGGCTCGCTCGCCCTGGATCTAGGCGGCCTCCGGGATTTGGACCCGGCGCTGCAAAGTCGGGTGCTGCGTCTCGCCTGCCAGCGGCTCGATCCGGCTCTGCGTCTCGGATACAGCCGCGCCGACGAGCTGCTGGCCTTGCTCGCGACCGATCGCGGGTCCGTCGCGCTGCCGCGGCGCGCGGCTGCGACCCTCGACGGCGGCAAGCTGCGCGTGAGACGGCTGACATCTCCGCCCCAACCGGAGGTCGCTTACCGCTATCCACTCGCTATCGAAGGATCGGTGAAAATCCGCGGCCTGGGTCTGAGTCTCGGCTGCCGCGCCGGCTCCGCGCCGCCGCGCTGGAATGCGGCCGGAGAGCGCCCCTGGAGGGTCGATCCACCGCTGCGAGCCTACGCGGACGCAGACACCATCGGGGCGGCGCTCTGGGTCCGCTCCCCTCTGCCAGGCGACCGTTATCGGCCGCTGGGGGCGCCCGGCAGCAAGAAGCTGAGCCGGCTGTTCATCGACCGGCGGCTGGACCGGACCCTGCGGCGGCGCTGGCCGGTGGTGGCTTGCACCGATAAGTTGGTTTGGGTGCCCGGAGCCCCGATCGCGCAGGACTTTCGGATCCAACCGGCGACCAAAAACGTTCTGATTCTCGAGCTGCGGCGCGACCAGGATGCCGGCGCCGGCCCTCTGCCAGGGCCGGCCGGCGATTAAGCCAAACCGAGCAGGTCGCGAACCGAGCGTGTACAATGGCAGCGGAGGCGAAAAGTTGAACTCAACCACCAAGAACGTGTTCTTCTGGATCATCGTCATGTTCCTGGTCGTGATCCTGTACCAAGTGTTCCGCACCGCCGGCGTATCCGATAAGGAGCTGGTCTACACCGAGCTGCGGCAGGCGGTCGATGACCGCCAGGTCGACAAGGTCACCATCATCGGCAGCCGCATCGAAGGGACCATGAAAGACGGCACCCGCTTCCACAGCGTGCTGCCGCCGCAGGCCGATCAGTTCTTCGAAGACTTGGAAAAGAGCGGGGCCCGAATCAAGGCCCAGGAGCCGAATGCCAATACCTGGGTGATCGCGCTGCTGCAGTGGGCTCCGATCGTGCTGCTGGTCGGGATCTGGATCTTCTTCTTCCGCCAAATGCAGGCCGGCGGCAACAAGGCGCTGTCGTTCGGCAAATCGAAAGCCAAGCTCACCGCCGGCGGCAAGAAGAAGGTTACCTTCAAGGACGTCGCCGGGATCGAGGAAGCCAAGGAAGAGACCCAGGAGATCATCGAGTTTCTCAAGGAGCCGCAGAAGTTTCAGAAGCTCGGCGGCCGGATTCCCAAGGGGGTGCTGCTGATGGGCCCGCCGGGCACCGGCAAGACCTTGCTGGCGCGCGCGATCAGCGGCGAAGCCAACGTGCCGTTCTTCTCGATTTCCGGCAGCGACTTCGTCGAGATGTTCGTCGGGGTCGGTGCCAGCCGGGTGCGCGATCTGTTCGAGCAGGGCAAGAAGAACGCCCCCTGTTTGATCTTCATCGATGAGATCGACGCGGTCGGGCGCCACCGCGGCGCCGGGCTCGGCGGGGGACACGACGAGCGCGAGCAGACTTTGAACCAGCTCTTGGTCGAGATGGACGGCTTCGAATCCAACGAAGGCGTGATCCTGATCGCCGCCACCAACCGGCCCGACGTGCTCGACCCGGCGCTGCTGCGGCCGGGCCGCTTCGACCGCATGATCGTGGTCGACAAGCCCGACGTGCGTGGTCGCGAAGACATCCTCAAGGTCCACACCCGCAACATCCCGATGGACAAAGACGTCGAGCTCGAAGTGCTGGCGCGCGGCACCCCGGGCTTCGTCGGCGCCGATCTCGAGAACTTGGTCAACGAAGCCGCTCTGCTGGCGGCGCGGCGCAACCAGAAGATGGTCACCATGCCGGACTTCGAAGCCGCCAAGGACAAGGTCCTGATGGGCTCGGAGCGCAAGTCGCTGATCATCAGCGAAGAGGAGAAGCGCACCACCGCCTTCCACGAGGCGGGTCACGCCCTGGTCGCCACCAAGCTGCCCAACACCGACCCGATTCACAAGGTCACGATCATCCCGCGCGGGCGCGCGCTGGGGCTGACCCAGCAGCTGCCGATCGACGACAAGCGCACTTATTCGCGCGACTATCTGGAGTCGAGCATCATCGTGCTGATGGGCGGCCGGGCCAGCGAGAAGCTGATGCTCAACCAGCTCACCACCGGGGCCGGCAACGACATCGAGCGCGCCACCGAGCTGGCGCGCAAGATGGTGTGCGAATGGGGCATGAGCGACAAGATGGGCCCGCTGACCTTCGGCAAGAAAGAAGAGCAGATCTTCCTGGGCCGCGAGTTCGCTCAGCACCGCGACTACAGCGAATCGACCGCCATCGTGATCGATCAGGAGGTCAAGTCGATCGTCGAGCGGGGATACCAGCGGGCCCACTCGATTCTGACCGAGCACCGCGAGCTGTTGGAACGGATGGCCCGGGCGCTGCTGGAGTACGAGGTGCTCGATTCGATCGAGATCCAGGGGATCATCGAAGGCAAAGAGGTGCGCGACATTCGCGCCCAGCGCGCCGCCGCCAAGGCCGCCGGCGCCGAGCAGGAAGCCGCCGAGAAGGCGACCGCCAAGAAGAGCGTCAAGAGTAAGCCGCGCGAGCCTAGGCTCCATCCGGCCACCGAAGCCCCCACGTAGCGGCGCCCGATTCGCGACCGCTACCTTCGGTGTTGGCGGATGGCGTCGGCGACGGCCAGGGCACGGACGGTCGCGGCCACGTCGTGGACTCGGACAATCGCGGCGCCGGCCAGCGCGGCTGCGGTGGCGGCGGCCAGCGAGCCTTCGAGCCGCTGGTCGACCTCTTGACCGGTCAGCTTGCCGATGAAGCTCTTGCGCGAGGCGCCGACCAGCAGCGGCACGTTCAAAACCCGCAGCCGCTGCAGGTTGGCCAACAGCTCCAGGTTGTGGCGCACGGTCTTGCCGAAGCCGATTCCCGGATCCGCGATCAAGCTGGTGCGACGCACGCCCCTTCGCCGGGCCCGGCTCAGCCCGCGCCGCAAGCAGCGGATGATGTCCCCGAACAAATCGCGGTAACGCGGGGCGCGCTGCATCACCGCCGGCGGTCCGAGGCGGTGCATCAGAATCAGACCCGCACCGGCCCGGGCCACCCAATCGGCGAGCTCGGGCTCCTCGGTCAAGCCGCTGGTGTCGTTGATCAGATCGGCGCCGTGGTCCAGGGCGCGCCGCGCGACCTCCGCTTTGGTGGTATCGATCGAAATCGGCCGGTCGGTTTGAGCTCGCAGCCGCCGCACCAGCGGCTCGAGTCGGCGCCATTCGACCGGGATCGAGACCGGGGCCGAGCCCGGTCGGGTCGATTCTGCGCCGAGGTCGAGAAGATCCGCCCCTTCGGCCAGCAGTGCGAGCCCATGCGCCACGGCCCGGCCCGGATCCAGGAATCGGCCGCCATCGGAAAACGAGTCCGGAGTTACATTGAGGACGCCCATCACCAGGGTTTTTGGCCCCAGACCAAGCGAGCGTCCGCCGGACAGCTGCAGACGGGTGAAGGGTCGGTTGCGGGCCGGCATCGATCGATGCCTCATTCTACCGCCGGCCGGACCGCGGGCCGCGCTGCGGCGGGGATGCTTTGGTCGCCGATGTGAAACGAGTGACGGCCCGGGGGCTCCGATGCTTGGCAGTCCGAGCCCCCTGCGTCACACTAAAGCCATGAGCAAGCTCCGAACGGGCCGGCCCCGAGGCGCGGGCCGGGAGGCGTAGCGGGTCATGTGGTGGCTGTCGCGATGGACCAACCTGCCGGCCTTTTCTTGGGCCGACCTGCTCCAGATCCTGATCGTCGCCGTCATCCTCTACCGCCTGCTGCTGTTCTTCCGCGGCACGCGGGCGGTCCAGATCTCGCTCGGGATCCTGCTGGTGATCCTGTTCAAGAGCTTCGCCGCCACCCTCGGGCTCGAGACCCTGCACTGGCTGCTGACGGTGGTGCTGGGATCGCTCGGCCTGGTGGTGGTGATCGTCTTTCAACCCGAGATCCGGCGCGCCCTGGCCACCTTCGGCCGCGGGCCTTTTTTCACCATGGCGGCGCGCCCCGAGTCGGCCGGCATGATCGGCGAGCTGATCGAGGCGCTCAAGCACTTCATGGAAACCCGCACCGGCGCCTTGATCGCGATCGAGCGCCAGGTCGGGCTCAAGGACTTCGCCGAGCGCGGCATTCAGCTCGACGCCAAGATCAGTTATCACCTGCTGCTGGCGATCTTCAACACCAAGTCGCCGCTGCATGACGGGGCGGTGATCATGCGCGGCGACCGGATCGCGGCCGCCTCCTGCTTCCTCAATCTGACCCGCAACCCGAGCCTCGATCCCGAGCTGGGAACGCGCCATCGCGCCGCCATCGGTCTGACCGAAGAGAGCGACGCGCTGGTGCTGGTGGTGAGCGAAGAGACCGGCAAGCTCTCGATCGCGCTGGGCGGCAAGCTCCAGCGCCGGGTGCCGCTTTCGAGCGTGCGCCGGGTGCTGGAGGAGTTCGCGGAGAGCGCCGCGCCGCGTTCCGCGCGGCTCAGCGAGCTGTGGCAGCGGCTGCGCTCCCGAATCCATCCGACCGTGCCCCCGAGTGGCGGAGACCTGCGGTGAGGTGGGAACGGCTGCTCGACAACCTGCCGCTGAAGTTGCTGGCGCTGTTGATGGCGTTCCTGCTGTGGCTCAACGTCAATACCGCCAACCCGGTGCAGAAGGACGTCGAGGTGCCGATCGAATTCGTCAATCTACCGCCCGACGCCGCGCTCTACTTCGAGTCCGGACGCCCGCGGGTCGATCGCGTGCAGGTGCGGCTGCGCGGCCCCAAGAACCAGGTCGAGGCGATCGGCACCGCCGACGTGTTCGTGCGGGTCGATCTCAGCAAGGCGCCGGTCGGAAGCGAGGTCTACATCGATTTCCTGCGCGACACCCGGGTCGAGATCGGGGCGCCGTTCGCGGTCGCCGCCCAGAGCGTCAACCCGCCCTCGATGACCCTGCAGTTGGACCGCAAGCTGCGGCGCTCGGTGCGCGTGATTCCGAGCTTCAACGGCTCTCCGCCCCCGGGCTACGACCAGCAAGGCTTCACGGTCGAACCGCCGGTGGTGCAGATCGAAGGCCCCGAGAGCCTGGCGCAGAACATTCACCTGATCACCACCGAGACCATCGATCTGCGCGGCCAGACCCAGGATCTCGAACGGCAGGTGCGGCTGATCGTCAACCCGCAGCTCACGGTGCTCCACGCCAACCATGTCAACGTTCGGGTCCGAGTTCGCGAGAACGAAGAAGAGCGCACGCTGACGGGCGTGGTAGTGCAATCCGAGCCCGCCGGCGCCGCGGTTCAGCCCGAGCGGGTCAGCGTCGTGCTCAGCGGTCCGGCCTCGCTGGTCGAAGCAGCCTCCGCGCAGCAGCTCCGCGCGGTCGTGCCGCGCGGCGATCAGAGCGCCGGTCGCTGGCTGCGGCTCGAGCCGCGGATCGAATTCACCGAGAGCCGCCTGCATCAGCTCAAGGTGATTCGCATCGAGCCCGACACCATCCGGGCTCGCTGGTAGGAACCTTCCCGCGCCGCCCGCCGTATCATTCCAGCGGAGGTCCGAGGAAGATGTTCGAACTCATGGCCCTGATCGGGGTAGCGCTCCTGGTGGGCGGCGTTTTGCTCTGCTTCCTGCTGGTGATCGGAGTGGTGAAGCTGGTGTTCAAGATCGCCCTGCTTCCGTTTGCCATCCTGTTTGGAGTCGCCAAGTTCTTGCTCCTGCTGACCGTGGGCCTCGTTGCAGCCGTCGTGATCGGACCGCTGCTGCTCGGATTTCTGCTGGTCCTCGGCCTGCCTCTGCTTTTGCTCGCCGGCCTGATCTGGGCCGGCAAGCTGCTGCTGGCCGCCGTCTAGGCTCGGGGCCTGATCTCGTAAGCTGCCTCGTCCATGGGCGCGCTGCGCGTGCCCATGCCACCCGCTCTGGTGCCGCCCGTGCCGGGTGCTTCCAATCCGCGTGGCATGGGTGGCCGAAGGCCGCCGATGGACGACCTCGGATTGAGCAAGTAGTTCCTGGCCAAGGCTAGGAGCCAACATCTCGGCGCTCTAATCTGCCCCGAAGCCCATGGCGCTGAACCGCACTGAGATCGCGGCGCTGGTCGGCGAGCTGGCCCCTCGGCTCGAGGGGCGAGTGCTGCTGTTCGCCCGGCCGGCCGGCGCCAAAGGCTTCGTTCTCGCCTTTGGGCCGCCGCAAGATCGAAAGGAGCTGCTGATCGATCTGAGCGCCGAGACCAGTCGGTTGCACCTTCGCTCGGGGACCGCTCTGCCCGGGGCGCGCGGCGGGTTCCTGGATCGGCTGGAGGCGGAGCTGGCCGGCCGCGTTCTGCGCCGGCTCGCGATGCCGGCCCCGGATCGCTGGGTGCGGCTGGAGTTCGACGGCGAGCCGGAACGGAGCCTGGTGGTGGAGCTGATGGGCCGGCGCTCGCAAGCCTATCTGCTGGCTGCGGATGGCGCGATCTTGGCCCGAGCGCTTGCGACGCGGGCCAGCACCGCGGCCGTCTACCAATCGCCGCAGCCGGGCGCCGGCCCCGAGCCGCCTTCCCGCTTCGAACCGCCGGAGCTCTCGGCCAAGGTCGAGAATCACTATGCCCCACTGGCCGAATCGGCCGAGCGCCGGGTGCTGGAGCAGCGTTTCCGCAGCGCGTTGCAGCAGCGCCGTCGCCGGCTCGAGCGCCGGATCGAGGCGGTGCGCCAAGATCTCGCAGCTTGCGCCGCGGCCGCCGAGCTGCGCCAGCGCGGTGAGCTGCTCAAGACGCACCTCCACCAGATCCGGCGCGGCGCCAAGGAGCTCGTGGTCCGCGACTACTTCAGCCCGGGGCTGCCGCAGCGCACCCTGCCGCTGGATCCGAAACAGAGCCCTCGAGCGCAGATCGAAGCCTGCTTCCGCCGCGCCCGCAAGCTGGACCAAGCCGAGCCGATCCTGCGCCGGCGCCTCCACGCCGCGCAAGCCGAGCTCGCCGAGCAGGAAAAACTGAGCGCCGAGCTCGAGGCGTTGGGGCTCGATCCGGCGGCTTCCTTGGACGCGCTGTTCGAGCTCGGGCGCCGCCGGAGCTTGCTGCCGCCGGCGCCGAAAGAGGCGCGCCGCGCTCGGGTCGAGCGCGCCCTTCCCTACCGGATCTTCCGCAGCCACGGCGCCCAGGAGATTTGGGTCGGCAAGGGAGCGGCCGAGAACGACCGCCTCACCTTTCGGCACGCCCGCGGCTATCACCTCTGGATGCACGTGCGCGGCACACCCGGCTCGCACGTGGTGATCCCGCTGGCCAAAGGGATCGAGCCGGAACGGGAGTGGCTGCTCGACGCGGCCGAGCTCGCCGCCCACTACAGCAAATCCAACGCCGATCCGGTCGAGGTCGCTTACACCCGCCAGCGCTGGGTCCGCAAATTCCGCGGCGCGCGGCCGGGTCAGGTCCTGATCTCGCAGGAAAAAGTCTTGTACTACCGCCGCGACGCAGCCAGGAGAACACGGCTGTTGACCGATTCGGCCACCAGGATCTAAGCTCGCCAGGAGCCGGACTCGGAGTCGACTCCGCGAAACGATTCGGCGGACCGGAGCGGAAAACGGGCATGATCGTGGAGGTAGTGGTCGACGGGGAGAGCGCGATCGTGCTCGAAATCTTGCCCGACGGCAGCGACCGGCTGATCGCCTGGGATGCGGACTATCTCGAAGGACGCGAGGCTCAGTTGCTCGAGGCGCTGAAGCGCATCGTGACCGAGCCGCAGCGCCGCCCGGGGCCGGCGCGGCGCTCCTCGGAGGACCACGCTTGAGTCGGGACCAACGAGGGGGGGGTAGATCGTGAGCGCTAAGGGGATCGATCGGCGCGGCTTTCTGACCGCACTGCTCGCCGGCGGCGCATGGCCGCGCGCGGCCGCGGCCGCCGCCGATCGCGATCAGCCGTGGCCCGAGGGTGCCGAGCTAGCGAGCGGCCGCGGTGGTCAGGGCCGGATCGTGGCGATCGCCTCCTACAACGGCCTGGCGGCGGTGACCGATGCGATCACGCGCGTCGAGCGCGGCGAGGACCCGCTCGAAGCGGCGGTGGCCGCGGTCGGCACGGTCGAGGCCGATCCCGACGACATGACCGTCGGGTATGGGGGCATTCCCAACGCCGAGGGGGAGGTCGAGCTGGACGCCGCGGTGATGGACGGGCGCAACATGCAGGCCGGAAGCGTCGGCGCGCTGAAAAACATCAAACACCCCGCCGCGGTGGCGCTACGGGTGCTGCAGCGCACCAGCCGGGTGCTGCTGGTCGGAGAAGGCGCGCTGGCTTTCGCCCGCGCCCAAGGCTTCCCGGAACAGAATCTGCTCACCGATCGAGCCCGCAAGGTCTGGCTCTACTGGCGCGAGAACCTGGCCGGTCACGACGACTGGATTCCGGTCGCCGCCGAGGAGCAGGATCCCGACATCCGCTGGTTCTTCGACAAGTACGGGCGCGAGGACGTGCTGCCGCACGGCACCATTCATCTCAGCCTGCTGGACCGGCACGGCGGTCTGGTCGGAGTCACGACCACCTCGGGCCTTTTCTTCAAGATCCCGGGACGGGTCGGCGACTCCCCGATCCTGGGGGCCGGAGTCTACAGCGATGGGCGGATCGGTTCGTGCGGCTCAACCGGATGGGGCGACGGCAACCTGCGGCTGTGCGGAGCCCATACCGTGGTCGAGCTGATGCGCCAGGGGCTGGAGCCCGAGCAGGCCGCGCTGCGGAGCTTGGCGCGTTTGGTCGAGGTCGCCCCCGAGCGGCTCGGTCCAAGCGGCCGGCCGGAAAAGATCGACAACCTCAAGTTCTACGCGATCGACAAAGATGGGCGCTACGCCGGTGCCGCATTGTGGAGTCACAGCAAGAGCGGCGAGCCGGCGCGCTATGCGGTGCATAATGGGGAGCGAGCCGAGCTGCGGGATTGCGCCTATCTCTTCCACCGGAGAGTGGAGAGCCGCTGAGCCGCTCGGCATGCGCGTTGCTTTGGGTTGAGAGGGAGGAGAACCGATGGATAAAGCGATTCGTCTGATCCTCAAAATCTCCTATGGGCTCGGGCTGGTGGCGCTGGTCGGCGGGCTGGTGCTGCGGCTCTCGGACCAGCTGGCGGTCAGCTTGTTTGTCAGCCCGCGCGGGGCGCTGCTGTTCGCGGTCTGCCTGTTTCTCTGCGCCATCGCCAGCTACACCATGCTCAAGACGGAGGCCAAATAGCCCGCGCCGAGGGCCGCTTCGTCAGTCGACAGGCGAGGATCCTGCCGCGGATTCTTGGGGGTGAAGAGAAAGGTTCGCCGCGGGCCGGAGTGGGCCCGCTTCGAGCTGGGTGGCGGGGCCGACGGGACTCGAACCCGCGACCTCCGGCGTGACAGGCCGGCGTTCTAACCAGCTGAACTACGACCCCGCGTGATCTGGCCTTGGTGGGCAGTACTGGACTCGAACCAGTGACCCCCTGCTTGTAAGGCAGGTGCTCTCCCGCTGAGCTAACCGCCCGGAAAACACATAGGATAGGGGGCTCATCCTGGTTCGTCAATCGAATCCAAGCCACTAGCTTACTTGCCTTGCAGGCGGGTGGTGAAGAGCCGCAGGAATCGGTCCGCCGCCACCTCGAGGCCGACATGGGCGCAGCGTTCGGCCGGCTCGCGCCGGCGCCGGTCCGCGACCGTGGCGCCGCGCGTCAGCTTGCCATCGGTTTCGACCTCCACCGGGAAGCACTGGGTATGGAGCAGGCTGCGATCGATCACGTAGCCGACCGCCAGCGGATCGTGCATCGACATGCCGCTGCGACCGTACTTTTTCATGCGTTCGAACATGAACGCAAACACCTGGGCCACGAAATCGGTCTGCGGGCCGCGGCGCGGGCCGAGCTGGTCCAAGTGGGCGGGGGTGAACACGGTCTTTTCGGTGACATCGAGACCGACCATGGTCAGCGGCCAGTCGGCGCGAAAGACGATTTGCGCCGCCTCGGGATCGCCCCAAATGTTGAACTCGGCGACCGCGGTGGCGTTGCCGCCCGATACCGCGCCTCCCATCAGCACCACCTCTTTCACCAGCGGCACGATCGAGGGGTCTTTGAGCACCGCCAAAGCGATGTTGGTCAACGGTCCGATCGGAACCAGCGTGAGCTCTCCGGGCTGGTTATGCACCATTTCGATGATCCGATCCGGCCCGAACCGGGGATCGATGGGACACGGCCGCACGTCCAACTCGACGTTGCCAAGGCCGTTCTCGCCGTGGACCGACTCGGCGGTCCGGTTCTCTCCCACCAGCGGCCGCGAAGCCCCTGCGGCGACCGGTAGATCGCAGCGACCGGCCAGCGCGGCCAGCTTGAGCGCGTTTTGGATCCCCTGCCGCAGCGGGACGTTGCCGTGGACCACCGTGAGCGCGCGCACCTCCAGCTCCGGCGAGTTCAGCGCCAGCAAGATCGCCATGGCGTCGTCGGTGCCGGGATCGGTGTCGATGATGACTTGCTCGGCGGCCTGGGCGGCGCCGGTCAAGGCAACGGCCAGCAGCAGCGATTGGAATCTCACGGAAACCCTCCTTGGCCGGCAGAATGGATCGGGTGCAGGCCGGCCCCCGCTCATAGTTTCGATCGTTTGGGAGGCTGGAGCAACGCCGCCCGGCGCAGCGCGGCCGAGCCGAAACGCTCGGTGATCGCATCGCAGGCCTGGGCCACGCGGCGCTGCTTGATCGACTGAGCGGCGAACAGATCGAGCTGCGCGGTCGGCGTGAACTGAGTGACGCTGACGCCGATCAGGCGCACCTTGCGGCCGGGCCGCAGCGCGGCCGCGAACAGCTCGCGCGCGGTTGGGTAGATGGCCTCGGTGGTGTCGCTGGGCCGCGGCAGCACCCGCCGGCGGGTATGGGTTTCGAACGGAGCGAAGCGGATCTTGAGCACCGCGGTGCGGCCGCTGAGCCCCTCTTGACGGAGCTTGACCGCGACCTCCTCGGTCAGCTCCAGCAGGGTTCGCTCCAGCAGCGCTCGATCGTCGGTATCGCGTTCGAACGTATGTTCGCGGCCCTGACTCTTGGGCGCGCCGCCCGGACTGACCCGGCGCTCGTCGATGCCGCGCGCCAGCAGCGCCAGGTGCGCTCCGTGCTCGCCGAACAGCCGCTCCAAGCGCTCCAGCGGCAGCGCCGCCACCGAGCCGATGGTCCGCAGCCCGAGCCGCTCGAGCCGGGCCGCGGTCTTCGGACCCACCCCCCAGAGACGGGTGACCGGCAGCGGATTGAGAAACTCGGCCTCGCGCCCTGGCTCCACCACCAGCAGGCCGTCGGGTTTGAACAGATCGCTCGCGACCTTGGCCAGGAACTTGTTGGTCGCAAGTCCGATCGAGCAGGTGAGCTGCTCCTCGGCCAGAATGCGCGCCTTGATCCGGCGCGCCAGCTCCGCGGGCGGCCCGAACAGACGCTCGCAGCCCGAAACGTCGAGAAACGCCTCGTCGATCGAAAGCGGCTCGACCCGGTCGGTGAACGATCGCAGAATCGCGAAGATCGCCCGCGAGCTGCGCGCGTAGGCCAGGCCGCGCGGCGCCACATAATGCGCAGTCGGACAGAGCCGATACGCGGTCGAGATCGGCATCGCGGAGTGAATCCCGAACCGGCGCGCCTCGTAGGAACAGGTCGCGACCACGCCGCGGCCGCGCCCGCCCTGCGGGTCGGCCCCGACCACCACCGGACGGCCGCGCAGCGCCGGGTTGTCGCGCTGCTCGATCGCGGCGAAGAAGGCATCCATGTCGACGTGCAGAATCTGGGTCATGGATTCGCTTTCGATCGGCCTTCGAGCCAGGCGCGGGCCGCTTCCAGGCCCTGCGGGTCGTCGAGCTCGATCAGCACACCCGGATCGGCTACTTCGACCTCCTCGACGCGGCCCGGATCGGCCCAAACCACCGCCCGCGCGCCCACCGAATCCGGCGCCGCGCGCAGCTCCTCGATCAGCTCGGCGCCGAACAATACCGGGTGCCCGCGCCGGCCGCCGCAGCGGGGCAAGACGATCCCGTGTCCGCGGGCGTGGAAACGCCGCAGCAGAAGCGCGACCGTCTCCGAGCCGAACAGCGGATGGTCGACCGGAGCCAAGACCAAGGCCGTGATTTCCTCAGGCAACCTGCCGGTGCCGGCTCGGACCGAAGAGAGCATACCGCGGCGATACTCGCGATGTTCGATCACTTCGCAGCCCAAAGCCCGGGCCGCCGGCGCCACCTCGGCCGCACGGTGCCCGACCACCACTCGGACCTTCTCGACCCCGCCCGCCTTCAAGCTCCGGCACACCCGCGCCAGCAGGCTCAATCCTCCGAGCTCGAGCAGCGCTTTCGGATAGCCCTCGAAGCGGGTCGATTCGCCCGCAGCCAGAACCACGGCGGTGATCATGCAACGCCATCATGCTATCCGAGCTCGGCCACCGAATCGAGCGGCCTCCGAGCCCATGCGTGCCGAGCCGCCCGGCTGCGGCTAAACTAGCATCGCGATGGCGCACCGGATCCGAAGTGCAGCCGCGAGCGACCTGCCCGCGATCTTGGCGCTGCTCGAGCAAGCCGGCCTACCGAGCGCCGGGGTGGCCGAGCATTTGGAGCGCTTTTGGGTCCTGGAGGTCGACGGCCAGGTCGCCGGCGCGGTCGGTCTCGAGCTCTACGGAGACAGCGGCCTGCTGCGGTCGCTGGTGGTGCGGCCCGACCTGCGCGGCCAGCGCCAAGGCCATAATCTCTACTTCCACGTGGTCAACCAGGCCATGGGGCTGTCGCTGATCGAGCTGATTCTGCTCACCACCACCGCGCAGGACTTCTTCGCCAAGCTCGGTTTCGAGGTCATCGAGCGCGACCAAGTCCCGGCGTCGATGCGCGCCAGCAGCGAATTCTCCGGCGCCTGTCCCGACAGCGCGGTTTGCATGCGCATCCCGCTGATGTGATCACCAGCTCGGATGACATGGCCGCGGAAGCAAGCCCAAGCTGGGGTGGCATGGGCGTGCGAAGCAAGCCCACTCGGGGTGGCATGGGCGTTGCGAAGCAAGCCCATGGTCGAGGCCCGAAATTGGAATCAGATGTCCAATCCGAAGGATCCGTGACCGAGCCCGCCGCCGTTCGTGTCGTGGCCGCGGTGCTGCGTCGCGCCGGGCGCGTCCTCGCCTGCCGGCGCCGTTTGGACGCCGGCTTCGGTCCCGGGCGCTGGGAGTTCCCCGGCGGCAAGCTGGAGGCCGGCGAGACTGCGAGCGCGGCGCTGCAACGCGAGCTGCGCGAGGAGCTAGGCATCTCGGCGGTGATCGGACCGGTGCTGGCCGCGACCCGTCACCGCTATCCGGACGGTTCGCTCTTCGAGCTCACGTTCTATCAAGTTCAGCGCTATCGAGGCCGGCTGATCAACCGGAGCTTCGAGGAGGTTCGCTGGTGCACT
>Ga0214471_10002292_pt1 | contig 15039 bp, 12 predicted proteins | sample RVTome_5_FD_207665 | JGI IMG/M metagenome (GOLD analysis project Ga0214471, IMG submission 207665) | Soil microbial communities from uranium-contaminated site in the Upper Colorado River Basin, Wyoming, United States - RVT142D155 | ecosystem: Environmental > Terrestrial > Soil > Contaminated >... | reverse complement strand
GAGCCGCGCGAGAACGTGCCCCGCTACCGCACGCTCAACTTCATCGCCCGCTGGTTCGGGCTGGGGCTGGTCGCCGGCCGGGTGATGCCGATCATGTTCGGCCGCAAGATCCTCGAAGATCCCGCGCGCGCCGCCGAGCTGCGCGAGCTGCGGCGGCGGATGGTGACGCAGCACAAGGTCGGCATCACGCGCGCGGTACGCGGCGTGGTCGAGCGCGAGGGCGTCTACGACGAGCTCGACCGGATCGACCTGCCGGCGCTCATCGTCGTCGGCGACCAGGACGTGGCCACGGTGCCGGCCAAGTCGCAGCGCATGCACGCCAGGATCCGCGGCTCGAAGCTGGTGGTGATCCCGGGCGCCGGCCACTCTTCGACGATGGAGGAGCCCGCTGCCGTCAACCGGGCGATCGCCGAGTTCCTCGCCAGTCTCGACTGACGGCTACAGCGTCTTGTGGGTGCCGTCGCAGAACGGCTGGTTGCCGGTGCGCTTGCAGCCGCACAGCCACACCTGCTTCTTCTCCGCGATCTCGACCTTGACGGGCGTGAAGTCCGTGCCCTTGTGCGAGCCGTCGCAGAAGGGCTGGTTGGCCGAGCGCCCGCAGCGGCACCACCAGTAGGTGCGCGGCTCGAGCTCGAGGCCGTAGGGGGCTTTCTGGGCAATCTGCGCTTCGGACATGATGGGCTCCTCTCGGTGGAGGTGAATCTACCACGTCCGGACGCGCTATGATGGACGGGGCGACCCATCGCCCTGAAAGGGGGTAACCACCAGCGCGACCTCGGCTGGTCCGAGCAGCTCATCCGCTCGTTCTTCGAGACGCGCTTCGTCAAGAACGACTACTTCCACCGTCTCTGCGAGACGCTCCTGCTGCTGGCCCGCAAGGGACACGCCGTCTTCCTGGGACGGGGCGCCGACCTCATCCTGCCGGCCGAGCACGGCTTCCGCGCGCGCCTGACGGCGTCGCTCGAACGGCGCGTCGCCGACCTCGCCGCGCGCCGCGGCATCACGCCGGCCGAGGCGCGCCAGGAGATCGAGCGCATCGAGCACGAGCGCGGGCTGTACTTCGGACGCCACTTCCGGCTCGAAGCCGAAGACCCGACGCGCTACGACGTCACCTTCAACACGGAGCGATTCACGGACGACCAGATCGTCGCGGCGATCATCGCGGCCCGCCGCATCCGCGAGCGGTCGTGAGCCCTGGCTAGGGCAGGCGGAAGGTCTCCGGGCGCCACGTCGACAGCGAGCTGCACCGCGCCGTCGGCATTCTCGCCGTAGAGAAGGGCGCAGCTCCCGAGATAGAGCGCCGCTACGCGGAGGAGCGAGCGATTCGGGGCAGGTGGCGTTCGAGATACTCATCGAGCAAGTCCGCAGGACCGCCACCCGGCTCCCGACTGACGAGAGGGATCCCGAGCTCTTCCATGGCCGCCTTGACCTCTGGGTCGTCGCGCACGGTCAGGCTCACGATCGGTAGCTCGTTCGGCGAAATGCCGAGCTCCTCACGGACGTACCGGCAGAGTCGGATGCCGGTGTCGCGGGACTCGACGAAGAACTCCTCGTCGAGAGTGACCAGATCGGCGAGATCCATGATCGCCACCATCACGTCCACGATGGCGAGGGCGTACGACTCCTCACCCTTCTTGACGGCGTCGAGGCGTTTCCGAGCCGCCCGTTCGTTGGTCGCCACGACGATCTCGTAGCCCCGGTAGAGAATTCTGTCGAGCAGCCACTCGATGTCACCGACCTGATCGTCAACGACGAGGACGCGTGGACTATCGCTCATCTGGATCTCCTCGATGAGGCGTCTGCGTTGGGATGAGGAAAGATGATGCGGAAGAGATTGTATCTCTGTTCATTTTCGAAGATCTCGCGGCAATTGATAGTAGCGCCATGCGCCTCGACGATCTTCCTTACTAACCACAGCCCCAATCCTGTACCGTGAGGAACTTTCATTTTTGCCTTATTGCTGCGAAATCCGCGCTTGAAGATCTCTTCCCGGATTTGCTCGGGGATCGGCAGTCCGCGGCTGGTGATCTCGAACACGCGACCCTCGCGCCGTCGGTACTTGCCGCGAATGGTGATCGTCGATTCCGGAAGTGAGTACTTGATGGCATTATCCACCAGATTCACAATGACTTGTCGGAGCATTTCGCGGTGACCGTGGATCGGCAGGTTCCGGTTGAGACTCGCGTCGTCGATGTGCAATTCGAGACGGTTCTCTTTAAGGAGATGTAGGAAATCGAGCTTGGTCTCGATGGCAAGCCTCGCCATCGAGACAGTCTCGCGGTGGAACGGCTCTCCACGCAGGACTTTGTCCATGTAGGAAAGATTGCGCACGAGGCGGGTGCAGACTCGTGCCTGGCCGATGATGTAAGGTAGCCGTTCGCGAATCCTCCGCTCATCGAGGTGCCCTCTCTCAAGGTTCCGCAGGTTGCCTGTGAGAGAGCTCAAGGGCGTTAGGAGTTGGTGCCCGAGGCTCGACATGTAGTCGAGATGGAACTCGGCGTTCTCCTTAAGCTTCGCGAAGAGCTCGTCGTCCATCAGTACTTTGTCGGTGCGGGCGTTGACAAAGCCTTGAAGTTGGAGCCGATCGGTGACGTCGCGATAGAGGCCTTCTACCCCCCTCGGATTGCCCTCAGCGTCGATGAGCACCCGTAGATCACCCTCAGCCCAGAATCGAGTTCCATCCTTTCGACGTAGCTGCTGCCGGGCGCTCACGAGACGCCCCCCCCGACAAATCGCTCGATCGATGAGTATCTTGCGATCACGATGACTGGGGTAAAGAAGCGTGCGGTTCAAGCCTATCATCTCGTTCCTCGGGTAGCCGGTCACACGGCTCTCGGCCGCGCCCGACTCCAGGGTGACACCCTGCATGTCGCTGCGAAAGTAGGCAAGGCCCATCTCGTCAAGCATCTCCATCAGCCCGCGGTGCTGCGCCGCCTGCTGCTCGCGTTCGGTCATATCACGCGCCACTCCGATCGTGTAGAACACGGGAGGTTGCACCCTTCGGTTGGCGAGAATGCGGAAAGACATCTCCAACCAACACTGCGTGCCATCGGGTCTTTGGATCCTGGTAAGCACTGGCCCATGCTCGCCGCGACCCTTACTGAGAGCTACTCTGAATGCCGCCAAGAGACCCGGCTTGAACTCCTCATAGGCACTCGGAGCGTACATCTCTCTCGCGTCGAGACCACAAAGCTGAGTGCGGGAGCGCCCCAGCAGCTTCTCAGCGCCGGGGTTGGCAAGGATGATTCTCGGCACGGGCTGTTTGCCGATTGGGGTTTCGCGCCGGGAAACCGCCATCGGCACTGACACGGACTCCCTGATGCACTCGGCGAGCAGCAGGTCCCAGGCATGAGCGAGGGCGATGCCTAGGAGATCAGCGAAGAATTGGAGGGTATGCTCGTCCTCGGAGGTGAAGCGGGCCTCGCCCCGGGTGCGCGACATGCGGAGCACGCCGTGAACCTGCTCTCCCCAGCGAATCGGCACGCCGAGGAACTGTACCGTTGTAGCGCCCTGTCGGTCGCGCTCTGGATGACGGGGCCCCTTGCGGTCGAGACCGGTCTGGCGACGGACCTCCGCGTGATTGGTGCTGTCGTTCAGACGAAGCGACTGACCGGTAGCGAACACATGGCCGGTCAGGCCTTCGCCACGTTCGTACACAACTCGCTCCTCCCGACCCAGAGTGGGGTCAGTACTCGCGGCAAGGCGCAGCTCTCCTTGTTCTTCGAGCAGGAGTGTGGTTGCAGTGGCCTGGAACAGTTCTGCTAGTTGTGTGACGACGCGGTGCAGATCAGGCTCGATGCTGTCGAGCTCTCTCTTGGCCAGAACTTGGAGCGCGTCGCGACGTCCCCACACCTCAGATCGTAAGGCGCATCGGATAGCGGCCGCGAAAAGCACGGAGAGCGCCTCAAGAGCTTCGAGAGCTGCGCGTCCCTCACACCGCCCTTCATCAATGCGCACTACCAGCAATCCTTGTACTGTCGAATCTATGCTGACTGGTCGCGCCATAACCGGTTGCCCAGTCGCCTTCCCGGAGAGTAGGCCGTTTACTGATTTCCAAGATGGCACCGAGCCGGTCAGGTCTTGACGCAGCAGGTCGATCGCCTCGAGCAGAGATCGTCCGCCGCCAAGAAGGAGTCGGTAAGAGCCGGCGGTCAGAGGATATCCATCGTCGTCATAGGCGACGACCATCGCTCCTTCAACGCCTGCAAGTCTGCCAGCGATCTGCGCCAATCGCTCGAGTCCCTTCGGCAGTGATAGCGACTCACGCCTCGCCATCTCGGTCGCAAGTGCATGCACCAACATCTCCGCGATCCCGGCAGTCTCAGGATCCTCATTAATCGAAGTGGGCGGGCAACCAGTTGTGTAACTCAGGTAAACACCCTCACCTTCTGTGATCTTTTGATATCGATCAATCGGCCGACACGCGAAATCAAGTCTGGGGGTGGCGCCTTGCCTTGCGATCTGCCGACCCGGAAGATACTTCCTACCGTACTCAGAACTTCATCCGGACTTCCGCAGCCCATCAGTAAGCCTTCGACGATACGCCGATCTCGGTCCTTGGGGTTCTCTCGGCTTAGAGCATAGTACATTCGCTCGACTATAGCTGGAGCAGGCGCGGCTCTCCGAGATTCAGAGTTGCCAATAGGCCACCATGGGTTCCAGGGAGACTCAGTCTGGCCTTCGAGAAAGTAGTCAACTAATCCCGCATAGCGGTCATCCCGATAAGGAGAACTTTCGTCGAAGAGCACGACGAAGGTCCGATAGGTATCGAAGTTTTCAGCCCCCATTACGTGCGTGCCTATCCAGGCGTTAGCGTCGCCGTTCTCAGCCGCCCCTATGAACGAGAACACGAAGCCCACTCGTGCCCGTGATTCCCCGCTACTGTCTTGCCATCTCTCTTCCCGCCGCTTCAGAAAATTGCTCATGACGATGCGGAATCCCGCTGCCTCGTCATCGTCCAGCCGACCACAGAGCACCAGCTCATCAGCAAGGACCTGGGTCGCCGCCCAAGCACCGAGGCCAAGACCCGAAGAGGGGTCGATCAGGGTCCTCTCGTAGACTTTCCGCAACGTAGCAGCAAGGGTGTGGAGAAAGCCCTCTCCCGGCGTACCGGAGTCATCGATACCGGCCTCCCCGTGTAGCCGCGAAAGTACCTCGGCGCGTTCCTCCTCGGCCTGTCGATCAACGCCAGGAGCGAAACCACTGGGCAGATAGACCAGATTATCCCGAGGACGGAGCACGTATTGTGGCTCCGTCAAAGCCTCTTCAAGCCACGCCGATCTCCGGCTGGCGGCCTTCTGATGGAAGTCGTACATCAGTCCGCGCAGCCCGCGGCACACGCCGAGTCCGGTGGGAGCGAGGTGGGAGTCAAGCCCGGGTGCATCGAGGTCGAAATCGATCACCAGCACGTTCTTGCCCGCCGCGCCCAGCCGTGAGGCGAGAAGCGGCGCCATGAGGGCCACCATGGTGGAGCGGCCCACCCCGCCGCGGTGGGCGAAGAATGCGGTCACGGCACCTGGGCGAGGCAGGATGAGGTTCCGCCGCGTCGCCAGCAGCTCCGGTTTCAGGAATCTCGATTGCAGCTCCGGCGAGAAGTCGAAGAATCGGCGATCCTCACGCTCCAGACCCAGGCGGCGGCAGAAACCATGCCCGCGTGGCGACAGGGCATAGAACGAGACCGCCGCACCACCCTGGGCTTGCCGCTGGACACGCAACACGAGGTGATGGTGATAGAGGTCGGCGAGGATCTGGCCGACGCGGGGGGCGCTGGGCCGCTCAACCAGATTGAGGCGCTCGTGGACCTCCCCACGACGCAAGAACTCTCCGCCGCTCCGCGCCAAAACCCGCAGTACCTCACGCTCGGTCGGCGAGCGACGCCGGTCGGATAGGCGCGTCTCTTCCGCCGCCCCCCCCAAGAGGTCTTCGGCCAGGTACAGCGAGTGCAGCGTGAGGTGGACGTCCACCGCGGCCCAGGCTTTCGGGCTGAGGGTGGGCAGATGGGCGTCGACGAACCACCGGCCCGCGCGGAGACGGTCGAGGACCTGTCGCGGGGCGGCCGCGTCACCCTTGTAGACCCGCTCCCAGGCCACGGCCTGCGCGTAGCGGAGGTAGTCGCGGTAACGCAGCGGCTCCTCGATCTCGTCTCCGGCCCCGTCGAGCCTCTCGAGCTCCCGCAGCAGTTGGCCCCGGAGCTCGTCGAGGTCGTCGGACGGTCGGCGTTTCTCGGAACGTGCGGTCTCAGGAGGTTCGCTGGCTGTGGTCTCGCTGGCTGTGGTCTCGCTGGCTGTAGTCTCGCTGGCTGTGGTCTCGCTCGCTGTGGTGTCCGACGCGCTGTGCTCGCCCATCGTCATCTCCACCTTTCTCGCGTTTCTGCGCGGCTGTGGTGCCAGTTCCCGGCGAGAATCCGGCTACGTCGAGCGAGACTCGCGAGATGGAGGTTCATCGAGCTGGCACCGGCATATCAGGGGCCGCTATGGGACACGACCACACACGGGCGGCCCGTTTCCGCTTTTCTAACGCTTCAATGGGGCCGCTGTCAAGCCCTCCTGTAGGACTTACGGTTCTCTTGCCCTAAGGTTCTGGCCCTTTCTCGCCCCAGAAAACGCCCAGATCGAGCACGACCCCCAGGGACTTCCCCCGCTCGGGTCCGCTCGTCAGCCACCGGATTCCAGGGTGGTCCTGGACGGTCCGGTCGAGCTTCCTCCAGCCCTTGTCCTGCCCTCGCCCATCCTTCCTTGGGGGGTAGCGGTCGTAGAGCTCGACCTCCTCGTCGCCGGCCTGCCAGCGCAGCCAGGTCTGCGCCCAACCTTCGGGTTGGAAGAGCGCCAGGTCGCAGCTCAGCAGCGTCGCCTTTCTCTTCTGATTGCAGACGCAGGCGGCGTTGACGAAGACCGTGCCGATGCCGTGGCGGGCCAACACCTGGCTCGTCGCGTCGAAGCGCTCGGTCTCCCGCGACATCGACACCACGAAGAGCAGGTCGGGCCGCATGCGCTTGACGACCGGCATGTAGCCATGCTCGTCGGCTTCGATGGCATCGGCGCAGATCAGGATGGCCAGACGGCCGAGGGAGGTGTCGAGGACCCGCAGGGTCGAGCCGTGGCGGATGCCTTCGGGGATCTCGAGGGGAAGGCTGCCACGATTGGCGGCGTGCTGCTCGCCGTTCTCGAAGGAGCCGGGCAGATGGACGACGTCGGCGGGCGTGATCCGATACCACCCGCGCTTGCGGTGCAGCAAGAGGATGCCGCCGGCGTGGTCGAGCAGAGGGGACTCGTTGAACGGAGGCGAGGTAGCTTCCTCGTCGGGCCAGACGTGGAAGCTGCCCGCCACGACGCCGTAGGGGGCCTCGGTGGAGCGTCGCTTCTTCAGCCAGCCGGCGATCAGCTCCCGGGCCTCTGGGTCGATGGTCAGCTCGGGCAGCACCACCAGGTGGATCTGCTGCCTTTGAGCGGCCTCGAGGATGGCGTGGAGGTGTTCGTGCAGGGCCTCGCGCTCGATCATGGGCGCATGGCGGCAGGCGGTGAAGAAGCCTCCCGCAATGGCGAAGAAGGGACGAAAAGGGCCCGCAAGGGGACAGAGGGCGATACGGAAGCACTGCCGCACCGCGGCGTCGGAGCCGCTGTCGTGGACGAGAGGCAGAGTCCGCTCGCCCAGGTCTTTCGGCTCGACTCGTGGGTGCCTGCTGTCGAGCCAGTACATGCCGACGGTCTGCAGGCAGTCGCTGGGGTGAGGCGCACGGTCTGGCGGCCGGCGTTTCCCGGCGTCGTCGGCGTCCCTCTCGCGTCGTCGTCGCAGCTCGGCGAGCCGCGAGCGAGGACGCCGCCAGCAGAGGACCTCGCCGCCGAGCACCATCTCGCCACCGACCTCGACCTGTGAAATCGGAAAACGGGTCCGAAGGCTCACGGCAGCGTGGTGTTTCCCGGAGAGCTCGCCGTCGATGGTTTGAAGGGCCACGGTGACCACGTCGTAAAGGTTCGTGGAGTCGGTCTCCAACGACAGCGCAGCCAGATGGTCCAGAAGAAGAACCAACGGCTTGCTCCCGAGCGCGCGGGACGGGCGCGAAAAGCGGGCGTCTCGCCGGCGGGCGAGGAGCTGCTCGCCGATGGCGAAGAGATGAGCGGCAAGCCTGAGGAGGGCGTCGTCGCCTGCTCTGGCGTCCTCAGCCTGGGCACGAATGACCTCAACGAGCGGCCGGAGCGAATAATCCATGGGGGTCCTCCAGAGATCAGCTATTCTCGTCGTCGAGTATAGCGGCCTTCAGAGGCGTGCGAGTGCGTCGGCGCCGACCTCATCCTGCCGGCCGAGCACGGCTTCCTCAACACCGAGCGGTTCACGGACGGCCAAGCCGTCGCGGCGATCCTCGCGGCCCGCCGCATCCGCCGGCGCTCGTAGAGTAGGGGCGCGTATAGACTCCCGCCGTGAGTCCTTTCAACCCGGCCCGCGGATCTGATAGGCTCGGCGTATGGCACTGCCTGCGCCCAAGGCCGATCCCGGCACGTATTCTCCCTCGCGGTTTCCCAGACAGGCCGGGGAAGCCCTCTTCCGCCCCGTCCTCCAGCCGGACGGCGACGTCGTCGTCGAGCAAATCCCGCTGACTCTCGACGTGCTCCTCCATCCCCGGGAAGACGACCAGGTGACGCAGAGCAGGCCCCACCACAAGAAGCTGAACCCTCTCGCCGACACCCTGGAGCGCTTCCTGGAACGTCAGAGCGGAGTCGGCGTCTTCAGCGACCTGCTCATCCTCTGGGAGCAGCTCGGCGAGCGCAACGTGTCGCCCGACGTCTACGTGGTCAAGGGCTTGCGCGACCGCGAGGCGATCGACCGTAACTTCGATCCGGTGGCCGAGGGAGCCGGCCCCTGCCTGGTGATCGAGGTCGTCTCGACCGGCAGCCGGGAGATGGTGCAGAAGGACGCGGAGGAGAACCCGAAGCTCTTCGCGCGGATGAAGGTGGAGGACCTGGTGCTGCTCTATCCGCCGCGCCCGGCCACGTCGGAACGGCTGCGTCTGGACGTGCGCCGGCTCGGGGCTTCGGGCCGCTACCGGGCGAACCCCCCGGATCCCGAGGGCTGGATCCGGTTGCCGTCGGTGGGCCTGCGGATCAAGGCGGCCGAGGACGGCGAACGGCTGCTGATCGAGGACGTCAGGACGGGCGAGCGCCTGCGGACGTCGGTGGAAGAGGAGGCGGCGCGGCGGGCGGCTGAGGAGCGCGCCGAACAGGAGGCCGAGGCGCGGCGCCAGGAGGCCCAGGCGCGGCGGGCGGCTGAGGAGCGCGCCGAGCAGGAGGCCGCGGCGCGGCGCCAGGCTGAGCAGCGCGCCGAGCAGGCTGAGCAGCGCGCCGAGCAAGGGCTGCGGCGTAGCGTCGAGGATCTGTGCGGTCTCCTGGGGATCGAGTGGACCGCCGATCGCGGTACTGCCGTCGCAGGTATGGATTTGACGCAGCTCGAAGCGCTTTGGGCAGATCTTCGGAGTCAGAAGCGCTGGCCATGACCGCTTACTGCCGTGCGTCAACCGTTTGAGGGTGTCGTTTCCAGGATCGACCGCGTGCCCTTTCCCTGGGCAGTGGCTGTCGGTCTGGAGGCTGGCTTGGCGGTGGCCGCCGTGATCGCCGCCCTGCCGCCCGTCGCGGGCCTTGCGGCGGCAGTGGTTGTGATCGCGCTGGCCGGCACGGCGGCCTGGTCGGCACAGCCCGTGGGGATTTGGGAGGTAGGGGAGGACGAGGAAGCAAAGCCGTTTCTCGACATGGTGGCGATCGAGGGCGGCAGCTTCGTGATGGGAAGTCCCGAGGACGAGCCCGGCCGTTCCCCCGACGAGCGCCGGCATGAGGTGACGCTCTCTCCTTTCCGGATGAGCCGCACGACGGTCACCCGCGCCCAGTACCGCGAGGTGATGGGCCTTGACGAGGCTCCGGGGCCTGGCAGCGACGATGGCCCGGTCACGGAGGTCGACTGGCTCGAGGCGGTCGGATTCTGCAACCGGTTGTCGGAGCGGGAAGACCTGCCACCCTGCTATCGGATCGACGGCAAGGAGGTCTCGTGGATCGAGGACGCGGGCGGCTATCGCCTCCCGACCGAAGCCGAATGGGAGTACTCGGCGCGGGCGGGCACGACCACCGCGTGGTCGTTCGGCGGCGACGAATCCGCTCTCGGCGACTTCGCCTGGTACGGCGGGAATTCCGGGAATCGCACGCATCAAGTCGCCACGCTCAAGCCCAATCCCTGGGGGCTTTTCGACATGCACGGAAACGTCTGGGAGTGGTGTTGGGACGGCTATGCCGAGTACCCGGCCGAGCACGTCACCGATCCCCGGGGCCCCGCGTCGCGCTCTGCTCCGCGGGTCTTGCGCGGGGGCTCCGCGTGGGTCGAGCCCGGGGTCCTGCGCTCGGCGTACCGGCCCTGGTTCGATCCCGAGTTCCGGGACGAGGCCTTCGGCTTTCGCTGTGTGCGTCGTCCCCGCCGCCAGCCTTGATCCGTTGACCCATTGACCCTTTATGGTCCCGCGCGAAGCGCGTCTTCGCCGTAAGATGACATGACAATTGTCAGCCCTCTTCGTCCCGCGAAGCGGGATGCTCGTCCCGCAGGGACGATGGAGGGATAGCCAGTGATTTCAATCACTGGCGGCGTGGCCGGAGCATAATGGGTGGGTTTAACGAATGGCGTCCCCGCCAGTGATTGAAGCATCAATCACTGGCGAGCTCGGCCGGAGCAGAAGGGTCGGATTCAGGAATGGCGACCTTCGCCAGTGATTAAAATCACTGGCTATCGCTCCACCGTCCCTGCGGGACGAAGAGGGAGACGGAGCCTGCGCTCGTATCGCGGCCTGATGACGTTCGGCTGACAAGGTGTCATCTACGTGACGCGATTGTCAATTGTGTGACAATCGCGACGCGCTTCGCGCGAAGAACCAATGGATCAATGGATCGATGGCTCAAAGCTGGCGGCGGGGACGACGCACACAGCGAAAGCCGAAGGCCTCGCTCCGGTACAAGGGAACGAACCTGTTCCGGTACGCCGAGCGCAGGCTCCCGGGCACGTCCCACGCGGAGCCCCCGCGCAAGACCCGCGGAGCAGAGCGCGAGTCACTCTGGTGACAACTGTCACTCTCCAATGCCGGGTTTGCGACCGGTTGGTCGGGAGCACGCTCGCTGTAGGGCTCAAAGCAGTCCAGCACCCACTCCCACACGTTGCCGTGCGCGTCGTACAGGCCCCAGGGATTGGGCTCGAGAAGGGCGACTTTGTGCGTCCGACGCCCGGAGTTTCCGAGGTACCAGGCGTAGTCGCCGACAACGGATTCGTCGCCGAACGACCACGCGGTGGTCGTTCCTGCCCGCGCCGCGTACTCCCACTCGGCTTCGGTGGGCAGATCGTACGTCCAGTCCCTCGATTCCGTGAGGGCTCGGCAGTACTCGCGCGCTTCGAACCAGGCGATCCCGGCCGCCGGTAAGTCATCCTGGCCCAGATGCCCCGACTTGTAAGCCCGATACTGGGCATTCGTGACCTCGGTCTGAGCCACCCAGAATTCTCCGACGCTCACGTCGTGCGCCGGCTTCTCGGCATCGAAGGCCATCGGATCATCCGCCGCCGATCCCATCCGGAAAGTGCCGCCGAGGATTTTCACGAAGGGCATCGAAGGTACCGGCCGACTCTCCGGCGTCCAAGCCTGCGATCCGACGAGACCGATGGAGACCAGACCGACGCCAAGACTCGCTAGAACCCCCAGGCCGAGTCCCAACCGCCCCGGACGCCGCAGACCTCCCCGCGTCACGCTGCCGAGACCGAGCTCGGCGAGGAGGAAGCGCGGGCGGTCGCCCAGGTCGCCGAGACGCCAGGGCAAGGGCGCGTGGCCGTCCGTGGGGCGGCGGCAGTCGCGCGCCGCGAAGCGGCCGAGACGGCCGCGGATCACGTCGCCGAGCTCGCCCGAACGCAGCTCGAAAAGCTCTTCCGCGGACTCTTCCGGCTTGCGCCACAGCCGCAGGAGCGCCTTTTCCGCCCGCAGATGGCGCTCGGCGGGCCGGTCCCTCCAGGGATCGAGCGGGCCCCGTTTGCCGCGGCCGTCGGCCTCTTCGTCAAGCCGGCGCTCCCAGAAGTCCAGAGCTCGCTCGAGGACGCTTCCCTCCCGGATGCCGCTCGGGTCGCGGAGCGAGGTCTCCGCCAGCCAGGCAAGGAGGGCCGCGCGGCCCTCCTCGGTCCACGTCAAGCTGCCGCCGAGGCTGCGAGGCAGCGACTCGTCGTGCTTCTCACCGTCGCCCGACAAGAGATGGAAAGCCCACGGCGACAGGTCGAGCCCCAGCTCCCGGCGCAGGGCCCAGGCGGTCGAACGGCCCACGGGACGCCCGCCGAGAGCGAGCGCGGCGCGCCAGGCGCGCAGCTCGCCGGGATCGACCTCGAGGCGCCGGGGCGCCGGCGCGGTGCCGAGGCCGAAGAACGCCGGCAGACCCTCGGGCGCGACGCGGGGGACGTTGAAGGGGGCGAGAGCGGCGGCCAAAGCGTCGCCGCTCGAGAAGTCGACGAAGGCGAGCCGCGGCCAGGCGGCGAGCGAGCGCAGGAGCGCCCCCACCTCGCTGGCGCGCTCGTCCTCGAGGAGACGCGCCAGCACCTCGCCGTCGGTACAAACCGCCACCAGCGCGGTCTGGCGGTGCGCTTCGACCTGCCGGGGTCGGAAGATCTGGCCCTCTTCCCACCGCAGCTCTTCGGGATACCCGTCGAAACCGCCGATCCTGGCGGGAAGCCCGGCCCCCGCCAGGCTCGACGCGACCTCCTCGGCCCATCGGTCCATCGCCGGATCGTCGACGGTGCCGTCGAGCCACAGCCACACCTCACGCAGGCTCTTCTCGGGCGCGTAGCGCAGCTCCGGCAGGCCGCCGGCGCGCGCCGTTTCCCGCACCGTAGCATCGAGGTCGAGCTCGGGGGTGAGCTCTTCCGAGACGTGGCGGCCCACGCCCCAGATGAGTGTCCGCACGCCGTCGGCGTCGACGAGCTCAGGACCCCGGGCGGCGAGTGGCAGAAGCGGCAGACGGGCCGGCCCCGGCTCGGGGTCGGGGAGGACGTCGGGGATCCATGGCTTGCGCAGGTAGCGCCAGCCGAGGCCGGCCGCGGCGAGGAGCGCCAGTGTACCGATGGCGACCAGGAGCCAGGCAGGCCGCCATGCCTCGCGCGTCACCACGAGTGCCGGCTCGATCATCTGGATGGTCGCGGGTTCCGGTGACTCCTCCTGCTTCTCGGAGGGGGCAGGCGGCGGCACTACTGGCGGCAGGACTACGACTACTGGCTCTTCCTCCGGTGCTGGCTCTTCCTCTCGTGCTGTCTCTTCGGCGGCCGAAACTGCGCCGGCCGCAGTACACAAAGCGCCAGGATCGCCGTAGCCGCCAGACGTGCCGCGATCCGCCAGGGGATGCGGAAACGCCGCTTCTCCGGGGCGGCCACGGGCTCGTTCACCCAGACCACGGCCGGCCGCGGCGCAGGCTCCGGACTCCGTCCCCGGCGCTCCCATTGCGCCCACCGCTCGGCCCACGGCTCGAAGACCTGTTCGAAGAGCTCGCGCTCGCCGGGGTCGTGGACGAGCGCGCTGGCGAGCAGGTCGCGCAACTGGCCGTCGGACGGCCGCTCCTGGGCGAGAGCGGGGGCGAGGGCGAAGACGTGGTGGAGCCGCAGCACCTCGCGCGCCCCCAACGGCAGGCCCACGGCGCGCAGGGCCTGGAGCAGGGCCTCGAGCCCGGGGGGCGGAGGTTCTGTGGGGACGCTCACAAGGCTTTCAGGCGCTCCAGGTCGTCCTTGTCCTTGATCAACGAGCCGCTGCCCGGAAGCTCGACGAGGTGTACGTCGAGGTCCTTCTCGGCGATCCCGAGGGCGTTCAAGACCGCCAGCCACACCAGCAGCTCGGCGGTCGACGGCGGCTTCTGGAGATCGTGCTCCCGCAGCTCCCAGAAACGGTCGATCGCCCGCCGGCGCACCGCGGGCGGCAGGTGCGGACGCGGATGCGGAACGCGTGGCGCAGGGGGTCCGGCACCTCCCGTCCGTAGGTCTTCGTGAGCACCGCGGTGCGCTCGTGCTCGGGGCCGAGGACGACCTCGAAGAGCTCGCGGCCGAGCTCGTCCTCCGAGCGCTCCGCCAGGGCCTCCAGACGCCGGAGGTCGAAGGGTCCGCGGCTCGCGTGGAGGTCGAAATAGGGCGGCTGGCCGTAGCGGCGCACGACTTGCCCGTTACGCAGCTCGAGCGCGGCGGTGAGGTCGCGCCGCGGCCGCGGCGGCCGCGTCTCGGGCATCGCCGCCAGGATCTCGTAGAGCTTGCGGGCGGCGGCGGCCAGGGCCGCGTCGCGGTTTGCCCGCCTGAGCTTGGCGACGGGCTTGGAGGGCTGGTTGAGGCCCTCGATGCTGGTGAGCGCGATGTCTCGCGGGCCGTCCGCGGTCTCGACGGCGAAGCTCAGGAGATCGGCGTTGGCGGTGCGCAGGAAGAGCGGCGCGAAGTGGAGGCCGCGTTCCGCCCGCGCCGCCAGGAGCCGCGGAATCTCGTTCTCGCGGACGAAGCTCGAGGCGAGCAGGTCGTTCGGCGTATCTGAAGCCTAGAGCGTCACGCCGAGCGGCTTCTTCAACGCAAAGGCGAACACGATCGACAGCGCCAGGAAAACCCAAAGCCACGTGTACTCGCCCTCCCAGCCCGTGATGCCGGCGTTGGCGAACGGATAATCGATCTCGATCCTGGCGACCGGTCCGGAGCCCGGCAGCGGCGCCTCGGCGGCATTGATAAGCTGGTCGAGGAAGCTCGACGGGCGCACCGTCGAACGCCGCGAGACGTCGTCGCCCACGTTGACGGTCTTGGTCACCGTCTCGCCGTCGACGGTGAGCCGCAGCTCGTAGTCCCCCCACTCCTCGGCCGCGATCCGCCAGGTCAGCTCGCTGACGACTGGAGCCCAGACCGGACCGGCTTCCACGGCGACGCCCGCGGGGGCCTCGAGCCGCGCCTCGGGACGCGTGCCCGGCGGCCAGTCGCCCTTGAGCGTCGCGGTTAACAGCGTCGTGTCTCCGGGCTCCAGCCCTTCATAGCCATAGT
>Ga0214471_10002291_pt1 | contig 15053 bp, 14 predicted proteins | sample RVTome_5_FD_207665 | JGI IMG/M metagenome (GOLD analysis project Ga0214471, IMG submission 207665) | Soil microbial communities from uranium-contaminated site in the Upper Colorado River Basin, Wyoming, United States - RVT142D155 | ecosystem: Environmental > Terrestrial > Soil > Contaminated >... | reverse complement strand
GCGGAACGAAGCAGGTCAGCCGGCATCCCATCTGCAAACGTCTGCATGAACTGCCATGCGCGTGTGACGGCGCCATGGGTGAATGTGAAGGCAGAAGATGATCTTGCGACCAAGGAAGAACGGAAGCCCCGATTGATCGTCTCGACTGAGTTGAAGAAAATGTATGAACGCATCGCTCTTGATGACAACCTCAAGCCCGATTCCACGAAGATGCCACTTCCTCTGGAGTGGATGAAGGTTCATAACCTTCCGGGTTTTGTTTACTTCAATCATAGCGCACACGTTCGTTCCGGGGTTGAATGCCAGAAATGCCACGGCGCGGTTGAAACAATGGAACGTGTCCGCCAGGTATCGGACCTTTCGATGGGGTGGTGTGTGAATTGTCATCGCGATGCAAACAACAATGGTATCAACGGTACGCCGTGTTATGCATCCACCGACTGTATCGTTTGTCATCACTAGGACAATATATGCAAGGACCTCTGTGCAGGTTTTTCGCCGACGATCATGATCGTCTTGAAGGGCTCTTCGAGAAAGCCATTGCGGATCGCGCCCGTATCGATATGGAACGCTACAACGAATTTCGCACGGGCCTTCTCAGGCACATCGGGATGGAAGAAAAGATTCTGCTCCCTGCCGCACAGAAGGCAGGCGACGGAACCAGAGTATCGATGGCAGACAAGATCAGGCTCGACCATGGCGCCATAGCGGCGTTGCTCGTGCCAAAGCTAACCCCCGTTATCGTTAACGCCCTTCGTTCCATCCTTATGAAACATAACGAGTTGGAAGAGCAGATGGGCGGAATGTACGAGATGTGCGAACAATTGACGGCAGGCGAACAAGACGCTTTGCTGGAGCGCCTACGCTCCACACCTCCTGTTCCGACGAATCCACTGATGGAACCGACACGTGTCCTGAACGCCACAAAGCGAGCCTTGGCAAGAGCAGGACACAATCTTGATGATTATGATAGTAGATGAATCGTAATTGCCAGTGACAATGAAGAAGACCAAATGAGTCACGAACATCATCAGAAAGACGAACAACTCCAGAATGGAGACAGCGTCGACCGGCGCGATTTTCTTCGCCTCGCAGGGTTTTCCTTTGCGGGAGCGTTTCTTGCCGGGTGTCAGCAGGGAAAAATAGAAAAGGCAATCCCATTTCTGGTCCAGCCGGAAGAAGTGACGCCGGGATTGGCGTATTGGTATTCAACCACGTGCGCCGGTTGCTCCGCCGGGTGCGGCATTCTCGCAAAGAATCGAGATGGGCGTCCAATCAAATTGGAGGGTAATCCCGATCATCCGATTTCCAAAGGGGGACTCTGTGCAGTTGGTCAGGCATCCATTCTTTCTTTGTACGACTCGCATCGACTCCGGGGGCCATTGTTTTCCGGCAAAGAGGCAACATGGAATGAGATCGACGCGCAGGTTGGGTCGGCATTAGGTCGGATCAAGCAAACGGGCGGACGCATCCGGTTGCTCACGGGAACCGTCACAAGCCCAACCACCCGCGCCTTGATTGCGAAGTTTCTTTCCCGCTTTCCCGACGCCAAACATGTTGAGTACGAGGCGATCTCCTGCTCTGCGATTCTCGACGCACATGAAATCACCCATGGCCGGCGAGTCCTTCCACGCTATCATTTCGACCGCGCGCAAACAATCGTCAGTGTTGATGCGGATTTTCTCGGGACATGGCTATCACCGGTGGAGCATACTGCGGGGTTTCGGGCAGGACGAACGCTCGAAGGCACGCCGCCGAAATTTTCCCACCTCACACAAGTCGAGTCACGGCTGTCGTTGACGGGAAGCAACGCGGATGAACGAATCGCTCTCTCCCCTACCGAGTATGAAGGAGTCCTCTCCCGCCTTGCCGTGCTTCTTGGAGCAAAGGATGGACGGCAGCCAGATTTCACGTCGGCGATCGGCTCTGAGATGGAACAGCGTGTTCAGCGCATCGCCGACCGACTATGGCAGACACGTGGACAATCACTTGTTGTGTGTGGAGTGAATGATCTTCGTCTGCAGCTGCTTACAAACTTCACAAACCATCTTCTCAATGGATACGGCAACACGTTAGACATTCAAGCGGCTTCTTTCCAGAGCAACCCAAATGATGTTGCCCTCCAGGATGTCCTGAACGAAATCAAGACCGGTGAGGTGAGCGCATTGTTCATCGCCGGTGGCAATCCGGTGTATGATCTTCCGGACGGGGAGAAACTCCCCGTAAACATACGAAAGATTCCTCTGGTGGTGAGCTTTGCGGAGCGAATGGACGAGACCGCTTCTGCCGCAACAATGGTGTGTCCGACTCCCCATTTCCTCGAAGCGTGGAATGACACAGAACCGGTTCATGGCACCGTCTCCCTGACGCAGCCGACCATCCCGCCTCTTATGAAGACCCGATCGTTCATCGAGAGTCTCAGTGCCTGGATGGGTGAACCCCAAACCGCGTACAACCTGATCCGCGCAGAATGGCGCTCGACAATTTTTCAAAGACAGTCGGCGACAAAATCCTTCGATGATTTCTGGAACAATACATTGCTAGAGGGTCTCTCGACCGTTGCGGCGCCGAATGTTCCACAATCCAATTTCGATTACACTGCGTTCGCATCAGCAGTAAAAGAAACCGAGGGGCCGGTCAACGATGGATCCATGACGCTGCTGTTGCATTCATCTCTGACAATGATGGATGGCCGGCACGCGCACAACGCCTGGCTCCAGGAACTTCCCGATCCCGTTACCAAAACTGTCTGGGATAATCATGCATCTCTTTCCAGAAATACCGCGGAGAAGTTTGCCCTGACGGAGGGTGATACTGTGAACATCGAGGTCCAGAATGGTGGAAACGTTGAGTTGCCGGTTCACATTCAACCCGGCCAGAATGATGCCGTCGTCGCGGTCGCACTCGGCTACGGTCGCAAAGGGACGGATCGGTTCACCAACATCGGCCCTGACTGGATTCAAGCAAGGCCCACAGTTCCCCCTGGTGAGCTTGTAGGAAAGAACATGGCGCCGTTTGTCCGCCTCAACTATGGATTGTTGACCTACAGCAGGAATAACGTAAGTATTTCAAAAACCGGCCGTTCTACTTCGCTCGTTGCATCACAGGAGTACAATTCACTTCGCGAGCCGAATCTTCTTGGAGAGCCAACAGGCGAACGTCGACCGATTGTGCAGGAGGCAACACTTGCTGCATATGCATTCAATCCGTCGGCGGGGAGTTTTCACAAGCCCCATCTGGAGACGATGTGGCCCGAAGACCACAAGTACACCGGCCATCGCTGGGGGATGGCAATCGATCTGAATGCATGTACCGGATGTTCTGCGTGCGTGATAGGCTGTCAGGCGGAAAATAATATTCCCGTCGTTGGCAAAGACGAAATGCGCCGCAACCGCGATCTGATATGGATTCGGATTGACCGGTATTACGATGAGACGAACGAAGGAGATCTCTCCGTGTCTCACCAGCCGATGATGTGTCAGCATTGTGGAAATGCGCCCTGTGAAACTGTGTGTCCGGTACTCGCCACCGTTCATAACGAGGAGGGATTGAACCAGCAGGTGTACAATCGGTGCGTCGGCACGAGGTACTGTGCCAACAACTGTCCCTACAAGATCCGCCGGTTCAATTGGTTCGAGTATGAGCGCGGTGACGAGATGCAAAAGATGGTGCTTAATCCCGATGTCACCGTGCGCGACAGAGGCGTCATGGAAAAATGCTCGTTCTGCATCCAACGGATTGAGCTGGCGAAGATTGAAGCAAGAAACAGTGGTACTCCGTTGAAGGACGGTGATATTCAGCCTGCGTGTGCGCAGTCGTGCCCGGCACAAGCAATCGTCTTTGGAGATATGAATGCCCCGGAGAGTGAAGTGTCAAAGCGTATGAAAGACCCCCGATTCTATCGAGTGCTGGAGGAAATTGGCGTTCGACCATCGGTCGGATACATGACGTTGATCCATGATCGTCCAGAAGGGAAAGAGGAACAACATCATGGCTGAAGTATATTCCACACTCCGAACGCCGCTCGTTCTGGACAACAAGTCCTATAGCGACGTCACCAGGGACGTCTGCGAAACACTCGATCACCGGCCCTCAACCGGATGGTGGGCGGCGTTCATTGTCTCCTTTTCACTCTTGATTATCGGTGCGGTCGCCATCGCGTATCAAATTGCAACCGGGGTCGGTGTTTGGGGATTGAACAATACGATCGGTTGGGCTTTTGATATCACCAATTTTGTTTTTTGGATCGGCATCGGTCACGCAGGCACATTAATCTCCGCGATCCTCTTCCTCTTCCGACAGAAGTGGAGAACATCCGTGAATAGGTCGGCAGAGGCAATGACCATCTTTGCGGTCATCTGCGCCGGGGTCTTTCCGATCATTCACTTAGGAAGGCCGTGGTTCGCGTTTTGGCTGATTCCTTACCCGAACTTTCGAGGACCGTTGTGGATCAACTTCCGTTCGCCTCTCGTGTGGGATATGTTTGCGATCAGTTGTTACTTCACCATCTCGTTTGTGTTCTGGTTTACCGGACTTGTTCCTGATCTGGCGACTTTGCGCGATCGAGCAACTTCAAAAATAAAAAAGAAGATTTATAGCTTTCTGAGCTTTGGGTGGGATGGATCCAATCGAACATGGCATCGTTATGAAAAAGTGTACCTCCTATTGGCCGGACTTGCAACGCCATTAGTGGTTTCAGTCCATACCATTGTGAGCTGGGACTTCGCGACTTCGGTCATCCCGGGATGGCATAGCACGATCCTCCCCCCTTATTTTGTTGCCGGTGCTGTGTTCTCAGGATTTGCCATGGTGCTGACCCTGATGATTATTGTTCGACGGGTTCTGCATTTTGAAGCTTACATCACCCTTCACCACATCGAACAAATGTGTAAGGTCATCATTGCTACGGGAGGAATCGTCGCATTATCATACGCGACCGAGCTCTTTGTCGCATATTACTCCGGAAACGAATACGAACGGTTTACCTTCATCAATCGCGCCCTCGGGCCTTACGGGTGGACTTACTGGACTATGGTGTCATGCAATATTCTGGCACCGCAACTTTTTTGGTTCAAGAAACTCCGGAGAAACGTTGCAGTCGTCTTCGTCGTCTCCATCATTATCAATGTGGGGATGTGGTTCGAACGGTTTGTCATCATCATGACGTCGCTGACTCGCGACTATCTCCCTGCAAGCTGGTCAGGTTTCACGCCCACCATTATTGACATCGCGACACTCGTTGGAAGCTTTGGGTTGTTCTTTACGTTGTTCCTGCTCTTTGCCCGCCTCCTTCCGATGATCTCCATCGGGGAGGTCAAGAGTGTACTTCATTACGCGAACAATGGGAAAGGAGACCACATATGAGTCGCCGCCTGTTGATAAATGTTTTTGCAAACGATCAGGATATTCTCAACGCGACGAACGCTGCCCGGGAAAACGGGTACACCATCGTCGATGCCTACACTCCGTATGCGGTCCATGGTCTTGATAAGGCAATGGGTATTCGTCCAACGCGAATTGGCTGGATTTGTCTTGGACTCGGGTTGCTCGGCGCTGCGGCAAAACTGTGGTTCCAGATCTGGACATCCGCTTTCGACTGGCCAGTGAATGTCGGTGGGAAGCCGCTGACCTCCTTGCCGGCGTTCGTTCCAGTGACATTTGAGGTGACTGTTCTCTTTGCGGGAGTCGGAACAGTGATCGCGTTTTTCCTGGTGAGCCGACTGCTTCCGGGGAAAAAGCCAAAAGTGGTTTACGAAGGTGTTACGAACGATAGATTTGTTCTCGTGCTCGCAGAAGAGGATGCCGCATTTGACGTGGAGAACGTGAAAAATTTGTTCGCCCCATTTCACATAGTGAAAATGGAAGAACGAGTTGAGAAGGACTGATATGACACGCATGCTGTTGAATAGTATTTTGCTTTTGGTTCTCATCGTTTTGGTCGGAACGGTATTTTTTGTTCGTCGCCAGTTTACCGTCCCCAATATAGAACTACTCCCGGGGATGGTGCATTCCGATGCGTATGGATCGCAATCGGGGAATCAGCTTTTTTTCGACGGCAAAACACTACAGCCTCCTGTCGAAGGTGCTGTCGTCCGCGGTTTTGAACCGTTCCCGTACAAGCCGACCCTCGAAGATGCAATTCGTGCAGGCAACGAGCTTCTTAGCCCACTGGATTCAAAGGACAGTCTGATCGATCTTCGTCGAGGGTCGGTCGTGTTTGCTCATGTCTGCTCTCCGTGTCATGGCGCCGGCGGGACCGGCGATGGAACAATTCCAAAACATGGTTTTCCTCCACCTCCCTCGTTGTTTGCACAGAATGCGCTCAACATGAAAGGTGGACAAATCTATCACATCATTACCTACGGTCAGCGTAACATGCCTTCGTTTGCGAGTCAGGTGGTGCGCGCAGATCGGTGGCGCATCGCGGCATATATTCGTTCTCTTCAACATCAATCCATTCAGTCCACGGTTGCAGTCAAATGATTATGAATGTCCATAAATCGGAAGATGTGCTTGCGGGAACTCCCCGCCTTCGGAGAAACCTGACCCTGGTGGTGGCACTTGGTGCTGTCACAGCAGCGATTGGTGCAATCGTTGCGCCTGAGAGAGCATGGCCGAACATTCTGCTCGCGAGTTTCTATCTTCTCAGCCTCGGCCTTGCCGGTGTTCTTTTCATCTCCCTTCAGTATGTGTCGAACGCGGGTTGGAGCGTCGCAATTCGTCGTGTCCCGGAAGCACTGGCTGGAATACTGCCGACTGCTTCGCTCTTAATGCTGATTACCCTTCTGGGCATTCCAAGCTTGTACGAGTGGAGCCACGCGGATGCGGTTTCAGGCAATCATCTTCTCCAGGCGAAGGCGGGATGGCTGAGCGTCCCCTTCTTCGTCATTCGTACTATTTTGTACCTTGGTATTTGGTTTGTCTTTGCCTTTTACCTCCGCAAGTTTTCTCGTCAACAGGACACGACGGGAGACCTTTCCTTCACCCGAAAGAACAAGAAGCTATCGGGCGGATTTCTCGTTGTCATCGCGTTGACCTTCACGCTGGCGAGCATGGACTGGATCATGTCGCTGGAGCCGGAATGGTATAGCACCATTTTTGGGATGTATAACCTGAGCGGAATGCTGTTGAACGGTCTCGCGGCAATCACCGTCGTCGTAGTTATCCTCCGGCGTACCGGGCCGCTTCGAAAGGTTGTCACTGACTCACACCTACACGACCTTGGAAAACTCATTTTTGCATTCAGCACGTTCTGGATGTATATTTGGTTCAGCCAGTATATCCTCATCTGGTACGCCAACATTCCCGAAGAAGTTGTCTATTTCGTCAACCGCGAAGAAGGAAGCTGGACAATTTTCACCGGCCTGAACGTCGTCTTCAACTGGTTGATCCCGTTCGTCGTTCTTCTTTCCCAATGGAGCAAAAAGAATGAAGGACTTCTCCTGAAGGTGTGTGTGATTATCATGATAGGCCATTGGATCGATCTGTATTGGATGATCCTTCCGCCGTTTCTGAAAACGGGACCGGAAGTGAGTCTTTGGGAGATTGGTCCGTTTGCCGGGATGATTGCGTTGTTCTTTCTCGTGACATTTAAGGCATTTGCCCGGGGAAATCCTGTTCCCCTGAGAGACCCACTCTTGGAGGAGAGCCTCCACCACCACTCGTAAACGATAGGAAAGAAATGAAACCGACAGATATATTGAAAGAAGAACACCGATCAATCGAGCGCATGTTATTCGTATTGGAAAAGGCAGTAACCCGACTTCAGCAAGGGGAAGACGTCAACCCGGATGTGTTTCGGGATGGGATATGGTTCATCAAAGAATTTGCTGACGGTTGTCATCATCAGAAGGAAGAAAAGCTGTTGTTCCCGGCGATGGTGCAAAAGGGATTTCCACAGAAGTCCGGACCCATTGGTGTTATGTTGCACGAACATGACCTGGGGAGGCAGGAAGTCGCTGCAATGAATGATGCTCTCGATCGATATATCAAAAGTGATCCCACAGGGAGGCCGGCGCTTGTTCAACATACGCAGTCGTTTATCGACCTTCTCCGGGATCATATTCTGAAAGAAGATAACATTCTGTTTGCTATGGCTGACCACCATTTTTCAGTCGAGGAGGAGGCAATTTTGTTGAAGAGTTTTCGGGCAGAAGAAAACAACGGCGCAGCGTGTTCGACCAAACAGCAGCTCATCGAGCTCGTTGCCAAGATGGAAAAGGATCCAGATTCTGGAACAAAACCAATCCGGTTAATGGCTTTTGTGTTGATGGTCTTCTCCTTTATGGGCGGAGTCAAATTGAACGCTCAGGACCAAACCCCTCTTATCAAGGTTATTGGCAGTGTTCGTGTCCGGAGTGAGGCGGACATGCGTGATTTCAACCAACGCACGCCGGCAAACACGTTCACGCTCTTGAGAACCCGACTGGGGATCCAGGCGCAACCACTCGAAGATGTGCTGGTCTTTATTCAAGCACAGGATTCACGTTTGTTCGGTGAGGAGCGCGACGTAGCATCGCGATCCTTTAGTACACTCGCTGATACGAAGAACCTGGATATGCACCAGGCATTTGTGGAGGTGAAGAAACTCTTTGCAGATGAAATCTCGCTGCGGCTTGGGCGAATGGAGTTGGCCTACAGCAACGAACGCTTGCTTGGCGCGGTGGGATGGAATAATGTAGGCCGGTCGTTTGACGGCGGGGTGATTCGATTTGACTGGCCAGGAATAACAATTGACGCGCTTGCAATGAAAATGAATGAGACGCTGAAATACCCTGCCATAGCTACGCCTACCAATGTGCGGTACATGTACGACGCAGGCTATTACCTGTATGGTGCCTATGGAGCATTGAAAGGGATCGAGAACTACACCATCGACCCGTACTTTCTGTACCAGCTGAACAGAAATACCACCGGATCGATTCTGGAACTCAAACGTTATACAATCGGCACTTATCTGAAAGGCAAATCAAACACACTCGACTATGAGGCAGAAATCGCCTACCAGGGGGGAACGACGACCATTGGTACCGACATTTCCGCCTATCTTCTTTCAGGGGCACTCGGGTACTCGTTTTCGGATTGCGCGCTGAGCCGCGCTTCATTGGGATACGAACTTTTGTCCGGCACTCCATCCGGTGATTCGAAGTTCAAGACGTTCGATCCGACATTCCACACGGGACATAAGTTCTACGGATTCATGGACTACTTTGTCAATATCCCCGTGAACACATCTAATCATGGTCTTGCCGATCTGATTGCACGCGGGACCCTCTCGCTCTCGGAAAAGACGACAGCAAACATCTGGCTGCATCATTTCTCACTTGCACAGAGTGTTAACAACGAAAAGACGTTGGGACAGGAGATTGACATTGTCGTCCAGTATCGCCACAATAAGAACGTCTCGTTCGAGATCGGCACTTCCGCTTTTCTCCCCGACAATCTGATGCGACAAGCATTCTTCGGTCATGATGTGGCGCTCTGGGGATATTTGCAGACCTCGGTTTCCTTCTAGGAAAATCTCGTATCTTACGTTGAAACGTTGGCAGGAGGATGTTATGTCGCCAATTCCAAAAAAATTTCAAGAATTCCAGGACACCTATCCGCGGGTGGCGAAAGCGTACGAGGAGCTTGGCGCTTCCGTTCACGCAGCCGGTCCGTTGGATGAGAAGTCCAGATCTTTGCTTAAGCTCGCGATTTCGGTTGGTGCTCGTCTTGAGGGTGCTGTTCATTCCCACGTTCGGAAAGCATTGCATGCTGGAGCCAGAGCAGAGGAGATCCGCCAGGTGGCATTATTGTCCCTCCCGACCATCGGCCTTCCCTCTATGATGGCCGCACTCAGTTGGGTCGATGACGTACTCTCGAAAGAACATTAATGGTCATCGCCTCACGTTCTCGACCGGCGCTCCTCGACAACTTTGGCCGAAATCATACGTACCTGAGAATATCCATAACGGATCGGTGCAATCTTCGTTGCCGTTATTGCATGCCTCCGGAGGGGATCGAACTTGGTCCTAAATCCTCCCTCCTTTCGTACGACGAGATACTAACGATTGCAAAACTCTTTGTAGACCTCGGCGTCCGAAAGATTCGCGTTACCGGCGGAGAACCTCTTGTCCGCAAGGGAGTCGAACACCTTTGCTCGCAGCTAGCTGCCATTCCGGGATTGGAAACGCTTGCTCTTTCAACAAACGGTGTGCTGTTGACAGAAAAGGCAAAGGCACTCAAAACCGCTGGTGTGAACCATGTGAATATCAGCCTTGACACGCTGAAGCCCGAACGCTTCGAGCATATTGCCCTTCGTTCGCTCTTCGACGAAACAATCTGTGGAATCGACGCTGCACTCAATGCCGGTTTCGCCTCGGTGAAGATCAACACGGTGGTAATGCGCGGTTTCAATGATGACGAGCTTCCTGACTTTGTGGAATTTGCGAAAGCGCGTTCCCTTCATGTCCGCTTCATCGAATACATGCCATTTCTCGGGAACAATTGGAATGAAGTGCGCATGATGCCGTACAAGGAAATGAGAGATGTGATTGAGTCTCGATTTAAACTGGAGCCGCTATTGGGGTCAGATGGTGTTCCCGGACCGGCAAAAGAATTCAGAGTTGCAGGAAGCAAAGCTGTCGTCGGCTTTATCACTACCATGACAGAACACTTCTGCGGCACTTGCAACCGTGTCCGACTCACCGCCGACGGCAAGCTCCGGAACTGTCTCTTTGGGCGCGATGAGATCGACCTGCGCAGGCTGCTGCGATCAGGTGCATCAGAAGAGGTGATCGAAGATTCTATTCGAATGGCAGTCATCCTCAAGCGCGAAAAGCATCCTAACGGACAGACACTGCTGGAAGAACAGAACCGACCCATGGTTGCCATCGGCGGCTGAGCGAGCCTACCATGTTTGACATAACCAAGAAATCCAGCACACTCCGTTCCGCGCGCGCAAGGGCTGTGCTCACCATGAAGCCGTCAACGATCGCGATAATCCGAAAGAAGAGAGTTCCCAAAGGCGACCCGATTCCTGTTGCAAAAGTTGCGGCGATCCAGGCAGCAAAGAACACAAGCCAGATCATTCCCTATTGTCATCCGTTGCCGTTGACGTTTGTTGGATGTGAGATTGAGCTGAAGAAAAAAAGCATTACGATTACTACCGAAGTGAACGCCATCTATCCGACGGGAGTAGAGATGGAAGCCCTCACGGCTGCAACTGTTGCTGCATTGACGCTGTACGACATGCTCAAGCAGGTTGATGATTCGATGATCATTAGCGATGTACGACTCGAAGAAAAACGGGGAGGCAAGTCGGACTTTATCGAAGAGAAAGCAGTGATTCTCAGAGCGGCTGTGTTGGTTACTTCCGATTCGATCTCCTCGGGAAAGAAAACAGACCAGTCGGGCAAGATGATCGTCGAGCGATTGAAGCAAGAGGGAATCGCCGTTGCATCGTACGACGTGATTGCGGATGATCCGGAGGAAATCCAGAAAAAGCTCATTACCTATTCTGACACGATGAAGGTAAACTTTGTACTGACGACAGGCGGCACCGGTTTCAGCAAACGGGATTTTTCTCCTGAGGCGACTGCAAAAGTAATCGAGCGGGAGATCCCAGGTATTCCCGAGGCGTTGCGCGCTTATGGGCAGGAGAGAACTCCTTATTCCATGCTCTCTCGCGGCATTGCTGGACTACGGGGCAACACGATCATCGTGAATCTCCCCGGTTCAAAAAGGGGGGTTGCCGATTCGCTTGATGCGCTCTTCCCCGCTCTTCTTCACTCCGTGCGAATTCTTGCAGGAGGAGGACATCCGGAAAAGCGAAGGAAAAAGAAATAATGGCACTCGCCTACCCGTGGGAAATAGTTCCGTTCTTTTTTCTTGTTGCGTTCCTCTATTCCAGTGTTGGCCATGGGGGGGCATCGGGGTATCTTGCGCTGTTTGCGTTGTTCGGGGTTGCGTCCCCGGCAATGGCTCCTGTTGCCCTGGTTCTGAACATTCTTGTTGCTTCGACAAGTTGCTGGCACTACTATCGCGGCGGACATTTTTCATGGAAGATGCTCTGGCCGTTCGTTGTCTCCTCTCTTCCTGCTGCATTCCTTGGCGGATTCATTGCAGTCTCCCCTGAAGTGTTCTCTGTCCTGCTTGGTGTAGCGCTCCTGCTTGCCGCGGGGCGCATATTCTTGTGGAATAATCCCCTTGAGGCAGGAACACTGCACAACACTCCGTTGCGTGCCAGTATTCCTATCGGTGGCGTCCTCGGGTTTGTCTCCGGAATGATCGGCATTGGCGGCGGCGTGTTCCTCAGTCCGATTCTACTGTTATTCCGCTGGGCTGACGTGAAACGAACCGCAGCCATTTCGAGTGCATTCATTGTTCTCAATTCTATGAGTGGACTCGCGGGTCATCTGTCGCGATCGTCTTTCGATGTTCCTGGTGCTGTTCCACTCATTGTTGCCGCGGTGACCGGAGCATTTCTCGGATCCCGAATAGGAGCGTTCAAGCTGAGCGCGAGAATTCTCCAGGGAGTACTTGGTCTTGTGCTTGTCATGGCAGGTGCAAAACTGATCGGCAAAGTCTTCTGGATGGGATAATGACGAAGCGAACCGATATCATAGGCGTTGTTCTGGCGGGTGGCAACAGTTCCCGTATGGGACAAGACAAAGCCCTGCTGCGTGTGGGAGAGGAGACATTCATCGGGCGTGCAGCACATCTCCTTCAGCAGGTGTTTAACGATGTCATCATCAGCGCAAATGATCGTGTTGTTTATGACTTTATTGGTCTCCCGGTTGTCGAGGACGTGCACAAGGGGTGCGGTCCTCTTGCAGGTCTCCATGCAACGATGGCGAGTGCAGGCAGGAACGACATTTTCGTTCTGTCATGCGATCTACCGTTCGTCGATGTGTCGGTTGTTGAAAGAATTCTCGACAATTCGTCCGGTGCAGAAGTTATCGTCGCCGGTGATCCGACCGGAGTGCAGCCGTTATGCGGGGTGTATCGTCAATCGAGTATGAGGGTAATTGAAGGTCAGTTGCAGGTAAAGGAGTATTCTGTCCTCAAGCTGGTCCGGCATATGAAGGGGAGGGTTGTTGTGTTTGAAGAAGAGGAGTCGAAGCGGTTTCTCAACATTAACACACCTGCCGACTATAACTCTGCCGTGACGCTCTTGAAATCGCCTTGACTTCCGTCCCTCAAGTTCGTACATTGAATGCCACAATGATCGCGGGGTGGAGCAATTGGTAGCTCGTCGGGCTCATAACCCGAAGGTTGCAGGTTCAAGTCCTGTCCCCGCTACAAAAAAGGCCTTGGTTGTTTGTACCGAGGCCTTTTGCTTTTTGACACCTTTATCCGTCTCTTCTACACATTGTGTGAATACGGGACGGGCCATCCAATAGACAAGACTCCAGGCCCGACCGTCAGTTTTTTTTGCTATTATTGCATGCATCCGAAAATATCCAAAACACCTGGAAATACAATGCATATTCGTAGAATACTCCTTTTGGCATCAACCATCATCGTTGGAGAACTTGCCTTCGGCATGGTTCCTGAAGTTAGTACCAAGAACGACTCGCTGCACCTGAAAGTCATGACTTTCAACATTCGCTATGGTACTGCCAGTGACGGTGAAGATCAGTGGGAGAAAAGGAAGGAGATGCTATTCGAACTTCTCATGCGATACTCGCCCGATATTATTGGCGTACAGGAGGCTTTGCGGTTCCAGTTGGATGAGATTCGCCATGCTCTTCCCGAATACGCAGAAGTGGGCAGAGGACGAGACGATGGTAAGACCGGAGGGGAATATTCGGCAATTCTTTTCCGGGTGGATCGCTTCACATCTCTCGAGGAAGAAACATTTTGGTTCTCTGACACCCCAACAGTTCCCGGGTCAGTGACGTGGGGTAATTCGTTTCCCAGAATCTGTACGTGGACCAGAATTGCTGAGAAAATGTCTGGGCGCTCGTTCTACGTATACAATGTGCATCTTGATCACGTCTCGCAGGCTTCGAGGGAGAAAAGTGTTGCGACTCTGGCACAGAAACTCCGGAGTCGCGAACATTCGGACCCGGTAATCGTCACCGGAGACTTCAATGCCGGTGAGAAGAATCGTGCGATCCAATTCTTAAAAGGACAAGAGTCACCCGGCGTGTCGGCCCCTAATGACGAGCGGATTCATCTGGTTGATTCGTATCGATGTCTGCACCCGCACGAGACAGCCGTCGGGACATTCCATGCTTTTAGCGGCAACAGGGGTGGGGAAAAGATTGATTTCATTTTTGTTGAGCGAGGGACAACTGTGGTTGAGGCAGCCATTCTTCATAACAGCCTGAACGGACGATATCCGTCCGACCATTTCCCGGTAACGGCACGAATAGTACTCCCACCGCCCTAAGAGTCTCTTAAATCACTGTGGCACTGGCTTTGAAACTTCCCATTCTTTCAACCAATCCCACAGTTTCAACATCATCGGAACTCCCATCATACCACCGCCGAAGCCAATGAGCCGCCGTGTGACCATATTGGACGGATTGATGTTAACTTGCTTCACCTTCGCAAGATCCATTTCAACGCCGAATTTTTCCGCCAGCCTGCCAAGGTACCTGTTCATCCGTTGCCACGCCAGAGCTTCCGTATCATCAACGATTCCTTCCTTCCTGAGCGAATTCCCGATGGAATCGGCCAGGTGTCTCAGGAGCTTGTCTGCCTGCAACGCATTCCCCCACATGTCCAGTTCCCGCTGAACAGAGGAATGCCAGTTCATTCTTCGATCAAGTGCTTCTTGAGAAACAATTCCCGCCTCAGCAATCCTCAGCAGATTTTGGTTGAGAGTTTGCAAGAATGCGTTGCGTTGTAATGACGAAAATTGAATCGAGAAGTACTTCAACTCATCAACAACTTCCTCAAGTGAGACAGAATACTTTCCGCTTGTAATGAAAGGCGTTCCGAGGAATGCCCTCAGCCGCATCTTTGTAGTATCAACGTCATCATCGCGAATGCCATATCTCCCTTCCTCTCTGTGTGCCGCCGAATCGATCAGGATAATAGAACGAAGGGTATCAGCAAAG
>Ga0214471_10002289_pt1 | contig 15058 bp, 18 predicted proteins | sample RVTome_5_FD_207665 | JGI IMG/M metagenome (GOLD analysis project Ga0214471, IMG submission 207665) | Soil microbial communities from uranium-contaminated site in the Upper Colorado River Basin, Wyoming, United States - RVT142D155 | ecosystem: Environmental > Terrestrial > Soil > Contaminated >... | reverse complement strand
GTCATCGTAGATGTTGCAGAGAAGACGGTTGGCGCAGACTTGATTGTGATGGGTAGTAGGGGACTGGGAGGTTTTAAAGAGTTGTTGCTTGGGAGTGTGTCTCATGCTGTTGTCAATCACGCCAGAGTGCCGGTATTGATCGTAAGATAAAGCGTGCAAAGATTTGACAACCTTCAACACCAAGTTAACACCTTGCAGCAACCCACCACCCTAAGTTAACAGGCAACCGATCAGCTGGAAATAACCCCAAGAATTACCAGTGTGCTAATTCAGAAAATATAGTTGGTTCCGACGCTGTTCTGTATAAAAGCGTCGGGCATGTTTCTGGCAATTTCGCTCACTGCTTTCAAGCCAGAGCAATGACATGGCACAATAAACTTTGGCTTCAATCTCTCTAATTCCTCTACAGTTCTAGGGATTATTGGTTCAAATAATCCGCCTGATAGATGCATGCCTCCAACCACGGAGTAGATTCTATCTTCTCCGGTCAATTCCATAGCATAATTCAAGGTGTTTATTATCCCAGCATGTCCACAGCCTGTGATAATCACTAGTCCCTTATCTTTGACATTCAAAATAATAGCTTGATCATCTTTGATCAATGGATCAGCTTCCAATTTTCCATCATCGACCTCAGAATAGTGGTTGGGAAACCCTTTTTCGAAACTATTGGTCCTAGGAATTTCTCCTGTAACGAGGACTCTGTCCTCAATCCATGAGCTATGTGAATTCTTTTCAATAATCTCATACCCTGCCTCGGTCAAAAGAGATCTATTTGGAGCCGGTAAGTCTATTGTTCTACCATCCTGAAATTTCACTAATCTATTTCTAAAGGCGTCCTCGTGGAGAACGAGTGGGATTCGTTGTATTTTATTCATCTTGTTTCGAAGATTGAGCAGGCCACCTGCATGGTCGATATGTCCGTGACTTGAAATCACTGACCCACAATAAGATAAGTCAAACCCAAGTACATCTGCATTGTGAGAAGCGGCCATTGGATCTAAACCAGAATCAAGTAGTAGTCTGTGCTTTACTCCATCTACGTGTAAAGTTAAAGCAGCACAAAAACCGTGTTCAGCTATCAGTGGTTGGTCATACCAATTCTTAGCTAGGACTGGTCGGCGAGCCACCTCAGTATTTGGCAGAAGTACATCTACATTATTATCAACTAAACACATAACCTCTACCTTTTCAACTTCTTTTAATATCATATTTTCTAATGTCATCATGATAACGACAAGTACTTACTAAGGATTTAGTACACGAATTGCTGGTATCGACACAGAAATGTATGTAAGATCAAAGTGATCAGCGTCTACCGCATGAGCGCAGATCCAAAACAGAGCCAAGAACAAGATGATTACTATCCCCCCACTACTATCTTGGGATAGTAATGGAGTACCAAGACGGGTACCAGAATACTAGGGGAAAGCGCAGTAGCTGCCTTATCTCAGTAGCAACGTGCGGAGGTAGGTAATGTCGGATAGCCTACTTCATTTGGATATTTCCTTAATATTGTGGGACGAAGTAACGACATATGGGGTTGTTACAACCTTTGGTCATGTTTGCTCCAGTCATGATAATTAACATAGCATTTGTGACTACGCTATTCCTTTCACTACCAAGTGGTGCGATGCAGTTCGCATATGGCGATTGCATCCAAGATGAAGACTGGCCAGACAAGCCATGCCTTGACACGCCGCCTTATTCAGACGATTATATGAAACAGATTTGGCAGCAATACTTTGATTTCAAAGGTAAGGATTGGATGGAGATGAAGAAAGCAGAGATGTACCAAATGATAGCAAATGGAACATTGACAGAATGGGTAGAAACCCGTAGCTCACCAAATAACTTTGCCAATTACAATGTATGGTACTACTATTACCTAAATGGTCAAGCTCCAAATGCGAATGGGCCACAGCCAACTCAGGAACAATTGCAAGAATGCAAAGAGCTTGGAATAGGAGTAGGGAAATGTTCCGAAACTGAAATCTTGAGACATAGGTGTCTAGGACCGGCACCATCGCAGGAAGGTGTTAATCCATGCAACCATTCAAATGAGCCACCGATAAAGCTCGATGCACCTCTAACCATCCTGTTCGCAGGGGCAGGAGCAGCCGCTGTAGTTGGAATATTTGTGGCTATACGATTTAGCAAGAAATCACGCAGAGGGATTTGAAGTGCTGGCCAGGTTCAAAGAAGTAACTAAAGGCTCAATAGCGACAATCCACATATTCGTCATGAATACAATACCTGTGTGAAATTATGCAAAAGGAACACGATCACGACATCAACAAAAGGGCGATTATAGCGACTCTAATCGTAGCCACAGCATCAATTCTAGGACTCATCTCATTATCGTCTTATCTAAACGCGGCAGCATGGCTGACTGTAGAGAGACTAATACCATCGGCCCAAATTACTGAAATAGGCATAATATACGACACGGAAGAGGAGCTGGCCCAGTTCCTCAAGCTCAACGAGGCAATAGACATTGTGGATGCAAAGTATGCTGCTAGCGAAATTAAGGACCGAAATGAATTTGCTCGTACAACTGCAACGGTAATTGCATCAAACTCTGAGGGCAATAGGCTGCTGGAATTAGCAGGGAAGAAAGAAGCGAGTGAATTAGTACCGAGGACAGCCGGCAGTGAAGGTTTTGTAATCAAGACACAGAATGGCAATTTGTATTATCTGACGATAGAATTCAAACGGACAGGTTCGGTGTTCCCCATCAGATAGCCAATGGCTGCCAAACGCTCAAAGCGACAGGCAATTCTTGAAATGTAACATAATTAGTCATTATGTTGACCAAGGGAGTGGATAACAGTGGTAATGATTATATCGGGTAACCAAGTGTCGACATGCCTTCTACCCCTCGTACCAAACAGCAGGCCGGACGAGGTTACGCAATCATGTGTTTATCAATAAGTTCATGCGCTGAGTGTGAGGGGATAATCAAGAAAGGCAGCGCTCCACTTGGCCCCGCCCTCTCACTCTTCCCGTTCTTTATTGGCATGGCGCGGCTCCCCCATTCTGATTCGGTTTTTTGCAAGTTCGCCTTACGCCGCCGGCTGTATGGACTCTGATTTCTGCTTCTTGGCCAGCTCGATTACTTTTTCGACTATATGCCCTTCTACATCCACCTGATCGGCAATATCTTGAAGCGTGTGGCCTCCTTCGTAGAGGTTCATGACTCGCTCTAGCTTCCACTTGTCAATTCCGATATGCTTGAGTTTTGGGATATCCATGGTTTTGATTCGGCATTCATCGATTTATTCATGAGGACTGCACTGCACTATAATGCATACTAACACCTTTTATTTCTGCTAGGAGAACCTCGATGTATGAAAACGATTGAAGCAATCATTAGGTTAGAAAAAGTGGCGGATGTGCGAAGGGCTCTTACTGACAAGGGCTTCACTTCTATGACCCTGTTCCAAGTGACTGGTCGCGGCGAACAGAAGGAGGTGAGATTGGACCTTGCAGTCGGTACCGAAGTGGTATTTGATTTGTTTGCGAGGGCATACATAATGATGGCTGTCGAGGACGACAAGGCTGAAGAAGTCGCAAGAATAATTACTCAAGCTGCAAAGACTGGCTCAAAGGGCGATGGGTTGATTCTCGTAAGACCAGTTGAAAGGGCGATGAAAATAAGGACAGGAGAACCGATCTGAAACGCGGCTCCTTGTCGAGCTTGTTCACCGCGTCCCTGAACGTCTTGACGCACGGTCAAGTCTAGGAGGCGGCACTGTCATACGCAGACTGTATCATGAGCGAGGAAGTTTCTGGATCTAGATAAATGGGCAATTGACCCCCTAGAGAAGCAGAAAGAGGAAGTAAAGGCAAGACTCGAAACAATTGGCCGCGACGAACTCAAGCGCTAGAGTTGCTCAGGAAATTGGGCAACGGCGGAAACAGCGAAGTTTCGAACCTGCATTACAAGAATAAAAAGTAAGGCTAGGCTGTCTTCTGTGCCGTTCTAGATTCTAGCGCCCTTTTGGTATCCTCACATGCCCTCTGAAGGCACCATTTAGCATATTTGCGCGCCAGAATAACTCCGATTATCCATCCCCACGGAGTTTTTGGCAGAGAATAGTCAATCTCAAAGAAAACTTTTGTTCCCTTTTCAGTGGGGCTGACTCGTAGATGCATAACATAGCCTGACATTACAATCATCTTTGGCTTTCCAATAGTCTTCCAACTTTTTTCCCTGTTCTTTATCCATTTGGTAACCGTTTCCTTGATGTCGATAGGCATGTTCATGACGCTTCCTTTCCATCTGTATGTCGCGCCAATGCCTTTCTTATCATCAATCACTTCAAGCCGAAGACGGCTTCCCATCATGGGCATCGAGCTTTCGCCGCTCATGTGCCAGCCAACATTGTTTATGTCGTCCATGTGTGCAAATACCTTTTCTGGTGTTGCCAGAATCTCTATTTCGTATCGTGCTCTAGCCATGTTTTTACCTCTAATATTGCGGAATCAGATGATTTACCGCTTTCACTGCGTCATCTCCATATTACTGCCTTCACCCATGGCCTTTCGGAACTCTTCCATGAACTCCTGATTCTCTAGCATGTGGCCTATCATCTGGAACCTTATCTTCGGGTCGTCTATCATCCGCATAATCATGTCTTGTGTAAAGTCGTGGTGTTTGTTCATGTATTCGATTATCTGTGCCCTAAATTGCGCATCATTCATCATACTCTGCATGAATTCTTGATTTTGTATCATCATGGTCATCATCTGGCCGGAGATCTCAGGGTCGCCCATCATACCTGACATTGTGTTTTGCATAAACTGCGAGTTTTCTCTCATATTAGCAATCATCTGAGATCGGAATTCCGGATCATTCATCATCTCCTGCATAAATTGTTGGTTTTGCATCATTGACATCATCATTTGCTGCCTTCCAGTCTGGTCCTGCATCATCTGCTGCGTCCACTGGTTAGCCATCTGAGGGTTTTGTTGCATCATGCTATTGAACATCTGCTGGTTCCACATTGGCATTTGCTGGGTTGAAAGGAAAATCCCATAGCCTATTGCCAGGCCGGCAAAGAAGACTCCTACAGTGATACCAATCCACACGTATTGACTTGCCATGTAATGCAATGATCATTTGGAAGATATATACTCTGAGAATAATGTGCAAGACACTGCATTGCAATGGATTCCCGTCAGTGATATATCTGAAATGCAGACAGTAAGCAATCATGGCAAAGGACCCGGTATGCGGCATGGTAGTAGACGAGAAGACCGCGCTTGCATCGGACATAGGCGGGAGGAAGTTCTACTTTTGCAGCACAAACTGCCTGAATACCTTCACAAACCCGGAAAAGGAATTGTCAAAACTGAAGAAGAGGATGTATGTGGCCGCATCAGGAGCACTGGTCCTTGCAATCCTGCGCGCCGCCGTTTATCTGGGTCTTGCATTTGGCGCAGTTACAGTGACATGGGCACCGATTCCTGATATTCCGTATCTCACATGGGGCCTTCTGCTTTTCATAATCGTAACGCCAATCCAGTTCATAGGCGGATGGACATTCTATGTTGGCGCGTACGAGGCTATCAAAAGAAGGACAGCGAACATGGACCTGCTCATCTCTATTGGTACATTGGCAGCCTACATTTACAGCACTATAGTCCTGTTCCTCCCAGGCGCACTGCCTGTTAAAGAAAGAGATGTGTACTTTGAAGTCTCTGCCGTCATTATTGCTTTTGTGCTTCTCGGAAAATATATGGAGGAAGCTATAAAGAAGAGGAGTTCTGCTTCGGTAAGAAAACTGCTTGATCTGAGGCCTGCCATGGCAAGAGTGCTTCGCAATGGTGAGGAAAAGGAGACCCCTGCTGCGGAAGTCGTTGTTGACGACATACTGATCGTCAAACCCGGTGAAAAGATACCCACCGACGGTACTGTGCTGGAAGGTAGTTCAGCAGTGGACGAAAAAATGATAACTGGTGAATCTATACCAGTGGACAAGAAGCCCGGTGATCAAGTGATTGGTGCCACAGTCAACAAGCAGGGCATGTTGAAGATTAAGGCGACGAAGGTTGGAAAAGAAACCGCGCTTTCGCAAATTGTGCACATAGTTGAAGAGGCTCAGGCATCTACAGGAAAGATACAGCGGCTTGTAGATTCGGTATCGGCGAAGTTCGTTCCTGCTGTCGTTTCGGTAGCTGTTGCTTCTTTTCTTATCTGGTATTTCGTAATGGGCAACTTTGTAATGGGACTGCTTTCGTTCATTGCTGTTCTTATCATCGCATGCCCATGCGCGCTTGGTATCGCTACGCCTGCAGCATTGATGGTAGGGGTTGGCAAGGGTGCGGAAGCGGGAATTCTGATACGCGGAGCAGAATACTTGGAACGCTCGCAGAAAATAACTGCCGTCGTCTTTGACAAGACAGGCACTCTGACAAAGGGCGAGCCCGCTGTCACTGACATGGTTGTAATCTCAGGAACAAGAGAAAAACTCCTCAAAGTGGCAGGGGCCGCAGAAATGGGTTCCGAGCACCCACTTGCTCAAGCCATACTAAAAGAAATTAAGAAGCAACAAATTGTTCTGCAAAATCCGAAGCATTTTGAAGCCGTATCAGGAATGGGAGTGACGGCGGAGCTTGACGGGAGACGCATTCTGTTTGGCAACAGAAAGCTGATCTGCAAGTTTGAGATTGATAGTGGATCTGTGGAACAGCAAATGGATCAGCTTGAATCAGACGGCAAGACAGTAATGATGGCCGCAGAGGGTGATGAAATAGTCGGTCTGATAGCAGTGGCAGACACGATAAAGCCTTCATCGCCCGCTGCCATCAGCGAACTGAAGAAACTTGGAGTCGAAACCGTGATGCTGACCGGAGATAATGAAAAGACTGCCAAGGCAGTAGCAAGAAGTGTGGGAATTGACCGGGTTATAGCAAACATTCTTCCTGCGGAAAAGGCTGCGATGGTAAGGCAGTTGCAGTCTGAAGGTAAAGTTGTAGCGATGGTTGGTGATGGAATCAATGATGCGCCAGCTCTTGCTCAGGCGGACATCGGAATAGCCATAGGCAGCGGCTCAGACATCGCAAAGGAGACAGGTGGAATCATACTGATTAAGGATGATGTGATGGATGTTGCTCGCTCGATAAAATTGGCAAGAGCCACAATGAAGAAGATAAAACAGAACTTATTCTGGGCACTGATATATAACGCAGCAGGAGTGCCAGTTGCCGGATTAGGATTGCTGAGCCCGATAATCGCGGCTGCGGCTATGGCACTGAGCTCCATATCTGTGATAGCAAACTCCACGCTTCTGAGGAGATATAGGCTTGTCGACAAAGAGGAGAGTCATGCAGCAGTTCAAATGCGGAATCTGAAGGAAATGGAAATCGAGGCATGAAATACCAAGATTCCCTACTTCCCTTAAGTCGGCGAGATGATGTGGAAGTAACCAACGTTATGAAGGACGAGAGATACTGGAAAAAGCATTATGTGGTCGAATCTGATGCTGATGAAATTGAAAGAAATATCAAATCAACGATCTTTACATCTAACGGCGAAAACTTTGAACTGATATATTTTGAAAAAAACAAAGATGTGCCAAATATCCTGACCGCTTTCTGCAGTCATGTCGCTTGTATCGACACGGCCTCCAAAGCCTCTGTCAGAGCTTCGGATCCCTACCATGTTTCTGGTTCCTGTCAGAGGCTTTTTCCCGTCACACCTCAAGGATTTGTTCACCCAACTTCCCGCTATTGAGAAAAGGCTAGTCGAGGTGGATGGCGGAGTTTTCTGGATGCTCTCTCATCCAAACAATGCGGCGAAGATAATCTGCAGCTGGTTTCATGAGACTTTGTAGCTTGCAAAGCCCCATGTTCGGAGTGTATTATGGTAACCCGCAAAATGTTACTTCCACTTAGCTGGAATGCACTGCATTGCAATGGATTCGCCGTCGATAAATATCACTAAACCAGCTTGGACGGTATGACTGAACAGGTTTCACAAACATATTGCGAGGTATGTGGAATAGATGTGAAGGCAGACACCGAGCTCAAGAGGTTTGGCAAGCTCTTCTGCTCACAGGAGCATATGGAGCAGTATGTGAAAGCTAAACAGAGGGAGCTCGGTCTAGACGAGCGGCATGAAAGGAGAAGAATAAGGTTCGGCTGCTGACATGGACATAAAGAAAATACTCGTCCCGCATGATGGCGACCAGATGTCTGACAAGGCAGCGATTTATGCCGCAGAGCTAGCCAAAGCACTTAATGCCGAAATCATACTGCTGTATGTGATAGAGGAAATAGAAGTTCCGGCCACACTTCTGCTTGGAAATGACCGCGTTTTGATTGAAAGAGCGAGGAGAAGCATCGCCAGGTCAATCGAGCAGAGGTGGAACAAGTTTGCACAAGATAAAGCCAAATTGTTGTCTTCAGAGAAGGTGAAAGTGTCGTCAAATTTGAAGACAGGCGACCCGGCGGAGCAGATAGTAAAGTTTGCCAAGGAAACGAGTGCAGATATGATAGTGATGGGAAGCAGGAGGCTCGAAGGCGTCTCTAAAGTAGTAGTCGCGCTGGGAAGTGTGGCAAGGAAGGTTTCAGAGAGAGCCTCTTGTCCAGTGATGCTTGTCCACTGATGCAAAAGAAACGGAGTAGTTGAGGCTGGTTACAATGACGCAAGTGGTGGAAACGCTCCTTTTCTACGCCACTTTCTTTTTCTATACTTTTTATCCTTTGTAAACTAAACGCTCAGGCGTCTACTATAAATTGAATGAAAAAAGGAAGGTGTCGAGCATGCATAGAACCCTACGACCCTATCAACGGCAGGTGAGGAATTTCCGAAAGGTGCTTTTCTGTCATCTTCTGGCGGCGTAGCTTATTTGGCTTGCATTGACTCTGGCGGGGCTATCTCTGAACTTCTCGCTTTCGGACCTGTTCAAGGGCAAACCACGTTAGTGCAGCCGCGCAACGGCAATGTCGCAGCTATTGTGACAATTGGTCCACCTCCACTCCCCTCAGCGTCCGACGTTTGCCTGAACACTTCGGACACCATTGAAGTCATCAAGATCACATATGACAATGTGGTACTGCACATACAACAAAACGGTGTCGACATTCTGACCTTTAACTTCGGAAACGTCGACACTTAGATGAAAGAGCTGGCAACTATGTCAAGCCCTGTCATTACCTGTCTCTAGCTGGTCCCCGCTTGTTATCGCGGGAAGGGACTTTCTCCTTGCTACCGAAAGTGCCATAGCAACAGATGAAAGAGACACTAGTGCCGCCGTAACAAATATCAGGTTATAGGCATTCTCGGTTGGGAATAGGCCCGGCACTCCCTGAACAGCCCCCTGATTCATCTGTTGGAATACTCCGGCAAGCGCCGGACCCACCGACATTCCGACTAGGTTGAGAAGTAGTGTCATTCCAAGGGCAATCCCGGTCACCTGCATCGGCACGGAAAGGAGAATAACATTAAATGCGCCGGTCATCGAAAGCGAAAGCCCGGCTGCGAGTATGGCGAGTCCAACTGAAACCATGTTTTCGGTCGCATGGAACATGAACAGGATAAAGAATCCGATCGCGCTGATTACAGTGCCAATTAGTGTCAGCCTGGTATTTTTGACTTTGTTCAGGATAAAGCCGGACATGATTGTCCCGATCAGCAACACAACCATAAAGGGCAGCTGAACGCTCGCGACGGCCACAGCGTTGCCTCCGAATCCTAGCGGCTGCGGGCTCCTTACCAAGACAGGGATCGTCAGGTATACCATGAAAATTGACATCGAGACGAGCAGAAGAATGATGGTCGGCGGAAGGAAAAGTTTGTTGGTCATTAACTTGAGATTAAGCAAAGGTGAGTGCACTCTCTTTTCAATGGCGATAAATACTGCAAGCAATACTCCTGATGTGGCAAAAAGGCCGGCAACCTGATACCCTGCGCTGGCGCTGTTGCTTTCCAGGAAAGTGATGCCGACGAGAAATGAAATTATTGTAGCCGCAAGGGTCAGCGTTCCCTTCATGTCAACTGTCTGGTTATTCGACGGAATGCCGTTACTCGCATCCATTGATGCTGGACCCTGGACGCGCACGAACCTCACTATTATCAGCCAGAGTGCAATTGCGACAGGAAGTATCGCTAAGAACGTTGCCTGCCACCCAAAATTTTGGATTATGGCTGCGCCACCCACCAGACCGATAACTGCCCCGCCAGAAAATGTGGAGCTGAATATCGTCTGGCCTATTGTTAGCTTTTTCTCCGGAAAGACTTCTCTGATGATTCCAAAAGCAATAGGGAACATCGCCATTCCAACGCCCTGCGCCGCTCTTGCAGCGAGCATGAATTCGATGTTTGTGGCAAATCGCCCAGACAGAACGCCCACTGTATAAACTGCCATTACTATGAGCAGTATCTTTTTCTTGCCATAGATGTCAGACAGCCTGCCTGCAATCGGCGTCATGACGGCCGCCGCAATTAGGTAAGACGAAAGTAGCCACGACGAGGTGCTGTACGAGATGTGGAAATCGCGAATGAAATCCGGAATGGCGGGCAGTATCATTGTCTCGTCAAACATAACGATCAGGCCCAAACAACTCAGGATGATGAGCGTTCTCCATCCTGAACGATTCGTGTCTTGTTTTTCTACGCTATCCACTTTTCAACTACCTTTTTTAGGATCGACCCAGCAATCAAAGAACTGGAAAGTGAGACGCTAGGCAATCGTAACTTAAAACAAATCCCAGGTTCTCTGTCTTGCGCTTTGACGGAACGACACTTTGTATCATAAATTGCCTTCTTAATAACTAAACTTTTACTTCTTGTCATGATTAGCTTTTCGGTTCCTGTATTCATCAATCAAACCGGCGGACTCTCGTTGAGCATCAGCGCCAAAAGCGCCGCCCTCAGCTCCTTCCCGTTTGCAGCCTGTCTGAAATACACCGCATTTTTCGTAGCGTCAACAGAGTGCGATATCTCGTCTAGGCGCGGCAGAGGGTGCATCACCGCCACGTCCTTTTTCGCCTTTTCAAGCGTCGCGCTGTCTATCATGTACGACCCCCTGACCTTCTCATACTCCTGCAAATCAGGGAAGCGCTCGCGCTGTATCCTGGTGACGTAGAGCACGTCGGCCTTTTGCAGCACACCGTCAAGCTCGTTGTGCTCCGTTATCTTTAGCTTGCCCTGAACTTCGTATATCGACTCTTTGCGCACCGCAAGCGACGGCGGCGACACCAAGTGGATGTCGACTTTGTAGTTGGCAAGGCCGTACAGCAGCGAGTACACGGTCCGGCCATACTTCAGGTCGCCCACGATTGCAATCGACAAACCGTCTATCCGACCCTTTTCCTTCAGGATTGTATACAAATCCAGCAGTGCCTGTGTCGGGTGCTCCTCGCTTCCGGACCCGGCGTTGATTATCGGGTTCTCCGACAATTCAGCTGCAAACCTGCTCGAGCCGTCCATTGGGTGCCTTAGCACTATCACGTCCGAATAGAGGTCGATTATCCTTATCGTGTCGGCCAGGCTCTCGCCCTTCTCCACCGACGACGATTTCAATTCCGAGATGCCGATGAAGCTCCCGCCCAATGACGCCATCGCCGACTCAAAGCTCATCCGCGTTCTAGTGCTGGGCTCGTAGAATATGTAGCCGAGAGTTCTGCCCTTGCCAAGCTCCCCTCTTTCGCCTGGCTTCATCTCCCTTATCTTGTCCGTCGCAGAAAAGATGTACTCGAGGTCGGACTTGGCGAAGTCCTTTATCGAGACGATGTCGCGGTCGTAAAAAGGGTTGGGCATCGCTCTTTTTCAAAGGCTGGGCGGTAATAAACACTTACTTGTCAAAGTGGCCGGCGGTGCGCTGGAACTCCGAGAGGAACTTTTTCGCCTCGATGTCGTCCTCGAAGTAGAGCGCAAAGCTGGTGACGTATTTGCCGATGACGAGGCAATATTCGCCGTCCTCACCGTCCTTCTCAAACTCCAAATAATCAAGGTCGTTTGGCCCGCCCTTGTATCCGTCGTTGTACAACACCGCCTGCATGAGGTTGACTATGTCGTAGAACTCGCTGTATTTCATGGCAAAGTCGACGCTCATGCCAAGGTCGGAAGACTCTACGTGGAGCGTGAACTCGCGGTTGCTCTTCATCAGGCTGAATGAAAAGTACGCGAGCTCGGTCAGCTCCGGCAGGGTTTCATCGACTTCCATGCCCCCATTGTAGATACGATAGTTTATTTTAACTCTCTTGTCTGAAATCTCATGATGCCGGCGTCGTTTGTGTATGGACAGGTTACACTCAACTTTACGGTGGAGGGCAGGGCTGCCAGCGCCACTGTAAAGTACAGGTACTATGCGCAGGACAAGAAAGTCGAGTACGAGAGCGTCAAGTGCTCGGACTACAAGCTGAGGGAAAAGATAGAAAGCGACCCTGCCATGAGGGAGAGGATAAACGGCTATGTTGCAGAGGTCATTTTGAAACGAAACGAGGGCCTAAGCTAGAGTCCTACTATCAAGGCAGGATCCAGCACAAACGGGGTTTTTAATAACTGGCCGATTCTATAATGCCCCATGCCGCACTTTTGCTTATTAAGTTGCCTGTTCCATAAAACCGCGTGAAGGTCGGCATCATCGGCTCCGGCGACGTGGGCAAAAAGCTGGGCGACGGCTTTGTGGCACTTGGACATTCGGTGAAGATAGGCACGCGCGACGTGAACAAGCTCGCCGAGTGGGCGTCGAAACACGGTACCCACGCGTCGGCAGGCAGCTTTGCAGATGCAGCCAGGTTCGGCGACATTATCGTCATAGCTACGTCGTGGGCCGGGACCACAAGCGCACTTGAGATGGCAGATCCACAGAACATGGCCGGCAAGGTCGTAATCGATGTTACCAATCCTCTTGACTTTTCTACTATGCCGCCCACCCTTGCAATAGGCCGCACCGACTCTGCCGGCGAGACTGTGCAGCGCTTGTTGCCGGCGGCAAGGGTGGTCAAGGCGTTCAACATAGTGGGCAACCCGCACATGTACAAGCCCAGCTTTTCGGAGGGCAGGCCCACGATGTTCATCTGCGGCAACGACGACTCGGCAAAAAAGATGGTCACAGACATCCTCACTGCGTTTGGCTGGGAGAGCGTCGACATCGGCGGCATCGAAGGCTCGAGGTTGTTAGAGCCTTTGGCGATGCTGTGGATAACCTACTACTTCCGCACCAACACGGGCAACCACGCGTTCAAGCTACTGCGCAAGTAACCATAGGTTCATATTCAATGTCCGAACACGCAAGCGTGTAACACTTGGAGATTTACCGCTATACTTTCTACAAGAGCCCCAACATCGGGATTTTTGTCAGGGCAAACGACAGCGTGATGCTGATGCCGCATGGCTTTGCCGAGACCAAGAGCGACAAGCTCGCTGAATACCTGCAGGTCCGGCCGGTTCCCACGTCCATAGCCACCACCAGGCTCATAGGGCCGATGTCGGTGATGAACAACAACGGCATCCTGCTCCCGTCGCTGGCCGATGAGGAGGAGGTGAGCTGGCTCAAGCAGAGCACCGGCCTCAACGTTGAAAAGCTTGCAAGCAGGTTCACGGCGGTAGGCAATCTCATTGCGGCAAACGATAACGGCGCGCTGGTCTCGCCTCTTTTGAAAGAAGTCGAGGGGCAGATCCAAGACGTTTTAGGCGTGCCTGCGCACAATATGGGTGTGGGCGGCTTTGTGCAGACCGGTGCTGTGGTGGTGGCAACCAACGCTGGAGCCGGCGTCCACCCAAAAGCAAGCGAGGATGAGGTGAACGTGGTGGCAGAGGCATTGCAGGTGCCAGCAGAGCCCCTGACGATAAACGGCGGCGTCCCCTTCCTGACGTCAGGCATCGTGGCAAACACAAGGGCGTTAGTCGCGGGAAGCCTTACAAGCGGCCCAGAGCTTATCATGCTCAGCAGGATCTTCCAGGCGTAATGTTTGCTATCGAAATTCTATGCGTTGGAAACGAGCTCCTCGCCGGTATTACGCTCAACACCAACGCGCACTGGCTTGCCGCGCAGATAGCGAAAGCAGGCGGCACCGTTGGCAGGATCACAGTCGTGAGAGACAACCTCGGCGCTATATCGTCGGCCGTACAAGAGTCGCTTGCAAGAAAGCCTGACATTCTCGTTATAACGGGTGGGCTCGGGGCCACCTACGACGACATGACGCTTGAAGGCGTCGCCAAGGCGGTTGGAAGAAAAGTGGTCATCGACGAGCGGGCGGTGCAGATGCTGAAAAACAGCTATGCCCGGAGAAACTTGCACTACAGGATAAACAAAGTCCCCTTAAAGATGGCGACGATCCCGGAGGGCTCAACGCCGATTGAAAACCCGGTGGGAAGCGCCCCGTCAGTCGTGATTGACGGAAAGATATTCTGCCTGCCCGGCGTTCCGGGCGAGATGAAGGCCGTGTTTACTGATCATATACTGCCGCTTGTCAAGGAAGGCGTCGGCGGGTTTGTCGCCAAGGAAGTGAACTACTCCGTCAGGGGCGTGTCCGAGGCCATGATAGCGCCGGCGCTCGCAAAAATAGTGAGGGCAAACCCGGACCACGCGGTGTATTTGAAGACGCACCCCAAAGGATATTATAAGAAGATGATGCCGCAGATACGAGTCCAGCTTATTTGCATGGGCGACGACGCAAAAAAAGTGAAAAAGCGGCTTGATAAAATCTCGGCACAGCTGCTCAAAGAGATAAAGAGGCTGGGCGGCAGGCTGTCATGATACGATATATTCTGGCAGGCATCGGCGCAGGGGCGACAAGCGCCTTTTACCTTTATTTCACCTATCACCCACTTTTAATACACGGCGCAATCCACGCGGCGATTTTCGCCGCAGGGATAATCGCGATGCTCATAACAGGAACGCTTACTGCAAAAAAGGCCGGCGCTTATATCGCGGGCGCTCTGCCCGTCCACCTTGCCATCCACTTTCTCGTGAGAGGCGACCTTCAGCGTATTGGCGTGAGCCAGCTCTTGAACTTCTCGTCCTCGCCGTGAACCGCTGCCTCAAAGAGCGTCTTTAGCTGCTTTGTCACCGCGCCGGGCCTGCCGCCGTCTCTGCCTACG
>Ga0214471_10002286_pt1 | contig 15070 bp, 14 predicted proteins | sample RVTome_5_FD_207665 | JGI IMG/M metagenome (GOLD analysis project Ga0214471, IMG submission 207665) | Soil microbial communities from uranium-contaminated site in the Upper Colorado River Basin, Wyoming, United States - RVT142D155 | ecosystem: Environmental > Terrestrial > Soil > Contaminated >... | reverse complement strand
TTAGATCATCAATGTTTTCTTCTGCAAGCTTGACTGCCATCGAGCCAACTGATATTGTCCCTTTGTTGATTCCAGTTGAGTTTCTTACGCGAGTTCCAATTTTTATTGCCTTATCAAATAATGTGTTGATGTGCTCACCTGATGCCTTGAGCTGCCGTGCAGTTGTGATTGCCTCCTTTATCTGGCCTAGGATTTGTTCTTCGCCAACTACCATGGAATCAAGTCCGGCAGTTAGTTTTAAGAGATGCTCAAAGACATCAACGTCTTCTGAGGTCTCGAAATTTTCCTTAAAGGCACTCTGCTCAAGACCGGAAAGCGATGCCCAAGTTTTTTTGATCTTTTCCAAATTAAGCTCATCAGTTGAGCCAAAAATCTCTACTCTGTTGCATGTCTGCAAAATTACAAACTCTCTGAGGCCGGAATGCTTTCTGAATGACTCGTACGCGGACTCTAGGTCCTTGAACGTGAATTTTTCTAAAACGTGGACTGGCGATCTCCTAAACGTTACGCGCGCATTTATTATGTCACTCATTTCCACTCACCTAGAATTTTCATAACCTCCCTTTGTGCACTTGGCAAGTTATCTTCTTTTAATAACTGTTTTATCTTTTTGTTATTTAAAACGGAGTAAAGGAATTTTTTTCTCCCAAGTACGGTTGGGATCTGCGACTTTGCGGCATCGCGCGCTATTTTTTGCAGCTTGATCTGGTAAATGTCTTCTTTGTCGATTATCTGCCGGAATAGTTTTTCTGCTCTTAGCTTTAGCTTTCTTGCCATTGCGGGGCTGCGGCCCCCAGTTGATATGGCAATCTGGACGGTATCTTCTATATTTATGACAGACGGGTGCGCAAAATCGCTTACCTCGGGGTCGTCTGCTGCATATGCGTAGCAGCGCATCTGTTTTGCTTTTTGTACTATTTTTCTGTTCAGCTCCTTGTCATCGGTTGCAGCCATTACCAAAATGGGCTCATACCCTGAAAGAAAGTCTGCGTCTTGCAGCTTGATTTTTTTGAATTTTACTTTGCCAGCTTTTGCAAAATCTAGAATCTGCTTGCTTGCCTTGTCAGAAATTACCAGAATTTCGCAGTCCTGCGTCAGAAGCGAGTTGACCTTCTTGAGTCCCTCCTGGCCTGCACCTACTACAATGACTAATCTGCCCTTTAGGTTGAGGTCGACAATCACGATCAGGGCAGCTTCTAAATTGTATTTATAGGATTCCTATATTTCTAATTCAAATTTTGTTGTGATGATTACTGGGATAGTAACAGTTTTCTATTCCATGTCTTATTGCTAACTCGTGGAATTTCAAATCCTAAAAAACCCGATGAGCATTCTTGAGGTTCACCTAAAAAAAGGCGAAACAATCACTGCAGAAGCAGGAGCACTGGTGTTCATGAAAGGAGAAATCGAGGTAAACACAAAGATGCGCGGCGGCTTTCTAAAGACAGTCAAGGTTTCATTGTTAGGACAAGAATCGTTTTTTGTCAACCATTATACTGCAAAAGAAGAAGGATGCGTTTTGGGTCTTACAGGTCCACCAGTCGGAGATATAATAGAAATTCCAATTAGTAGTGATTCTGGTTTTATTGTGCAGTCTGGCGCATACATCGCATCTACTCCTGGAGTTGATATCGACACAAAATGGCAGGGCTTCACAAAGGGGATATTTGGAAGCGAGCTTTTCATGCTAAAGACAACCGGGGAAGGAAAGGTATTTTGTAACGCATATGGCGGAATAATACAAAAACAGATTGCATCGGGAGAAAAAATAGTTCTAGACAACTATCATCTTGTTGCACTGAGTCTTAACTCTGACTACAAGGTGACCAAGTTTGGGGGACTGAAAAGCACGATTCTTGGAGGCGAAGGACTAGTCACTGAAATTAATGGTCCGGCAACAGTATACTTTCAAACAAAAAACCTCAAAGAGTTAATTGACTTGCTTGGGGTGCGGCGACCCAGTGAAACCCAGGGACATAACTTTAACATCGGCGGATTCAGATTAGGTACATAAGATTTTCATCTAATGTGCATTCTCTGCTCATTCCATACTTGTATTTATATAGAAAATTGTCTATTTCAAACATGTGCAGAAAGCACACAAAGAAAAACTAAACCCAGAAATTGAAAAAAAAGTGAAACTGATTGAATCTGGTAAAGCAAAGGGCAAGACTTACACGCCAGATGAATATCTAAAACATGTTAACAACGTTTTAGATGAATAGGCTTTGTGGCTAATTCAACCATTTGATGACACTATAGACAAGAAACTAAAGAAATTCAAGTCAAACCAAGTCTTTTTGTCTTATTGCTTGAAAGCCAAATTTGTTACAAAGAATTTTGATCCTTTTCGGTGTGTGGATGAAAGCCTTTTCAAATAACAATATCTTCGGTGGCTTTTTCTCTTAATACTGACAAATGAATCTCAAGCGCCTTAAGGTAGTTTTTTTTAACAGTTTGCAGATTTTGCCCCGAGCTATAAACGCCTAATGCAGAACATGCAATAAAGTAAGAACCATCGTTTTCTTTAATTATTTTAGTTTTGATACCCTTTATCTTAACAGACATCTGGTAGTCAAATACTCGTTTTAATTATTGAAGTTTCCTCATTTTGTACTTGATGACTAGCATATTTTTATACAAATTTTGTATATGTAAAACGTGGACACTAGACATGATTTGAGAAGGCCCAACTGTCCAAATGCAGAACCTCAAAAGTTTGTGAGTCACTCAAATGGAACGGTGTTTTATTTGTGTAAAAGCTGCAATTATTTGGGAACAATTGAGGCTTTTACAAGCTATACCTATTCAGAAACTCTTCGGGATTCATGACTTTGACATCCTTGTGAGGAAAATCCTTTTTGTTTCGGGTAACAATAACATCACATTTTGTTTTTGCAGAGTAATACTGTATTGCATCTTCGTAATCTTTGAATTTGATGTCCTGTTTGGCTTGCTCTAGTACTGATTCATTCAACTCAATTATGTGATGACCATTGATGAGTTTCCACACATTGTTTCTTGCTTCTTTGTCTGGTTCTATTCGTATCCTGCGAAAGTATAGGATCGGGACGGTGAATGCTGAAATATAGCCATTGTATTTTTCTTTTCTAATACCAGCTATCACCTCAAGGCTGTTGTTCCAACCCTGACGCTTTTCAGAAATATCAACAAAGATGTTTACATCAACAAAAACGTTGGGCCTTGTACTAGCCATAACGTTCAGCCGTTATGCGTCTCACTACTTCCTTATCTTGGGAAGGCGGATTATATGGCTCGGTGCCGACCAGTGCCAACAATTCTCGATCTATTTCGATGTTAGGATTTCTCCTCATTAGCTCCTGCTCGAGTTTCTTAATTCTGTAGTTTTCAGGTTCTTTCTTTTTTTCAATTCGATTTATCTTGCTATAGAGATCTCTGAGGTGATTCATTTCTTTCTTAATCTGTTTTTTGATGTATTGAATGTCTTCTGCCATAAGAATAATTAGATAGTCATTCTCATTTAAATAAATTTATGGCTGTATACGCCACTCAAAAACAATTTTTAGAAACCTTTAAAGCTGACCTTCTAATACTGGCCGCGGAACCAAAAATTGAACCATTAGAGGTCCACTAGAGGTGCTAAAACCCCTAGGCCCGCTACATTTTTAATAAAAAAGTAAATTCTAAGAACACATGACTATGGATGCGCTAGACAAGGAAATCCTAAATGAGATCCAGTGGTCATTTCCGCTAGTCACAGAGCCGTACAAGGAGCTTGCAAGGCGATTCAAAATATCTGACGATGAGATGAAAAAAAGAATCCTGCAACTAAAGTCAGTAGGAGTTTTACGACAGCTTTCGGCAATCTTTGATACGAGGAGGCTTGGGTATAAAAGCTCCCTTGTTGCAATGGCAATAAGGCCAGACAAGCTGGACTCTATTGCAAATCTGATAAACCGTCATCCGGGCGTTTCTCACAACTATGAGCGAAACCATGAATACAATCTCTGGTTTACCTTGGCGACGCCGCCTGGAACTGATCTTAAGACAGAGGTGGACAAGTTTGCCAAGCTTGATGGTATAACAAAGATCCGATTATTGCCGACAATAAAGCTGTTCAAAATCGGAGTAAAGCTTGACATGGTTGATGAAAAAAAACACGAGGTCGCACCAACTGAGCAAAAAAAAGAAGTAAAGGAAATCAAGTTCAATCCAACCGAAGAAGACAAGGAGTTCATACGACAGCTCCAAAAAGACCTGGAGGTAACTGACAGGCCGTTCCTGTCTGCAGCGCAAAGCCTCGGCATGAGCGAAGACTTAGTCTTTGAAAAATTACGATACTATGAAGAAATCGGCGTAATGCGGAGATTTGCCGCAATCCTAAGACACCGAGATGCCGGATTTATCGCAAACGGAATGATTGTCTGGCGCGTACCAGAAACAAGAATAGAAGAGGTTGGGGCAACACTTGGGGCATTTCCACAGATTAGCCACTGCTACCAGAGGCCCGTGTATTCGGACTGGCCATACAATGTCTTTTCCATGGTACACTGCAAGTCAATTCAAGAGGCAGAAGACATGGCAAAAGAGATTCAGGGCCACATCAAAGTTGACGACTATAGGATTCTGTTTAGCTCACGCGAATTCAAAAAGACGCGCGTAGAATATTTCGTAGAGCACGAATTTAACATAGAAGAAACGATTCCAGCATAATATTTTTTGAAAAATTATCCGGATTCAAGCTAGTGAGCGTTTATGACCTCGATAAAGTTCCTATAGTATTTTTGTTCCACAAGGTCGCCAAGCTCGGTTTTTATCTGCTCTAAAATCTCACCAGAGGCGTCTCCGTAAATGTCTTCTAAGGCCTTCTTGAGGTATTCAGGCCTCTCAACACACTCAGTGATGTGGCATCCATAGTCTTTTTGCAGTCTTGTTAAGACAATCTCGTATGACGACCTACCGATCTTTAGGAGCACATTTTCAATGACATAAATGAGCATCGTCTTTTTTGAATCTTCTAGTCCCACGACGCTCTAATATCTCCAATTCTATTTAGTATGGTGGAAAAATATCCATCTCCTGATTTCTTTTTGGGAACAATTATTGAGAATTATGGTTCCAAAACGGAACTATTCTGGTTACAATAATACAATTTTTTTTTCGAGTTATTCTACACGGATCAAAACCCATAGTCAGAGTCGTCTGGCTGCCATTTTGGTGTGGGTTTTTTGGCTCTGAGCTTTAGAATTTTGCCAAAGGATGGAAGATTCAGCCTTTCAAAATAAAACCACACATTTAGTCCGCGCTTTCTTACAAAATTATTGTACAAAAACAACGAGGCTCCGCCCGATATGATCAGGCTAAGAATTGTATAGTCTTCCCTTAAGACTGCCTTGGCTTTGACGTCATGCGTTGCAGCAAAGGCGATATGATCTGATGTGTATTCGAGGCCCTCCCAATGGTCAAATACGTCTCTGATCAGAAAGAAAAATCGATCCTTTGGGGCAACGCTCAAAACCACCGTCTGCCCATAGGGATAAAATCCAGACCCCTGAGCATTTTCAACATCGATTTTTACCATTCTCTGGTAGGATGCTGTAATCTCTGTGTTTTTATTCAAAAAAATATTGCTTATCTTGCCGTCAGTAATCTTTTGGTCCTCAAAAGTAACAGATTCTAATTGGTAGCCTTTGCTGCCGACAACAAAGTCAGCTGGAAAGCTAGTCTGGAGAAACTGGGGCCTGACCTCTTCTTGATGTGGAGTAACTATGCTTTTTGTTAGGTTGCCAATTATGATTACTTGGCCTACGTTTAGCTCGGCCCCATCGCTTGCTGTTGCCTTTATGGCTAGATTTACAAATTTCTCGGCAAAAACAGAAAAGGAATTCCTAGATGGGGCATAGCCATGCTTCATCGCAGTAAAGGTGATGGTGTGGTGGCCTTCTGTGTTGGGCAAAATCAGATATGTAGTCTCGTCGATTTTTTTATACGGAATTGGCGAATCAACAAAAACCTGATAGTCTTCTACATCGCTATTCAGTCTTAGCTCAAACTCTTTATCAATTCTATTTGTGATTCCATTTGCAACAATGGAGAAGCTAAACGTGTTTGCAAACGAATTGATTTGCTTGCTGTCTGCCCCGTTCTTGGTGACTGCAGCAATACTCTCATATCCTATGCCGTCAATTCGCAAATAACTGCCATCAGTAATGATTCCAGGAGTCGAAGAAATGCCTGTGAAATTTAACTTTCTAATTGGAATTCCAAATGAATCCACCTCATGTATGGTATATGGGAATGGCTCTGAGATGTGTATTTTTTGTGGTACATCAAGTATTACTGAAGACGCAACTCCAGACGGTTTGATTTTTTGCTCTATTGGGGATAGGCCGTTTGCAGAGGCTACCACATATGCGTTCTCATTTAAAGTTCCTGAATAAACAGCCGAATTTAGCGACGAGATGCTAATCTCGGATTGTTCGTTGCCTGAAAAAACAGAAACCTTCAGAGGCCCAGCAAACATTTTCTGCGCATTAATTAGCGATTCAGAATCATCGACAATTGAAATCATTGCAAGATCATTTTTTGCGCCAAAGATAGATGGGATGAGGGTCAGCTTCAGTCTGTACGAATCACGAAACGAGGATGCCACGGACAATTCAGACTGAAACATTTCAAGACCAGGACCGGAAATGAAAATTGTATAGTTGCCTTGGTTGACTCCAAAGACTTCAAACTGTGCCGCATGTGTTGAGCCGATTCCCCGCTTTAGTAGGATCTCGTTAGTTTCCGTGAGGGCAAGCATGTTTGGGTGATTTAGGCCAGACGATGAGCTCAGTGTTATGGTTCTGCCGTCTAGGGGAACTGGCATCACGTGATTAATTGTGCTTGATACAGCCACTGCGGTGTCATTTGAGGATATGGTAGCACTAGATGTCTGCGTAAAATTCGTATTATACAGGGCAACTACGCCATATGCCTTAGAGTCGGTGATTTCAGGATAAAACCAGGCAAACGCAACGTTTGGCTTCTTGCTTGCAATCTGGCCAATCTTGTCATTACTGTCTGGCTCTACAAACTCAAAATTCTCATCAATTAGCACCGGCCCTACAACTACATTTGTCTGAGCAGACCCAAAACCTTCTACATTTGCAGTAATTACCGATACTCCGCTATCCCCCGAAACCAGATACCCGGTCCCGACACCGTCAACTAGAGAAATTCTCAGAATGGAATCCGAATTCTGCGTTATTTGCGGATTCTCATTGAAGCGGATTGATTTTAAATTGCTTGATGAGAGATATGCGTGAATGACATACGGGGGCTTGTATGGCCTGTCGTCTTTTTCCAGCCAGACAAAAAAATACGCCTTGGAATTTTCCATTATGATGTTGGGTGCTACGGCAACTCTGATGGACACAACATCTTGGATTTTAGTAACAGCATGTTCGCCTACTGTGAGGTTTTCCGAATTTGCGTAAATTTTTCCAGAGCCTTTTATCTTTGCAATGAACTTGGCATAGTATTTTCCTGACTTTATTTCCAGCTTTGAGGATTCAAACTCTATCATGGGCGTGGATGACAGTGTGACAACGGTGTCCTTTGTTACCGGCGCAGGAGAATCCTTTGCGTCAACTGATAAGACATAGCCAATCATCGTTTCAGTTTTGGTTGAATTTACCGGAAGCACGATTTTTAGTCCTTCTGGCTGCCTGCTGGAGGAATAAACAAAAAGGTTTGTGGAGATTATTTTTCCATCAGCTACGGCAAAAATCTCGACTGCTCCCTGCCGTGACGGCTTTATTGAAAAAATCCCGTGATTGGAATGTGGTGGAATTGTAACGCTTTCGGGAATCTGAATTATGGTTGGATCACTAGACGAAAGAACGATTACTTGTCCAGACCTAGACGCCTCATCTAGGACAACTAGTCCTTCATAATTTTCACCAGTTATGATTTCACTTGGCACCCAAATGTGCGCGCCAGATTCTGCTTCTTGGCCATACCCTGCATGGGAACTAAGGAAAAGTACGCCTAACACAGCACAGAAAGCACCAAAATCACGCACAATCTAAAAAATTTCTAGTAATTTAAGCAAGTAGGCAAGATTGCTTCAAGCTTATCTTGTGTCTTAAAAATTCCGTTTTCATAATTTGTATGAATTCAAACAATTCGCCCGCTTCGAAAATTATGGATTGGCTCATAATTGCCGTAGCGATAATTCTGTTTATTGCAGTTTTCTTATCTATTGCCCTAGCTGAAGCAATTGATCCACCACGCAGACAAGAACCACCAAAGTGGAGTTTTGGCGAGGGACTCGCAGCTGGGGATTTTTTTGAATACCAAATATGCGACTCGATTCTAAAAATTCCAGAGTCTCCCAACCCATGTTATGTCGTGACTTTGGAATTTCTACAATTGCTTCCTAGTCCTCAAGGAAAGATGTGGATTGTTGCAGCTCATGTGGACCATCAAGTCCGCCAAGTCGACATGATTTTTCAGATCCTAGAAGATTCGTTTAAGATTAAAACCGATGGAACTACAATTCCATACGCTAATTCCATTGAAAAAACACTTGGATGGATAAGACAACATGCATCAAAGTTTGAACCTCAGACCCTAGCTGTAGGTAAGACCTGGGGGGCAATCGACTCTCAGACTCAGGGTACCAAGACAGAGCTTTTGCTAACCCAAGTCGATTCGGTTCAAGTCAATGATAAAACCTACGAGACCTACAAGGTTGGATATTATCTAACAAAGGAGAGCTTTGTCCAAATCAAAGACGGGTTTCCCTTTCCAATAAAAGCAGCAATATACAAACCCGTATCGGCATACCAAAACATTCCACTCGTATTCACAGTGGACCTTCTTTCCTACTCGCACTCGGATTTGTGCAATCCAGCAGTAATTGATCCGTCATTAATTCCAACAAATAACAAAATCCAGCCTCAAATTCATAATAAAACGCTCGCCGATACAAGTCAATATGACAAATTACTAGACGATGATTCAGACTATGAATTTGACATAATATCTACAGAAACAGAAATCAAGGAAATTGAGAGTTACGATGAAACCAAAGATTATGAAAATGATACATTTGAAAACTTGGAGGGTGCATTAAGCGATGATTATGAAACCCTTGATGATCGAGTTTTTAGTAACTTTACTAGGCTTTTGCAAGCCCTTACTGAGGCTGTCAATCAGATAGTGTCAAATCAAACAACGAATGAAAAATAATCTTACAGCACGAAATACTCTGCCTGTGGGTGGTGCACTACAATTGCCGCAGTTGACTGCTCTGGAATTATCTGGCCTGCCTCCGTTAGCGTCATGCCGGACTTTTCTGGCTCTAGCAGCTTCCAGACTAGGTGGTGCTGTGAGACATCGGGGCAGCTTGGATAGCCCCAGCTGTATCTTAGGCCCCTTTTTCCATCAAGTTTTAATTCTTTTTTGATTCGAAGATTTACCAGATCTGCTAGCGCCTCGGCAGTCTCTACCGCAAGACCATGCAGATAGTAGGCATCTGTATACCTGTCTTCTTTATTCCATTTGTCGATTATTTCTTGGACTTTTTGTCCTACGGTCACGGACTGGAATGCAACAATGTCGTCTTCTCCAAAATAATCAGTCAGACATAGGTGCTTGCTTTGAGAGGAGCGCGGAAAATCAAAAACAACTTTTTGCCCATTTGGATTATCAACTATGATCTTTCCGTCCTTGTTATGACAGACAAAATACCCATACACAGCTTGCGGCTCAAAGAGTTTTTCATCTAGCACTTTTTTCTTCCACTCTTTGAGAAGCTTTTCGCCTTCGGCATTAGAATCAACTCCGCGTCCCCGCAGGCCCCAGGACAACACAAAGAGCGACTTTTTGGATAGATATTCCCATACCTCGTTCAAATCAATATCTGACGGTCTGAGCCTAATTGGCTTGTTCAAGACAGGCACAGCCGGGGGCGTAACTGGCTTTATCCCAGAATGTGGGATGGCACCTTCTGCTTTTTCGACCTTGGTCTCCTGCCATTTTTCAATCTTAACGTGCCAATCACTGATAAGCTGGTCTCGCTCTGGGGATACAATTTTGTCCATTGTTTTTAGGCCCTCAAACATTGTCTTGCAGTAAAACACGCCAGACTTGTAAATGCCGCCGTCTTTTGCGATTCTGTTGATATAGTTGGAGTTTATTGCGGCACCGCCACACAAAATTGGGATCTCAAAGTTGTTTTGCCTTGCGTGTTCTACAAAGTGCTGCATCTGCTTTGATGTGGAGACTAGAAGAGCTGAGAGGCCGACTGCATCAGGCTTTACCTCGTTTATCTTTTCGATGAATTTCTGCAGGGGAACCTGCTTTCCAAGATCATAAACAGTGTATCCATTGTTTTCAAAAATCGTCTTTACCAAGTTTTTCCCAATGTCATGAACGTCTCCATATACCGTACCTAAAACAAATTTTCCTTTGCTTGTTCCCTCTTCCTTTAGCAGGTATTTTTCAAGCTCTACTACTGCGGCCTTCATACACTCTGCGGATTTTAAAACAAACGGCAAGATGAGCTCACCTGACCCAAACTTGTCGCCGACTTCCTTCATTGCAGGAAGCAGATCGTCATTTAATGTCTGGATTGCAGCGGGGTGGGTTACTTCCTTTGGAGCATTCAAAGTTTGCCGGCTGTCCTTTTCTACAAGTATGTTTTTTTGTGAAATTTTTTCTGCAATCGCAACGACAACATCGCTTTCAATCCCGTCTTTGAGCCTGTTTACTATTCTGAAATTGGCGCGTCTTCCGGCACTCCAGCTAGGGTCGATCTCAACTTTCTTCTCAGTAGTTATTTTTGTGCCGACTTTTTCAAAATATGAGATTAATTCGGCTAGGGCATTTGGATGGGTATTGAAGATCAAATCCTCTGCAAGATTGCGCTCCTTTTGGTCAATTTCTGAATAAGGAACTATCTCGCGTACGTTGACTATTGCCGCATCTAGTCCTGCCTTTACTGCATGATACAAGAACACCGAGTTGATAATCTTGCGTGCGGCAGGGGAAAGACCAAAGCTAATGTTGCTTAGGCCCAAGACGGTAAATGAATTCGGGAATCTTTGCTTGACTAGCTTGATTCCTTCAAGCGTGTTTTTGCCAGCATCCAAAAACTCGGACTCGCCTGTCGCAAGCGTGAATGTCAGAACGTCAAAGATGAATTGGTCTTCTCGCAGGCCGTATTTTGTTCCAGTCTCTATCAAAAGTTCCGCTGTTTGCAGTTTTTCCTGAGGGGTCTTTGCCATTCCCTTGGGGCCAATGCAGAGTGCGATTGCAGGAATCCCATATTTTGCCATTAGCGGCGCCAGTCTGTGAAACCTGCTTCCGTCGCCTTCCAGATTGATGGAGTTGATTATGGGTTTGCCGGGAATCTGTTCTATTATAGATTCAATTACGTTGGGATCAGTAGAGTCAATTACGAGCGGCGCATCGATTTCGAGGGCCAGTTTTTTGACTAGCTTTTTCATAAACTCTAGCTCGTCTGAGCGTTCAGTTGTTGCAACACACACATCGAGACAGTGTGCTCCGTCCTCGACCTGAGTTCTTGCCAGCTCAAGCAGTCCGTCAAAATCATCATTTAGTACAAGCTGTTTTGCTTTTTTTGATCCTTGCGTGTTAAGCCTTTCCCCAATTAGTAGTGGCGGCGGGATTTGTTTTAGCTCCACTGCCTTTATTGATGAGCTTACGCGCGGAATCTTCAATCTTACCAAATTGATGTGGCATTTTCTAAATATATACTGGTTTTTCTATTATTGACCATTTTGTTAGGTGCAATAAAGAATTAACCTACAATTTTTTTAACAAAATCCATCAGCGTGCTTTCGTCAAAACTAATGGATTTTTGCTCAACTAGGGTTCGTATCTTCTGCCAATCATTTTTGCTCATCTTTTTTGTTTGAAGCAGCCCCCCAGTCACAAGTATGTTCAAGACCGTAGAAAGGCTCCAGTTCTGATCTGTTTTTTCAATTAGTCGTGCCTGAATTCTGCGTACCTTTGTCTCAATTTCTTTTTCAAGCGTGATGCTCTTCTTTGATTTTGGAACTGTTGCTGATGATTTTGTGGCCATAAACTAATTTCTAAATCCAGTTATAAAAATCTGGTCTGCCAAACTTGGCAATAATAATTCTGCACACATTCCTACCTTACTAGACTAACTTTCTGTTTTTATTTTGTGGTTTGGAAGAGTTATGATGAAAGTGGCGCCCTCTTGCGTGCTCTTAGCGTCAAGCGTCCCACCATGCTGCTCAATTATTGTCTTGCAGCTTACAAGCCCAAGTCCAGTCCCTGTTTGCTTTGTAGTAAACAGCGGCTCAAAGATCTGAGGCAATAGATCTGCAGGAATGCCTGGACCGGTATCCGAAATCTTAATTGTAGTCTTGATGTCGTCTTGGTCGGATTCTATAGTTATCCGGCCTGTGTTATCCATTGCTTGTAGGGCGTTTGTTATCAGGTTGACAAAGACGATCTCAATATTGACAATATCGACAACAATTTCAATATCCTTTTTTGGCAAAACGACTTGCACAGTATTTGGCAGCTTGAGCCGATTTATCACAGAATTCAAAATTCTATTTAGTGATGTTTGTTGCAGTGAAATCATTCTTGGTCTGACAAAATTCAAAACATCGTCAATTTGGTACGATATTCTGTCTACTGCGCGCTGAATCCTTTTGTATGTATCAAGCGTCTTTTCGTCTATGTTTTGGTTCTGCACGACAAGCACGTCAATAGAGTTTTTGATAATGGATAGGGGATTGCGTATGTCGTGTGCAAGCCGTGCTGCAAGCTCACCTATTGCGATCATTTTTTCTTTTTTTACATTGTCTTCAAGTACTGCCATTTTTCGCTCTAGATCCACTATTTGCTGAACTGATGGGCTCAGTATGCCGGACAGTATGTCATTTTCCTGCTTTAGCTGCATTTTTGCAACAAAATCTTCTAGTCCTTCTGTGAGAGACTTTTTTTCTCTGGCATATTCGTCTCCTTCTAAAAGTCTGATTGCATCTTCTTTTTTGCCCTTGTTGATAAGCTCAAGGGCCTCACATTCCATTTTCACTGAAAACATGTTTGCCAAACTCATGGTTTCAAAAAATTGCATCGTCTTATCATCAGCATTCTTTATTACATCTTTGAGAAGTTGTTCTGACAAAGGCTCAATTGCCTTGTAACGTAGCTCCCATTTTTTGTCACCAGTAAATGCATAATTCCTTGCAGACTGAGTTAGCACTTCGTCATAGTACATAATCAACTGAACATGATATACGCCAACTTTCATTTTTCTGCACCCAACTCGATCTTAATTTTTAGCAAAATCTGTATACCACATTGTGTCTAAGACCGTATAAGAATCGTAGCTGTAAACAAATGATTTTAGATTTTGATAACTTGGTGGACATCTGAGACAATTATGATTCCCTTTGCATCATGGGTTGCATTTTTTTTTATGGCGTCAACTACAGGTTCTACAAGATGGTCTTCCACAATGGTAACAAGACCATCTATGATGTTGAAAAGTGGTCTCTGTACGGTTGTACCTCTGTTACTCTGGAGCGGTATTCTTTCCGCAGATCCTCTTCCCCTTGCATAAACTACTGTTAAGCCTTCGGCCCCTGCTTTTTCTACAGCTTCTACTACTGTTTCTAACCTTCCAAACTGAAAATACGCTTCAATTCTTTTCATGTTCAGATGAGTCCTTTTTTTATCAATATAAAGATTCAGGCTATTGCCAAGATTGAAAAGAAAATTTTTCACTACGTGTAATTTATTTTTGAATTATCAAACAAATTTTTATTGCAAACTGATTTTGCCATGTTTTGTTTACAATATTTTTTACTGTAGGCAAACAAAAAATTATTTTTTTATCACACATATTCATTCAAAATTTTATATTGCCAATAATTCTACTAATGTCATGTGTGCGCGAGATCATGATGATTCGTTTAGGAGAGGTAGAAAAAAGATGGTTTTTGATAAGAAAGAGGATGAATTTGAGGCTCATTTTAAGACCTCGATGCTTTTTACCAAATCGATGAAATCATTATAGCGCCTCAATGCCTGCGAACTAATTTGTTGTATGTGTGTTAAAAACACACATGATCTAATACATCTGCACAAAATCCGACTAGTATAGTTTGAAGGATTCACTAAACATACTACATTCCGGCAGTAAACAGTCAGAATTTGGATTCATTGAACAATTAGGTACGTGCATGCAAACAATTGATGCTCTAAAACAAACCACGTTGAGCAAAAAAATTCAAAACCACAAGCAAATTGCCACAATCCTGCAGGAGATGGCCTCAAGAATCGGCTCGATCCAAACTGATTATTATTTTAGGGCGGGACGAACATACTTTACAATTAATCATGGTATGGGGCCTGCAGGAAACCTGTTCTTCAAATCGGTTTTTGAGAACCTCTTGCAGGATACAAAAGAAAATTCACATTTTATAACGCAAGAAAACAACTTTTGTGCAATTATTAGGATCTAGCAAATAACAAAAACAAACCCTACTGCCAAAAAGCAATAGGTATTGCAATTGTTGCCTTTGTTATTTACTGATGTATATGACGGATTCAATCTATAAAATGCGATGTTTGTTTAAAACAACAATACAAAGCGTTCTATTGAAATGTTATAAGAAGTAAAGACGTGCAGGCAACTGAGCTACAGCAAGGAAAAAAATTCACACTTGAGGAAGTAGTCGAGTTTACAGACCTTATTGCAGAAAAACTCGATGCCGCAATAGACAAAGTCGACAACATTAACCATAAGACCCACGTTCTGTCCGTAAATGCGTCAATTGAGGCTGCACGGGCAGGAACTTATGGGCGGCCATTTGGAATCGTGGCATCGAACATGTCGGAGCTCTCAGAGGAAACCTCCAAAATCACTGAGAAAATGAGAAGCGACACTAAAGAAATACTAAATGTCGGCAATCTGATTAAAACACAAGCCAAGGATTTTCGCGGAAATAGACTATCGGATCTGGCACTAGTCAACATTGATCTAATCGACCGTAACCTCTATGAGAGAACAGCAGATGTGCGGTGG
>Ga0214471_10002285_pt1 | contig 15070 bp, 19 predicted proteins | sample RVTome_5_FD_207665 | JGI IMG/M metagenome (GOLD analysis project Ga0214471, IMG submission 207665) | Soil microbial communities from uranium-contaminated site in the Upper Colorado River Basin, Wyoming, United States - RVT142D155 | ecosystem: Environmental > Terrestrial > Soil > Contaminated >... | reverse complement strand
AACCCCCCCGCGCTCGTCGCGCCCCGGCGGAGCCGGGGCGCTCCTCGATCACCCGCGTGGCCCTGCTGGTGGCCCCATGCCGTGACGGGTCTATCGGTCAGCGGCCGTCGGGTCCCTGGCCGGCCGGGCGGTCGTGGCGGTGGTATTCCCCGGGTGGCGTGATGGCCAGCCGGATCGAGGGGCCGTTGCCGGTCGGCCGGATGTGGTGATAGTGCATCGCCGGGGCGTACACGAGATCGCCGGCGCGGGCGTGGACGATCTCGGCACCCTCGATCTCCCAGTCGATCTCGCCCTCCAGGACGACCCACCACTCGTCCACCAGGTGATAGTGCGTATCGGTCTGGTGCCCGGCCGGCTGGCAGATGAGCGTGCCGACGATCTGGTCGTTGACCACGACCTTCTCGGACCACGGCGGCGCGGCCTTCGTGCGCTTGATCTCCTCGATGCGTGCGTGCAGCTTTCCAGCCCCGAGCAGTCCCTTCGGCAGCGTCGCCTGCATGGATGTCGTCCCTCCGCGCGTACTATACTGCAAGCCGTCAGGGAGGCGACCATGAGCGACTACCACCTGAACCGGGTGCTGTACGAGCGGGCGCGCGAGCACAAGATGGCGGAGTCGATCGGCCCCGACGAGGTCGCCGGCTACGATCTCACGCCCGAGGAGCGGGCGGCGCTGGCCGCCGGCGACGTGGACGCGCTGTTCAGGCTGGGCGCCAATCCCTACCTGATCCGGCGGGTGTTCCGGCGCCGGTACGCGGTGTAGCCGTGGCCACCGTCGTCGCCGCCTGCATGACCTCGCACGCCCCCAACATCACGGCCACGCCGGCCGCCGCGCCCGAGCAGCGCCCGCGCTTCCTGGCGGGGCTGGAGGAGATGCGCAGGCGCCTCGTCGCCGCCCGCCCGGACCTCGTCGTCATGTTCGTCAACGACCACGTGCAGAACTTCTTCTACGACAACCTGCCGGCCTACTGCGTGGGCGTGGGCGACACGCACTGGGCCCCCCGCGGCGCCGCTGCCTTCCTGAGGATCCCGCAGCGCCAGGTGCCCGGCGCCGCCGCGTGGGGCAAGGCGCTGCTGGCGGCCGGGCTGGAGGCGGGCTTCGACCTCGCGGTGAGCCACGATCTCGAGTTCTGGGACGACGTCTCGGTTCCCGCGCACTTCCTGATGCCGGACGGCACGCTGCCGATCCTGCCGGTGCTCACCAACTGCGTGGCGCCGCCGTTGCCGACGCCGAGGCGCTCGTGGGCCCTGGGCCAGTTCGTCCGCCGCTTCCTCGACGCGCGTCCGGGCAACGAGCGCGTGGCGCTGATCGCCACCGGCGGCATCTCGCACTGGATCGGCGTGCCCAACACCGGCCACATCAACCCCGAGTGGGACCGCTGGGTGCTCGACACGATCGCCGAGGGCCGCAGCGAGGAGCTGGCCGGGCTCACCTGGGAGCAGATCGAGCGCGACGGTGGCAATGGCGGCCAGGAGATTCGCAACTGGATCTCCCTGCTGGCGGCGGTGCCCGGCGTGAAGGGAGAGGTGATGGTCTACGAACCCGTGAAGGAATGGCTCACCGGCTGCGGCGCCGTCTGGATGCAGGTATGAGCGCGCTCGATCCGCAAGCCCGGGCCGTCATCGACCTCGTGATCAAGTCCGGCCGTCCGGCCTACCACACGCTGTCGCCGAAGGACGCCCGCCAGCTCTTCCGCGAGACGCGCCCGGCCTCGACGCCGACGCCCCCCGAGATCGGCAGCGTCAGGAACCTCGTGACGGACGGTGCGATCCCCCTGCGCGTCTACCGGCCGGCCGGCGTTCCCGACTCCGCGCGCCTGCCGGCCTACGTCTACTTCCACGGCGGCGGCTGGGTGATCGGCGACCTCGAGACCCACGATGTCATCTGCCGGCAGCTGACGGCCGAGGCCGGCGTGAGCGTGGTGTCGGTTGACTACCGCCTGGCGCCCGAGCACAGGTTCCCGGCCGCGGCCGACGACGCCTGGGCCGCCACCCGCTGGGTCGTCGCCCACGCCGCCGAGATGGGCGTCGACGGCGCGCGCCTGGCGGTCGGCGGCGACAGCGCGGGGGGCAACCTGGCCGCCGTGGTCGCGCTGCTGGCGCGCGACGCGGGGGCGCCGGCCATCGCGCTCCAGGTGCTCCTCTACCCGGTCACCGACGTCGCGGCGGAATCGCGGTCCTATCAGGACTTCGCCGATGGCTACCTGCTCACGCGCGACAGCATGCGCTGGTTCATCGTGCATTACCTCAGCAAGCCGGCGGAAGCTACGGACTGGCGCGTCTCGCCCCGGCGCGCGCCGTCGCTCGACGGCCTGCCGCCGGCGCTGATCGTCACCGCCGGCTTCGATCCGCTGCGCGACGAGGGCGAGGCCTACGCCACGCGCCTGCGCGAGGCCGGCGTACGCGTCGACTACGCCTGCTACGGCGGGATGATCCACGGCTTCGTGCCGATGGGGCGGCTGCTCGACACGGCGGGCAGGGCGGTGAGCCTCATCGGCGGGACGCTCCGCCAGGCGCTGCGAGGCTAGGCTTCGCCACTCGGCCGGCGACGGCGCGCACGTGGCGCGGCGCCGCCAGCCAGATGGCGATGGCCGAGACGCCGCTGCACGCGATCGCGATCCACCACGCGAGCGTGTAGCTGCCGGTGGCGTCGTGAATCGCGCCCGTCACCCACGGGCCCGCGGCGCCGCCGCCGATGGCCGCCAGCATCAGCGTGCCCAGGATGGTCCCGAAGTGGCGCCCCTGGAAGATCTCGGCCGGGATGGCGCCGACGACCGACGTCAGGCCGTAGCCAAGCATGCCCTGCGAGACGACCATGAAGGAGAGGAGCGCCGGCGTCGGCGTCTCGCGCAGCAGGAGCAGCGCCAGGTAGCAGAGCGCGAAGCCGGCGCTGCCCACCGTCCACACCCATTCGCGTCCGATCCGGTCCGAGAGATGGCCGAGCCCGATCTGGCCCGGGATGCCGGCCAGGCTCACGAAGCCCAGCGCCCACGCCGCGTGGGTGGGGCTGAACCCGATCTCCACCAGATACTTCGTCTGGTGCACCTGCACGGCGTACCAGGCGAAGAGGCCGGTCAGATACCCGATCGCGATCCACCAGAAGCGGGCTGTGCGCACCGCGCGGCCCAGCGTCCAGTCCACGGCGACCCAGGCCGCATCCACGACGTTCGACGGCTGGCCGCCGGCGGCGCCCGGGGGCGGGACGCGGTCGCCGTCGGGCTCCAGCCCGAGATCTTGTGGGCGGTGCCGCACCAGGAGGTTGAGCGGGGCGAGCACGAGCAGCACCACGAGCCCCAGCACCCAGCAGGCCGTGCGCCAGCCGCCACGGGCGATGAGGTCCTGGACCCACGGGAACATGACGATGGACCCGACGCCGACGCCGGAGAACGCAAGACTGATCGCCAGTCCTCGCCGGCGCACGAACCAGTTGGGGAGATAGAGCGACTGGCCCGTGTAGGCGAGGCACACGCTGCCGCCGCCGACCAGGACGCCGAGCGTGGCGTAGAGGTGCCACGGCTGGCGCACGAACGGCGCCAGCAGCAGTCCGAGCGCCACCAGCGCCACCCCCATCTCCATCACGACGCGCGGGCCGCGGCGGTCCATCAGGCGGCCGAGCGAGGGGCTGAGGATCGCGGAGACGAGGAAGCCGAACGAGAAGGCGCCGGCGGTGACGCCCCGCTCCCAGCCGAACTCGTCGAGGATCGGCGGGAAGAGCAGCGAGAACGCGGTGCGCGCGTTGACGCCGATGGCCATGGTGACGAAGGCCACCGCCACCACGACCCAGCCGTAGAAGAAGGGCAGGCGCACGATCCCGTCAGGCCGCCGAGGCGATCTCGTTCACGGGGGGCTCGCCCCGCGCCGTCCGACTGATGTTCTCGGCGATCAGCCTGGCCCGCGCGTCCAGCATCCCCTCGGTCCAGCCCGACACGTGCGGCGTCATGAGGACGTTGGGCAGCTCGTGGAAGGGCTGGTTCGCGGGCAGCGTCGGTGCCGCGCTCGTCGGATAGCGGTACCACACGTCGAGCGCCGCGCCCGCGATGCGCCGCTCGACCAGCGCCTGGTACAGGGCGCTCTCGTCGACGATGTCCGCGCGCGACACGTTGACGAGCACCGCCGACGGCTTCATTGCGGCGAGCTGGGCCGCGCCGATCATCCCGCCGGTGGCCGGCGTGAGCGGCAGGGTGAGCACGAGGAAATCGGCGCGCCGAAGCACGTCGTCCAGCATCTCAGGTCCGCCAAGCGTCGCAAGCTCGTCGCCGGCCGACCGGGCCACGTCCCGGCGGATCGCCAGCACCTCCATGTCGAAGGCGCGGGCGCGGCGGGCCAGGCACTGCCCGATGCGCCCGTAGCCGAGGATGCCGAGGGTCTTGCCGGCCAGCTCGGGCCAGACCGGGGGCGGCGTCACGCCCACCGCCCACTGGCTCTCCCACCGGCCCTGCCGGAGCGCCGCGTCGACGCGCAGGAAGCCGCGCGTCAGCGCCAGCATCGCCCCCAGCACGTACTCGGCGATGCCCGTCTCGTGGCCGTAGACGTTGGCCAGCCAGGCGCCCGCCGGCAGCGCCGCGCGATCGATGCGATCGAGGCCAGCGCCGGGGACCTGCACGAGCTTCAGCTTGCGGGCCGAGGCGCCCATCTCGCGTGTGAAGGCGAGGGTCACGAGGACGTCCACGTCGGGCAGCTTCGCGACGATGCCGGCCTCGTCGGCCAGGACGATGTCGCAGGGCTCGCCCAAATGGGCGCGCACGCGGGGTTCGAGGCTGGCGGAGAACGTGCCGGCGAAGGCGACGTGCAGCATGGGAGGTCTCCTTACCGTGCCTAGTCCCGGAAGATCCGGGCGGTCGCGTCGTCCACGGGGAAGAAGCATTCGATGCGGATCTCCTGCAGCGTCACGTCGTGCGGCGTCCCCAGCGTGGCGATCGTCGTGAAGAGCCGGAGCGACGTGTCGTTCCGACGGAAATGGATGGCGAGCACGGGGGCCTGCGCCTCGTCCGGCGGCAGCACCTGCGATAGCCCGGGCGCGCCGGGAACAGCGAGCAGCCGCTTCAACAGGTCGGCCGTCTCGGGTGTGCCGTCGGCGATGGCGTCCGCCTGCACGCCGCGGAGAAAGTAGAGCACCACCTCCTGCCAGTTCACGATGAAGGGCCGCAGCCCGTCCGGGGAGACGAGCGCCATGGCGAGATTCGACGCCTCCGCCGGCGCCGCGGGGGTGGCCGGCGGCGGGCCCAGCAGGAACTCGGTCAGCCGCCCCGCCCCGGTGTTGGCTCGCAGGAGGTTCCACCGGCGGTCGACGACGAAGGCCGGATAGGGCTCCTGCTGCGCGAGCATGAAGTCCAGCGCGCTGTTGATCCGGTCCAGCTCGGGTGCCGAGAGATCACTCTCGCGCCAGGCCGGCGCGAAGCCGGCCGCCAGGAACAGGGCGTTCTGCTGCCGCAGCGGCAGGTCGAGCGCGGCCGACAGGCGCAGGATCATCTCGCGGCTGGGCGCGGCCCGGCCCGACTCGAGGAAGCTGACGTGGCGCTGGGTCGTTTCCGCGGCGACGGCAAGGTCCAGCTGCGCGATACCGCGGCGGTCGCGCCACCACCGCAGCCGCGACCCGAAGTTCCGCGACGACGCTCCGTGCACCCGGTGGTCACGCTCGTGATGTCTCATGGGTTTCCACCTTGCTGGGTCAGCGAGCTGAGATCAATTCCCCGTCAGGGAATGAGCGTGGGAGCGCCGACGTCCACCAGGACGGCCTCGGGATCCGCCCCCCAGCGCCAGGGCAGTCCGACGCTCCCCAGCCCCCGCGACACGACCAGGAGTGACGAGCGAAACGCGTACACGCCCTCGTCGAGGCAGAACCGGCTTTGCCGGATGATCGGCGGCCCGTTTGGCAGGCGGATCTGTCCGCCGTGGGTGTGGCCGGACAGGGTGAGGGGAATGCCGCGGGCGACGGCCTCGTAGAAGTGGTCGGGATTGTGCGCCAGCAGCAGATGCGGCGTCCCGTGACGCACCGCCAGGGCGGCCCAGTTCGGCCTGCCCATGATCAGGTCGTCGATGCCGCCGAGCACGAGGCTGTTCCCGCCGTGCGTCAGCTTCACCGTCTCGTTCTTCAAGATGCGGAGCCCGATGGTGTCGAGGTGCCGGCGGATCTGTTCGGGGTCGCCCCCGAAGTAGTCGTGGTTGCCCAGGCAGCCCCAGGCGCCCAGGGGCGCCGCCGACAGCGGCGCCAGCGCATCGAGGAACGGATCGAGCTCGCTGGCGTGACCGGTGACCAGATCGCCGGCCACCGCCACGACGTCGGGACGCAGCGCCATGAGCGACGTGACGATGGCCGACAGGGTCTCCGGCTGGAGAAAGATGCCGGAGTGGATGTCGGACACCAGCAGCACCTTGAGCCGCCCACCGCCCGCCGGCCATCCGGAGGGCGAGATCTCGGTCTCGGCCAGGCCGAAGCGCCGTTCCAGCAGCCGGCGGTAGGGATTCCACACCGGCGCGAGGTGCGGGTAGAGGAACCGGGAGACGACGATGTCGAGGTTGCGCTCGAGGATCTTGAGCGGCCCCCGGGTCGGATTGAGCCAGCGCCGCTCCCGGCCCGTCATCAGCCGCGGCGCCGGAAGTCGCCGTCGTCTCAGCTCCGTAGGGCGTCTCCGCCGCCCGTCACCGATTCCGGCCGGGGACCACGATCTCCAGCCCGACGGCCGCGAAATGGACGAAGTGCTGCTCGTTCAGGGTCAGCAGGGTGGTGGCCTGCCCCCGGAGCGCGCAGGCGGCGATCACGGCGTCGTATGTGCGTCCCCCGCTGATACCCTCCGCCGGCGCCCGTCGCACCAGGGTGCGATAGGCGCCGGCATCGAGCGCCACGATCCGCCCCAGCCCGATGAAGTTGGAGTCGAGCAGCGCCAGGGCATCCGCCGCCGCGAGGCGGTGGGGCGCCGGCAGCCGCGTGAGGACGGCATAGGCCTCGACCAGCGCCGGTCCCGCCACCAGCATCGTCTCGGTCTGACGGAGGCGTCGCTCGATTTCCTCTCGCGCCGGGTCGTGATCCTCGTGCCAGGCGCACACGGCCGCCACCATGCAGCTGGTGTCAGGCGAGAAGCCCGCCATCGTCTATCGGCGTCGGCGCTCTCGGCGAAGCGACCGCCGGGTCTTCTCCACGGTGGCCCGGTCCAGCGCTCCGGAATCGGCGACGGGCTCCGCCACCAGCAACCGTCCTCGGCGCACGAGCTTGACGGGAAGCGGGGCCGGCTCGATCTCGATGCGGCCACCCTCCCACCGGATCTCGAGGAGCGTCCCGGGCCGAAGGCCCGCCTCGCGGCGGATCTCCTTGGGGATGACGAGCCGGCCGGCCGAGTCGATGGAGGTTTTCATGGCATGAATCCTACCATGCGCCGGGCCACCAGCCGCCGGCGGGGCCTCGCTCACGCCATCACCCAGCCGCCGTTGGGCTGGAGGACCTGGCCCGTGAGGTAGTTCGACTCTTCCGCCGCCAGGAACACGGCGCAGCAGGCGACGTCGGCCAGCGTGCCGAGGTGGCGCACGGGCAGCTCCTGGATCCGGCGGGCGCGGTACTCCGGCGTCATCACCGCCCGGCTCATGTCGGTGTCGATGCCGCCGGGGGCGATGGCGTTGACCGTCACGCCGTGCGGCCCGAACTCGTGGGCGAGGGCGCGGGTGAACGCCTCGACGGCGCCCTTGGTCGCGGCGTAGGGCGCGAAGCCCCCGCCGCCGACCGAGGCGCGCGCCAGCTGCGACGACAGGTTGACGATGCGACCGTAGCGGGCCTCGACCATGGGCCGCAGCGCGTACTGCGTGCACAGGAGCGTGCCGGCCACGTTGACGTCCCACATGGCCGCGTACGCCGTCGCGGGGACGTCGAGGAAGGGGCCGCGGGTCATGATCCCGGCGTTGTTCACGAGGACGTCGAGGCGGCCGAACCGATCGAGCACGCGGCCGATCAGAGCGCGGACCTGATCTTCGCGCGCCACGTCCGCCTGCACGGCGAGTGCGCGCCGGCCCTGCTTTTCGAGGGCCGTCACGACCTCCGCGGCCGGTCCCGCGCTGGTGTTGTAGTTGACGGCGACGTCGGCGCCTTCGGAGCCGAACGCCTCCACGATGGCGCGGCCGAAGCCGCGCCCGCCGCCGGTGACCAGCGCCACGCGGCCCTGGAGCCGCATGCTACCGCTGGCTCAGGTAGTGCTCGGCCACCTCGATCGGCCGCGCGATCCAGACGTCGCCCTTGCCGAGGATCAGCTCGAGCAGGCGCGAGACCATGCGCATGCGGGAGGGCCGGCCGATGACCTGGGGATGGCCCATCAGGTTGAAGAACCCGCCTTCCGCCCAGGCGCCCTCGAACTCCTCCTTCCAGATCTCGAACACGTCCTCCTGGCTCCGGATGCCGTGGCCGACCGGCGGCACCGCGCTGAAGCCGAAGAACGGGAAGTCGTTGTTGCACCAGGCGGTCGGCAGCTCGACCAGCTCGCCGTGCACGGTCTTGTGGCAGTAGGGCAGGTCGGTGTCCATGAGGTTGGAGTGGTACACGAATCCGTGCTTCCGGAGCAGCGTCATCGTGTGCGGGGAGGGATCGGCGGACGGCGCCCGCGAGCCCAGCGGCCTGACGTCGAGGATCCTCTTGAAGATGTCGAGGGACTTCAGCAGCAGCGCCTCCTCCTCCTCGGCGCCGCCGGCCAGGAAGAACGGCTTCTCGTGCAGGTAGCCGTGATGGCCGACCTCGTGGCCGCGCCGGAGGATCTCGCGGCAGAGGTCGGGGTAGCGCTCGACGATCCAGCCGGGGATGAACCAGCCGGCCTTGATCCCGTAGCGGTCGAGGACGTCGAGGATCCGCGGCGCGCCGGTCTTCGGGCCGTAGGCGCCCATCGACATGTGCAGCGGGCGCTCGGCCAGCGCGGCGTCACGCTGGATCCACGGGCTCTCGCCGTCGAGGTCGAACGAGATGGTGAACGCGCACCGCTTGCCCTTCGGCCACCGGATCGGCTCCATGACGTCCTCCGTTGCGTGGGCTATACCGTGCCGGTCGCGGACGTGTCAAGCCGGCGGCCGGAGGGGGTGTGATAGACTGCCGCCCGTTCACCCCGGCGCTCGACGATGGCCTCCTTTGTGAGCAACGTGTCCACGCTGGTGGAGTCGGGCCTGCGAGGGCCTGCGCTCACGCGCCGCCGCGCGCTCGCGCTGCGGCTGGGCGCGGTGGCGGGGTTCCTCGCCCTGTGGAGCCTGCTGTCGGGGCTCGTCGTCGTCCTCCAACTCTTCAACCCGATCTTCCTGCCGGGGCCGTGGCTCGTGCTCGGCAGCCTCATCGAGCTGGCGGCCCGGGGCCAGCTGTGGGTGCACGTGGCCGCCACCCTCGAGCGGGTGGCGATCGGCTTTGCCACCGGCGCCGCCCTCGGGGTCGGCCTGGGGCTGGCCGCCGGCTCGCTGCGGCCGGTGCGCGACCTCGTCGAGCCGGTCGTCGAGATGCTGCGGCCGATCCCGCCGCTGGCGGTGCTGCCGCTGTTCATCGTGTGGGTCGGCATCGGCGAGCCGTCCAAGATCGGCTTCATCACCTACGCGACGTTCTTCCCGATCTTCCTCACGACGGTCACCGGCGTGCGCCAGATCGACCCGCTGCTCCTGCGGGCGGCGCGCAGCCTGGGCGCGCGCGGCCCGCGTCTGTTCGTGCGCGTGATCCTGCCGGCGGCGCTGCCGGACATCCTGACCGGGCTGCGGCTCGGGGTGGCGCTGGCCTTCTTCGTGATCGTGATCTCGGAATTCATCGGCGCCGAGCACGGGCTCGGCTACCTGATCAACGACGGCCGCAACTTCTTCCTGGTCCCCCAGATGCTCGGCGCCGCGGTGGTGCTCGGGCTCCTGGGCTACGCCGGCAACGGGCTGGTGCGCGGGCTGGAGCGCCGGCTCACCCACTGGCAGCATCCCGCCTGACGATGGCGGCCGGCGCCAAGATCCAGGTCCAGCGGGTCAGCAAGTCGTTCACGGTCGGCCGCCGCCAGGCGCCCGCCCTCGCGGACGTCGACCTCGAGGTGGCCGAGCGCGAGTTCGTCTGTCTGCTGGGGCCGTCGGGCTGCGGCAAGTCCACGCTGCTGAACATCGTGGCGGGATTCCTGTCGCCCACCACCGGTACCGTGCTGGTCGACGGCCGTCCGGTGACGGGCCCCGCGCCCGAGCGGGGCGTCGTGTTCCAGGAGTACGCGCTGTTCCCGTGGCTGACGGTGACGGGCAACGTGGACTTCGGGCCGGCGATGCGGGGCCGGCCGGCCGCCGAGCGGCGCGAGTCGGTGGCCCGCTACCTCGACCTCGTCGGCCTGCGCGCCCACGCCGACAAGTTCCCGGCCCAGCTCTCGGGGGGGATGAAGCAGCGGGTCGCCATCGCCCGCGCGCTCGCCAACAACCCCGCGATCATCCTGATGGACGAGCCGTTCGGCGCCCTCGATGCCCAGACCCGCGAGGTGCTGCAGGACGAGCTGTCGCGCATCCAGCGCGTGGAGCACAAGACCATCCTGTTCGTCACCCACTCGATCCGCGAGGCGGTCTACCTGGCCGACCGCGTGGTGGTCATGACCTCGGTGCCCGGGCGCGTGAAGCAGGTGTTCGCGATCAAGCTGCCGGAGGCCCGCGACCGCTTCGCGCCGGAGTTCACGCACTACGAGGCCGAGATCACCGGCGTGCTCAAGGAGGAAGTGGCGAAGGTGCGCGAGTGAGGGCGGCGCTCACGCGAATGGCCGCGGTGCTGGGCGCGCTCGCCCTGTGGGCGGTGATCGCCCACGGCAACGCGCTCGCCGGCGTCGTGAACCCCGTGCTGCTGCCCACGCCGGTCGAGGTGGGCCGGGTGGCGCTCGACCTCGCGCGCAGCGGCGAGCTGGCGCAGCACTTCGTGACGTCGCTGGGCCGGGTGATCCAGGGCTTCGGGCTGGCGGCGCTGGCCGCCCTCGGCCTCGGCCTGCTGGTCGGCATCTGCGTGCCGCTGCGCTTCATGGCCGAGCCGGTGATCGAGTTCGTCCGCCCGATCCCGCCGCTGGCGTTCCTGCCGATGTTCCTGGTCTGGTTCGGCCTCGGCGAGACCTCCAAGATCGCCTTCATCGGCTACACGACCTTCTTCCCCATGTTCGTGGCCATCGCCGCCAGCGTGCTGCGGGTGGACGTCGTCCTGCTGCGGGCGGCCGCCAGCCTGGGTGCCTCCCGTGCCGACCTCGTCCGCCGGGTGGTGCTGCCCGCCTCGCTGCCCGGCATCGTCGTGGCCCTCCGCGTCGGCTTCGGGCTGGCGCTCTTCGTGATCGTGGGGGCCGAGTTCATGGGCGCCGACGCCGGCCTCGGTCACCTGATCATGGAGGGCCGCACGTTCTTCAACCCCGCCCAGATCGTCATGGGCGCCCTGGTCCTGGGGCTGCTGGGATCGGTGTTCAACACGCTGCTGCTCACCGCCGAGCGACGCCTGCTGCGCTGGCGCGCCGCGGCCTGAAAGGAGCCCGTTCATGCGCACGCTGCTCGCAGTTCTGACGCTGCTCACCACCGTCACCGGCGACGCGCTCGCCCAGAAGCCGGAGCTGACCGAGATCGACGCCTGGCTGGTGCGCGACGCCCAGATGTCCTCGCAGTTCGCGGTCGCCGACCAGCTCGGCTACTTCAAGGCCGAGGGCATCAAGGTCAACCCGCGCTGGTACATCGCCGGCACCGACCTGCCATCGATGTGGGGGGCCGGCAACATCCACCTCGGCACCGCGACGGCCACGATGGTCGTGCCCATCGCCGCCTCCGGCCAGACCATCTACAACATCGCCCCCCAGAGCGACATCGCCGGCACCCAGCAGATCGTCCTCGGCAAGAAGGGCCAGGAGATCGTCCGCTCGCCCAAGGACTTCGAGAAGATCAAGATCGGCATGCCCAAGGGCGCCTCGGTCACCATGGCCATCCAGGCCATGGCCCGCGACCACGGGATCGATTTCAACAAGATCCAGTTCGTCAACCTCTCGCCGCCCGACGCGGTGACCGCCCTGGCCAAGGGCGACATCGACGCCATGGCCGCCTGGGCGCCGTGGGTGTTCAACGCCGTCAAGCAGGCCGGCGGCAAGGTCTACTTCACCGGCAACCGCAGCCTGATCCCCGGCAAGGAAGGCCAGGTCGACTGGCTGCACGTGCACGCCGGCGTGGTGGCCAGCGGCAAGATGCTCAAGGAGAACCCCAACACGCTGAAGGCGGTCCTGCGGGCGCTCAAGAAGGCGACCGACAGCATCAACAAGGACCGCGAGGCGGCCGTGAAGATCGTGGCCCGCGAGATGAAGACCGACGAGGCGCTCACGCGCGACATCATGGCGCTCAACATCTACTCGATGGAGATGAACGAGAAGATCTACAAGGGCATGGTCGAGTTCGTCGATTTCCTGCACTCGCTCGACCGCATCAAGCAGAAGTTCCCGGCTGAGAGCGTGATCTACACGAAGCTGCTGGAGGAGACCGACCCCTCGCTGGTGAAGTGGAAGTCGAAGACCGAGATCAAGTGACGTCCGGCCCGGCGGCGGGGCGGCCCGATGCGGCCGTCCTGCTCGCCGCCGCCCGCGACGAGCTGGCGCGCCTGCCGGAGGTCCTCGACCGCCTGCTGGGCGGCCTCGACGCCGCCGGCTGGCGCGCGCGGCCGGCGCCGAACGAGTGGGCGCCGGTGGAGATCGTCTGCCACCTGCGCGACGAGGAGACGGAAGATTTCGGCGCCCGCGTGCGCGTGGTCGTCGAGGGCGGCACGACGTTCGTGCCGATCGACCCCGAGCGGTGGGCGGTGGAGCGACGCTACCTCGAGGCGGACGGTCCCGCCGTGCTGGCCGACGTCCGGACCCGGCGCGCCACCAGCCTCGCGTTTCTCGCCACGCTCGCGCCGGACCGCCTGACGGCCACCGTCGCACACCGGCGGGCGGGTGGGCTCTCGGGCCTGGACATCCTGGCCGCCTGGGTCGCGCACGACCGCCTGCACCTGGCCCAGCTCGCCGCCACGCTCGCGCGCGTGTGGACCGACCGCTGGGCGCCGCTGCGCACGGACTACGCCGGGCCGATCCCGTACCCGCCGCCGGAGCGCGATGACGCTACTTGACCTTCGTGATGGGCTGGTCGGGGTGGGCGGGGTTGGGAACGAGACGGCGGCCCTGGCAATCGACGAACAGATCGAGCTTTTCCAGCACGGTCTGCCCGATCAACACTTCGTCGCCCAGTACCAGCGCCTCCTCGAGCGTGTCTCGACCTTGCAGCTCCACGACGAGCGGCTCGGTCACGCTCACGGCCTCCGTCCGCCCATCGGCGTACTGGGCCATGCGCTGACCGCGAACGCCAAGGCCCAGACGAAGGGCGACGTGCTGGGGCACGACCGTGCGCACCGCTCCGGTGTCGACGAGCGCGTCCGCCTCGTAGGTCCGGACCTGTTCGGGTGCCAGCATCCCGCGTCGGACCAGGGCCTCGTCGACGGCGTTCGTCAGTCGGGCGGTGACCCGGACTTCGCCCATCCCGCTCAAATGGTCAGGGGCCTCCTTCCGGGTTCAACGCCCGCTTCATGATACGCCTCGCGATGACATGCCTCAGCTCCGTCCGCCGTACACCGTGAATTCCACGAGGTTGCCGTCGGGATCGCGGAAGTACACGCTCGTCGACGGGCCCCGGGCACACGTCCGCTGGCCCGGCCCGGCCTCGACGGCGATTCCGTTGCGCGCCAGAAGGTCGAGCACCTCCTGGACCGGTCCTTCCCATTCGAGGCAGAAGTCCGCCCCGCTCACCGTGGGTCGCCGCGCTCCCAGATAGCCCGGCCGCTTGGGCCAGTCGGGGCCGTGGACGTTGATCTTCTGTGACTCGCTGATGCGGATGGTCGGCATCCCGCGCCCCGGACGTCCAGGGTGAGGTTCCCAGACGATCGAGAAGCCGAGCCGCGCGTAGAAGTCCAGCGTGCGCTCCAGGTCGCCGGCGACGATGACCCAGTGGTCAATGCCCTTGACGCCCATCGTTTCCTCCGGCGGCCGCGCGGATCGCGCGCCAGACGGCTTCGCGGGTGAGCGGCATCTCGGTGACGTCGACGCCCAGCGCGTCGGCCACCGCGTTGGCGATCGCCGCCGGGGCCGGCAGCGTGCCGCCCTCGCCGGCGCCCTTGACGCCCAGCGGATTGAGCGGCGAGGGCGTGACGACGTGGTGGACCTCCAGCCGCGGGACGTCGTCGGCGCGGGGCAGGGCGTAGTCCATCAGCGTGCCGGTCACCGGCTGTCCCGCGCCGTCGTAGACAACCGCCTCCAGCAGCGCGTTGCCGATGCCGTGGGCGACGCCGCCGTGCACCTGGCCCTCGACCACCATGGGGTTGATCATCGTGCCGCAGTCGTCGACGGCGACGTAGCGGAGGACGCGCACCACGCCGGTCTCCGGCTCGACCTCCACCACCGCCGCGTGGGCGCCGCTCGAATACGTCGACTGCGTGACGTGCACGTAGCCCGAGGCCTCCAGCCCCGGGTCCATCCCCCCGGGCACCGCGTAACCGGGTCGGGGCGCCGAGGCGATGGCCGAGACCTCGCCGAGGGCCATCCCCCGGGTCGGCGCGCCGCGCACGGCGATGCGGCCGTCCTCCAGCGTCAGGTCCTCGGCCGCGACCTCCAGGCGATCGGCGGCGATGGCCAGCGCCTTCCGGCGCACCTCGGCGGTGGCGTGCGCGGCCGAGGCGCCGCCGAGGACGGCCACGCGGCTGGCGAACGTACCCACGCCGTAGGGCAGGCCGTCGGTGTCGCCCGGCACCACGGTGATCTTCTCCATCGGGAGCGACAGGCCGTCGGCGACGATCTGGGCCAGCGTGGTCTCGTGGGCCTGGCCCTGGCTCGACGCCCCCGAGAACACGAAGACGCGGCCGTCGGGTTCCACGCGGACCCGGATGCCCTCGTAGGGCCCGAGCCCGGTGTCCTCGACGAACAGCGCCAGGCCCAGGCCCAGCCGCCGGCCGTTCGCGCGCGCCCGCTGCCGCTCGCCGGCGAAGGTCTTCCAGCCGACCGCCTCGACCGCGCGCCGCAGGCACTCCGGATAGTTGCCGCTGTCGTAGCGCCGGGGGCTGTTGTCGCGCGAGACGAGGCCGACGTCG